>Ga0207670_10001242_pt1 | contig 13455 bp, 10 predicted proteins | sample KBSS23HmetaG_FD_184339 | JGI IMG/M metagenome (GOLD analysis project Ga0207670, IMG submission 184339) | Switchgrass rhizosphere microbial communities from Kellogg Biological Station, Michigan, USA - KBS S2-3H metaG (SPAdes) (version 2) | ecosystem: Host-associated > Plants > Roots >... | reverse complement strand
GCGAATGCCGTGAACGCCGTGGCAACTCAGACAATCCGGGGCACGCGGGTTTTTGGCCTCGAGCAGCAACTTGCCGTGCGGGCTGTCCTTGTACTTCGCCAGTTGGTCGGTGGGCAATGAGGGATTAAATCGGTTCATGAACGTCGGGTCGGCATGGCAGCGGGCGCAGAACGAGACAACCCAACCACGATCCTTATCGCGGCCCGTACCGGGCCATTCCTTGACAAAGGAATGTTCGAGCTTGTCGTTCGCGGGATCCCCGCCGTGGCAGCCGGCACAAGAGAGTCCGCGACCTAAGTGGACATCATCAACCAGATCGCGCAAGTTCAAGTGCGCAGGCGAACCGGTTGTCTCCGGCGAAAGCGAAAATAAGGTGCCGGGTTTCTGGACTTCGGGATCGGTGTGACAAAGGATGCAATTGTCCTGCAAAACCACCTCCATCTTTTGCGGGCGCAATCCTAGAGCCAGAATGGAGCCGAGGTGATCGGCCCGCGTGACGACCTCAGCATCCACCGCGTTGCCGAGAAGCGTCTTGAGGTGGTCGTTCAGACCGTCAAAGTAAGTCCGTTGTTCCGACGTGATGGCAGGTTTGCCGTCCTTTCCCTGGGTGGCGAGCAATTCCGCCAGTTTCTGGGGAAGAGCGAATGGCTTTTCTTCCGCCGCGTTCGCCGCCGCGAAGAGACACAGGAACAGGCACAACCACAGGGCCCTCACCGCGCACCTCCCAGGTTGACTGGAGTGCTGCCGCTTCGGAAAACCATCACCGAGACACCGACAGCCGCGAACACTGCCGCGACGAGGCCAGCGCCGAGATAGGACAGGCCCAGCAAGCCGTGCAAGACGGCATGGAACATTGCTGCGCCCGTCAGGAAGAACCAACGATGACCATGAACCCGGATCCGAACCCCAACGATCACCACGCCCGCGCCCAAGGTCCACCAGGCGCAGGTGCGGGATATGGCTTTGATTGAGGCCGGAGACGCGGCGGACTCGGTCGCGCCGATGTCCCAGGCCTTCAGCGTGAGGAACGTCAAAAACAGGATCGCGCCCCATCCAAAGTCACTGAAACCGGGCGATGGCCGATCGCGCTGGGCTTGTCGATCCAGCCACGGGATGACGGCCCAGATGCCCAGGAGCAGGCTGACGACCAGCAAACATAACTGCGGCCCTTCCATTCCCAACAGGTGCGGGGGAAATTCCTTGAGCAATTGATATTCCCAGAGGAAATACCACTCCGGTTTGATTCCCGGAAAAGCCGGCGCCAGCGGATCGGCTTTTTCGCCCAATTCCCAGTCCATGCCTGGAATGCCCGGACCGTACGGGACGAATACCGCCAGGACCAGCAGGACCATCAAACAGACCATCCACAAAAGCAGGTCACGCAGGGCGAAGCTGGGGAAGAACTTGATTCCCCGAGGTGCGACCTTGGCGCCCAGGGGCGGGGCCATCCCCTGGCGTTGGACAAACAAGAGGTGAATGCCAATGAGGGCCACAAACGCCAGTGGCAGGATGACGACGTGCAAAGAGAAGAAGCGGTACAAAGTATTCGCGGTCACGTCCGGTCCACCCCGCAGGACCTGCAGCAGCCAGTTGCCCATCAACGGCACCGACTTGACCAGGTCAGTCCCGACCGAAGTCGCGAAGAAGGCCAGTTTGTTCCAGGGAAGCAGATAGCCGGAAAAGCCGAAGCCCAGCGTGAGGGCAAACAGAATGTATCCGGTGACCCAGGTCAACTCCCGGGGCGGCCGGTAGGCCTTGAGCATCATCGTGCTGAACATGTGGGCGACCAGGGAGATGATCATGAGATGCGCGCTCCAGCAGTGCACCGACCGCATCAACCAACCAAAGGGCACCTTCGTCGTCAGGTAGCGAATGCTTTCATAAGCGGTGGCTTCGCCGGGTTGGTAATACATCAGGAGAAGCACGCCGGTCAGGATCTGGACCGTGAAAAAAAACATCGTCGTCCCGCCGAGGTAATACCAAACCATCGAATGCGGTCCGCTCGGTACTTCCTTGTGACGCAGGAATTCAATGAGGGGCGTGATTTGGTAACGCCTGTCCAGCCAGCCACGCCAACTTCGGTCGTGGCCCGAATCATTCACTCGACCTCCTCTCCGCAACAATCAAAACTCCTCCGTCTTCCTGCCGCTCCGCGGCGTACTTGGGCAGCGGCCGTGGCGGTGGCCCGGCCATCACCCGGCCGTCGAGGTCAAAGCGGGCATTGTGGCAGGCGCACCAGATCGCGGACTCGCCAGGCAGATACTGAACCGTGCAGCCTTCATGGGTACACTTCGCGTCAACGGCCAGGATTTCCTGAGCGGCATTCTGGAGAACCAGGACCCGCTTGCCGCTGACCGGTACGATCACAAAATGGTCCTTGTCCAGCTTCGCCAATTCCTCCCGAGTTAGACGAGTAGGACCGACGGCCCCGGCGCGAGGGAGGGGTTTGAGGTAACGAACCACCGGATACAGAACGCTCGCCACCCAGGCCACACTGCTCGCGCCCAGGAAAAAGTCCAAAAAACTTCGCCGCGTCGATTTTTGCTTCGTCGTGTTGCCAGGCATAATTACAGCAGACTGCAAGTCTGCGCTACGGACGCGGCCAGCACGCAAAACAAATATCCGCACGCTGCGGACGGCCTACATCCAATCACTTTTTCAATCCGCGAACGAACGCGACCAGAGCTTTGATCTCATCGTCGGAAAGCGTACCGCCGAAAGCCTTCATCTTTTCCTTGCCGTTCTTGTCTTTCATCCCTTCCTTGATCTGCTTGAACATCTGCTCATCGGTGAAAGTCGCCTGGTAGGTTGCGTCCGTGAGGTTCTTGACATCCGCTTTTCTGCCGGCCTTGGTTTCGCCCTTGCCGTCCTTGCCATGACAGGAAGCGCAGTGTTTTTCCCAATTCTCCTTCACCTCCGCCGCACTCAGGGTAACGATTCCGATGGCAAGGCAAGCTGCGATCATGATTGTTTTTTTCATAGTGATCTTCGTGGTTCAGTGGTTGGCCGGACCGGACTCGAAAACGGCTTCACGGCGCGCGCAACGGCTCCCTTCGCCCTGGCCAACCGGATTTCAGGACGGTCTTAGCTCGGGGATTAATGAAACAGGGGTGCTTCAAGTATCGGCTATTTCTTGAACGCGCGGATATAGGCGATCAACGCCTTGATTTCTTCGTCCGTCAGTTTGTCCTTGTACGGATCCATTTTCTTTTTCTCCTTCTCGACGATGCCTTCCTTGACGATCTTGATGGCGTTCTCGTCTTTCAATTCGGCCTGCACCTTGGGATCGGTGTAGTCCTTCACGCCGCTTTGCCGGCCCATTTTGGTCTGGCCCTTGCCGTCGGCGCCGTGGCACTTCTGGCAATGCTTTTCCCAGTTTTCTTTGACCTCCGCCGCCCGGGAGGCGACGGTGAACGCCGCCAGCAGAACGGCGACGCTGAGCATGGTTTTGATGGAACTGATTTTGGTTTTCATAATGTTGTTTCTCCGTCACTAGAGTTGAACTGCAGCCGCTTCATGGCTCTGTTGGTTCGCGAGGATAGGGCGGCACATACGGGCTGGCAATATGATGCACCTTATCCGGCGAGAATGCCGCGTCCTCGCCGTGACAAATAACGCAGGTTTCCACGGCGCCCGGTCCGTAAGGGTCGGCGGGATCCATGATGAACGTCATCAGTTTTCCGTGGGTCTTGGCCGCATCGCTGTCGTGGCAGGCCAGACACGCCAGGCGCGACGGTGCCTGCTTCCACAGGTCGGTCGCGGCATGGCACTTCGTGCAGTTGCGTACATCCTGCGGGAAGATGATCTCGCCGAAAGTATCTTTGCTGGCGTTAGCGTAGATTTCCTCCGAATGCTCCAGGTAATGGGCGAAATGAACGCCGTGGACCCTTCGGACGATGGGCACCGCCCCGAAACCGCTCCAGCCGTTGAGCGAAGTCCCCCCTTGGTTTTTGAACGCGTCGCCGGTACTGGTGTGCCCGTAATCGTGGCAAGCCGTGCAGTAGTCGGTATCGAACGGCGCTGGATGTTGCGGGCCGGACGTCAAGTGGAAGATCGTATTCTCGTGGCAATCTGTGCAGTTCATGGCGATCTTGGTCTCCGGCGTGGCCCTGCCCACTTGGAATTCCTTGAACCCGAGGCCGACCAGAGTGAGCCCGGCAATTTTTCCAGCCTTGGGGAGCTGATAGGCATAAACGTGATACGTACCGGGAGCCAGAGCCGCCACGTCGTCCAACTGGTAAGTAATGCTCGCGTTGGCCCGCGTCACCATCGGATCGCTGTAATCCAGCGGATCTGAAAGCGCCCGCAAATCATTGGCCGCAGTCGAGCTCGCGGCGACTGTGACATCCGGCTCCATCACCGTATTCGGCGGTCTCTTCCAGACCATCGCCGTGGTGACGTCTCCGTTGTAGATCTCAATCCGGGCGTTGTCACCCTGGATCAGTGTCTTGATGTTGACCCTCGCGCCGGAAACGAACGCTTTGGCACCGCCGTTCAGATTCGTAATAACCGGGTTCAACGAGGCGACAACCTCGGCCGCTGTCACCAGATTGCCAGCCCCAACGATCGTGATGTCCTGCGGAGCGCTGCCGTTGATGGCGATCCGGAATATCTTTCCGTTAATGCCGGACCATGGCCCGTCCTGATTGTTCGACACGGAGGCGCGCAACTTGGAGTTGACGTTCCTGGCCGCGCTGGTCAGCACGGGCACTGCCCGGCTGCGCGGTCCATAGACGAGGAGGCTGGCCGTGGAGAAGTTGCCTTCCGTTACTTGAGTGTGATCGATCGGATTGCCAGCGTCGGTCTTGATGATCAATGTCACCACCGGTTTCTCGCCCGTGACATAGAATGTGCCGTTTGCCGGTGGCGTAAGGGTCACGTCGATCACGTCCATCGGCGGTGGCGGCAGCTTGAAACCCGGCGCAGTCAGACCGTGGGACTTGTCCACCCCGTTGGCGATACCGTCCGGATTATGACAGAGGGCGCAGCGATTGTCGTCTGTTACGGTGCCTCCCGTGTGCGCTCTCATGCCGGCGGGCACTTGAGTGGTTGACCCGAACCAGATGTTATCGTGGCAGGAGGCGCAGGCCAGCTGGGAGAGTTGCGTCTGCCAGCGGTCGTCCACATGGCATTTTGTGCAATTGCGAACGTCGGCGGGAAAGGTCAGATGAACGTAATCCTTAAAGTCGCCCGTTACGGAATTGGTATTAAAGGGCAGCTTCAGGTTTTCGCCCATATGAACCCCGTGGACCCGCCGTATGATCGGATCCGATACCTTGCCTCCCGGAGCGGAAAGGTCCGTGTAGGCGGCATACCCGGCATTGTTGTGGCAGCTCTTGCAGGACTTGACCGGCGTGTAATCCAGCGCCCAATTGCCCGTGGGCGCAAATCCCGGATCGATGTGATGCATGTACAATCGGCCGCTGATCGTCCCCTTGTGGCAGACGACGCAACTGCTGACGCCTGTCAGCTCGTGCTCGACCAGCGGTTTCTCCACGTTGGTGGTGCCGATCTGGACATCGGCAAATTTCATGATCTGCTGGACGTTGTCCGAGGCCAGGACCGACCAAAGACCCACCGTATAGGTGCCCGGCAATTCGTCGGTCACAGGTTTCAAATGATACGTCAGCACATCGCCGTTGACTTGCACGTCGGGGTTGGATTTCAGATCGATGTAGTGATGGGCCCGCGCGGCGCGGTTGGTGGTAGCGTTGAGTAACTTGACCGCCGTCATAGTCTGTCGGGGATCTTGTGGACCGTACATGTAGAGGTTTAACGAGGAGAAATCCGCCCGCCCCAGGCCCTGCGCGAAATTGTCCAGGATGGTGACGGTCACCAGAGAACTTTCTCCTGCCACAAAGTAAGCGCCATTGGCGGGAGGAGAGACTTTAAGAAGGACAGTCCACCCTTTCAGATCGGAGGCGCCCTCCGATTGGCTCACGACACGGTAAAACGCCAGATCATCCTTGCCGTTGGGGAACTGGCCCCGGAAAACCCCCGGCCCCAGCTCGGTCACGAGCGCGTCGGGCATGTCAATCCACGGCGTGGTCGGGTCGAGGTTCGTCCGGGTCTGGATCTGAAACGGACCGGCAGTCCCATGGAAAACAACCTCTGAGTAACCCGCTTTGGGTACGGCGAACGCCCGGATCTCAGGAGGCAATTCCTGCCCGGACGCGGAAGGTGCGAGTGAAACGGCGAGTGGCAAAATGACGACTGCGATGGAAAAGATTCGCGCTGTTTTCATGGCTGCCCTTTCACGTAACATTGTTTTGTTTTTCGGCTCCGTTTGCACTCGAACAAAGCATTCAGAACCGGTATTGCATGCTGGCAAGGACCAGGTGTGCATCGTAATCGTTGTGCCCGCCGGAGGTCTCGTCGCGGTTTCGGAAGAAACCATATTTCAAAGTGACGCGCACGGCTTTGCTGATTTGCCGCGCGATCGACGCCGTGACGGCATGCTCCTCGGCGCCGGCGCCGTAGGGCTGGCCGAAGGTGGAATTGTCGATGTAATTGTTTGCGCGGTAGTAGAAGTATTGCGCCTGCAGGTCCGTTTTGTTGTCCAGCGCGTAGCCCACCAGTCCACTAACGTTCCAATAATCATTCTCGGCATTCAGGACCACCTGGTTGCTGCCGAGGACCTCGGGCGCCGGCGTGTCCGTGCCGTCCAGCGCGTAACTGGCGCTGGCCTCGAAATACAACCGGGCGAGCGGCGTCCAACTGATGCTCTGGCTGATGATGTGGGTCGTGATCTCCGCGCTTTGCTGGTTGTTGAGAAAGTCGGCCTTGGTGTCCACCGTCGAGAGCTGGAAGTCGTATCGGGTGACCAAGGTCAGCGTGTTGAACGGACGCCAGGTGGCCCGAACGTTCATGTCGTCGGTCTGAAAATTCTGATCGGTCAGAAACGCCGGGTAACGATCCGCCGCGGTCGGCGCGTTGGACGTGGAGTCGAGGAAATGATCGTAATCGTAGTCGTGAATCTTGTGATAGTATTGCGCGCCGAAATTCAGCCGATTGAGCGGATACCAGTTCGCGCCGACGACATACTTCTGGTTGAACCGGCGCCAGTCGGTGTCGCGGAACAAACTGACGGCGCCGCTCACCACTTCGGTCGAACTTTCAGTCTGGTTGCCATCGCTCTGTGACCATTCACCGCGGGCATAAAACGACCAGTCCCGAATGCCAGTGTAACGCGCTTCCAGGCTCTCGGTCACCTCGAGGAACCCGCTGTCGGCGGCGTTGAACAACTCCAAAGTCAAGGGCGTCAGCGCCGGCGCCGCACTCACGTTCGTATCGATGTACGACGCGGTCCCGGTCAGGTCGTTCTTTTCCACGCGCAACGAGGGTACAATGGCGAGATTGTCCAGGGGCGTCACCATGAGGTTCAGGTTGGCGACGTATTGCTTCATTTGCGCGCCGCCGGCCAGGTCGAGAAATCCTGCATCGAGAAATTGCCGGCGGGCGAAGAGCGGGTCATACACCGCGTCATAGCTTGAACCGTAAATGCGGCTGCCGGAAATGTCCGTGTCCAGCGTCGTGAACGAACCGCCCAGTGTCAGCATGACTTTCTCATTGAACCGCGTCGCAGCGAACCCGTGGACGTTGAACATGTCCTCCTGCAATTCCTCTTTCTGGGTCACATACCGATCAGGCCCGGCCGGGAGGGCCGGCGGCGCCGGGATCAGTTCTCCCGGCTGCCGATGGATGTTGCGCGAATTGTCATTGTCGATGATCTCGTAGCGCACCCCAAGGCCCACATCCGTTTTGCCCAGGGTGTGCTTGATGTCGCCGGCAAAAATGTCCCGCTCTTCGTCAATGTCCAGGAAGGTCGGCACGATGTGGCGCGTACCGAAGCCGCCCGTGAGGGTCGTGTCGCCCCATTCCGTCGAGTCCTTCTGGCCCTTTCGGAATTCGTGCGCGTATCGAAAAGTGAACTGGGGTTTGTCCGGCAGCGTCAGCCCGCCTTCGAACCAAGCCTGCCCCCGGTCGATGTGCAGTTCGTTGTCGTAAAGAGAAAACCACTGGCCGTTTTGCGGGAAGAATCCGGCGTTGCCGTCATACCAGGTGCGAAATTCCGTATAGCCCGCGCGGAGAAATCCCACGTCCGGATCGGACAACTCCACTCGGATGGAATAGTCGTGATTGTCGAAGATTCCACGCCCGTCGAGCTGGAAGATGCCCTTTTTGCCGACCAATTTTTCCCAGTGGAAATCCTCGACGCCACCGAACGGTCCTTTGGGGATCTGGTGGCGTTGCATGTACTGCGCCTTGTCGCCGTCGATGAACGTGCTGCCGACTCCCAGCGTGATCCAGTTGTTGTATTCGGGCTCTTCGGCCGGTTTGTTTTCTTCGGGGGCCTTTGCGGTTTCCTGAGCGGCCAATAGCAATGAACTGATTAGACCGGCGCCGGCAAGGAGGCCGCCCACTTTGGCACGCGGCGCCTGCGAGAAATCCGGACTGGAGGTCGTTTTCAAGAGGATTCGTTTGCTCGGTTTAGAACCGCATCGAGGAGCCAATCTGTGAGCCATGAATTGCTTCGTGGCACCCCGCGCTCCAGCAAGTGCCCCGGCTTAGGAACGGTGTGTGGTCGCGGCCGCCGATGAAGAGTGTGCCCGGGGCGGTCTGTTGCTGGAAATGGCATTTGAGGCAAAGACTGGCGTTGCGTGAGGTCAGCATTTTCTGGTTCACCGAACCATGCACCTGGTGGCAGGTCGTACAGCCTTCCCGCAACGCTTCATGCTCAAAGACAAACGGTCCAAACTGCGCCGTATGACACTGGCCGCAGGTCTCGTTTTCCGAAAGTAACGACGTTCCGCCTGCCTTCACCGCCGGGCCATGATGCGGGTTATGGCAGTCGCCGCAACTCACCTTACCTTCGAGAACTGGATGATGGTGCGGCAGGTTGAACTGCCCGCGCTTGTCCAGGTGGCATTGGAAGCAGGCCTCGGGTGATTTGCGCGGGTTGACGATGGTATTGCGCGCGCCACCCGATTGATTGTGAATGCTGCCCGGCCCGTGGCAGGACTCGCAGCCCGCGTTCTTGGCATTGTCGCCCGGCGCCTTCAGTCGCGTGTGTGTGGCGGTCTTGAAATCCTTGACGATCTGCTCGTGGCATTGCGAGCAGGTCTCGGTCCCGACGAATTCGGCGCCTGGAATGTTCGGCGGCGCCAGGACGGTGCGATTGACCGTCGCGCAGGAGATGGCCACGATGGTCGCCGTCAAAACACCACCTGCGACCAGCAGCCTCCGACGATTGAATTCTTTCTTCCGGCAATCAGCGTCCTGCGCGGGCGAGTCAGGCCGTGAAGCTCTCATCGTTGATCCGATCAGTGCAGGGGTTCATTTGTTGGCCGCAACTATTCGCTCCGAGCTAAGTTCTCCGTCAAGGGCGAATTATCCCACACCCTAACTTCCTAATTCATGAAACGGATGTGGCTTTCGCAAAAGGCGTGTGCCGGACTGCTTGGCATCCTGCCAAAGGGTGGCTTCGTCGGTCTATGACCTGGCTCATAGAGCCGGTCCGCCGCCCTCGGCGCAGGCGCGCAGCCCGGTCATGGAAAGAATTTCGACCCGCCCCCGGCCAGTCGCGAGGATGCCGCGCTGCGACAGTCGGTTGGTAATTCGAATCGCTGTCTCCACACTCGTTCCAGCCAATTCGGCAACTGTGGCGCGGGTCTCCGGTATTATCCGCCCGAACTTTCCGTGGAGATAGAGCAATACCTGCGCAATTCGGACGCGGGCTTCTTCCAGCCAGAGCCCTCGCAACTGGATGGCCTGGCAAAGTTGATGACTGGTCTCCGCCAACAGCATTCCTTGCAGCGGCGGATTGCTTTCGAGGTCGGCCATCAGGTCTTTGCGGCGAAATGACAGAAGCTCTGTCGGCTTCATGGCTACGGCAGTGCAGGGATAGACCGGATTGTGCGGATGGAGGAGGACGCCGAAAAGCTGGTTCGGCAGGGCGATGTCGATCACTAAGGCGGCGCCCTTGGTGGAGTAGGTCACCCGCTTGACTTCCCCGCGCAACACCAGGAAAAATCGCACCGCTGGCGCCTCTTCGTGATAGATCACCGTCCCTCTCTCCATCTCCTCGAAGGTCGCGCCGGCCATTAACTTCTGTTTTGAGGACGACCGGAGCTTCGAGAGCACTTCGTTGTCTCTTATGGCGTCGGTCACTCTTCCGTTGAGAAGCCGGAATGTCATGAAGAGTGAAGGCCACCCATCGAACCGTGACACCTGTGTGGACGAACCGGATTGCGGCCGCATCCAGTTGCGCGGTTCGAAGTAGCAGGCGGCTGCGCGTGGTAGGAGTCGAAGGCTATCACGACACGCAGCTCTCGGTTTCGCATGGACGAAGGTCGCCTGTCGCGGTGTACACCGCCAAACTTTCCTTGGCCATTGCTGGACGTTTTTTGATGAAGCAGGGTCCCGGTTCACAGGGTTGCGGTTTTCCTTGGTTGTAACGCAAACGTGTCAGTTCTCACTTTTGACCCTTGGGGTTTGTGCAAAAACAAGTGCCGGACAGGAGACGTTTTTCGAACAAAATGACCCTCACCCTGACCCCACCCTGACCCTCTCCCGTCCGACGGGAGAGGGAACAGCCTGATCCGGCTCTTGCACCTTCTACAGCGGTTGCTTACGCCGACCGACGGAGGTCGATTCTCCCTCTCCCATCTGATGCGAGCGGGCCGGGGTGGCCGGGGTGAGGGTCAGTACTTCTCAAAATCCGAAGTTGTTTTTGCACGAGTCCTTAACTTCGATGTGGTGAACGCGGCGGCCGGTCGGGAGACCTAATCAGATGCATGCCTACCAGGAGAGTTCGTGTGGTCAATGGGGTGTTGCATTCTGATTTCCCGTGTCGTGAGATCCACGCGGCCGGGCGACATTCTCCCAAACACACACGAGAATTGTGTGAGGAAATCTTTCGGCCACCTGTCGGTCGATTTCAAGGGCCTGCTCCAGGTCGAGATCCAATATCACAGTATCCACGGGGTCTGTGTCAGTCCGGTTCTCGAACAGCATCCAGGAATAACGCCGGTTCTGAACCACCACCTTCCGGCGCACGGCCCTGATGAATTTCTTCTTGTTGCCAAAATGAAAACTGGCCATGTCAAGGATGCGTTTTTCGACCGGATTCACAGGGAGTCCGAACGGGATGTTACGGGTTCGAGGATCGAGTTTGAATGAGGTGTTCACCCCATGCCGGTGACATCTCTTGTAGGCTTGAGTTGGGTCTCTGATAGGCCAGACTCGCGCCCAACATGTCCGGAATTGAAATCATCGCATTGGCAGCGGCTGCCGGTGCGGCAGGGATGATCAACGCTGTGGCGGGTGGAGGAACGCTCATCACGTTCCCGGCCCTGTTGTTTTTCGGCACACCACCGCTGACGGCCAATGCCACCAGCACACTCGCGCTCGTGTTCGGCACCGCCGGGAGCGTTTATGGTTTCCGCCGGCAAATCGCCCCGGTGAAAACGTGGCTGAAACGATTTCTGCCCGTCAGCCTCCTCGGCGGTCTGGCGGGCGGCATTCTGCTAACACGCACGCGGGAGGCCGTTTTCGCACGGCTGGTGCCGTTTCTCATCCTGTTTGCCACGATCCTTTTCGTGGCCCAGGGCGCGGTCCGGCAGTTCGCAGGTTTCGCCGGCAAATCCGAGACGACGGTCAACCCGCACTATCGCGTAGTGTGGGCGGCAATGCTGTTCCAGTTCGGCGTGGCGGTGTATGGCGGCTATTTCGGCGCCGGCATCGGCATCCTCATGCTGGCTTCACTCGGTTGCCTCGGACTGACCGACATCCACGAGATGAATGCGGTGAAAACGGTTCTCAGCTCTATCATCAATCAGGTTGCGGCGGCTTATTTCATTTTCGCCGGATTGATCGATTGGCCGAAGGCGCTCGTGATGACCGCGGGCGCATTGGCCGGGTATTTTCTCGGCGCCCACTACTCGCAACGCTTTTCGCAACGCCGCGTGCGCCAGATCATCACCGGCATCGGCTTGCTGATTTCGGCGGTGATGTTTTACAAGCAGTTCGGGTGAGATCGACGCATGCATGCGATTGAGTTTCTTCAGGATCTTGCGGCCGTCATGATCGTGGCCGGGCTGGTGACGGTGGTGTTTCACCGGTTCAAGCAGCCGGTGGTTCTGGGCTACATCCTCGCCGGCGTCATCATCGGGCCGCACACACCGCCTTTCCCATTCATCAAGAGCCAGGAAACGATCCAAACCCTCGCCGAGTTGGGCGTGATCCTGCTGATGTTTTCCCTCGGGCTGGAATTCAGCTTTCGCAAACTCAAACAGGTCGGTCCGACGGCCTTCATCGCGGCTTTCCTCGAAATCCTCCTGATGGTGTGGGTCGGATACGAGGCGGGACGCCTGTTTGACTGGAGCGCGATGGACAGTATTTTTCTCGGCGCGATGCTTTCGGTTTCCTCGACCACCATCATCGTCAAGGCCCTCGCCGAGTTGGGCAAAAGCAAGGAACGCTTTGCCGGGTTGATATTCGGGATCCTGATTATCGAGGACATCCTGGCCATTGTGATGATCGCGCTACTTTCGGGCATCGCCATGACCGGTTCGCTCCAGGTCGGTGACGTCGCGGCGACAATCGCAAAACTGGCGCTGTTTCTCGTCGCGACGGTCGTGCTCGGCCTGCTGGCGGTGCCGCGATTGCTGGGCTATGTCGCCCGCTTCAAAAGCAACGAGATGCTGCTCATCACCGTGCTCGGACTTTGCTTTGGGTGCTCGCTCCTGGCGGTGAAGCTCGGCTACAGCGTGGCCCTGGGTGCGTTCGTGATCGGGGCGGTCATCGCCGAAGCGCGAGAGATCGGGCGGATCGAAATTTTGACCGAACCCATCCGCGACATGTTCAGCGCCATCTTTTTCGTGGCGATCGGTCTCATGATCGACCCGGCGATCCTGCTCGAGCACTGGCTGCCGGTCCTGGTCATCACCCTGGTTGTCGTGATCGGCAAGGTGGTGACCTGCGGCTTCGGAGCGTTCGTGGCCGGGAACGACAGCCGCACGTCGCTGCGCGTGGGAATGGGTCTGGCACAGATCGGCGAGTTTTCCTTCATCATCGCCTCACTGGGCGTCACGCTGCATGTGACCAGCGGTTTTCTTTACCCGGTCGCCGTCGCTGTATCGGCCGTGACGACATTGTTGACGCCCTATCTCATCAAGGGCGCCGACGGTTTGGTAAACTGGTTTGATCGGGAGGCGCCCCGTTCGCTCGTCGGCTACCTGGAACTCTACACTCAATGGGTCGGTCAATTGGGCGGGCATCGACACGCGAGCATGGCTTCGCGATTCGTGCGAAAATGGCTGTGGCAAATGGGCCTTAACGCGGCGCTGATTGCCTGCGTGTTTGTCGCGATGGCCTATATTGCGAAGAATCCGCCAAGTTGGCTGCGGCAGGTGGGGTTCGATGAAGGGACCGTCAATTCCGCGCTATGGCTGG
>Ga0207670_10001239_pt1 | contig 13476 bp, 8 predicted proteins | sample KBSS23HmetaG_FD_184339 | JGI IMG/M metagenome (GOLD analysis project Ga0207670, IMG submission 184339) | Switchgrass rhizosphere microbial communities from Kellogg Biological Station, Michigan, USA - KBS S2-3H metaG (SPAdes) (version 2) | ecosystem: Host-associated > Plants > Roots > Rhizosphere... | reverse complement strand
CGCTCGACGCCATGGTCGTCTTCAACGCCTCGACGTGGCCCGGCGTCGTGATCCCGTCGCGACCGCTCGGTGTCCTCCGGCTCACGCAGCGCGCGAAGGATGGGATGCGAGAGCACAATGACCGGATCATCGCGGCCCCCGCCGCCGACGACCGGTACGGCACGATCGACGACCTCCCGAAGCGGGTGCGGCGCGCGCTCGAAAAGTTCTTCGTCACGGCGGCGAAGTTCCAGTCGAAGCGCGTCCGCATCGAAGGGTGGGGGGGGCCGCGACAAGCCGAGGACGCGATCGGCGCCGCCGCCCACGAGTACATCCGCAGCCATCACACCGAAACGATGACTTCTGGCGGGGAGGCAGTGACCGCGCCCAGGCCCAGCGGCGCCTAAGGCGCCCGCGTCGAGGACAACCTCGCTCCTAGCGCTCCGGAGCGCGCAGGCTCCGCGGCGCGTCGCTGTCGGTCCGCGGTGCGAGCCGCAAGAACTGCCCTTGCTCGGGGTCGTAGTCGAAGACCTCGCCCGTCTCGATCTTGAAGACCCACCCGTTCATGTGCAGCCGGCCCGACGCGAGCCGGTCCGCCACGAACGGGAACGCCCGCAGGTTCTCGAGCTGCACGAGCACGTTCTCGGCGACGGCCGCGGTGACACGCGCCGCCCCTTCGAGGTTCCCATAGCGCTCCTCCACGATCCCGCGGACGCGCGTCGTCTCCTGGAGCCAGCGCTTGACGTACGGGAGGCGGTCCATCCGCGACGGATCGAGCACCGCCTGGATCGCGCCGCAGTGCGTGTGCCCACAGATGACGGCCTGCTCGACCTCGAGGACCTCGATCGCGTACTCGATGGCGGCCGCCGTGCCGCCGGGGAGCGCGCGAGGGACGACGTTCCCGACGTTGCGCACGATGAAGAGCTCGCCCGGCGCGGCGTTCGTGAAGAGGTTCGGGACGACGCGCGAGTCGGAGCACGTGATGAAGAGCGTCTGGGGGCGCTGGCCGTCGGTGGCGAGGCGCTCGAAGAGCTCGCGGTTGCGCACGAAATAGTTCGTCTGAAATTCGTGGATCCCATCGGCCAGCGTCTGCATCGCCCGCCACTCCTAGCATGCCCACGGACGGCGGACCTGCACGGCGCGCCGCGCGGGACGCGGCGCGCCGTGTCTCGACGCCGCGGGACCTACGCGTCGGCGTTGCGCCGGCCGGGGCGGACCGGACCGGACGCCAGGATGGCCTGACGCAGCGTCGATTGCAGCTCGGGGTTCGCCAGCAGCGTCTCGCGCGACCGCTCGCGGCCGTTGCCGAGCGGCGCACCCGCGAAGGCCAGGTGGTTGCCGTTCTTGTCGATGAGGCCGCGCGCGATCCCGAGGTCGATCATCTCCGCCGTGACGTCGACGCCGGCGCCCCACCGGATCTCGAACTCCGCTTCGCAAAACGGTGGCGCGCATTTATTTTTCGCGATTTTCACGCGCGTGCGACCGCCGATCGGCTCGTCGCCCACCTTCACCGAGCCGATCCGGCGCACGTCGAGTCGCATCGACGCGTAGAACTTCAGCGCGTTGCCGCCGGTGGTCGTCTCCGGCGAGCCGAACGCGACGCCGATCTTGTGCCGGAGCTGGTTGATGAACATCAGCGTCGTGCCGGTGCGGTGCGCCACCGCGGTGAGCTTCCGCAATGCCTGGCTCATGAGGCGCGCCTGGAGGCCCATGTGCTGGTCCCCCATGTCGCCTTCGAGCTCGGCGCGCGGCGTGAGCGCCGCCACCGAGTCGACCACGATGAGGTCGATGGCACCGCTTCGCACGAGCATCTCCGCGATGTCGAGCGCTTGCTCCCCCGTGTCGGGCTGCGACACGAGGAGCTTGTCCGTCTCCACGCCGATGCCGCGCGCGTACGCCACGTCGAGCGCGTGCTCCGCGTCGATGAACGCGCACGCGCCGCCCGCGCGCTGCGCCTCGGCGATCGCGTGGAGCGCCAGCGTCGTCTTCCCGCTCGACTCCGGCCCGTAGATCTCGATGACGCGGCCGCGCGGGTATCCGCCGACGCCGGTCGCGAGATCGAGCGCCAGCGAGCCGCTGGGGATCGTCGCGATCGGCTCGCACTCCTCCTCGTCGCCGAGCGACATGATCGACCCCTTGCCGAACTGCTTCTCCACCGCCGCGACGACGCTGCGCAGCGCCTTCACCTTGTCCGTGATCTGCTCCAACATGACGTGCACCCTTCCCTTCTTCTGCTTGTTGCGTGTTGCCCCTCTGACGACGTCGCGCGCGGCAGGGGCATGACCGCGCGCGCGCGCCCGCCCATGGCGGGCGGTCGCGACGAACCGGTGGTGTCGAACGCGCGCAGGCCGCGCGGCAGGGCTCTACGCGGCGCGAGCCGGCGGAGCGCGATCGAGCAAACGAAGGCCGATCGCCTCGGCGACGTGCGCCGGCTGGACCGCCGTCGCGCCGTCGAGATCCGCGATCGTGCGCGCGACGCGCACGACCTTTCCGTACGCGCGCGCCGACAACCCGAGGCGCGAGACCGCCCTCGCGAGGAGACGCGACCCGCCGTCGTCGAGCGATGCCACGCGCTCGAGCTCGCGCCCGGTGAGGAGCGCGTTGACCGACGACGACGTCTCGCGGCGCGCCCGCCGATCGCGCTGGAGCGCTCGCGCCGCCTCGACGCGCGCGCGGACCGCCGCCGTCGACTCCGCCGCGCCCGGCGCGGCCCCCTGCAGCGCCGCCACCGTCAGCGGCGGCAGCGCCACGTGCAGATCGATCCGATCGAGGAGCGGCCCGCTCAACCGGCCACGGTACGTGCGGATCTGCTCGGCGCGGCACGCGCAGCGCCCTGCCGCGTCGCCCAGGTAGCCGCACGGACACGGGTTCATCGCGGCGACGAGGAGCGGGCGCGCGGGGTACGTCGCGCGCCCGACGACGCGCGAGATCGTCACCGTCCCGTCCTCGAGCGGCTGGCGCAGCGACTCGAGCGCGCCGCGGCGGAACTCGGCGAGCTCATCGAGGAAGAGGACGCCGTGGTGCGCGAGGCTCACCTCGCCCGGGCGCACGTGATCGCCGCCGCCGACGAGCCCGTACTCGCTCACGGTGTGGTGCGGTGCGCGGAACGGCCGCGCGAGCGGGAGGCGCCGCGCCGGCGCGAGGAGACCGGCCACACTGTGCACGGCGGCCACCTCGAGCGCCTCGTCGAACGTGAGCTGCGGGAGGATCCCGGGGAGGCGGCGCGCGAGCATCGTCTTCCCGCCGCCGGGCGGGCCGATCATCAGGAGGTTGTGCGCGCCTGCCGCGGCGATCTCGAGCGCGCGGCGCGCCGACGGCTGCCCGCGCACGTCCGCGAGATCCTCCACCGGCTCCGCCGCGATCGCCGGCGCGCCGGGTGACGCGCGCGCGAGCTCCGACTCGCCGCGGAGCGCGCCGAGGAGGTCGCCCAGCGTCGCCACCGTGTAGACGTCGATGCCGTGCACGAGCCCCGCTTCCCCGTCGTTCTCGACCGGTACGACCGCGCGCGCGACGCCGCGCGCCCGCGCACCGAGGAGCTTCGGGAGAACGCCGCGGACGCGGTGCACCCGGCCCGTGAGCGAGAGCTCGCCGAGGAACAGCGCGTCCGACAGCGGCCCCGGCGGCACCGCGCCGAGCGCGGTCAGCGCAGCCGTGGCGATCGCGAGGTCGAAGCCGCTCCCGGCCTTCCGCACGTCGGCCGGCGCGAGGTTGACGACGATGCGGTACTCGGAGATGTCGACCCCGACCTGCGCCAGCGCCGACTTCACGCGCACCCGGCTCTCGCGGACCGCCGCCTCCGCGAGCCCCACGAGCTCGAACGACGGGACGCCGCGCGCGGCGTCCACCTCGACCCGGACGAGGTCCGCGTGGAGGCCGAAGAGCGACGCGCTGAGGGAGGCGGCGAGCATGCCGCCCCTTCAGCGAGCGCTGTGCCGCGACGAACGATCATGTTTTGCCGCAGATCGCGCGGGGCTCCGCTGACCCGGACAGTCGAGCTGCCGTCCCGGACACGTCTCTCCTGAGCCGAAATCGCGGACGCACCTTGCACGAGACCAGAAGGCGCGGGACCATGTGAAGGGCGCTCAAGCCCGACTCGCCGCGGGCGACATGGCGAATCCCTTAGACCTCGTCGGAAAACGGCTCCTCGGCCGATACAAGCTCACGCGGATCCTCGGCGAGGGTGGCATGGGGGTCGTCCTCGAGGCGCGTGAGATGTCGACGGACAAGCTCGTCGCCGTGAAGGTGCTTCACACGCGCGAGACGCGGATAGGGAACTCGTTCCGCCGCTTCCAGCAAGAGGTCCGGACAGCTTCGATGGTGGGCAAGCCGCACGTCGCCGAGGTGTACGACGTCGGGATGCTCGCGACGGGTGAGCCGTTCTTCGTGATGGAGAAGGTGGAGGGCGACACGCTCCGCCAGCGGATCACGCGCGATCGCTGGCTGACGCTGAAGGACGTGGTCTCGATCTTCGTGCAGCTCCTCACGACGCTCGAGGCGGTGCACGCAAAGGGGATCATCCACCGCGACATCAAGCCGGAGAACATCATCCTCTCGACCGGGCGGAATGGCGGGACGGACATCAAGCTCATCGACTTCGGCGTCGCCAAGCTCGTCTCCCCTTCCGTCGGACGCGCCGACATCACGTCGACCGGCGTCGTGGTCGGGACGGTCTGGTACGCCGCGCCCGAACAGGTGAACGGGACGCGCGACCTCGACGCGCGCGTCGACCTATGGGCGACCGGCATCTGCATGATCGAGTCGCTCACCGGCCGGCGCCCGTACGAAGCGCTCGATCCGCTGCGGCTCATGCTCGACATCGTCGGAAAGCCGCACCCGCGCGTCAGCGCGACGCGCGTCGACGTACCGGTCGAGCTCGACACGATCCTGGCGAAGGCGCTCCGCAAGTCGCGCAACGATCGGTACGCCACGGCGCACGCATTCCGCTCGGATCTCGCCGACATGTGGACGAAGCACCGAAAGCTCGCGGTGTCGCACCCGATCTCGACCCAACCGGAGGTCGTGCCGGGCTACACCGACTCCGACGCCGTCGCCACCGAGGGGACCGCGGTCGAGCTCGCGATGCGCCGCGTCGACGCGGTCCCACCCCCCGAAATGCTGACGCGCACACAAACGGACGCCATCCGCACCCCGCGACCGTAGGCTTCCGCCCCAAGTTCGTCTCCCCCAAGCTCGCCTCGAGGCTGCTCGCGAGTGAAGTGATGTTTCGCGCGCTTTCGCCCAAGCGATCCGCGGAGCTGTCCCCGGCGTTCGAGATCGCGGATGGGAGCGCACCGCGGCATCGATAGCTTGCGTAGATTGGGTAGACTCAAAGGCCCCCCGATGAATCCGCGCGCCCCGCTGGTTGGAGCGACTCTGCTCGATCGCTATCGGGTGCTCCGTCTCCTCGGGCAAGGAGGCATGGGGGCCGTCTACGAGGCGGCCGACGTGTCGACCGGCGACGTCGTCGCGATCAAGGTGCTCGCGCGCCCGAAGCCGACGAACTCGGCGCGCGAATACCGGCGGTTCATGCGCGAAGCGCAGACGGCCGCGCGCCTCGGGCACTCGCACGCCGTGCAGGTGTTCGCGGTGGGGGAGCTCGAGTCGGGCGAGCCGTTCTTCGTGATGGAGCGACTCCTCGGCGAGACGCTGCGCGCCCGCATCGATCGCGTGCGCCACATCAAGTTCGGCAGCATCGTGATGATCTTCAACCAGCTCCTCTCGGTCCTCGAGTCGGTGCACCGCCTGGGGATCGTCCACCGCGACGTGAAGCCCGAGAACATCTTCCTCACCGAGCGCCCCGGCGAATTGCCGATGGCGAAGCTCATCGACTTCGGCGTGGCGAAGCTGTGGCAGGGGAAGCCCGACAGCGACGATCAGGGGCAGACGAGCCTGACCGCGACCGGTGTGGTCGTGGGGACGGTCGCGTACCTGTCGCCGGAGCAGATCTCGAACCCGCGCGACGTCGATCCGCTCGTCGACCTCTGGGCGTGCGGCGTGACGCTCTACGAGAGCCTCGCCGGACGGCGCCCGTTCCAGGGCGAGACACCGATGGCGATCATGCTCGACGTCCTGCACCGATCGCCCGCGCCGGCGCGGCGAGTCCGCGCAGCGATCCCGGAGGCGCTCGAGGTCGTGGTGATGACCGCGCTGAGGCGTCGCCCCGAGCACCGCTACCCATCCGCGGCGCACTTCCGCGCGGCGCTCATGAGCGCGGGCGCGGGGCTCATCGAGCGACGGATGCCGTCGTCGCCCGACACGCAACCGGAGATCGCGACGTACTCGCTGCGGAGCTCGTCGGTGGCGTCCACCTCCGAGAACTGCCGCGTCCACCGCCTCCCCGCCGGCGTCAAGGAGCTCCTCACGCAGGACACGCTGGACGACGACGACGACCCGACGCGTCCGTTTTAGCCGCGCTGACGGGCGTCGACGTGAATGGCGCGGCGGAAGAACTGGAGGCGCGCGCCGATCGCGAGCCCGCAGCACAAATAATGAATCCCGGTGTGCGCGGTCTCCGGGATCGCGACGTCGACCGTCATCGACTTCGACTCGCCCTGCGCGAGGTCCGCGCCGCGCACCTCGCCGAGCGCGAATTCGCCCCGGTTGGTGAACGACGTGACGACCGCGACGCCGAACGCCGGGACGTCCATCCCGTACGGGTTCGTCATCGGGAGATCGACGCGGAGGAGCCCGGGGCGGACCGGGTCTTCGACGCGCATCGCCGCGCCGAGCGACGGATCGCCGTCGAAGATCGGCCCGCAGCCGCGGCACGCGACGATCGATCGCCGCGTATCGCCGCCGCGGAGCTCGAACGTGTCTTCGTCGCACGATCCGCCGCAATACGCGCAGCGCCCCGCCGGCCTCTGCCCGAGCAGGCGATGGCGCGCGTTCCACAGGTTGTACGGGTGATACGTGCCGAGCCGGTGCACCCCCTGGATGAACGCGGCGATCGACCGGTGCGCGCTGGTCGCGATGCGCGACTGGAGATCGTCGAGGACGTGCTCGATCGCCTCGACCGCGACGACGCTCCCCGGCGCGAGGTCGAGGAGCGGGCACCTCTCGATCGCGTCGCGCGCGAGATCCGCCGCGGCGGCCGCGTGCGCCGCGTCGATCGACTCCGTCTTCGCCTCGATGTCGCGCGCGTAGCTCCGCGCGAAATCGAGATCGCGCGAGAGATCGCGGAGCGCGTCGGCCGACGCGAGTGACCGGCGATCGACCGCGCGGAGGCGCACCTCGCCCGCGCCCGCAGGCACGGTGAGGAACACGGCGCGCCCCGGCTCGCACGCGCCGGCGATCGGCTTCTCGGCGGTGGCGAGGAAGACGGGCTCCTCCGGCAAGGCGTGCCTCGCGAGATCGATCGCGACGTCCGTCGGGCCATCCCCGCCGCGAACCACGTAGACGCCGTCGTCGTCCGGTTCGATCTTCACGACGTCGATCGACGGCTCGAGCCGGCTCTCCGGATCGCCGAAGCAGACGAGGTCGGCGGTCGACCCGCGCGCGATCCGGAGCCGATTCGCGCGATTGGCCACTTCGCCGAGGGGGAGCCCCAGGTTCGCGAGATAATACAAATACGGCATGTCGAGCGCGTCGACGCGCGACGCGCGCACCGTCGTGAGGAGCACGTCGACGTGCGGGCTCTTCAAGATCGCCTGCCCGAGCGTGTGCTCGGGCGCGAACACGTATTCGGAGAGCGACACGCCCCAGCACGAGAGGAGCACGAGCCGGCGCGCGCGGAAGAGCGCGGGGCTCGCGTTCGCCTGGTCGGGCCGGCAGCGCGCGCACGCCACGCCGCGCGCGCACGGGAAATGGCGGAGCTCGTCGTCGCGCACCGGCGCGCCGTCGAACCGGGTGCAGAGGACGGCGCTCCCGACGTCGACGTCGAGCCCGTTCGAGTGGCCCGACAAGAACGCGATCTCCGCCGGGCGCCCGAGCAGATGGATCGCGCCGTCGTTCCCTGTGGCGGGGTCGCCCAGGGCCATGCGCGCGCCGCGGAACGTCGTCGACGGCAATCCGGCGAACGGCTGATCGCGCACCTCGTTGGGGCGGTGCCCCGGGGCGCGCTTCGCGTCGAAGCGCGCGGCGGCGGCCATGCGCTCGTCGTCGGTGCGCCCGTACACGACGCCGAGCGACGCGCGCGGCGATCCGGCCGCCGCGTCGTTCGCCAACGCCAGGAAGAAGTCGGCGTCGGCGCCCGCGCCGGCCACGACGACGACCGGGCCCTCGCGGCCCGCGCGGAGGAGCGCGCCCACCTCGCCGCTCTTCACGCGCCCGATCGCCCATCCGCGCGCCCGCCCGACGCGCGCGGCGGCGGCGCCGTCGTCGCCGGCGGCGTCGATCACGAGCCCGGCCGCCCGCTGCTTCTCGTCGCTCATCGACCGATCCGTGCATTTTCTCCGCGATGCGCGCCCGTCGCTCGAACGAGTGACGCTGCGCAACGTGCGCAATCGGTGTGCACGTCGTGCACAATCGATGCGCAAAGCCGCGACGCAGCAAATACGCGATAAGCGAAAATGCGGAATAAAAACGGCCCAGGTGCCGGCGAAATGCGCGTCGTGTGCATTCGCGCGCGGCGTCGCTCGAACGGGTGACGTCGCGCTCGATTGACCCGATCGACCGCTGTTTCAATATGCCGTCATCGGTCTCGCTCGAGGGCATTCCTCTCGTGCCGCGCGGCGGACCGACACCCCCACCCCATGGCGGCGACGTTCTCTCGCACCCTCCGCTCGCTGAGCGACGACACGTCGGGGGCGTCGCTCGCGACGATGGGGCTCGCGGCGCTCCTCCTCGTCGCGTGGGGCGGCTGGTTCGTCGGCGCGAAGGTGCGCCTCCTCGAGACGTCGGAGACGGCGCGCCTCGAGACCGCGGGCGTCGCGCACCCGATCCAGCCGTGGGTCACCGGCAAGGTCACGATCTCGAACCTGTCGCTCGACCGCGAGGTGCACGCCGGCGACGTGCTCGTCGAGATCGACTCGCGCGCCGAGCAGCTCCAGCTCGACGAGGCGCGCGAGAAGCTCGCGGCCGACGTGCGGCAGCTCGAGTTCCTCCACCGCGAGCTCGAAGACGACGAGGCGGCGCAGAGCGAAGATCGCCAGGCGTCGCGCGCGGCGCTCGCCGTGTCGCGCGCGCGGGCGCGCGAAGCCGCGGCGCGATCGCGCCTCGCGAGCGAAGAGTCGACGCGCCTCGACGCGCTCAAGGCCAACGGGCACCTCGGCGAGATGGAGGCGATGCGCGCCGCGGCCGAGGCCGCCGGGCGCACCGCCGACGCCGAGGCCAACGCGCAAGACGCGGCGCGCGCCGCGTGGGACGTGCGGAAGCGCGGCAGCGAGCGGCGCGCGATGATCGAGCGCCTCTATCGCGACATCGCCGCGGCCGAGGGCGAGCGCGCGCAGCTCGGCGCGCGGATCGAGCAGCTCGAGCACGAGATCGAGCGCCACAAAGTGCGGAGCGCGGTGGACGGCCGCATCGGCGAGCTCGTCCCTCTGCCCGAAGGCTCGGTGGTGCAAGCGGGGTCGAAGCTCGGCGCGGTGGTCCCGCCTGGCGACCTCAAGGTGGTGGCCGAGTTCGCCGCGGCGACGGCGATCGGCCGCGTCGAGCCGGGCGATCCGGCGCAGATCCGCCTCGCCGGGTTCCCGTGGGCCGAGTACGGCGTCCTCCGCGCGACCGTGGTGAGCGTCGGCAGCGAGCCGCGCGAAGGGCGTATTCGCGCGGAGCTTCACATCGATTCGCCGTCGTCGACGCGCATCCCGATTCAACACGGCCTCTCCGGCGTCGCCGAGGTCGAGGTCGAGCGGACATCGCCGGCGCGCCTCGTCCTCCGCACCGTCGGCGCGGCGCTCGCTCCTTCGCGGCGCGCGCCCAAGCCGGTGAGCGCCGAGCCGGCCCCGGCGCCGCAGGCGGCGTTGCCATGATCCTCGGCGACGGCAGGCGATTCTTCGCGCCCGAGGTGGTGCAGACGTCGACGATGGATTGCGGCCCCGCGTCGCTCAAGGCGCTCCTCGAAGGATTCGACGTATCCGTCAGCTACGGCCGTCTCCGCGAGGTGTGCCAGACCGACGTCGACGGCACGTCGATCGATACGCTCGAAGAGGTCGCGAAGCAGCTCGGGCTCGACGCCGAGCAGGTGATCCTGCCGGCCGATCACCTCTTGTTGCCCGAGGCGAAGGCGCTCCCGGCGATCGTCGTCGTGCAGCTCCCCGACGGGATGAACCACTTCGTCGTCGTGTGGCGGCGGCACGGGCGCTGGCTCCAGGTGATGGATCCGGGGACCGGCCGAAGGTGGATGCGCGACACCGATTTCGTGAAAGAGCTGCACGCGCACCGCATGCCGATCCCGGAGGCGACATGGCGCGCGTGGGCCGACTCCGACGAGTTCCGCGGCGCGCTCGAGCGGCGAATTCGTGAATTGGGCGTCTCGCGGCGCGAGGCCGCGCGACTCGTCGCGTGCGCCGCGGCCGACCCGAGCTGGCGCGCGTTCGGCACGCTCGACGCGGCGGTGCGCATGGTGGCGGACGTGGTCTCCGCGGGCGGCCTGGGGCGCGGCGGCGAAGCGGCGCGCGCCATCGCGTCGATCGCGCACCACGCGATGATCGACTCCAAGCTGATTCGCGGCGCATATTGGGCAGTCACCGGGATCGATCCGGCGGAAGACGGCGAAAAACGCGTCCTCGTCGAAGGTGCGGTGCTCGTCCGCGTCACGAAGAAGCGCGCCGCCTCCGCGGCGCTCCCGAGCGACGGTGCAGACGAGCACGGCGCCGAGGCGGAAGACGGCGCGCTCTCGCCCGCGCTCGTCGCGTCGCTCGCCGAGACGAGCGACGGCCCCGGCCGGCGCCTCTTCTCGATCCTGCGCGAAGACGGGCTCATCACCCCGTTCGCGTGCGCCGCCGCCCTCTTCCTCGCGTCGGCGGCGGTGGTCGTCGAGGCGCTGCTCTTTCGCGGGATGTTCTACATCGGCGCGCACCTCGCGCCGGGCGGGCAGCGCCTCTTCGCGATGCTGGCGCTGATTGTGTTTTTGCTCGCGATGGTGCTCCTCGAGCTCCCGGTGGCGGCGAGCTTCATGCGCCTCGGGCGGCACCTCGAAGCGCGGTTGCGCGTCGCGTATCTGAGCAAATTGCCGCGCCTCGGTGATCGGTATTTCCACAGCCGCCTCGCGTCCGACATGGCGGAGCGCGGGCACATGCTCCAGACGGTGCGCCGCCTCCCCGAGGTCGGCGCGCGCGTCTTGCGGGCGACGTTCGGCCTCGCGCTCACCGTCGCCGGGATCGCGTGGCTCGACCCGTCGAGCGCGCCGCTCGCGATCGTCGTGGCGCTCCTCGGCGTCGCGCTGCCGCTCGTCTTCCAGCCGCTCCTCACCGAGCGCGACCTCCGGATGCGGACGCACGAAGGGGCGCTCACGCGCTTCTATCTCGACGCGCTCCTCGGCCTCGTCCCGGTGCGCGCGCACGGCGCGGAGCGCGCGGTGCGCAGGCAGCACGAGGAGCTCCTCGTCGATTGGCAATCGGCCGGAATCCGACTCCAGCGCGCGGCGATCAGCGTCGACGGCGTCCTCGCGCTCTCCGGATTGGGCCTCTCCGGCCTTTTGCTCGTTCGCCACCTCGCGCACGCGCAAGACCTCGCCGGGGCGCTCCTCCTCGTGTTCTGGGCGCTCCAATTGCCGACGATCGGCGGCGAGCTCGCGGCGACCGCGCGGCAATATCCCGCGCTCCGCAACGTGACGCTCCGGGTGATGGAGCTCCTGGTCGCGCCGGAGGAAGACGTCGTCGACGCGGCCCCACCGCCGGGCGCCTCGCGCCAGGGCGTGATCTCCCGCGCGCGCCACGCGATGTCGCTCACGTTCGACGGCGTCTCCGCGCGCGCCGGCGGGCACGACATCTTGCAGGACTTGAACGTGTCGATCGCCGCGGGGAGCCACGTCGCGGTGGTGGGCCCGTCGGGAGCCGGCAAATCGAGCTTCGTCGGCCTCTTGCTCGGATGGCACCGCCCGTCACGCGGGCAAATCCTGATCGACGGCGTGCCGCTCGAAGGGGCGCACCTCGCGCGCGTGCGCGAAGAGATCGCCTGGGTCGATCCCGAAGTGCATCTCTGGAATCAATCGCTCCTCGAGAACCTGAAATACGGGCTCGCCGGCGACGCGCCCGCGCCGCTCGCCACCGCGCTCGGCGAGGCCGATCTCCACGGCGTCCTCGAGCGCTTGCCCGACGGGCTAAAGACGCCGCTCGGCGAAGGGGGCGCGCTCGTCTCGGGCGGCGAAGGGCAGCGCGTTCGCCTCGGCCGCGCGCTCTTGCGACAGAGCACGCGCCTCGTGATCCTCGACGAGCCGTTCCGCGGGCTCGACCGGGCGCAACGACGGAAGCTCCTCGCGCGCGCCCGGAAAATGTGGGCGAACGCGACGCTCATTTGCATCACCCACGACATCGACGAGACGCGCGATTTCGAGCGCGTCCTCGTCGTCGAGGACGGGCGCCTCGTGGAAGACGCGCCGCCGGGCGAGCTCTTCGAGCGCGCGGGCTCGCGGTACCGCGCGCTCCACGACGCCGAGACGTCCGTGCGAAAGGGCCTCTGGGCGAGCCCGCGCTGGCGGCGGTGGTCGCTCGAGGGCGGCCGCGTGCACGAGCGGTCGGCGCCGCTCGACGACGACGACGTGTTGGACACGATCGTGACCGAGCTCCCGCAAGAGCACGCGCCGTTCACCGGCACGGGGTCGTTCCATTGAGCCCGCCGATCGCGACGATCGCCTGGCCGATGGCGCGCCTCGGCGAGGTGGCCGAGACGCTCGCGCGGCGCGGCGGCCTCGAGCCGCGCAAGGCGCTCCCGCCGGCGCCGCCGCGCGACGTGATCGCGCAAGGCGGCGAGGCGCTCGATCGCTGGCTCGACGCCGCCGCCGATTGGCTCGGCATCGAGGCCGAGGCGGTGGAGACGACGTACGCCGAAATCGAGGGAGCGCTCGAAGCTTCGGGCCCGGCGATCTGGCGCCTCCCCGACGAGGCCGGCGAGGCGCGGTGCATCGCCGTGATCTCCGGCGGGCGCGGCGCGCTGACGGTCATCGGCCCCGACGGCGGCAAATACCGAATCGCGACGCGCGCCGTGCGCGACGCGCTCACCGCGCCGCTGGTCGCGATGGTCGACGGGCGCATCCAGTCGATCCTCGACGTGGCGAAGGTCGCGCCGAGGCGCCGCGAGCGCGCGCGCGAGGTGCTGCGCCAGAAGCGCCACGGCCAGATATCGCTCGAAGGGTGCTGGATCCTGCGCCCGCACCCGGGCGCGAGCTTCGTGCGCCAGGCGATGGCGGCGCGCGTGCACTGGCTCGCGCTCCGGATGATCGCGATGCACGCGGCGCAATACGGGCTGACGCTCGCCGCGTGGTGGACGCTCGGCCGCGGCGCGCTCGACGGCCGGTACGACCCGGGGTGGCTCGGCGCGTGGGCGCTCCTCCTCGCGACGTCGGTCCCATTTCGCCTTTGGTCGTCGTGGGCCGAATCGATGTTGTCGCTGCGCGTCGGCCGG
>Ga0207670_10001228_pt1 | contig 13543 bp, 6 predicted proteins | sample KBSS23HmetaG_FD_184339 | JGI IMG/M metagenome (GOLD analysis project Ga0207670, IMG submission 184339) | Switchgrass rhizosphere microbial communities from Kellogg Biological Station, Michigan, USA - KBS S2-3H metaG (SPAdes) (version 2) | ecosystem: Host-associated > Plants > Roots > Rhizosphere... | reverse complement strand
CAGCGTCACGAACGTCACTGTCAACAACGCGAACGGCGTCACGCTCTCGGGCGGCAACCTCACCGTGACCGGCACGCTGACGCTGACGAACGGCAACGTCTCCACGGGGGCGAACGTGCTGGCGCTGGGCGCCGCGGGCACGGTGACGCGGACCAGCGGCCACATCGTCGGCAGCCTGCAGAAGAACGTGGCCACCGGCTCCAATGTCACGCGCACGTTCGAGATCGGTACCGGCGGCGACTACGCCCCGGTCACCGTGCTGTTCGCGAGCGTCACCGGCACGGGGAACCTCACCGCGACGACGACGGCGGGCGACCACCCGAGCCTCGGCACGTCGGGGCTCAACACCAGCAAGTCCGTCAATCGTTACTGGAACGTCACCAACAGTGGCGTGGCGTTCACGACCTACAGTGCGACGCTCAACTTCGTGGCCGCGGACATCGATCCCGGCTCGAGCACGGCCGCGTTCGCCGTGCGCAAGCTCGACAGCGGCGTGTGGAGCGCACCCACGGTGGGTACGCGCACCGCGACCAGCACGCAGGCCACGGGCATGACGTCGTTCAGCGACTTCGCGGTGGGCGAGAACACCGCCTCGCACACGATCGTCGCGAGCGCGGGCGCGAACGGCACGATCACGCCCTCCGGCAGCGTGTCGGTGACGCACGGCGCGAACCAGTCGTTCACGATGACGCCGGCGGCCTGCTACCGCGTGCTGGACGTGCTCGTGGACGGCGTCTCGGTGGGCGCGGTGACGAGCTTCACGTTCACGAACGTCCAGGTCGACCACACCATCTCGGTGACGTTCGACAACAACTATCCGATCACGGCCACGGCCGGCGCACACGGCACGATCAGCCCGAGTGGCATCGTGAACATCCTGTGCGGCAGCAACCAGACGTTCACGATCACGCCCGACCCGAACCACCACGTCCTGGACGTGCTCGTGGACGGCATCTCGGTCGGCCCGGTCACGAGCTACACGTTCACGAACGTCACCGCCGCCCACACCATCGCCGCCAGCTTCGCGATCGACAACATCATCAGCGTGGCGAGCGGCAACTGGAGCCAGGCCTCGACGTGGTCGGACGGGCTCGTGCCCACGGCCGCGGACACGGTGATCATCGCGAACGGCACCACGGTCACGATCGACGTCGCCGCGGTCTGCCGCCGCCTCGTCGTGGGACAGGGCGCGTCGGGCGTGCTCCAGTACGAGGCCACGACCGCGCGCACGCTCACCGTGGGCTCGGACGTCACCGTCGCCGCCGGCGGCACGTTCCAGTCCGCGACCACGGGCGCGCAGGCGGGCCACTCGCTGTCGCTGGCGGGCAACCTCGCGAACAACGGCACGCTCGACTTCAGCACCAGCGGCAACACCGCGGGCGCGGGCATCACGTTCACCGGTGCCACCAGCAACACGTTCTCCGGCACCGGTGGCACCACCGACATCCGCACGATCACGATCAACAAGGGCGTCTCGGCCGCGAACGTGCTGGACGTCTCGCCCTCCAGCTTCACCGTGCAGGGCACCACCACCGACGGCACGCCGTCGGCCTGGCTCACGCTCACGAACGGCACGCTCAAGCTCTCCGGCGCGTTCTCGGGAACGCACCGCACGTTCACCACGGCCGCGTACACGATCGGCGCCACCACGGCGTTCTGGCTCAACAACCCGAACTACACGGTGGCCGGCCAGGCGGGTTCGCCCACGGTCAACGGCCAGCTCCGCCTCACGCAGGGCACGTTCAACGCCGGCACCGCCACCGCGAACGTGCTGGGCGCGGGGGCGGGGGCCACGTTCACGATCGAGGGCGGCACGCTCAACATCGCCAGCCGGTTCCTCACGGCGAACGCCATCAACTACACGCAGTCCGGCGGAACCGTGAACGTGACCACGGTGGCGAACGCCCTGAACAGCGCCGGCGGCCTCGAGCTCTCCTCCGCGACGAACAACCTCAACATCAGCGGCGGCAACATCGTGCTCGTCCAGGCGAGCACGTCGTCGTCCGGCAAGCGGGATTACTTCGTCACCGGCGGCACCGTCTCGATCAGCGGCGGCACGCTGCAGGTCGGCAGCGCCGCCACCGCCACGAACTTCGCGTTCCAGATCGCCGGGCTGATGCCGAACCTGGTGCTGGACAACACCGGCACTGCGAAATCGGCCACGATCCTCGCCGCGAGCCCTGCGAGCCAGACGCCGACCGTGACGCTCAACACCGGCACCACGCTCAATCTCGGCGGGTTCACGCTGACCGTGACGGGCGCCTCGGTGACGAACAACGGCACGCTCACCGGCACCACGACCGGCAGCACGCTGGCGTTCTCGAGCGCGTCGCTGGCGCAGAGCTACTCGGGCGCCGGCACGGTCACGGCACCACTCGCGAACCTCACCATCGACTCGCCGAACGGCGTCACGCTCGCGAGCGGCCTCGCGGCCAACGTCGTCGTCACCAACGCGAACCTGTTCCGCGGCACGCTCGTGAACAGCAACAAGCTCACGCTCGGGAACGGCGGGAGCACCTCGGCGCAGACCACGATCGGCCGCGTCGGGCTCGCGACCGCGGCCGGCGCCTACGACGTCGCGCCCACGTTCAACGCCGGCTCGGGCGGCTACTCGGTGAGCTACCAGCCCGAGGGCGGCGGGCACACGACCGGGTTGGAGATCCCGAGCGGGCGCACGCTGCAGAACCTCACCGTCAACAACGCGAACGGCGTCTCGCTGGCGGGCGGCGACCTCACCGTGAACGGCACGGTCACGTTCACCTCGGGCAACGTCATCACGGGCGGCAACGCGCTCGCCGTGGCCGCCGCCGGCACGGTGACGCGGACGAGCGGCCACGTCGTCGGCAACCTGCGGAAGGGCGTGGCGACCGGCACGCCCGTCTCGCGCACGTTCGAGATCGGCACCGGCACGACTTACGCGCCGGCCACGGTGGCGTTCTCGAGCGTCTCCGTGGCGGGCACGGTCACCGCCACCACATTGGCCGGCGACCACCCCAACGTGGCCACGTCCGGGCTCAACACGCCGCGCACCGTGAACCGCTACTGGACGCTCACGAACGGCGGCGTCACGTTCACGGACTACGCGATCACGCTCAACTTCGCCGCCGGCGACGTGGACGCGGGCGCGGACCCGAACTTCTTCGTGGTACGTAAGTATAACTCTCCCAACTGGTTGGCCTCCACGACCGGGACGCGCACCGCGACCAGCACGCAGGCCACGGGGCTGACGTCGTTCAGCGACTTCGCGGTCGGCGAGAACTCGCACAACATCACCGCCAGCGCCGGCGCGAACGGCACGATCACGCCGTCGGGCACGGTCGTCGTCCAGGACGCGGCGAACCAGTCGTTCACGTTCACGCCCGCCGCCTGCTACCGCGTCGCCAACGTGCTCGTGGACGGTGTCTCCGTCGGGACGCCCACGAGCTACACGTTCACGAACGTCACCACGGACCACACGATCGCGGTCTCGTTCGTGAACACGTACCCGATCGTGGCCTCGGCGGGTGCGCACGGCTCGATCAGCCCCAACGGCACGGTCCAGGTGCCCTGCAACACCAACCAGACGTTCACGATCACGGCCGCCGTGGACTACCACATCGCGGACGTGCTCGTGGACGGCGTCTCGGTCGGTCCGGTGGGGAGCTACACGTTCCTCAGCGTCACCACCGGGCACACGATCGCCGCCAGCTTCGCGATCGACAACAACCCGCCGGTGATCGCCGACGTTCCGGCCGCGGACACGATCCAGGAGCTGAGCCCGTACACGTTCACGGCCACCGCCACCGACGTGGAAGCTCCGCCCGAAACGCTCACGTTCTCGCTCGTCGGCGGGCCGAGCGGCGCCAGCATCGACCCCGTGACCGGCGTGTTCACGTGGACGCCGACCGAGTCCGAGGGCCCCGGCGTGTATCCGTTCACGGTGCGGGTGAACGACGGTCAATGGAACGCCGACGCCGCGATCACGCTCACCGTGACCGAGCTGAACCAGCCGCCGGTGATCGTGAACGTGCCGGCGGCGGACACCATCCCCGAGTCCGCGCCGTACACGTTCACCGCCACCATGAGCGACGACGACCTGCCGCCGCAGCCGCCGCACTTCTCGCTCGTCGGCGCGCCCGCGGGCGCCGCGATCGATCCCTCGACCGGCGTGTTCACGTGGACGCCCGCGGAGGCGCAGGGCCCGGGCAGTTACGCGTTCTCCGTGCGCGTCTCGGACGGGATCGACAGCGTCGAGACCGCGATCACGCTCGACGTCGAGGACGTGAACGTGGCGCCGGCGATCAGCGGCGTACCGGCGACCGTGAGCATCCCCGAGCTGCAGCCGTACACGTTCACCGCGACGGCCACCGACGTCGACATCCCCGCCCAGACGCTCACACTGTCACTCGTGGGCGCCCCCGCGGGCGCCGCGATCGACTCGGTCACGGGCGTGTTCACGTGGACGCCGTCCAGCGCCCAGACCGGCGTGCACGCGTTCGCGGTGCGCGCCTCGGACAGCCTGACGACGACCGACTCGACGATCACGATCACCGTCACCGTGCACGCGATCGCCGACCTGTCCGCCATCCAGGTCAAGTCGGGCAACGACACCGACGGCACCACCAAGGTGCTGCTCGCCTGGTCCGATGTCCCGAGCGGGCACACGGTGGAGGTGTTCCGCGCCGGCTTCGGCGGCTATCCGCTCTACGACGGCGGCGGCGGTGTCGTGCCCGCAACGCCGTCCTATCCGCCGGGGGCGCCGTGGACGGCCACGACCGTGACCACCTCGGCGACCACGGACGAGCCGGGGACGCGCGACTTCTACTACTACGTGGCGTTCGTCCACTCCGGCGCCGAGGTGTCCGTGGCCTCGAACCTGACGCTGGGCACGCTGGATTACTTCCTCGGCGACGTCACCGACGGCACGACCGCGGGCACGGGCGACAACGCGGTCAACATGGCCGACATGTCGCTGCTCGGCGCGCACTACGGCATCGAGGGCGTCGAGGCCGCGGCGTACCCGTATCTCGACGTGGGCCCGACGACCGACTATACGACGGACGCGCTGCCGTTGACGGACGGCATCATCGACTTCGAGGACCTGATCGTGTTCGCCATCGACGTCGACGCGGTCTCCGCCCCGGCGCTCGTGGCGCGCGCACGCCCGTCGCCCGCGGCCGCGCGCGTCCCGGTGCCTGCCGCCGCAGGCAACGCACTCACGGTCGATGCCGGCGCCCCGGCGCAGGTCGGGGAGACGATCGCCTGCCCGATCACGCTCTCCGCCACCGGCCAGGTGAAGGGGCTCTCGCTTCGCATGGCGTGGGATCCCGCGAAGGTGCGGCCGACCGGCGTGACGCCGGGGGCGAAGGTCGCCGAGGCCGGCGGCCTGGTGCTGTCGCCGAAGCCCGGCGTCGTGGACGTGGCGTTCGTGGGCCCGCGACCGTTCACGGGCGAGGGCCTGCTCGCCACGGTCAACTTCACGACGATCGCCACGGGCGACCCCGGCATCAAGGTCGAGGCCGTGGATGCGCGCGACGCCACGAACCGGAAGCTCGTGCTCCCGGTCGAGGTCCACGCGCCGTCGCTGATCGTCCCGCGGGTCACGATGCTCGGGCGCGCGAGCCCGAACCCGTTCAGCCGCAGCGCGGCGATCGCGTTCGACCTCGCGCGGGCGGGCCGCGTGCAGCTCGACGTCTACTCGGTGGACGGACGCCGGGTGCGCTCGCTCGTGGACGGCATGCGCGACGCCGGGCAGTACAGCGTCGCCTGGGACGGCCGCGACGGCGACGGCCACCAGGTCGCCGCGGGCCTCTACTACGTGCGCTTCATCTCCGGTCCGAGCCGGTTCACGCGCCCGGTGGTGGTGCTGCGCTGAGCTGACGGGGGCGGCGGCGGCCGCTACCGCCGCCGCACCACCACGGCGTCGCCCTCGCCGAGCCCGAGCCGATCCGACGCGGCGCCGCCCACCTGGGCGATCTCGAGCCGGCCGCTCGAGCCGAGGATGGCCACCAGCGTGCCCACCGGCGCGTCGCCGTACGAGCGCGACAGTCCCTCGATGCGGCGGTCGAGCACACGCACCTCGATCGAGGCATCGCTCGTGTCCTCGCCGAACGCGGCCGCGATCGAGGTCGAGGTCAGGTTCGTGAGCGCATTGCCGAACCGGTCGAGGAATACGACCTGGCCCACGAGCGAGCCGCTGCGGCGTTCGGGCTCGTGCTGCGGCAGCCGTACGGGATCCGTGACCCGCGGGCCCAGCCCGGAGATGGCCTCGCCGCGCGCGAGCCGCGCCGCCACGGGCGCGAACACGTCGCGGCCGTGGAACGTGCGGCTCACCGGCTGGCGGAAGTGCTTGTCGTGCGACAGCTCGTGGACCAGGCACTGGGGGTCGGCGAACGCCCATTCGAGCAGCCCGTTGTCGGGCCCCACGAACACCTGCCCGTGCGCGACCGCGGCGATGGCGCGGCGCGACGTGCCCACGCCGGGATCCACGACCGCCAGGTGCACCGTGCCCGGCGAGAAGTCGGGGCAGGCGGCCTCGAGCATGAACGCGCCGTGCGCGATGTTCGCGGGCGGGATCGAGTGCGACAGGTCGACGACGTGCGCGTCGGGCGCGAGCGAGTGGAGTACGCCGTGCACGACGCCCACGAACCAGTCGGTGTGCCCGAAGTCGGACAGGAACGTGATGATGGGGCGGGTCATCGGCGGCCTCCGGGAGGGCGTGCAGCCTAACCCGGCAAGCCCCGGGGCGCTACGCCGCCCGGCGTCTCCGCGGGCCGTCCTGCGAGGAGGACCCCTCCGGGCGCGCGAGCGCTTCGCGCACCTTGTCCACGAACGCCTCGTAGGTGAACGGTTTCTGCAGGAACGTCGAGTCCGTGCGCGACACGCCGTGGCGGCCGATGGCTTCGTCGGAGTGCCCCGAGGTGAACAGCACGCGCAACGCCGGGCGCTCGGCGCGCATCCGCTCGGCCAGCTCGCCGCCGCTCATGCCGGGAAGCATGACGTCGGTGATCACGAGGTCGATCGGCCTCGACGCGCGCTGCGCCACCGAGAGCGCCTCGGGGCCGGTCGCGGCCTCGAGCACCGTGAACCCGCTCGCGACCAGCATCTCGCGCACGATCGCGCGCACCGAGGCTTCGTCCTCGACGAGCAGCAGCGTCGCGCCGGAGCCAGGGCCGGGTGTGCTGCGCGCGGGCGCCCCGCGAGCGGCGGGGGGGCCGGGGGCACCCGCGCGCGGCGTGGGTCCGCTCGCGGCCGCGGACTCCGGGGTGCCCGCACGCGGCGTGGGTCCGGGCGCGGCAGGGGACTCAGGCGACTCCGAGAGCAGCTTGCGCATCAGCTCGCGCGTGCTCGAGCCGGACACGTCGAACTCGCCCGAGCCGCCCTCGGGCAGTGGCCGGCGGCTGAACACGAGCAGCTGGCGCGTGAGGGCGGCCGCGCGCTCCGCGGCGTGCTGGACCTCGCTCAGGCACCGCTTCGACTCGGCGTCCGCGGCCTGCCGGTGCTGCAGCAACGTGCAGTAGCCGAGTATCGTGGTCAGCGAGTCGTTGAAGTCGTGCGCCACGCCGCCCGCGAGCCGGCCCAGCGCGTCGAGCTTCAGCGACTGGCGCGTCTCGTCCTCGACCCGGCGGCGCTGGCTCACGTCGGTGGCGATGCCGATCACGCCGGCGATCAGGCCGGCCTCGCCGCGCACCGGCGTGTAGCGCGTCTCGAACGCCAGCGTTCCCACGTCGACGACGTCGGTGAAGTCCTCGCCCGCGAGCGCGCGCTTCAGGTTCTCGACGATGCGCGGCACGCCACGGTAGACCTCGAACGCCGACTGGCCGACGAGCTGGCCGGGCTTCAAGTCGAGTGCCGCGAGTCCACGGCCCTCGGAGAGCGTGAAGCGCCCGTCGGGATCGATCGCGAACAGCACGATCGGCGCGTTGGCAACGACCGCGCGCAGCTGCTCCTGCGCGCGCTTGAGCGGGCCCAGCTCGGTGAGGTCCTGCATCATCACCAGCACTTCCTGCGGCCTTCCGTCCACGCCGCGGATCGGCAGCGCCGTCATGTACAGCGTGCGCGCGCGTCCGGAGCCCGGCACCCGCGCGCTGCCCGGTCCGCCCTTCAGCTCGTGGTGCACGGCCTGGTTCGAAGCCAGCGCGCTCGCGACGGGGCAGTGCTGGCACTCCGAGCCGGCCGTGATCGTGGAGCAGACGTCTCGGCAGGCGCGCCCCGGCCACGCCGCGCCCGTGGCCGGCGAGTGGCTCACACTCAGGGTGCGGTTCACCCAGCGTACGGTGCTGGTGGGATCCACGACGTAGGCGAAGAGGTCGGCCTGGTTGACGATGGCGGCGAACTTCTGCCGCTCGCGGTCGAGCACACGCACCTGCTGGTCGAGCTGGCTGAACCAGCGCTTCTGCTGATCGGCCGTGACGCGCAACGCCGCCTCACGCCGCTGGCGCACCACCGCCTCGGCGACGAGCCGCGACAGCTGCTCGAGATGCGACGCCTGGGCGCTCGTGGCGGCGCGCGAGCGCGTCGACCACAGCGCCACGGCGCCAAGGCTCCGGCCCTGCGCGCGCACCAGCACCACCTGGATCGCGCCCTCCATGCCCTCGCGCGGCGGGAGTGCCAACGCCTCGCCGCTCTTCACCGACTGGAGCGCGAACGAGCGCAGCTGCCGGCCGATGGTCTCGCCGGCAACGTCGGGGTTCGGGTGCCAGGCCTCCTCGAGCACCTGCTCGGCTTCGATCGTGAACGCCGCCGCGGCGGTCGCCTCGAGGATCGACGCCATCAGCACCACCGCCTCCTCCAGCACGCGCTGGACCGAGTCGGCGCCCAGCAGCTGCAGGAGGAGCGTGGTCAGTCGCTCCTGGTCGGCCCCGGGGCGGGACGAGGGCATCTCGCGTCGCCTCAGGCGGCTCGCGACATGGGTGTGCGCCGGTCGTACGCCTTCGCCAGCCGGTCGGCCACGCGCTGCACGCTCGCCACGGCGACGTCGTCGAACGCCGCGAGCAAGTGGCTGTCGATGTCGATCTGGGCGTGGATCGTGTCTCCCGAGCGGATGAGCACCACCAGTTCGGACTTGGTCTCGCTGCTGCACGGCAGGTAGTTCTCGTGCTGGGTCACGTCGGGGATGTTCATGTTGCGCTTCTCGGCCACCGCCGAGCCGCAGACGCCGCGGCCGACGCCGATGAAACAGTGCTCGGTGGGCGCGCCGATGAAAGGGCCCAGGCGCAGCACGTCGTCGGGGAACAGCTCGTAGATCCCGGTCCAGTGGAAGTTGGGGTTCAGCTCGTGCACACCCTGGACCGCACTCTCGAGCAGCTGCTCGAACGGGACGCCCTGGCGCTGTAGCGAATCCAGCCGGGCGATGATCTGGTCGACGGTCATGGTCGCTCCTCGACGATGGGGACGGCGGGGCTGCCCCGGGGGGCAGGGGCATCCGCCAATGGGATCGGCATTTGGGCGGGCCGGCTTGACGGCCGCGGGGCGTCAGGCCGGGGCGGAGGCGGCCCGGGCGAGCATCGGCGCCAGGCGCTCCCACGCGCCGTCGACCGTGAGCCGCGTCAGGCAGCGCAGGTCCGCGCACTGGTCGCGGTCGCACGGCGAGCACTCGACGCGGGCCGTGTACGCGCGGTGACCGTCCTGCTCGGCGTACGGGAAGAACATGGACGGTCGATTGCGGCTGATCAGGCCCAGCGTCGGGGCGCCCGCGGCCACGGCGGTGTGCACCGGACCCGTGTCACCACACACGAATGCGGAGCACAGCGACTGCAGCGCCACGAAACGCGCGAGGGGCCAGCCCTCGACGAGCCGCGCGCGCTCGGGCGGGAGCGGCGCCAGGGCTTCGTTCGCCGCCCCGGTCTCCCCGGGGCCCGCCGTGACGAGTACGAACGCCCGCTCGTGCTCCGCGAGCACGCGCTGCGCCAGCGCCGCAAAACGTTCGGGCGCCCAGCGGCGCGTGGGCCAGCGGGCGCCGGGATGGAAGCCCACGAGCAGCACGCCGTCGGGCACGTCGAGTCTCCGGAGCGCGGCGAGCGCCTCGTCGCGCGAGGACGGCGCGATCGCGAGCCGCGGGGGAGGAAGTACCGCGGGCAGCGGCCAGCCGAGCGCCGCGAGCGAGGCGGCGTGGAACGCGGTCGACGACAGCACGCGCGGCCGCGCGTGGTGCGTGTAGAGCGCCGAGCGCCAGCCCTTGTTCGGGTAGCCCACGCGCACGCGCGCGCCCGAGGCGCGCGTCCACACCGCGCTCCTCGGGTTGCAGAAGAAGTCGAACGCCACATCGGGCGCGAACGCGCGCAGCTTTCTCATGAGCCGCAACGTCTCGCGCGCCGAGGGCCTGGCGGGCAGCGAAAAAACTTCGGAGAAGCGCGGATCGCCTGCGAGCAGCGGCGCGAGCGGTGCCTCGGTGACGTAGGCGGCGGTGGCGCCCGGGCACGCCGCGAGTGCGGCGTCCACGGCCGGCAGCGTCAGGCACACGTCGCCGAGGAAGCGCGGCCGGACGAACAAGATTCGGTGAACGTCGGAAGTGCGGACTGGCTTCACGGGCGACCCTCGCTCAAGATGGTGCGACCGTAGAGCCAGTCCCGCCGCGCCGTCCATCAGGAGGACCCCCGTGAAGCGCCCGAACGAACCCGGCCTCGACACGCGGGCCGTGCACGGCCCGCACGCGCACGCCACTGGCGCCATGAGCACGCCCATCGTCCACAGCGCCACGTTCTCGTTCGCGTCGCTGGACGAGATGAAGGCGGCCCAGGCGGCGGGCAGCGCCGGCTCGTTCTACCAGCGCGACGGCCATCCCACGATCCATGCGGTCGAGGAGCGACTGGCGGCGCTCGACGGCGCGGAGGCGGCGCTGCTGTTCCCGTCGGGGATGGGTGCGATCGGCGCCACGTTCCTCGCCAGGTTGAAGAGCGGCGACCACGTCGTGTGCGTGGACCCGTGCTACGGCGGCACGCAGGCGCTGCTGCAGTGGGGGAAGGAACGCTTCGGCTGGAGCCACACGCTCGTGGACGCGCGCCGGCCCGACACGTGGGCGGGCGCGTTCCAGCCCAACACGAGGCTCCTGCACCTCGAATCGCCGATCAATCCCACGCTCGTCTGCTTCGACATCGCCGCGGCCGCGCGGATGGGCCACGAGCGCGGCGCGTTCGTCACCATCGACAACACCATCGCCTCGCCGATCGGCCAGCAGCCGCTGGCGATGGGTTGCGATGTGACGCTCTATTCGGCCACGAAGTCACTGGGCGGTCACAGCGATCTGCTCGCCGGCGTGGCCTGCGGCTCGCGCGCGGCGCTGGAGCCGGTGTGGAAGGCGCGAGAGGTGTTCGGGCCCGTTGCCGAGCCGACGATGGCGTGGATGCTGGAGCGGAGCCTGAAGACCCTGCCGCTGCGCGTGCGCGCCGGGAACGCGAACGCGCTCGAGCTGGCGCGCCGGCTGAAGGCGCACGCGGACGTGGCGCAGGTGTTCTATCCCGGGCTCACCGACCATCCCAGCCATGCCGTCGCCGCGAAGCAGATGAAGGAGGGCTTCGGGCCGCTGCTCGGCTTCGAGGTGCGCGGCGGCGCGGACGGTGCCCTGCGTGTGGTGAATGCGCTGCGGGTGATCCGCCACGGCGCGAGCCTCGGCGGCGTGGAGTCGCTAGCGAGCCTCGCCGCGCACACGTCCCACAAGATGATCGGCCCCGAGGGCCGCAAGCGCGCCGGCATCCCCGAGGGACTGGTGCGGGTCTCGGCCGGCATCGAGAGCATCGACGACCTGTGGGCGGACCTGGAGCAGGCGCTGGCGAAGGCGGCGGTCGCGCGGGTGTGAGAAACGGGAGTCGGTCGACCGGAAGGCGACCGAACACGGGGCGCTGACGGGTTCCAGCGCGAACGGCGCGCGTGCTATCATCTTCCGCGCTTTGTCCCCACCCCTCACCACCCGCTGGAGGTCGTCCGTGAAGCGTCTCGTCCCGTTCCTCGCGCTGCTCGCACTCGTCGCGACGGCGCCCGGTGCGCAGGCTGCCGACACCAAGCCCGCGAAGAGCGCCAAGACCGACGCCAAGACCGCCGCCGCCGCCCCGGCCGTCACCGATTCCCTGGGTCTGCTCGAGCGCGCGGTGGCCAAGGACTCCACGAAGTTCGACAACCTCTACAAGCTCGGGATCATGTATCTCGATCGGGAGAAGAACGCCGAGGCCGCGCAGGTGTTCACCAAGGCGAACCAGGTGAAGCCCAAGAATGTGAAGGTGCTGGTGAACCTCGGCGTGGCGCTCGACAACCTGAGCAAGGCGGACGACGCGCAGGCGTACTACAAGCAGGCCATCGCGATCGCGCCGCTGGATTCGCTCGCGAGCTGCCGGCTGGCCACGTCGCTCTACGCGCAGGGCAAGTTCTCGGAGTCGATGACGCTGCTGCGCCAGCTGATCGCCAAGCAGCCGCGCTCGCACTGCGCGTACTTCACGATGGGCGTGGCGTTCGCCGACGCGGGCCTCTATCGCGACGCGATCCGGATGTGGAAGAAGGTGGTCGAGCTGGCGCCGTCCTCGTCCGAGGCGCAGAGCGCCAAGGAGAGCATCGACGTGCTGGAGAGATTCCTGAGCGGGCAGTGAGTCACGCCCTCTACCTCGATCACAACGCATCGACCCCGGTTCGCCCCGAGGTCGCGGAGGCCATGCAGCGGGCCCTTCGCGACCTCGGGGCGAACCCTTCGAGCGCGCACTCCGAAGGCCAGCGCGTCCGCGCCGCGCTGGAGCGCGCGCGCGAGCAGGCCGCCGAGCTGGTGGGCGCGTCGCCGCAGGAGCTGGTGTTCGTCTCCGGCGGCACCGAGGGCGATCACCTGGCGATCGTGGGCAGTGCCTGGGCGCAGCGCGGGCGCGGCCAGCACGTGGCGTACGCCGCGATCGAGCACCACGCCGTCCACGGCGCCGCCGAGGTGCTGGAGCGCCTGGGCTGGCATCACTCGGTGCTGCCGTGCGACGCGAACGGGCTCACGCCCCCCGACAGCGTCAACGACCTGCCGCAGGGCACGACCGTGCTCGCGTTGATGCTGGCAAACAACGAGACCGGAGTCGTCCAGCCCGTGGCCGCGCTCACGGCGCGCGCACAGGCGCGCGGCATCCGTGTCGTCTGCGACGCGGTGCAGGGCGCGGGCAAGGTGCCCGTGGACGTGGGTGCGCTCGGCGTCGACTACCTCGTCTTCAGCGCGCACAAGTTCGGCGGACCGAAGGGCTCCGGAGCGCTGGTGCTCCGCCACCACGCGCCGCTCGAGCCGCTGTTCCGTGGCAGCGCGCACGAACGCGGGCTGCGCGGCGGCACCGAGAACGTGCCCGGCATCGTCGGCCTGGGCGTGGCGGCGGAACTGGCGGCGCGCGAGCTGGCCGCCGAGAGCGCGCGCACGCTGGCGCTGCGCAAGCGCTTCGAGGCCGGCCTGAAGCAGGTCGTTCCGGACGTCGTCGTGCACGGCGCCGCGGCACCGCGGCTGCCGAACACGGTGAACGCGTCGTTCCCCGGCGCGCGCTCGGACCACCTGCTGCTGGCGCTCGACAGCCGCGGCCTTGCCGCCTCGGCCGGCGCGGCGTGCGCGAGCGGCGCCGTGGAG
>Ga0207670_10001225_pt1 | contig 13554 bp, 12 predicted proteins | sample KBSS23HmetaG_FD_184339 | JGI IMG/M metagenome (GOLD analysis project Ga0207670, IMG submission 184339) | Switchgrass rhizosphere microbial communities from Kellogg Biological Station, Michigan, USA - KBS S2-3H metaG (SPAdes) (version 2) | ecosystem: Host-associated > Plants > Roots >... | reverse complement strand
GTCTTCGGCGCCGGGCCGCGCGGCGGCGCCCTCAGGTCCGGAGGCGTCCGCGCGATGCCGCGCATGAGGACGTCGGTCATCGTGCGCGCGCGCGCCTGGACGTCGCGCCAGTCGATCATCTCGTCGTTGCACATCGCGATCTCGAGCGAGACCACGCCGTGCAGGCCGGCCCAGATCACCTGGGAGACCAGCTCGGCGTCGTCGAGCTCGGGCCGGAGGAGGCCCTTCTCGATCGCCTCTCCGACCATGATTTTCAGGAACGCGTAGGCGTCATTCGCCGGGTTCCCCGCCCACTCCGGTTCCTCGAGGTTGGGTGGGGTCGGGTTCATGAACATGATCCGGTAGCTATTGGGGTGCGTCAGCGCGAACTCGATGTAGACGTCGGCGGACGCGAGCAGACGCGCGATGGGATCGGCCTCACTCGCCGCGACCTGGAATTTCTGCCCGAACGAGAGGAAGTCGTTCGCGCAGAGCTCGCGGATCAGCTCGTCCTTGTCCTTGAAGTGGAAATAGATCGCCGCGGGCGTGTACTCGATCTTCTCCGCGATCTTGCGCATCGTCACGGCCTCGAAGCCGTGCGCCGCGAAGAGCTCGCGCGCGGCATCGAGGATCTTGGTGCGCGTCTCCTGTCGTTCTCGCTCCCTACGTTCGTTCGATCCCATAACGTTCGTCGTTCAATAACTCGCGGTCGTTCATTGAACACCGTTAGAATAGATGCCGGCGGTAAACTCGTCAAGGCGGGTCGGGCGAAATAGCGATCGAATCTTCCCGAAAGTGCCGCTTGCGTCCGGGCGCGCCTTCACGGAGAAGGCCTCCGTGACCCAGCTCGAAGAGACGACCCCCGAGGCGGTGATCGCGCGGATCGAGGCGGCGCGGTCCGGAGTCGCTCACGACGGAGCGATCGCGTTCGACGGCGACGGGACGCTCTGGTCGGGCGACGTCGGCGAGGACTTCTTCTTCGCGGTGGTCGATCGGGGCGACTTCCGCGCGCCGGCGGTCGACGCGCTCCGCCGCACCGCCCGCGACGCCGGTGTGGACGACGCGGGCGACGGCCGGGCGCTCGCGCGGGCGCTCTACGACGCGTACACCGCCGGCGCGTTCCCCGAGGAGCGGATCTGCGAGGTCATCACGTGGTCGTGCGCGGGCTGGACGCGCGCCGAGGTCGACGAGCTGGCGCGCGGCGTGTGCGCGGATCTCGCGGCGCGCCTCCACCCGGAGCTCGCGCCGATCATCGCGTGGGCGCGGAGCCACGGCGTGGAGACGCTCCTCGTCAGCGCGTCGCCGCGGGAGGTGGTGGAGGCCGGCGCGGACGTGGTGGGGATCGCGCGGGACCGCGTCGTCGCTGCGACTGCGCGCTACGGGGCAAGCGGCGTGATGCTCGCCGACGTCGTCCGTCCGATCCCGTACGGTCCGGGGAAGGTGACGGGTCTCCGCGCGCTCCTCGGCGATCGCCCGCTCTACGCCGCCTTCGGCGACAACGTGTTCGACGTCGCGATGTTGAACGCGGCGGCGGTCAAGGTCGCCGTGCGCCCGAAGGCGCGCCTCGTCGAGCGAGCGCACGAGGTGCCGGGCCTCCTCCGGATCGCGCGCGGTTGAAGAGGCGCGCGAAGTTCCGTAATTTGCGCGGTCCATGGATTTCGACCTGAGCGACGAGCAGAAGCTGATTCGGGACACGGCGCGCGACTTCGCGGCGCGCGAGGTCGCGCCCAAGGCGGCCGAGCTCGACAAGACCGGACGCTGGCCCGACGAGATCGTGAAGCGCATGGCCGAGCTCGGCTTCCTCGGGATGGCGATCCCCGAGGAGTACGGCGGCGGCGGCCTCGACGCGCTCAGCTACGCGATCGCGATGGAGGAGATCAGCGCCGCCTGCGCGTCGTGCGGGGTCATCATGAGCGTGAACAACTCGCTCTTCTGCGACCCGGTCTACAAGTTCGGGACCGACGAGCAGAAGAAGACGGTGCTCACGCCGGTCGCGCGCGGAGAGAAGCTCGGGTGCTTCGGCCTCACCGAACCGATGAGCGGCTCCGACGCGCAGACGATGGTCACGTCCGCGACGAAGGTCGACGGCGGCTACGTCTTGAACGGCGCGAAGAACTGGATCACGAACGGCCCGCATGCCGACTTCATCATCGTCTTCTGCGTGACGGAGAAGCTCGGCGGCGGCGACGGGAAGCCGCCGCACTTGAAGCACACGGCGTTCCTCGTGCCGAAAGGGACGCCCGGCTACACGCAGAACCCGCGCGATCACAAGCTCGGGATCCACGCGGCGCACTCGTGCACCGTCTTCTTCGAGAACTGCTTCGTCCCCGACAGCGCGGTCGTCGGCAAGCCGGGCGAGGGGTTCAAGGTGGCGATGGCGACGCTCGACGGCGGGCGGATCGGGATCGCGTCGCAGGCGCTCGGGATCGCGCGCGCGGCGCTCGAGAAGTCGATCGCGTACGCCAAGGAGCGAAAGAGCTTCGGCGTCCCGATCGCGCAGCACCAGGCGATCCAGTTCATGCTGAGCGACATGGCGACGCAGCTCGACGCGGCGCGCCTCCTCACGTGGCGCGCGGCGCTCATGAAGGATGCGGGGGTGCGCCACACGGCGGAGAGCGCGATGGCCAAGCTCTACGCGAGCGAGATGGCGACGCGCGTCGCCCACAAGGCGATCCAGATCCACGGCGGCTACGGGTACTCGCAGGAGTTCCCCGTGGAGCGGAACTACCGCGACGCGCGCATCACCGAGATCTACGAAGGGACGAGCGAGATCCAGCGGATCGTCATCGCCGCGAGCCTCCTCGCAAGGTGACCCATGACGAAGGCGACGCGACCATTGCGTGGTTTTTGCCAGGATCGACGGGCCGTGGCGGCGCTCGCCGCGATCGCGCTGGCCTCCGCGGCGTGCGGCGGCGCGCAGGAGCCGGTGAAGGGGCCGGACACGGCGACCGAGGAGGCGCCGCAGCGCGAGGCCACGGGGCCGAAGCTCCAGATGACCACCGAGCTTGGATCGATCGATCCCAGGGCGACGCAGGCGACGTTCGACCGGCTAGAGGCGAAGTTGAACGCGTGCTACCGCGCCGGGCAGGGGAGGATCGAGTACCTCGAGGGGGACGCGCAGTTCTTCCTCCGCGTCGGCCAGGACGGCCGCACGAAGTACGCGTACCTCGAGGGCTCGACGCTCGGCGATCGCGACACCGAGAAGTGCATGCTCGACGCGCTCACTTCCGCGACGTGGCCGAAGCCGGAGGGGGGCGAGGCCGAGGTGCGGAACAGCATCGGCTTCGACGCGCCGGGCGACGTCCGGCCCCCGGTCGACTGGAGCGCCGATCGCCTCGCCGAAGCGCTCGGCAAGAGTGACGGCAAGATCCGGAAGTGCAAAGGGAGCGTCAGCGGCAACTTCAAAGGGACCGCGTACGTGCAGCCCGACGGAAAACACGGGCGCTTCCAGTCGATCGGGATGACGCCGCCGAACAAGGACGGGATCGACAAGCTCGATTGCCTCGTCGACGTCGTCCGCGACATGAAGATCCCGAGCCCCGGCAGCTACGCGGCGAAGGTTTCCTTTATTCTTTAGCGATCCGGCATCACGTAGATGCGTCGCGCGAGGTCGGAGCGGAGCGTCTCTTCGCGGTAGTAGCGCGCGAGGATCGACGTCGTCCCCGACCAGGTGAGGAGGTCGGCGTTCGCGCTGGCGAACTCGTCCCACGACGCGGCACGGCCGCCGCGCTCGATCCGTTCGTGGATGAGGAGGACGTACGCCCACGTGATCGTCTCGTGGTAGCGCTCGGGCGCGCCGAGCGCGGCGGCGAACCGGCGGAGCGCGGCGGTGAAGCGCGCGAGCGCGATCGCCGGCGGGTCCGCCTTCAAGTACGTCCACGCGACGCGGACGTGATCGCGGTGGGGGAAGCCGCCCGGCGGGAGCTCGCCCGCGTCGAACGCGCGGAGGACCGGATCGTCGGCGGTCATTCCCCGGCCTCCGTCTCGATCAGCCGATGGCTCGCGCTCGCGTCGAGGTCGAGGCGATAGATCCGTTTCAGATCGGCGATCCGCGCGAGCGACTCCTCGCCGAACGGGGCGCGCCCCTCGAACGCGTGGAGGACGATCCCCTCGAGCAGGTCGCCGAGCGTCATGTCCTTGTACTCGGCGAAGGCCTTCAGGACCTTCAAGAGGCGCTTCTCGAGGCGGACGCCGGTCTGCACGCGCTCGATGAGGAGACGCGGATCGGGTGGCGGTGGCGGGGGCGCGCGCCGTTTCGTGCGCGCGCGGGGCTTCTTCGCGTTCATTGGGATCTATGTACCATGGTACCAAGGTACACGCCAGGCGCGCGGCCGTGTGCCCGCGGCGCGCGTCCTGCTATGAGCGATGCGTGGATCTCACCCTGAACGAGACGCAGTCCCTGGTGCAGCGAACGGCGCGCGACTACGCGACGCGCGTCATCGCGCCTCTCGCCGCCGAGATCGATCGCAAGGAGCGGATCCCGCCCGAGATCATCCGCGGTCTCGGCGAGCTCGGTCTCCTCGCCGTCAACGTCCCCGAGGAGCTCGGTGGATCGCAGGCCGGCGTCGTGTCGTACGCGCTCGCGATGCAGGAGGTCGCGCGTGCCTGCGCGTCGACCGCGGTCACGATGGCGGTGACGAACATGGTGGGCGAGGTGATCGCGAAGTTCGGCACCGACGAGCAGCGCCGGCGCTGTTGCCCGCGCCTCGCGCGTGGCGACGAGTGGCTCGCGGGCGCGTTCGCGCTGAGCGAATCGGAGGCGGGGAGCGACCCCGGCGGGATGCGGACGACGGCGCGTCGAGACGGCGACGCGTGGGTGATCGACGGCGCGAAGCAGTGGATCTCGAGCGGCGCGTACGCCGGCGTCTTCGTCGTCTGGGCGCGCACCGGCGATCGCGAGCACTTCCCCGGGACGCGCGGGATCTCGTGCTTCCTCGTCGAGGGGGGGACGCCCGGGCTCCGGGTGGGGAAGCACGAGGACAAGATGGGCCTCCGCGGATCGAACACCGCGTCGCTCGAGTTCGACGGGTGCCGCGTGCCCGAGAGCGCGCTCCTCGGGCAGCTGAATGGCGGCTTCAAGATCGCGATGATGGCGCTCGACGGCGGGCGGATCGGGATCAGCTCGCAGGCGATCGGGATCGCGCGCGCGGCGCTCGCCGAGAGCGTGCAATATGCAAAGGATCGGAAGCAGTTCGACAAGCCGATCGCCGGCTTCCAGGCGATCCAGTGGAAGCTCGCCGACATGCGCACCGAGCTCGATGCGGCGCACTTGATGTGCATGCGCGCCGCGTGGCTCAAAGAGAACGGGCGCGTCTTCTCGCGCGAGGCGTCGATGAGCAAGATGTTCGCCACGGAGGCGGCGGTGCGGATCTGCAACGAGGCGGTCCAGATCCACGGCGGCTACGGGTACACGCGCGAGTTCGCCGCCGAGCGCCACCTCCGCGACGTGCGCGTGACGATGATCTACGAGGGCACGAGCGAGGTGCAGCGGATCGTCGTCGCGCGGAATCTCCTCGGAGGGTGAGTGCGTGTGAGCGCGGGGCGGCCCGGCGCGACGGAGGGGGACAAGGCGCCCCAGCCTTCGTATAAAGCGTCCGCCATGACGAGAACGACGCGGGCCGCAGGGTCCTTCGCCATCTTCTTTTCGATTTCGATCGCCGCGGTCGCGTGCGGCGGCGCGGCGGGCCCGCCGCCGACGATGCAGGGGCGCGAGGGGATGCTGTCGAAGACGGCGATCGCCCAGAAGTGCGAGGAGGCGGCGAAGGGGCACGATCGGCCGTTCGTCGTCGAGTGGGACGCGACCGACCTCGCGAGCTTCGAGGCGAAGGCGGGGCGCGACACGATCTTCGTCAAGTACCAGGGGTGCTCGCTCGACGTCCTCTACGGGTGCTCGGATCCGAACGTCGCCGGGCAGTTCGGCGCGTACGGCGCGCCGCAGTTCACGAGCGGGACGGTCCAGGGCTTCGACATGAAGAACCAGGGGGAGCTCTACGCGAAGCTCCCGCTCGGCGCCGCGTCGCTGTCGGCGAAGGTCGCCGCCGGTGAGGAGCTGCATTTGAAATACTTCGTGAGCGGCGTGGCGACGTCGTCGCGCGACGCGATCTACCGCGCCGACATCGACAAGATCGCAGCGTGCAAAGGGGCCACGCACTTCGTCTGGGCGTACAACCTCGGCGCGTTCGAGCTCGGGAGCGCCGAAAACAACTCGGCGGAGGGGAAGGGGGGGATCGGCAATATCGGCGCCGGCGGGAGCCGCACCCACGAGTCGTCGTCGCTGGCGAACGGCGGGAGCCTCACGAGCTGCACCACCAACGACCAGCGCGCGTGCCGCGTCCCGATCCGCCTCGCGCTCCGGTCGGTCACCGACGGGGAGAACCCGACGAAGAGCGCCGGAGGGCAGACGTTCGTGGTGGGCGGCGCGAAGATGACCGTCGCGCAGATGGGCGAGAAGAACTACTTCGACTCGACCCCCGTCGGTCAGGCGTCGAAGATGATCGACGAGGCGAACAAGAAGAATATGGCCGGCGACGGCGCGGCGTGCGTCGACCTCCTCGACAAGGCGGTGAACCTCGATCCGTCGCGCGCGCAGCAGATCGGCTGGACGCACGCCACGTGTCAGATGAAGTCCGGCCGCTGCGACGTGGGGAAGACGGAGTTTCGCCAGGTCTTCGTCGCGCGCGATCCCGAGCGTCGCAAGACCGACGCCGAGCTCGACGCCGAGGTCCAGCAGCAGGCGAACAACAACTGCCCGTCGTCGACCGCCACCACCCCCGCCGAGTTCATCATCCGCGCCGGGCACGAGATGACCGCCGCGGCGGCCGCGAAGGACGGCGCGCGGTGCCACTCCCTCTTCGACGGGATCGAGAAGAAGATCGGGCAGCTCGATCGGACGAAGCGCGAGGACATGACCGCCCAGGGCCCGGGGACGATCGCGATGGACCAGGCCGCCTCGTGCGTCGCCGAGACGGAGGGGTGCGACAAGGGGCTCGACCTGTGGCGGCGGAGCTACCGCATCAAGCTCCGCGGCGACAAGATCGCCGAACGCGCCTCGGTGGAGTCGTGGGGGACGATGATCAAGCTGGGGTCGGTCAAGTGTAAGTGAGGCGGCCGCTACGCTCCTAGCCTAGCAGCGCGACGCGGATCTGCGGTGGCTCGACGCGCGCCGCGCCGATCCGTTCGAGGTGCGCCGTGGCGGCGATGACGGTCGCCTCGTCCCACGCGTCGCCGACGAGCTGGAGGCCGATCGGCAGGCGATCGGCGTCGAGCCCGACCGGGCACGACGACGCGGGGAGGCCGGTGAGGTTCGCGAGGAAATTGAAGCGGCACATCGCGTGGAGCGCGCGCGTATCGGCGAAGCCGGACACCATCTCTGCGGCGTTCGCCGCGGGCGCGGTCTCGCCGGTCGCCGGGAGCGCGAGGAGATCGACACCGCCGAACGCCTTCGCGACCTCGCGGCGTAGACCGGCGCGGAGACGCTGCGCGTCGAGGTAGTCGTGCGCCGAGACCGCGCCGAGGACGCCCATCGCGATCTGGAGATCGTCGCTCATCTTGTTCGGGTCCTCGCGCCACGCCCAGTGGATCCCCGCGCGGATCTCGAGGCCGATCGTCAAGTAGCCGATCGCCGGCGCGTAGCGCGCCATCTCGATGTCGAGCGGGACGAGCACCGCACCTTCGCGCTCGAGCGCGCGGAGCGCCTCGCGCCCCGCGGTCTGCACCGACGACGCCGCGTCGCGCCACTCGCGCTCGTCGACGCCGATCCGGAGGCCGCGGACCCCGCGGCCGAGCGCGCGCGCGAGCGACCCCGCGTCGAGCGGCGGGGCGCGGTGCGTCTCCGGATCGTCCGGATCGTGCCCCGCGATGATCGCGAGGCTGTGCGCGAGGTCGGTGCACGACGACGCGAGCGGGCCGAGGTGCGACACCGTGTCGGCCGACGAATCGCCGGCGCGGCTCACGCGCCCCCACGTCGGCTTGATCCCGAAGACGCCGTTGATCGAGGCCGGGATCCGGATCGATCCGCCGCCGTCGGCGCCGAGCGCGAACGGGACGAGCCCGGTCGCGACCGAGACCCCCGCGCCCGTCGACGAGCCGCCCGCCGTGTGGCGCGGCGAGTGCGGGTTCTTCGGCAGCGTGCGCTGCGCGTTCTGCCCGATCGGCGAGAGGCCGTGCTCGGTCATCGGCGACGAGCCGATGACGATCGCCCCGGCGGCGCGGAGGCGCGCGACCACCGTCGCGTCCGCGTCGCGCGGCGCGGCGCTCTGGAAGCTCGCGCCGGACTGCCGCGGGAGGCCGCGGACGCCGGTCTGTTCTTTCACCGTGCAGGGGACGCCGTCGAGCGGGCCGCGCGGCGTCTTCGCGGCGTAGCGCGCCGTGGCGGCGTCCGCCTCGGCGATCGCTTCGCGCTCGGTGTACGCGAGGATCGGCCCGATGCTCGGCGTCATCGCCGCGAGGCGCCGCGCCTCGGCGATCGCGCGCTCGACGATCGCGCGCGGCGTCGCCGTCCCCGCGGCGTACGCGCCGGCGAGGCGCGCGCTCGTCGTCGGCCACGCCGGCCCGTCGATCGGCCCGAGGCGCGCGTCCTCTCCGGCGCGCGGCGGTCTGCCCGTGGTCGGCGTGACGTGGAGGGGGACGTCGCCGCGCGCCGACTCGGGCAAATCGTCGAGGAGGTCGATCCCGAGGTCGCTCCGGTACGCGCGGAGGATGATCCGCGCGCCGGCCTCGGTGCGGGCGACGCGCGCCGTCGCCCGCAGGAGCTTTCCCGACATCCGGCTCGGCGCCTTCACCGCCGTCCCCCGCCGTTCACCGCTCGCCCGCCCGCAAAGCGTGAGGTCTTCACGGGCGGGCAGGGTACACGAGACTCACGTCAGAGCGTGAGCGTGCCGGTGCGAATGAGATACGCGAGCTGCCCGCGCTGCTCGGCGTCGAGCATCACGTGGATCCGCGAGAGCGCCTTCAGCACCGCGTCGCGGAGCTTCTCCGCGCTCTGGATGCGGAGAGTCGCCCCGTCGGTCGCGCGCGTCTGGTCGAACGACTCGCCGCCGATCGCGTCGGCGAATGCGGCGAGCGTCCGCCGATCGTCGACCTCGGCCTGCGCGCGCTCGGTCTTGAGCTCGTTCAGGATGCGCGCGAGCTCCGCGACCTGACTCTCCTTCAGATCGAGGCGATGCGCGAGGAAGCGCAGCGGCCTCCGCACGCCCAGCCCGCCGCCGTGGCCTTCGTCGCCTGCGGCCCACCGCCCGCCCTCGGCCTGGAAACCCGCGCCGCACGAGACGCCCGCGTGCTTCTGCGCGTGCTCTTGCGCGCGCCGCCAAAAGAAATACCCAGGATGCATGATGATTTCTCCTCGCGCCGGGGCGTTCCGCGCCCGGCGGGGTTCGAGAAGCGTGGGCGACATGCCTCACGCCGCCTCCTCAACGTAGGCCGCCGGTTCGGCCTGTCAACGGCGCGCCGGCGTGTTGCGGGCGCCTCGGTAGAGTGTTTCACTCCAGGTGAGCCGCGCGTCCGGCTCGCCCTCCGGTCGATGTCGATCACGCTGCGCCAGCGTCTCCGTCTCCACGAAAGCGCGCTCCGCATCGGCGCGATCGATCGCGCCGCGCACGTCTTCTCCCGCGTCCGCTACGCGATGCCGGACGCGCAGCCGCGGCGTTGGAAGGTCGACGTCGTGCGCGACGTCGTCTACGGGCCGACCACGCACGCGGCGCACCGCCTCGACGTGTACGTGCCGCACCACGCCGCGCGCCCGCTCCCCACCGTGATGTACGTGCACGGCGGGGGCTTCGCGATGCTGTCGAAGGAGACGCACCGCGTGATGGCGATGGCGTTCGCGCGCCGCGGTTATCTGGTGTTCAACATCAATTACCGCCTTGGCCGGAAGAACGTCTTCCCCGCGCCGCTCGAGGACGCCGCCGAGGCGCTCGTCTGGGTGCACCGCCGGAGCGCGTCGTACGGCGGCGATCCGGAGCGGATCGCGGTCGCCGGCGAGTCGGCGGGAGGGAACCTCGTCGCGGCGCTCGCGCTGACGTCGAGCGTCCGCCGCCCCGAGCCGTACGCGCGACGCATGTATGATGCAAATGTGCCGATCCGCGCGGTCGTGTGCACGTACCCCTTCCTCGACATGCGCGACATCGACGGATACATGGCGAGCCCGCGCCTCCCCGGGTGGATCAAGGGGATGCTCTTCGACGCGGCGTCGTCGTACGTGGGGAACGACGTCTTCCGCGTCGCGGACGCGGCGCCGCTCGCGAGCCCGCTCGCGCTCATGGAGGACGGATGTGTTCGCGAGCGCCCGCTCCCGCCGTTCTTCCTCTCCGTCGGGACGCGCGACCCGCTCCTCGATCATTCGCGCCGGATGAAGCGCGTGCTCGATTCGATGGGGGTCCCGTGCGAGCTCCTCGTCGCGCCGGGGGAGGTCCACGGCTACGACGCGATGGTGTGGCGCCCCGCCGCGAGGGCGAAGTGGGCGGCCGCGCACGCGTTTCTCGCAAAGTACATGGGACGTCCTTGAGGTTTTCCTTCGCGCGTGGCAATGGCTCCAAGGTGTCCACCGCGATCACCGAAGGGATTCGCGTCACCGTCGAGTCGGTGTACGTCTCCGAACAGTCGGCCCCCCGTGCTCAGCGCTACGTCTTCGCCTACACCGTGAAGATCGCGAACGAGGGGACGGAACCCGCGCAGCTCCGCACGCGCCACTGGATCATCACGGACAGCAACGGCAAGGTCGAAGAGGTGCGCGGCCCCGGCGTCATCGGGCAGCAGCCGCTCCTCCGCCCGGGCGATCACTTCGAGTACACGAGCGGCTGCGTCCTGCAGACGCCGCGAGGCGAGATGCACGGCACGTATCAGATGCACCGCCCCGACGGCCGCTCCTTCGACGCCGAGATCGCCCCGTTCGCGCTCGCGCTCCCGTACTCGCTCAACTGATCCCGCTGGAACCCGTCCCGCCTGTCCGCATGCTCGACGAATCGAAGTACCTGAACCTCGCCGACGCGGCCTTCAAGCACCTCGAACGTGCGTTCGCCGACGTCGATCCGGACGACGTCGACTTCGAGCGCGCCGGTGACGTGGTCACGATCCTCTTCCGCGGCGGCCGCCGATGCATCGTCAACACGCAGCGCCCCACGCGTCAGGTGTGGGTCGCGGCGAACGCGCGCGCGTGGCACTTCTCGTACGACGAGGCCGAAGGCCTCTGGTACGACGACAAGGACCGCAGCAACGAGCTCTTCGCGACGATCGCGGCGATCGTCCGCGAGTCCTCCGGCGTAAGCGTCGAGATCTAGTCTAGTTCGAGGGAGCGCGGCCGCCCCCCTCGAGCTCCCAGCCGATCAAGCTGTCGGCGGGACGCCGACGCCGATCGCGCCGCGGAGCTCGGCGTACGTGTCGCTGAGGACGAAGAGCACCATCTCGTCCCACCACTCGCGCGGCGAGAGGTCGCCCGGTCCGCCGGCCTCGCAGCCGCGCCCGCGGCGCGCCGAATCGATGCTCCCGGCGAGGAGCAGCCCGGCGCGCGCCGCCGACAGCTCCGCCATGCGCGCCCAGCGCTTCACGTCGATCTTCGCGCCGCTCGCGAGCGCGAGCCGCACCGCGCGCTGGAGCGCGCGCGCCTCCTCCGGCGTGAGCGCGGCCATGAGCCCCGCCTCGGCGGTGCCGCTCACCTGATCGACGCCGTCGAGCGTCGCGGCGATCCGCACCGCCGCCTGGACGAGCGCCGAGAGCTCCGCCACCGTCGGGAAGAGCGCGCGCGCGAGGAGCTCGGGCTGCGACATCGCGATGTACTTCCCGGCGAGGTACGCGAGGCACTGGCGCGGCATCCCGGCGGTGAGGTCGAGCGACACGAGCACCGACGGCGACTCCGCCGGAGCCACGACGAACGGCGTCGCGCGCGTGCCGCGCGGGTAGAGCGAAGGCGGCGCGACCCCCAGGACCTCGCCGGCGTCGATGAACGCGCGCCCGACGCGCTGCCCGTTGTCGGTCGCGCCGTCGAGCTCGGGGCCGAGCCACCCCGGCGCGAGCGACTCGATCTTCACGCGCACGACCGCCGGGAGGATCGAGCAGAAGATCCGCGTCACGAGCGGGTCGAGATCGGGGTGGAGGATGTGCGACTCCCAGGCCGACGTGATGAGCGTCCCGGGGACCGTGGCCAGCGTCGCGGGCGGGTAGCTGTCGTGGAAGCGGCGCTGCTCCTCGGTCAGGGCGCCGTCGTCGTGCGCGAGGAGGTCGACGACGCACCACGCGCGATCGAACCTCCGCCCCCGGAGATAGAGCTCGTAGAGCTCGCCGATCGCGCCGCGGTCGTGCGGGTCCTTCTGCACCCTCTCCATCACGAACGAGAGCGCGCCGTCGAGGTCGCCGGTGACGACGAGGAGCTCGCGGATGATCTGTTGGTCCTTGGCGCTGTCCGGTTTCAGCGCGAGCGCCGCGCGGAACGACGTGAGCGCGTTCGGTGCGTCGGCCAGGCGGTCCCGGTAGACGAGCCCGAGCTGGTGGCATATCGCGTATTTCAGCTCGGTGTCTTCGCTGCCGCGGAGACGCTTGGCCATCGCGCGGTATGCCCCTTCGAGCGCCGGCCAGTCTTTCCCTTCGGTGTGGATCCGGACGATCCGCTCGAACGCGTCGAGCCGCGTCACGTCGGCGTCGAGGACCTCCCCGAACACGTTGACCGCCCACGACGCGTCGCCGAGCTTGTCGTACGCGACCTGCGCCATCGCGAAGAGGGACTTCGCGCGCCGCGCGCGATCGGTCTGCCCATCGGCGATCGCGCGCAGCGTGTCGGCGAGGAGGTGCCACTCCTCGAGCTCGCCGTAGAGCGCCATCAGCGTGTGGAGGACGCCCGCGTCGTCGGGGCGGAGCGCGCGCGCATCCTCGATTTCGCGCAATGCGCCGCGGAGGTCGCCGGCGCGGTGCGCGAGGATCTCGCCCCCTTCGACGAAGAAACGGAATCGCTCGTCGAGGTTCGACGTGCCGAGCGCGAGGCTCCGCTTGCACGCCGCCGCGCGCACCCACTCGCCGGCTTCGGCGTGGATGTCGGCGAGGCGCGCGAGCGCGTCGTGGTTGCCGCTCTCCATCGTGAGCGCGCGCTCGAGGAGGATCACGGCGTCGCCGCGGCGCCCCATCCGCCGGGCGATCTCGGCGAGGCGCGCGAGGGCGCCCGCGCTGATCGCTCCGGGGTCGGAGACGAGCCCCTCGACCGTCGCCCGCACGCGGGACATGCCGGGGCCGTCGCGCGACCCGTCCCACAGCTCGATCAGCCGTTCGCGCGCGAGGAGCGAGGACGGGCGGAGCTCGAGCGCCGCCAGCGCGGTGAAGAGCGCGCGCTGCGGGTTGCCGTCGGCGACGGCGCACCGCGCGCCCAGGCCGAGGAGCTCGAACGCGCGGTCCTCGTCGCCGTCGCGCGTCGCCGCGTGGACGAGGAGCTCGCACAGGGGCAACGCCTCGCTCCACCGCTCCGACTGCACGTACGCTTCGAGCACCGCGCGCGCGGCGTCCTCGTTCGTCGGGTCGGCGGACAGGGCGCGCTCGTACGCGGAGAAGGCGCCGCGCGGATCGGCGAGCGCCTCGGCGCGGAGGCGCGCGAGCTCCACG
>Ga0207670_10001224_pt1 | contig 13565 bp, 8 predicted proteins | sample KBSS23HmetaG_FD_184339 | JGI IMG/M metagenome (GOLD analysis project Ga0207670, IMG submission 184339) | Switchgrass rhizosphere microbial communities from Kellogg Biological Station, Michigan, USA - KBS S2-3H metaG (SPAdes) (version 2) | ecosystem: Host-associated > Plants > Roots > Rhizosphere... | reverse complement strand
GACGCAAGACCACGCCGGCAACCGAGCCGGCCGCCAAACCGAAAGGCGACGAAGTGCCGCAACCCGCCTAACCATGCGCGCCGATCGATCACGATTACATCCAGTGAAATCGCGGGCCGTCGCCCTGCTCTGGACTTTGTGCCTGGCTTGCGCGACCTGCAATTTGTCGGCGGCCGCCCAGAAGGTCGTGGTGCTGGGTATCGACGGCATGGATCCGAAGCTCCTTCAAAAGTTCGTTGAGCAGGGGCGGATGCCGAACTTCAAAGCCTTGATGGCGGAAGGCGACTTCCGCCCGTTGCAAACCACCATGCCACCGCAGAGCCCCGTCGCCTGGTCTACGTTCATGACTGGCCTCGACCCAGGCGGGCACGGCATTTTTGATTTCATCCACGTCGATCCGACAAAGATGGCGCCCTACAACTCCATGGCCGTGGCCGAGGCCGGAGGGCGTCCCGTCAACGTGGGCTCCTGGTCGTTCCCGACCTCCGGCGGCGGGGTGCGGCTGCTGCGCAAGGGCAAAACCTTTTGGCAGATGCTGGGCGAGCGCGGACTCCGCTCAACGATCTTCCGGATGCCCGTCAACTTTCCACCGGTCAAGGCTCCGGGGCGTTCACTTTCGGGCATGGGCACGCCGGACCTCATTGGTTCGCAAGGCACGTTTTCGTTTTACACGGATCATCGCAAGGACTGGCCGGCGCAGATTTCAGGCGGAGAGATCTACGAGGTGACGGCCATCAGCAACCGCGTCAACGCGCAACTCCACGGGCCGCCCAACACGTTCCGGCGCTTTCCCACGAAGGAAAGCCTCGACCTCCTCGAGAAAGGCCGGGCCGTCTCGCTGGATTACGACAACCCGAAGATGACGCAGGATTTCGTAGTCTACCTGGACCCCAAAGCTCGAGCGGCAAAGCTCATGATTGGCGATCAGGAGCTTGTCTTGAAGGAACAGGAATGGAGCGATTGGGTGCATGCGGAGTTCAAGGCGATTCCCCATGTGATCACGATCAGTTCGGCCGTGCGCTTCTACCTCAGGCAACTCAGCCCGAAGTTCGAGCTCTATGTCACCCCGCTGCAGATCGATCCCGAAGACCCCGTGATGCCGATTTCCCAACCCGCGAACTGGTCCAAGGAGCTCTGCTCGGAACTGGGACGGTTCTACACGCACAACATCCCGGAAGACGCGCAAGCGTTCAAAAACGGCGTCCTCTCGGCGCGCGAGTTCTGGGACCAGATGATGCTCGCCTACGAAGAACGTTCGCGCGCGTTGGATTACCTGCTGAAGCACCCGGCCGAGGACTTTCTCTTCGTCTATTTCGGCACCGTCGATCAAGGAAGCCACATGCTCTGGCATTTCATGGATCGGGAGCATCCGGGCTTTGTCCAGGACGACGTCCTGCAGGATGGCATTCCCAGGCTCTACGAGATGCTCGACGGCCAGCTCGGTCATTTGCGCAAGATGATCGGCAGGGACACGGCGCTGATCGTGATGTCGGACCACGGCTTCGCTCCGTTTTATTGGGAGGTCAATCTGAACACGTGGCTGCTCGAGCAGGGCTACATCGTGCTCAAGGATCCCAGCAAACAGGAGTCTGGAGAGTTTTTCTCGAACGTGGACTGGTCCCGCACCAAAGCCTATGCCGCCGGATTGAACGGACTCTACGTCAACCTCAAGGGCCGGGAGAAAGCCGGCGCGGTCGCCGCGCGTCAGGAGTATGAAGCCTTGCTCGACCAACTCGAAAAAGCCCTGCTTGCCATGAAAGACCCGCGCAACAACCGTTCCCCTGTCTCGCTGGTCCTGCGGCCCCGGCGGGATTTCAAAGGACCGGAGAAGGACAAGGGGCCGGACATCCTGGTCGGCTACAGTCACGGCTATCGTTGCTCGTGGGAAAGTCCGCTCGGCGAGTTTCCCAAGGCTGTCTTCGTCGATAACCACAGCGCCTGGAGTGGCGATCATTGCATGGACTACCGGCAGGTGCCGGGCATCCTCGTGACCAACCGCCGCATCACCAGTCCGGCGCCCGCGCTGGCAGACCTCACCGTTTCGCTCCTTCAAGAATTCGGCATCGCCCCGCCGAGCGGACTGACTGGCCAAGACATTTTGGAACCCAAAAAATAAGGACACCCATGTTCGAACCCAAAGTTAAGCTGGACAAAGCGCTCTACGAAAAACTCAAGATGTATTCCACGATCGCGGGCTACTCATCGGTCGAGGAATTCGTCCAACACGCGCTGGAGAAGGAGATTAAACAATTCGAAGGCGCCGAGTCCGAGGACGAGATCCGTCAGAAGCTAAAGGGCCTGGGCTACATCTCCTAGCCCATCATCGCATGATCTCCATCGCGGCCATCCTTAACAAGGTCCTGACCTTCCTGTTCGGGTTGGTCTACGTGCCGCTCAAATGGCTGGGGCCCTTTTGGTCCCTCGTTGGAATCTCCTGGTTGGCCGGAATCTTTCTCGTCTGGGTGTTCGGCAAGGTTTCGAACCAGGACGCCATCCGCCGGACCCGCGACCGGTTGAGCGGGGAGTTGATCGGTCTGCGCCTGTTCAAGGACGACTTGCGGGTCTTCTTCGGCATCCAATTCCAGCTCCTGCTCTGGACGTTTCGTTACCTTCGGCACTCGCTCGTGCCCATGCTGATCCTGATGGTGCCCACTATCTTCATCCTGATCCAGCTCAACTACCACTACGGCCTGCGCCCCTTGCGCGCGGGTGAACAGGCAGTCGTGAAAGTGAAGCTCCGCGCCGCCGCTGCGCTCACGCGCGATTCCGACTTCACGCTGACGGCGCCGGGGAACCTCAGGATCGAAACCGACGGCGTGCGCATCCCCGAGTTGAGGGAGGTTTGCTGGCGCGTCCGCGGCGTCGCGCCGGGGCGGTTTGACGTGACCGTGAGCAACGGGCAGGAGAAGGTGACCAAGCAGGCGGCCGTGGGGGGCCGGATGGAGGGTGTTTCGTCGCTCCGCACCGGAGAAGATTGGCTGACCAGCTTGCTTTACCCTGGTGAAGCGCCAATCCCGCAACAATCGGCCATCGAGTCCATCGAAATCCGTTACCCCGAACTCGACATCTTCATCCTGGGGAGGCGGATGAACTGGCTGATCCTCTTTCTCATCGTTTCGCTCGGCCTCGGCTACGCCTTCAAAGGCTTGCTCCGCGTCCAGATTTAATCCTATGATCAAAAACGTATTCCGAGTCGGTGGCACTATCTCCATCGCAGCCGCCCTATTGATCGCCGGCTGTTCTCGCGCGCCGTCCGCTAGGGCGCCGCGGTCCGGCGATCAGTCGCTCGTCCTGGCAGTCGCCGTCCTGGGCGAGAACGATGACGGTTCGCCGAAGCCCCTGCCGGGACAATTGGGAATCCTCACTCACAAGGCCGGTAAATGGGAGCACCGCACTTTCGAAGACACCAACAACAACGTCTTCCACAAGGCGATGGCGTACGGATCGGACGGTCTCCTTACGCTCGGCGGCTCCAAGGCTGCGGTAAAACTCTGGCGAACCAATGGGGTGCGCGAGCTTCTTTGGGAAGCCGACTTCGGCGGTCAGTTCAGCCGCATGCGTGACGCCGAGGTGGGCAACATCTACGGCGATGGCAAGGCGGCCATCGCAATCGCCACCCACGACCACGGCGTCGTTGCCGTCCTGCGCCGCGACGACTCGGGCCGGTTCAAGGTCGAGGAACTCGATCGCCAGCCTGAAACCGTGGTGCATGAGATCGAGATCGGCGACCTGAACGGAGATGGCGTCATCGAAATCTATGCAACGCCGACGGCGCCTAACATGGTCGATGGCACACCACAGCCGGGCAAGGTGGTGCGCTACGTGCCGGCAAAAGGCGAAGGCCGAACCGTGGTTGCCGATCTCGGCGAACGCCACGCGAAGGAAATCCTCGTCACCGACCTCGACGGCGACGGCCGCGACGAACTGTACGTCTCGGTGGAGGCGGTCTCCGGCGGGCGGGTCGAGATTCGCCGTTACCTCGCCGCGACCGCGCCGACGCAAGGCGAATTGGTCGCGACCCTCGATGATACTCTTTGCCGTTTTCTCACGGTTGGAGATGTGGATGGCGACGGAAAGAAGGAGATGGTGGCGGCCGCGAACAAGAGCGGAATTTGGCTGCTGCGCCCCTACAGCAACGGTCCCTGGGACAAGGAGTTGATCGACGCCGGCTCGAGCGGATTCGAGCATGCTGCCATCCTGCTCGACCTGGACGGCGACAAGCGCGACGAACTTTACGTGGCCAGCGACAATCAAAAGGAAGTACGGCGCTACTACTGGACGCCGAAGGGATGGCGTCACGAAGTGCTCCTCAAATACACCGACAAACTGAGCCGCCTGACCTGGAACATCATGGCCGTCCCCACGGCGCTGCTGCCCGCGCCCGGCGCGGCACTCACGGACACGGCCGATGTGGCCAGCTTCACTAAGATTGAGCCACCGAAACTCAAAGAATCGCCGCCGGCAGCCGTCGCCAAGACGCCCGAGAAACCCGCCGAACCCCGCGGCCTGCGGCTGAACACGAGCGAGGCGGAACCGGGTTATGTCATCTACGCCCCGATCTTGTCGGACACGACCTACCTCATCGACGCCAAGGGGCTCGTGGTCCACACATGGAGGAGCGAGTACGCTCCGTCGGGGACGATTTATCTGATGGACAACGGCAACCTGCTGCGCGGGGCGCGGGAACCAAAGCTCGAAGTCTTCAAGGGCGGCGGACAGGGCGGCCGAATCCAGGAGTTCTCGTGGGATGGCAAGATTCTCTGGGATTGGAAATACGCCACGACCAATCACCTGCTGCACCACGACATCGAGCCGCTCCCGAACGGGAACATCCTTGCCATCGCGTGGGAGGCAAAGAGCGCCAAGGAAGCCAACCGCGCGGGCCGCCGGCCCGACCTGACGCCTCAAGCCGGGGTGTGGCCGGACAAGATCATCGAGGTCGAACCGCAGCGGCCGAATGGCGGCCGCATCGTTTGGGAATGGCACGTGTGGGATCATCTCATCCAAAACAACGACCCCGAGAAGGCAATCTACGGAGATCCCTCCCAACATCCGGAGCTGATCGACATCAATGGCGACGGCGAAGCACCGAAAATCGACGCGGCGGAGCTGGCGCGTCTCAAGGCACTCGGTTACGTGCCAGCCGGTTCGAAGCAGGGTGACATTGGCTCCGATCTTCTGCACATGAACGCGGTCGCCTACAACGCCGACCTCGATCAGATCGCGCTCAGCACTCCCCGGTTCAACGAAATCTGGATCATCGACCACAGCACCACGACCGAGCAAGCTGCCGGGCACACCGGCGGGCGCTGGAAAAAGGGGGGAGACCTCCTTTACCGCTGGGGCAACCCGAAAGCGTATTCGCGAGGAACCAAGGAACACCAGACGCTCGGCGGCCAGCACGACGTTCGCTGGATCGAAAAGGGCCTGCCGGGTGCCGGGCATCTCATGGTGTTTAACAACAACGGCAAGGGTCCTGGCGGGCCGTATTCGACAGTGCTCGAGTTGGTGCCACCCACGCATGCCGACGGCTCCTACGTTGTGCCCGAGAAGGGACCTTTCGCTCCGAGCGAACCGCACTGGAAATACGAGGCATCCGACAAAAAGTCTTTCCACAGCAGTTTCATCTCCGGCGCGCGACGACTGCCAGGCGGCAACACCCTGATCTGTGCCGGCGCCGATGGACGGATATTTGAGGTGACGAAGGACGGCAAGATCGTGTGGGAGTACTGGGATCCTTACTCCGGTAAGGTCCGCGCGGCGGACGGCGGCCAACCGCAGCCAGTAGGCAAGAACACTTACGCCGTCTTCCGCGCCGCCAAGATCCCGCCAGAACACCCGGCGCTCGTTGGACGTGAGTTACGTCCGATCGATCCCCAGCCCCAAGCGGCGGCCGACGCAGTTGCCAAGTAGCCGCACTGTGCGAGAATCCGGACCAAGGCATTGCTGAAAGTCGAGTTCTTCCGACTCGATTTACCGTAGAGCTTATTTGAAAACAGGAGCCCCACTGTCGCCGATCAATGGTTGCCTCTTGTATATGAAGGGCTGCGTCGCCTGACCGCGATCTCGCTTCCTCTTCCGACAGGTGAGGCTCGGCCGAGTCACCGGTTTTCCATCATCCATTCTCTATTTTCCGTGTTTTTCAGTTCGGTACGAATTCGCCGCCAACGAAACGCAAATGAGTTCCCGATCGTTTCGAGCATAAACATTTTGATGAGCAAAAGCGGGGGCAGCCCAGGCGACCTTTCGACTGCCAAATGTCGAGGTTGGTTCGATCAATTTCGTGCGGCTGAGTTCGTCGTAGCCACTGGGCGCCAAACGGGCCTGGATCAGTTCGCCCCGGTCGTTAAAAAGAAAAGCCGAATCCCCGTGTACGGTCACGTGGATGCTCGCCCCATTTATCAACTCGGTCACGGCACTGGTCTTCCAGATTTCCTGACCGGTGGCCGCCTTCAGGCAAAAGAAATCCCCGCCCGCTTTGGGGCTGTAAACATAATCACCCAACAACACACCGGTGGAGGTATCGCTTAAGATGCGCCGGGAAACTCCTTTGGCTTCGGGCCAGAGCGTTTTGGCGGCGGGCCGGTCCTTGTCCAGTTGGAACATCCATCCACTGACCAGCAAGTAGCTATTTTGATAAACCGGAGTCGATACCCCCGCGGTGCCGGGAGATCCGCCAGTGCTGGTCGCTTCCCGCCAGTAAAGCTTTCCATTGGCTGGATTGAGCGAGCTCACGGATTGTTGAGTCCAGACGATCAATTGCCGAACTCCTCCGGCATCGATCACAATGGGTGAACTCCACGTAATTGCTTCATCCAGCGCCCGCCAGATTTCGTGTCCGGTGTTCTGATCGAGAGCCACAATGCCTGCTCCCCCCTTTCCGCCGAGCAGCAGGATGAGAAGATCTCCTTCGATCAATGGGGAAGCGTCGACCGAAGTCTCTTTCATTTGGAATTCCTCTTTGAGGTTTTTCTTCCAGACAACATTCCCATGTTTGATGTCCAGACAAACCATGTTCCCAAATAAATCGAGAGCATATACTTTCCCTTTCCGCACAATGGGTGTGGCGCCGGGCCCGCGCGCCTGACCTTCCGTGAAAAACCAGTCTGGGACAGGGTGTTCATAGGAATAAGTCCAGAGCGCCTTTCCGGAATCGGTCTCCAGGCAATGAACCCTTTCGCGAACGAGCGGCTTTTTCAATTCCGCATCGCTGAGATAAACCTTTCCAGCCACAATCACCGGACTGGAGTATCCCATGGCGATGGGAGCCCGCCAGAGGACCTTTAGCCCGTTGGTGGGAAGCCTTTCTACAATCCCCGACTCGGTCCAGACGGCGTCGCGATTGGGTCCACGCCATTGCGGCCAGTCGGTTGCGAAAAGATGACTGGTCCAGAATAAGGCGAAGCACCACCAGGATGCCAGGGATGGAGTCCCTACCGGTTTGAATTTCTTTTCAATGGGAGTGGTCATGAGGAGCCTCCACCAACCGCAGCCCTTTATGTGTTATTTCGCTCAGACTCAGGGATACTCATGCATGCGACAATGCGTTGATCTTGATAAGGCATTCATAAAAAAACGCGAGTGGCAAATCCCTTGGTGGCGACTTGATAAGACAACCCGTGGGTAGCAAAAAATCTGTCGGCAGGCAACTAAAGCGGTGTCATGTCGACAGGTCAGCGCACTCCAAAGGCCGCCGGCGCCTGTCGTCACGCTGGCGCGGCGAAAAATTGGCTCCTGTGGACCTGCGTTTGCCGCAAAGCCGCAGGAGCTGTTTTCTCTCCCCGTGAGATCCGGGATCATCCGGTCTGCTCGACCGGTTGCTTGTTCGTCTCCATCAGGCTCGTCATTGGCCGTCGTCGAGAGGTTTGAGGAAGTTCTCAAACGCCCAATTGGCCACGTGCTCACCTTGGTTGCGGGCCACCGTGTCCGCGGTGCGGAAGTGGATCCCCAGGTAGATGCGGGCATTGACGATGTCGTCAGCCGCGTCCGAGAAACGGCTGTACGTGCGCGTCTTCTGAATGGCCTGAGGCGTGTTACTCGTGAGTGAGAAGGTCACTCGATCCGTCCCGAAGAAATGATGGAGCGTGCGGGTCGTTGCGCCGGAAAGATTATTCGCGCCCGACGTGTAGTCAGAATAGGGCGGGGTGGGGATCAGCGGCAGCCAGGTCGGATCGCCAACGGTCAGTGGATTGAGGTCGTTGTCGCCTTCCCGGATGGCCGTAATCGGCCGCCAGAAGTTGAACTCCCGCTTGCTGTCCCAAGAAGTGATTGCAGCATCAGCCATCGCCATGTTGGCAAGGGCGAAGAGCCGGGCGGTGTCCCCTATATTGTCGAGATACGTGCCCGCGATGGACTGAAGAGCCCGGTTCCAGTACAGGAACGCGTTGTCGGCAAAGAAATAAGCTATGTCGGTTTGCTCCGGTGTTCGGGCGCTATTGACCAGGGCGCCCAGGGCCTTCACTTCGTTATAGTCCTCGGTGTATTTGCGACTGTTCAAGTCAGGCGGCGGCTGGTTGGCGCGGAACTGAGTCGGGTCTTTGAGCGTGAAGGGAGTAACGGCACCCAGCCAGGGCACCGCCATCGGCGCGAAGGCCGGAGGCGTCGGACGCCACTCTCCGGGGCCGGTGCCGCCGATGAAAACTTCCGGAACAGCCGGCCAGCTCCCGTCATTGGCCCGCAGCGCGATGATAGCAGCCGCAGCCAACTGGCCGACGACCACTCCAAGGTCATCTTCCGCCAGGCCATGGTTGGCCAGGTAGGCGTTGTAAGTCGCGTCCAGTGATGCGGTCTGCGCCGGGAAACGATTGACGAGCACATCGTGGGCGGCCTTGGCGGTCGCCGCCGTCGGCGAGCCTGAGGCCCCCAGGACTGCTACGGCATACGGTTCGAACCGCCCGTCGTAGGCCTGGACAGCGTCGTGGATCGCGGCGTGGACCATGGCAAAGTCGAGTGCTGGGGACCCACCTGGCCGGGTAGCGAATGGGATTGTTTGGCCGGTGATGATGTTCCAATCGACCACGGCATCGGCACGAACGCGATTGACTGCGGTGAGACCCGTCAGCGCAAGGCCGGCGGCGATGATGAACTGAACTTTACAGGTTCTACTTCTCATGACTCTCTACCTTTCTTTCCAGGTGAAATCACCCGGTTGTTGTTGTTGGTTACTTCAATTCCAGCCCGGGCTTCACGTCGCAGGCGATGTCCCGAACCGATGAGCGGGTTTCGACGGAGATGATTCCCTTCCGAAACCGCTCTCTTCTCACTCGAGAACAAATCTTCTTGGCGCGAGCTCGAACAGTTCCCGCTTTACAACCTTGGCTGCAATACCCGCCCTCCTTAAATACGCTGGCTGAGGACGAATCTTTCAATTGTTTCTGAGAACCGGGAACCAAACTTAAGTCGAGGGGTTGAACACTCCATTTCCGAACTGCTTTCAGTTTACTTGAAAGATTTGCGTGATTGGCGTGTTTAACTCTCCAGAATGCCCACGGCCATGACGCTTCCTCACGGCAGCTCGAGACGATTCGAACTAACTACCCAGTATTTTTTCTAACTCGTCAGAATTTTCACTGACAGTCTCACTGACGTAGCCATTCTGTTAGCCATCGGTGAGTCGAATTGAAGCTGCGTAGCGGCATCTGAACAACGAACCGGTCATCGCGCGGCCACAGAGTGCGGCCTATAAACTTCAAAAAGCGTGGCGCAGGAACAAGCTCGGGTTCACCGCGGCAGCCGCGGTGCTGTGCACACTGATTCTTGGCGTCGTGGTGAGTACTTGGCAGGCAGTGCGCGCGACGCGGGCCGAGCATGAGCAAAGTCGGTTGGGCCAGGAAGCCGAAGGACTCCGCGCAAACGAAGCCAGGTTGTTGCGCCGGGAAGCCGAGGAAGCGCGTCGGAATGAGGCCGTCCTGCGACAGCAGGCTGAAACCAGGGAGAACCTCGCGAAGGCTCAGCTTCTGTGCCAGCAGCTCAGGTTTGACGAGGCCGAGGCGCTGCTGAGTCGCATTCCGGCTCCGGCCCTTCAAAGCGAGAGAAGAGATGCCGCCTCTGATCCGAGCGGCGAGTGGTTCGACTGGCTTATCGCTCGTATTCTCCTGCGCGAAGCTACTGCGCTTATTGATGTGCAGCCTTCGGGTAGCTGAAGCCAGACACCTCGATGAAACGCTGACGCCTAAATCGCGTTTATCAGCAACCGCGAACTCGGCTTCTTCCGGTTGAGATCCTCTAGTCTCACAAGAGGGTGGCGCACTGCTTGGGCAGGGCAGATCAACAAAACTTCAATTTGAATGATACGATTCTTCCGCTGGCGGCGCATGAATGATTGAAGGGACGTTGCCTTTCACAAACGCGGATCGGATGTGGCCTTGGTGGCCACAATTTCCTGTCCGTCCCAAACGAAGAAAAACCAACAAACAAAAGGAACAAAAGATGAAGCTCAAAACGCAAATAGCAGTTATCACTCTCGCCGTCGCTGCGAGCACTTTACTGGTGTGGAGCGACACTGGCGAAAACCTCACCCCGACAATCGAGGGGGTGCACCGAACCATCCAAGGCGCCTGGCGAACCACGGTTACGGGAGTCGATTGTCAGACGGGCGTCCCCCTGGGGGCTCCTTTCCCGGGTCTGTTCACCTTTAATGAGGGCGGTACGATGTCGGAATATGGTATTGGTCCGGGTTCGAATCCCGCTCTCCGTAGCCCCGGCCACGGAGTTTGGCAGCACGCACAGGGCTGGCAGAATTACTCGTACGCGTTCACATATTATCGCTATAACTCGAGCGGCGTTTTTATCGGATCGCAGAAAGTTACGTCTGTTTTGGAACTCGGAGCAAGCGGCGATGAGTTTATAACGCATTCTGTAGTCACTGTTTTGGGCGCTAACGACAACGTGATCGCCACCTTCTGCGCTACGGCCGCGGGCACGCGGTTTGAATAGACAGCGGTGAATAGGCTTCCTCAGGGAGCGGTGGCGCAGAATCGCGCCGTTCCCTGAGTGCCAAGACGAGGAATGCCAGATACGCCAGAAACGACGCCACCTCCGCCGCTCCCATGCTTCGCGGATGCCGCCAGCCCCGGTCCGCCCCCGAACGGATCGCTCTATGAGCAATTTCCTGCCAGTCAAATTTATGAAGACGAACCTAAACCTTTTGGTGCTCGGAATTCAGCTGAGCCTTGCCGGCACCAGCTTCGGCCAGCCCGTCATCACAACGCAGCCCCAATCCTGCGCTTCTATGAGCAATCTCAGCAGTTAAGGCTTCGTCGGGCCTCGAAACAAATGAACAAAACATAAGAGACCCAAACATTATGAAAACAAACTATCTGTCTGCGCCCGTGACCGCCCTCAACGCTTCGCCATTCCACTGGGACCACTGGGCAACCCCTCATCTCTCCCAAACCGACCCAGTTCACTTTTGAACCTCCACCCCTGGTCACGATCCGCGCATCTCAAGTGGAAGTGCGCTGGAACGGCATCTCGCACCTCACCTATCAAGTGCAGTATCGTTCGGACCTGACCACTAACCTCTGGACTTCCCTCGTGGACTGCATTCGAAGCACCAACTCCACGAGTTGCATCGCTGATCCTGTTGTCGTGGGTCAACCGCAACGCTTCTATCGCGTTGTCCTGACGAATTGTGTTCCGTGACTCTGAGCGAAAGCCGCCAGTCGATACTTCGCTCGCGCTCGGTCGTGTCGAGAAATTGGGACGCGCAAAAAGAAGGGGAGAACTCAGAGAATCGGCAATTCGCATTGGAAGTAACGTTCGAGAAACCACAGCGCGGCGGCTTGCGGAACGAAGCGGTTGCCCGTGTCACGCAGCCAGCACGCCACAGGATTTTCCCATTGGCACACCCAGCCCATGCGGAGCGATTCCTCGGTGATTCGCGCGGTGCGCCGTTGTCGGAGTTTTTCGTTGGTGCGGAACGCCGTTGCGGGGTCGCGCCGCGAAGTTGGTCGGCCAGTACCACGGCGTCCTCGATGGGCTGTCCCTGGTCACACCGTGGTCGCCATTAAGCAGCATGACACCAAGTTGGAACTGGGAACGAACATCACCGCGTTCCGTTTTCGCACGCCAACTCCGACACCAACTTTCGTTCAGCGTCACCTTGCTGGCGAGGCAAGCGCAGAACGGAAGACAGCGGCAACAGGGGCAGGATCCATTGCCGTCGTTTCAATTTCATATAGGAAGAGTTATTGCTCGCGACTCTTTGGTTCATGGGCGCTCACTGTTTGAGTCCTCCCCCCAGATTGGCATTGGCATTACCCTGTTTCACGGCTGCAATGTTAAAACCCTGTAGAATTTCTTGTTCACTCCACGCGTGGAATCGAAGTAGTAGTTTGTGCTGCCCGTTCCTTGAATGGGACTGCCAAGATTGAACCAGTCATTGGTATTAAGTAGAGAACTCCATTGGATCTGATAGGAGTTTGTGGTCTGTGTTGGCCAAGCGATCTGAACAGCCGTGAACATCACAGCCTGTGCGACAATTTCAGGAATTACCTCAACCACGCCCTTAAAGCCCAGAGCAAATGCCTCGGTTTCTGACCGATCATCCCATTTACCTCTTCTCGATACGATGGAGTTGGTGTTTGAATAGATGTGAACGTAATCCTGGTTGTTGTTGCCGGAGATCGCGTTGTTTGGCTCACCCGGATCCCAGTTTCGATACGTTGAAGTCTCGCCGCTAACCCACTGGAATGTGCCTTCCACCTCCCGATCTGATAGGCCAATCCATACCTCGTTTGAACCGAATTTGGAATAAACCCACGTCTGCTCGGCCTCATCGTTGATGGTGACGAGATGCCCGCCCAAGCTGACGGCTTCTTTCTCCGCACGCGTCCAACTATTCGTGCTGAGGAGATAATAGACGTGTCCGTTGGCTGCGTTCGTCAATGGTCCTGTTGAAACTGCCGCGCGAGCGCACGGAACAAGGAAGGCAATCAGGCCCAGAGCGAATGTGATGAGCTGTTTCATGGTATTCCTTTTGATTTCCGATGGAGCACCACTGTCACCGTCAAGATAATGGGCCACTCTCCTTGATGCCACGTCCAGCGTGGCATTGAAGATCGTTGCCGCTTTCCGGTGCTCGGGCAGTTCCGCGTGAGGTTTCATGAAATGCATCTACCTTGTAGTGGCGCTTTTCCGCGCGAGATCGGTCCAGTGAAATCAAGAGGCTTGGCACGCCGACGCGGGAATGGACGAGCAGCCCCGTTCATTCGCAGCGGCGTTCATTATTGGCAAGCGAGTTTATGTCGCAAGGATTTCGCTTCCGTTCTCTAATCTTTCAACCTGAAGAGACCCTCATCGGCCCATCAATTCATCCGGATATTTGATTTCCAAATTTGCCACTTCCTAAAGTTATTAGTGGACTGAAACGGTGCTCAATGTTACAGATGACGCACGTTCGATGAGAACCTGCATGAACATATCAGTCACGAGTTGGCCGACGATGTCGGTCGCGCAAGCGACACGTCATAGCCGGTTAAGCCAGGGTTGTGTGTTCAGCCTTGGCCTATCCAGGTCGTATAAAGGGCAAGCCCCCGAAACGAATTTGGATAACCCGGAGGTAA
>Ga0207670_10001223_pt1 | contig 13568 bp, 11 predicted proteins | sample KBSS23HmetaG_FD_184339 | JGI IMG/M metagenome (GOLD analysis project Ga0207670, IMG submission 184339) | Switchgrass rhizosphere microbial communities from Kellogg Biological Station, Michigan, USA - KBS S2-3H metaG (SPAdes) (version 2) | ecosystem: Host-associated > Plants > Roots >... | reverse complement strand
GCCGCGGCGCTACGGAGGACGCTCCCCGAGCGGGAGGTCGACGGCGAGGTCGCCGTCGGGATCCCCGTCCGCCGGCGCGACGGCGATCGCGAGGAGGTGCGCGCCGAGGCACGGACCGCTCACGCACATCCCGTCGTCGGGTCGGTAGATCGCGCCGTGCGATCGGCACAGGAGATGGACGCCGTCGTCGGCCATCGCGCCGGCGAGCTCGTCCTCGGCGCGCGCGTCGAGCGGGATCGCCTGATGGCGGCACACGTTGGCGTACGCGCGGAGCACCCCAGAGGCGCGCCCGACGAGGACGCTCGCGGCGCGCGTCCCATCGGCGAGGACGACCGCCGCCGGCAGATCGATCCGCACGAACGTCCCTCGCTCGACCGCGTCGCGCTGGACCGCGGTGAGGGGGAGCATCCGCCGCGCGCCCGATCCGTTCATCGCCGCCAGTGTAGCGGCGCGGGCCCCGTGCATGTAGCACGGGGCCACGTCCGGTCTATCGTCCTCCAGCGGACGTCAATGGGCCTGGTCCGCCGCGCGCGCGCCGTAGTACGCCCGCGCGGCGGGGATCGACCGGAGGCGGCGCATCCTCTCCGCGGCGGAGCGCGGTACGCGCTCGCCGTCGTCGAGGACGAGCGACGTGAGGCGGCCGCCGTAGACGCAGCCCGTGTCGAGCCCGGTCGCCCACGCGTGGAGCTGGAGGCCGCCGACGGCGTTGTGCCCGAAGACGACGTGCGGCGGCCCCGCGTAGAGCTCGCCCCAGAGCGCGCCACCGTGCGCGCCGGTGCGGCGGATGTTCAAGAGGACGTCCGGCTCCTGCTCTTCGATCGGCAGTCCGGGGACGACGCCGGCGTGCACCACGCGCACGCCGTGCTCCGGCAGATCGAGCCACAGCGGCGCGGTCCTGAGGAGCGTCCAGTCGACGCGGCGGAGGGACCGCGCGACGTCGCGGTGCATCCGGCTCAACGTCACGCGGCCGCGGTGCGCGCGCCACGCGAGGAGCTTCGCCTCGTGGTTGCCGCGCACGATCATCGCGCCGGTCCGGCGCATCACGTCGAGGACGCCGAGCGTGTCCGGCCCGCGCGCCACGAGGTCGCCCACCGAGACGAGCCGATCGCCGGTCGTGAACCTCACGTCGTCGAGGAGCGCCTCGAGCTCGGCGCGGCAGCCGTGCACGTCGCCGACGATGATCGTCCGGCCCATCAGCCGAGCTTGGCGCGCTTCGGGATGACGACGATCCCGTTGTCCCCCACGTGGAAGCGCGCGCGGTCGGCCTCGACGTTGTAGCCGATCTCCGTCCCCGGCGGGATCTCGACGTCCTTGTCGATGATGCACTTGCGGATCCGCGCGTGACGCCCGATCCGCACGCGCTCGAAGAGGACGCTCTCCTCGACCTCGCTGAACGAGTTGATCCGGCACCCGACGCTGAGGACGCTCCGGTGGATGCGCCCGCCGGAGATGATGCACCCGTGCGAGACCATGCTGTCGGTCGCGATGCCGACACGCGCCTGCGCCTCGTCGCGGAAGACGAACTTCGCCGGCGGGTCGTGCGTGACGCCCGTGCGGATCGGCCAGCGCGCGTTGTACAGGTTGAACTGCGGGTGGATCTCGATGAGGTCCATCTGCGCGCGCCAGTACGCCTCGATCGTCCCGATGTCGCGCCAGTAGTTGCGCCCCGCGCCCTCCTCGCCCGGGACCTGGTTCTTGTCGAAGTCGTACGCGTAGATCGCACGCCCCGCCTTCACCATCCGCGGGAGGATGTCGTGCCCGAAGTCGTGGCGGCTGTCTTCGAGCTTCGCGTCCTCGTTGACCTCGCGGAGGATCGACTCGGTGGTGAAGAAGTAGTTGCCCATCGACGCGAGGCACATGTCCGGATTCCCGGGCATCGACGGCGGATCGGCGACCTTCTCGTGGAACCCGATGATCCGCCCCTCTGCGTCGGCCTCGATGACGCCGAAGTCGCGCGCCTCGCGCTTCTTCACCGGGATGACGGCGACGGTCGCCTCGGCGTTCTTCTCGACGTGGTACGTGGCCATCTGCCGGACGTCCATCTTGTAGACGTGGTCGCCGCCGAAGATCGCCACGAGCTCCGGCTTCTCGTCGTGGATGACGTGCTGGCACTGGTAGACCGCGTCGCCCGATCCGAGGAACCACTGCTTCCCGGTCCGCTGCTGCGCCGGGATCGTCTCGATGAACTGGTCGAGGACCGGCGAGAGCCGCCAGACGCGCGCGATGTGCTGCTCGAGGCTCGCGCTCTTGTACTGGGTGAGCACCTTGATCCGCGCCATCCCCGAGTTGACGAAGTTCGAGAGGACGATGTCGATGATCCGGTAGCGCCCACCGAACGGGACCGCCGGCTTCGCCCGATCGTGCGTGAGCGGCAGGAGGCGCTTCCCCTCGCCGCCGGCGAGGATCATGACGAGCACCTGGCTGAAGTCGATGTTGTGGAGGGTGGGGACCATATCGGGCCCTGCGAGTGTATCCCACGTGCGGAACTGGCCCCAAGCGGACGGCGAAGCACCCTTGCGCGCGCGGTGGCGATTCGGCACAACGTCGGTCACCGTGGCCAAGCCGATCCCGCTGCCTCTGCCCGCGCCCCCGACGGAAGGGGCGTCGCCGGATCCCGCGGCGCCGCGGCGGATCGTGCAGCCCGCCGACGCGATGCGCGTCCTCGAGGTCGCGGCGGAGAACGCGCGGCGCGGCGTGCGGGGCGTCCTCGCGACGGTGGTGGCGCGGAAGGGGTCCGCGCCAGCGACGCCGGGGCAGAAGCTCTACGCCGGCGGCGATGGCTCGTGCTGGGGGACGGTCGGCGGCGGAGCCGTCGAGCGCGAGATCATCGACGCGCTCTCCGCGATGCTCGACGACGCGGCGGCGAAGCACCAGCTCCGGTCGTTCCGCCTCGGTCCGGAGCTCGGGATGTGCTGCGGCGGGAGCGTCGACCTCCTCCTCGAGCCGATCGAGGCGCTCGTCGCGTGTTTCATCGTCGGCGGCGGCCACGTCGCGACGGCGACCGCGCCGCTCCTCGCGCGCGTCGGGTACGCGGTGACGGTGTCCGACGAGCGCGACGCGTGGGCGGAGGAGGGGCGGATCCCGGGGGTGCGCTGCATCGTCGGGGAGCACGACGAGGTGGGAAAGGACTTCCCGCGCGACGGCGCCGTCCTCGTGATGACGCACGATCACGGGCTCGATCAGCGCGCGATCGAGTGGGCGCTCGGCGAGGGCTTCGCGTACGTCGGCGGCGTCGGGAGCCGCGCGAAGGCGCAGCGTACGCGCGACCGCCTCGCGGCCAAAGGGTTCACCCCCGAGGACTGCGCGCGCGTCCGGATGCCGATCGGCGTCGACATCGGCGCCCGCCTCCCCGACGAGATCGCGGTGTCGATCGCCGCCGAGATGGTCGCGTGGCGCGGGCGCCGAATTCGATCGCGCGCGGGAACTTCCGCTCCATAGCCCGCTCTAACGGGCCATGTGGTGGATCCGCCTGGCCGCTGTCGTCGTCTGGATCGCTATCCTGCCCGGCGTCGCGCGCGCGGCGGAAGAGGCGCCGAAGATCGAGCCGTGCACCGAGCGGTGCTTCGTCCTCGATCGAATGCGCCTCACCGGCTCGGTGGGGGGCGAGCTGCACTTCGAGATCGAGGGGGCGGTGTCGGCCGTCGAGTCCATCGCGGTGCCGCTCTTCGGGCCGCCCGGCGAGGTGCGCGTCGAGCGCGTGAGCGAGGGGGGCCGCCCGGCGATCGTCGGGTTCCAGGAGGATCACTATTTCGCGATCCTCCCCGGCACGGGGAGCGTGAACGCGCCGCCGCGACGCTTCGCCGTGCGCGGCTCGCTCGTGATGACCGGCGATCCGGCGCTCGTCGTCCCCGGCCCGTTGAACACGCTCGAGGCGCCGCTCGCGAAGGGGAGCCTCGTCGAGGGGGAGCGCCTCTCCGGACTCGTGAAGGCGACCGTCCATTTCGACCGCGGCGATCGCGCTGCGCCGCAGCCCGAGCCGCCGATGCGCCAGCTCGCGCGCGCGATCCGCGTCGGTCCGGACGTCCGCTTCGAGTACCACCTCGTCCTGCGATCGAGCGCCGATCTCGGCGTCGTGCGCCTCCCGCTGAAGATGGGCGAGCGCGTCACCACGGTCACGGGATCGACCGGCTGGCGCGCCGGCGACGACGAGCTCACGCTGCCGACGGCGGGGACGAACGCCGATTTCACCGTGACGGGCGTCCTCCCTGCGCTCTCGCGCCTCGTCCCCGATCCGGCGTCGGCGCACGAGATCTGGCTCGTCGAGTCGGACGCCGAGCACCACCTCACGATCGACGGCGACGCGAAGGCGATCGACCCGAGCGCGTCGCCGCTCCAGCGAACGATGCCCGCGAGCCGCGCCTACCTCGTCCTCCCAGGGCAGCACCTCGACGTCCGCGCCGAAGCGCTCGCGAGCCTCGACGTCCTCGCGGCGGTGGTCCATGCCGAGGACCGCACGGTGATCATCACCGATCAGGCCGACCTCGTCGCGGACGAGAACATCTCGTACGAGAACAACGGCGTCGATCACTTGCGGTATACACCCAATGGCCGGCCGCTCTTCCTCGCGACCGACGACGCGCCGGAGCGGATCCTCCACGCCGGGGGATCCTCCGCGGAGCTCCTCCTCCCGCTCCGCGCCGGCACGCACCGGATCCGGACGCAGTCGATCGATCGCGCGGACCTCCGCGCGCTCGGCGGCGCGCTCGAGATCCCGATGGCGCGGCAGCCGCTCGTCGCGAGCCATGCGTCGCTCACGCTCGGCCTCCCGGAGCGCGTCCACCCGATCGCGCTCCTCGGCGGCGACTCCGCGTGGTGGCGATTCGAGCGGCGCGATCTCGAGGCCGCGGCGGCGGCGCTCCTCGTCGCGCTCGCGGCGTTCCGCGGCGCGCGGCGTCGCGCGCTCGCCGTCGTCGCGCTCTTCGGGCTGTGGCTCGTCGCAGCGCCGGTGTTCGCCGCGCTCGTCGCGGCGTTCGTCGTCGCGGCCTGTGTCTGGCTCCTCCCGCGCCTCGTCCGGTCGCGCTTCGTGATCGGTGCGGGCATCCTGGCGACGATCGCTGCGTGCGTGTTCCTCCTCGCCGCGTTCGTCACGCGCGACGCCGCGCGCGCGAGCCTCGACGGCGACAACGAGCTGAGCCTCCCGAGGGCAGCGAGCGAGGGCGGCATGGGGTCATCGAACAGGGCGCGGTTCGGAGTCTCCGGCGACGCGGCGCACGCCACGGCGCTCGCGGAGGCGTCGAATTTCGGGATGATCGGCCTCCTCACGTCGCCGGAGGCGACGCGCGAAGGGGTGAAGCCGGTCGCGCTGATGCTCCCGCGCGCCGAGCGTCACGTCACCGCGAGCCGCGAGCTCGTCACGTCGGAGCAGCCGTTCCGACCGCGTCTCGTCTACGTGACGGCGCGCGGCGTCGCGCTCCTCGAGGCCATCTGGATCGCGTTCGCCGCGTGGCTCGCGTGGATCCACCGCGCGGCGATCGCCGGGTTCGTCGCGAGAGCCAGGGCGCGCGTCGCAAGCGGCGCTGGCCCCACCGCGTCCGAGGGGTAGATCAATCGGCGGCCTCCTGCTCGACGTCGCCCGAGGCGCGATCGAGCCAGCGGCGCGCGCGACGGCGGAGCGCCCGCCGTCGCTCGCGCATCCGCTCCGCGTCCGCTCGTGGGAACCAGATGCGGATGAGGACGGCGGTGAAGACGAGGTTGTCGAGCGACATGAGCGGATAGAGGAGGCGCGGCCTCCCCGCGGCGGCGAGGAACACGATCGCCGCGGCGGCCGCGGGGACCGCGAACCAGCGCTCGACCCACACCGCGAGGAGCGTCTCGGTGAGGCACCACGCGAAGACGTGGAGGAGCTGATCGTGCTCGGCGGATACGCCGGCGCGCCACGCGCCCGCCGCGAGGACGACCTGCGCGACGAGGTGCCACCCGAGCGTCTGCCCGAGACGCCGGTTGAGCAGCGTCTTCGTCATCGTCTCGTGCGCCCACACGTAGAAGAAGCCGCCGAGCGCGAGGAACGCGAACGCCAGCACCATCGTCGCGCGATACGACGGCGTGCCGCCGTTCATCTCGTGCCACCAGCCGACGAGCGGCGTGGCGGTCCAGAGCACGCCGAAGATCGTCCCGATGAACGTCCGCGTCCGCGTGCCCACCGTGGGATCGAGGTCCCCTTCGAGCCGCCGGAGGCGCTCGTCCTGCTCCATGCGCGCGCGCACCGCGGCGTCGACGCGCTTCACGACGTCGTCGGGCGGCGCCGACACCTCGCGGAGGAGCGACGCCGCGGCGTTCGGATCCCCCTCGGTCACCTCGTGGCCGATCACCGCGAGGACCGCGCGATCGAGCCCGCGCCGCGCGGCGTCGTTCTCCGGCCACGCGCGGAGCGCCGCGCGGTAGCCGAAACGGCACTCGCCGAGCAGGTTGAAGATGGCGAGCGTGCGCTCCTCGCCCGGCGGCTCGTTCTCGAGCGCGTGCACGAGCCCCGCGAGGCTTTGCTCGGCGTCGCGCGCGAGCTTCCACGACCCGCGGTGGCGGAGGTACTCGTCGAGCGCGACGCGGAACGCCTCGGCGCTCTCGTACCGCTCGTCCGGATCGCGGCTCAGCGCCTTCGCGCAAATGAGCCGCGCCTCGTCGGGGAAGTCGGGATCGAAGCGCGGCGACGACAGGAGGATGCTCGCGATCATCGCCTGCAGGTTGTCGCCCACGTGCGGCGGCGCGCCGCTGAAGATCTCGTAGAAGATCGCGCCGAGGAGGTAGACGTCGGTCCGCTCCGAGAGCGCCGACGGATCCCCGAGGAGCATCTCCGGCGCCATGTACGCCGGCGTCCCCGCGATGTCGGTGGCGAGCGACGCCGGCGGCAGCCGCCCGCTCGGATCGTCGCGGAGCGAGATGGCGATCCCCCAGTCGAGGACGTACACCTCGCCGAACTCGCCGATCATCACGTTCTCGGGCTTGAGATCGCGGTGGAGGATCCCGCGGCTGTGCGCGAAGTGCACCGCGTTGCACACGCTCGCCAGGATCCGCACGTTCCACTCGACGGGGTCGTCGGCGGAGAAGCGCGCGGCGATCGCCTCGGGGGACCGGACGAGGTCCGCCCAGCTCTCCCCTTCGATCCGCTTCATCACGATGATCGGCGCGCCCGACGCGTCGACGCCGACGTCGTACACCGGGACGATGTTCGGGTGCTCGAGCGCCCCCGTGACCCACGCCTCGCGGAGCACGCGGAGCGTCGCGTCGAGATCGCCCGGCCGGTCGCGCAGCGTCTTCACAGCCACGTGCCGGCCGAGCGTCGACTGCGTCGCGAGGTGCACGATCCCCATCCCGCCTTCGCCGAGCGTCCGGTGGATCGCGACCTTGCCGTCGAGCGATCCGGCGAGCGTCACGAGCTCTTGGAGCGCCGCCCGCCCGCGCGCCGACGCGTGCCGGTGCGGGTCGATCGTGGCGCGCGGGTCGTTCGCGATCGTGCGCGCCCGGTCGGGGTCGGCGGCGAAGCGCGCTTCGATCGTGCGCGCGATCTCGAGATCATCCATGCGACGCTGCCATCGTCGCACCCCGCCCGCGTCGCCGCTATCGTGGGGCGCGTGACGCGAGAAGCGATCGTCCTCGGCGCCGGCCGAGGAGAGCGGATGGGGGGGCCGAAGGCGCTCCTCCTCGCCTTTGGCGCGACGCTCGTCGAGGCGCACGTGTCGCGCCTCGCCGCGCGCGGATACGCGGCCGTCGTCGTCGTTCGCGCCGAGATCGCGCCGATCGTCGCGCGCCTCGTCGCGGATCGCCCCGGGTGCCGCGTCGCCCCGTCCGACGGCGAGGACACAGCGGCGTCTCTCGCGTACGGTGTCGCGGCCCTGCCGCGCGACGGCGTCGAGCGTGTCCTCGTGACACCGGTCGACGCGCACCCGGTGACCGATCGCACGCTCGACGCGCTGGAAGGCGCCATCGCGGCGGGCCGGCTCGCCGCCACGCCTCGGTTCGAGGCGGACGGAGGACGCGGACGCGGCGGTCACCCCGTCGTGTGCCGCCCCGCCGTCCTCGCGCCGTACCTCACCGCGCGCCCCCCGCCGCCCCTCCGGGACGTCCTCCGCGCGCTGGGCGCGGACCACGCGCGCGTCACGGTCGACGATCCGTGCATCTTCCAGGATCTGGATCGACCCGAGGACGTCGCCGCGCTCACCGGCGCGCCCCCCGCGTTCTTCCGCTGACACCCCCCCCAGCGACAGCGAACGGCGCCCGGACGAAGGCGGAGTTCGCATACACTCGCGCCATGACGAACCACCTCGTCGGAGCCAGCGTCCCGCGGATCGACGGCGCTGCGAAGGTCACCGGCGCCGCGCTCTACGTCGACGACTACGTCGTCCCCGGCGCGCTCTACGGCGCGACGCTCCGCTCCGACGTCCCGCGCGGCATCCTCCGCGGGATCGCGCGCGACCCATCGTTCGACTGGACCGGGATCACGATCGCCACCGCCGACGACATCCCCGCGGAGAACCTCGTCGAGCTGATCGTCGACGATCAGCCGCTCCTCGCGAAGTCCGAGATCCGCCACATGTACGAGCCGATCGCGCTCGTCGCGTGCGACGACCCCGTCCGCCTCCAGCGCGCGCTCAAGGCGATCCGCGTCGACGTCGACCCGCTCCCGCCGGTGCTCGGGATCGACCAGGCGCTCGCGAAGAAGGCGATCCTCTACGGCGACGACAACGTCTTCAAGCGGTACGTCATCGAGCACGAGCTCGAGGGCGCGTCGATCGACCAGCACATCGCCGAGTGCGACGTCGTCCTCGAAGGCCGGTACGAGGTCCACCACCAGGAGCAGCTCTACATCGAGCCGCAGGGGATGATCGCGTGGTGGGAGCCCGACGGCGTGCACGTGAAGGGCTCGCTCCAGTGCCCGTATTACATCCACAAGGCGATGAAGCGCGTCTTCGCCCTCCCGGGCGATCAGGTGCACATCGCGCAGGCGGTCACCGGCGGCGGCTTCGGCGGCAAGGAGGAGTACCCGAGCGTCATCGCCGCGCACGCCGCGCTCCTCGCGAAGGTGGCGGGCCGCCCCGTGCGCATGATCTACGGACGGAAAGAGGACATCGAGGCGACGACGAAGCGCCACCCGGCGCGCACGGAGATCACGACCGGGTCGACGCGCGACGGCGAGCTCGTCGCGCTGAAGGTCCGCTGCGTGATGGATGGCGGCGCATACGTGACGTTGACGCCGGTCGTCCTGTCACGCGGCATCCTCCACGCGGCCGGCGCGTACCGCTGGCGGCGCGCGCGCGTCGAGGGGATCGCCGTCGCGACGAACACGCCGCCGAACGGCGCGTTCCGCGGCTTCGGCGCGCCGCAGACGATCTGGGCGATCGAGCGCCACATGGACCGACTCGCCGAGAAGCTCGGCAAAGATCCGCTCGCCCTCCGCCGGCGGAATGTCCTCCGCGTCGGCGACACCACCGTCACCGGGCAGGTGCTCCGCGAGAGCGTCGGCGTGGAGGAGTGCATCGAGCGCGCCGTCGCCGAGAGCCGCTACGAGGAGAAGCGCGCGGCGTACGCGAGCGCGCCGCGCGACTCGCGCACCCGCCGGGGCATCGGCGCGGCCGTCTTCATGCACGGCGCGGGCTTCACCGGATCGGGAGAGCGCCGCCTCAAAGGCAAGGTGCAGGTCGATCTCGAGCGCGGCGGCCGCCTCCGGATCCGCACCGCGTCGACCGACATCGGGCAGGGGACCGAGACCGTCTTCCGCCAGATCGCGGCGACCGCCGCCGACGTCGGGATCGACGCGATCGACTTCGAGGTCCCGTGCACGACGAACGTCCCCGATTCGGGCCCGACCGTCGCCTCGCGCACGGTCATGGTCGTCGGATCGATCGTCGAGCAGGCGTCGAAGACGGTGGCCGAGCGCGTCCGCGCGTCGGAGGCGTTCCGCGCCGGCGCGTCGTTCGCCGAGGCGGGCGATCGGCTGCTCGACGTCGAGGAGGTCGTGTCGCTCGTCCAGTACGAGCCGCCGGTGGCGGCCGAGTGGAACGACGACACGTACCGCGGCGACGCGTACCCGACGTACTCGTGGGGCTGCGACATTGCAGAAGTGGAAGTCGACCTCGACACGTACGAAACGAAGGTGATCGGCTTCTGGGCGGCGCAGGACGTCGGCCGCGCCATCCACCCCGTCCTCTGCGCCGGGCAGATCGAAGGCGGCACGCTGCAAGCGATCGGCTGGGCGCTCCACGAGGCGGTCGTCTGGAAAGAGGGGCGCATCCAGAACCCGCGGATGACGAACTACGTGATCCCGACGAGCAAGGACGCGCCGGCCTTCCGCACCATCCTCGTCGAGCACGCGTTCTCCGGCGGTCCCGGCGGGGCGAAAGGGGTGGGCGAGCTGCCGATGGACGGAGGCGCGCCGGCGATCGCCACAGCAGTCGATCAAGCCATTGACGCAGTGTGCTATGACCTCCCGCTCCTCCCCGAGGATCTGCTCCGTGCGGTCCAGCGATCGCGCCGCTGAACGATTTCCATGGTCCGCGCCGATCCGGGCAACCGGGGATTCGATGTCTCAGGGCGGATGAAGGTCTAAGTGGTGAGAGTGAAAAATTCTGCCGGAATCCGTGGACAGCGGACGTCCGATCGGCCGGCACGCACGCTGCACGGATCTCCCTCGTCGAATGAAGGTCCAGCCCTTTCCGACCACATTATCAGCGACTACGTACACCGCTGACGACATCGACGACGAGGACGCGACCATCGTTCTGGCGCGGAGCGGCGCCGTGCCGCGGATGCACATCATCGCGGGGCGCTACCACATCCTCCAGACGATCGGCGCGGGCGGGATGGGGCGCGTGGTCGAGGCGAACGACCTCGAGACCGGGCGCAAGGTCGCCATCAAGTTCATGCAGCCGTCGTCGGTCGCGAGCCCGGACGCGCGCCGTCGGTTCGCGCGCGAAGCGCGCGCGGCGGCGCGCCTCAAGAGCGATCACGTGGCGCGCGTCCTCGACGTGGGGACCGCCGAGGACGGCGCTCCGTTCATCGTGATGGAGCTCCTCGTCGGCGAGGACCTCGCGACGCGTCTCGAGCGGCGCGGCCCGCTCCCGTGGCGTGTGGCGGTCGAGTGCATGATGCAAGCATGCGAGGGGATCGCCGAGGCCCACGCGCGCGGGATCGTCCACCGCGACATCAAGCCGCGGAACCTGTTCCTCTCCAAGGAGCCCGACGGCGCGGCCCACGTGAAGATCGTCGACTTCGGGATCGCGAAGGACATCCTCCGCCGCGATCACGGGCAGACGCTCACGCGCGGCGCGATCGCGCTCGGCTCGCCGCACTACATGGCGCCGGAGCAGATGGCGTCGTCGCGCGACGTCGATCAGCGGACTGACGTGTGGGCCATCGGCGTGTGCCTCTACGAGCTCTGCTCGGGGCAGCGCCCCTTCCGTGCGTCGAACGTCCAGAAGCTATTCGGGAAGGTCCTCACGCGGGCCCCGAAGCGCCTCCGCGCGGTCGTGCCCGACGCCCCCGCGGGGCTCGAGTCGATCGTCGCGCGGTGCCTCGAGAAGGAGCCGTCCGCGCGCTACGCCGACGCCGCCGCGGTCCGCGACGCGCTCGAGCGTCTCGTCCGGCGATCGCAGTCGCCGTGGCGCGTGCTAAGCCCGCACATGGCGCTCGGGATGGCGCTCTCGGCGGTGCTCGGCGCCGCCGCCGCCGGTCTCGGCACCTGGATCGCGTCGTTGCCGTAATTTTGAGTTGGTGCCCCCACTCGCGGGTGCTCGCCGCCTGCGGCGGCTCCGCCCCCGCGGTCTCCCCCAAATCGCGTGCTCGGCTGCTTCGCAGCCTGCGCGCGCGATGGGGGAGACTATGCAGCGCGCGGTGCGTGCGGGTACGATGAGCCGCCAATGATGCGGATGACGGTGAACGGTGAGCCGCGTGAGGTGGAGGCGCCTCCGATGGCGCGTCTCCTCGACGTCCTTCGGGGGCCGCTCGGCCTTACTGGGACGAAGGAGGGGTGCGGGGAGGGGGAGTGCGGCGCGTGTACGGTGCTCCTCGACGGGCTCCCGGTGAACGCGTGCCTCGTCGCCGCGGGGCAGTGTCACGAGCGCGATGTCGTGACCGTCGAGGGGCTTCGTGATGTCGACGGATCGCTGTCGGCGCTCCAGCGGTGCTTCGTCGAAGACGGCGGCGCGCAGTGCGGGATCTGTACGCCGGGGATGCTCGTCGCCGCGGAGGCGCTCCTCCGGGCGCGCGCCGAGCCGACGGAGGAGGAGGTCCGCGACGCGATCGCCGGCAACCTGTGTCGCTGCACCGGCTACCAGCGGATCGTCGACGCCATCTTGCACGCCGCCGTGCGCCGCCGGGCCGAATCGACATGATGGTCTTCTCCGATCCGGAGCGGATGCCCGCGCACGCGCCCGCGGGGCTCGCGAGCGCGCGCGTCGTCTCGCCGCGCACCCTCGACGAGGCGTGCCGCCACATCGCGGACGCCGCGGCGGCGAAGGACGCGGCGATCCTCCTCGCCGGTGGGACCGACGTGATCGTCGATCGCCACCTCTTGCCGGTGGAGCGCGCCGCGCGCGTCGACGTCGTCGTCGATCTCACCGCGATCGAAGGCTTCCACGGTGTGGCGCGGACGGGGCCGCCCGGCGACGAGCGCCTCGTCCTCGGCGGCGGCGTCACGTACTGGGACCTAAGGACGCACCCGACGATCATCGACGCCGCCCCGATGCTCGGGCAGATGGCGAAGGACGTCGGAGCGGTGCAGATCCAGACGCGCGGCACGCTCGCGGGGAACGTCGCGTCGGCGTCGCCCGCCGCAGACGGCGTCGCGGCGCTCATGGCGCTCGAAGCGACGGTGCATCTGCGAAGCGCAGCGGGCGCTCGCACCGTCCCGCTCGAAGGGTTCTTCATCGGCTATCGGCGGACCGTCCTCCGCCCCGACGAGATCATCTCCGCGATCGAGCTCCGCGTCCCGACGCCGGGGGCGCGCGTCGCGTGGCGCAAGGTCGGGACGCGCTCCGCGCAGGCGATCAGCAAGGTCGCGCTCGCGAGCGCGCTCGAGATCGACGCCGGCGTCGTGCAGCGCGCGCGCTTCGGCATGGCGTCGGTCGCGTCGACGACCCACCCGCTCTTCGCCGTCCGCTCGTACATCGAGGGGCGCGCCGTCGCGCAGATCGATCCCGCCGAGCTCGACGCCGCGCTCTCACGCGACGTGCAGCCGATCGACGACGTCCGGAGCACCGGCGAGTACCGCCTCCACGTCGCCCGCGCGCTCGTCCGCCGCGCCGTGCTCGGTTAGTCCAAAGTCTCCTCAGTCTCCTCCATCGCGCGCGCAGCCGCCGCAGGCGGCGAGCACGCGATGTGGGGGAGACCGCAGGCGCGCAGCTCGCCGAAGGCGAGCGAGCACCTGCGAGTGGGGGCACCAATCCACCTCACCAGCGAGTGGGAGCCTCGTCACCTGCGAGTGGGGGCACCCTCAATCTTAACTCAGTTGTTCGGCGCGCCGCAGGAGAGCCAGCTGTTGATCTTGTCGAGGTCGTCCTGCGTCGCGGCGCCCGGCGCGAGCGGCATCTTCGCCGACAGGCACGCGCCCGAGAGGTTCCACTTGAACGCCGAGTCGTCCG
>Ga0207670_10001220_pt1 | contig 13578 bp, 15 predicted proteins | sample KBSS23HmetaG_FD_184339 | JGI IMG/M metagenome (GOLD analysis project Ga0207670, IMG submission 184339) | Switchgrass rhizosphere microbial communities from Kellogg Biological Station, Michigan, USA - KBS S2-3H metaG (SPAdes) (version 2) | ecosystem: Host-associated > Plants > Roots >... | reverse complement strand
CGCTTGCCCCTGAGGGGCTTATTGTAGGGGCGGCCCTCTGTTGGCCGCCCCAGTCCCGAGTTCGTAACCTGGGGCGGCCACGGAGGGCCGCCCCTACAGTTACTCTACAGTTACGGACTTCGCGAGATTGCGTGGTTGGTCCACATCACACCCACGCCGCACCGCGATGTGATACGCGAGCAGTTGCAACGGAATGACCGAAAGGATCGGCGACAGCAGATCGCTTGTCGCCGGAATTTCAATCACGTGATCCGAAACAACCGACGAGATAGAATCACCTTCAGTCAGCACCGAAATCACAATGCCCTCACGCGCCTTAACTTCCACGATATTCGAATGCGTTTTTTCATAGCGCAACTCTGAAGCGCGATTGCCATCTTCACGAGTGTTGATAAAGAGCACCGGCAGCCGTTCGTCGATCAGCGCGTTTGGACCATGCTTCATCTCGCCCGCCGGATAACCTTCGGCGTGAATGTAAGAGATCTCTTTCAACTTCAAAGCGCCTTCGAGCGCGACCGGAAAGTTGATTCCGCGACCGAGATAAAGAAAATCCGTCGAACGGAAGAACTCCTTCGAGAGCTCTTCAATGCCATCCGAATCGTTGAGCAGGTGCTCGAGTTTGACCGGCAGCTCCGCGAGTTCCTGTGCGTGGAAGCGAGCCTCGTCTTCCGATAGCGCGCCGCGCAGTTGACCAAGATACAAACCCAGCAGGTAGAGCGCGATCATCTGACCGGTGAACGCCTTGGTTGAAGCGACGCCGATCTCCGGACCCGCATGCGTGAGGATCGTCCCATCAGCTTCACGTACGATCATCGAACCCTGCACGTTGCAGATCGCCAACACCTTGGAGCCGAGCTCTTTTGCTTCACGCAACGCAGCGATCGTGTCAGCCGTTTCTCCGGATTGAGAGATGACGAGCAGCAACGCGTCCTCATCCATCACCGGACTGCGATAACGAAACTCGGAAGCATAATCAACGTCGACCGGAATGCGCGCGAGTTGCTCGATCATGTACTTGCCGGCGAGCCCGGCATGCCACGACGTGCCGCACGCCGCGATCTTGATTGATGAGAAGCGCTTGAAGTCCGCTTCGGTGATGTTGCTCATCTCGTCGAGAAAGACGCGGCCGGTGTCGAGCGAGATGCGTCCCTGCACCGTGTCGCGAACGGAGCGCGGCTGCTCGTAAATCTCCTTGAGCATGAAGTGCTTGAAGCCGCCCTTCTCCGCCATGATCGGATCCCACGTGATCCGTTGAATCGCCGGCTGCACGGAGTTGCCTTCAAAGTCGGTGACGCGCACTGCGTCCTTATTGATGATCGCGATCTCGCCGTCGCCGAGAAAGAAGACGTCGCGTGTGTGTTGAAGAATCGGTGGAATGTCGGAAGCGACGAAGAACTCGCGATCGCCAAGACCTATCACTACCGGAGGACCCTGGCGCACGGCGATGATCGTGTCAGGCTCGTCAGCATTGATGATCGAGAGCGCGAAGATGCCGCGTAGCTCAGACACGGCAGAACGCACTGCCTGCTCGAAAGAGGAATCATGTTTGAGGTACTCCTCGATCAGGTGGGCCATGATCTCCGTGTCGGTTTCGGTGACGAAGCGGTGATCGCTTTTGCGTAGTCGTTCTTTTAGCTGGAGGTAGTTTTCGATAATGCCGTTGTGGACGACGACCACGCGGCCGGTGCAATCGCGATGCGGGTGCGCGTTCTCTTCGGTGGGACGTCCGTGGGTCGCCCAACGCGTGTGACCGATGCCGTAGGTGCCGTCGAGCGGGCTGAGACGAATGGTCTCTTCGAGGTTGCGCAGTTTTCCTTCCGCGCGACGGATCTCGAGATCGTGACTTTCATTGACGACCGCGATGCCGGCTGAATCGTAGCCGCGGTATTCGAGCTTTCGCAGCCCATCGATGATGAGCGGCACCACTTGTTTATTGCCTACGTAACCAACGATTCCACACATGCTTTGCTATTACTCCTTGTTTTAGCCATAGATGAAACACGGATTTTCACCGGATTTTCTTTTTTACTTCAGCAGGGACGCCCGCGACGAGCGAATCGGGTGGAACGTCTCTAGTGATGACCGAACCGGCGCCGGTCACAGAGCGAGCGCCGACGCGCACTGGCGCGACGAGCATCGTGTCTGAGCCAATCTTAACGTCGTCTTCGATGATCGTTTCGTGCTTATTCACTCCGTCGTAATTACAGGTGACTGTGCCGGCGCCGATGTTTGTGCGTTCGCCGATCGTCGCATCTCCGAGATACGTGAGATGCATGGCTTTCGTGCCGCGTTTCAGTCGCGATTTCTTGACCTCGACGAAGTTTCCGACCGTGGCCTTCTCCTCGAGCACCGCGTTCATGCGCAGGTGTGCAAAAGGCCCGACCGAGCAGTTCGATCCGATTTGAGAATCCACGATGATGGAGTGATCTTTGACCGTTACCCCGTCGCCCAGGCGCGAGTTGGTGATGCGTGCTCCTGAGCGGATCACACAACCTTCGCCGATGACAGTCTTTCCTTCAATCGTGACGTTCGGATGGATGACGACGTCGCGCCCGATCTCGGCTTCGGCGCTGATATATGCGTGCGACGGATCGATAAACGTGACGCCGCTATCGGCCATCAACTTCCTAATCGTGGCTCGGCGGATAAGATTTTCAAACTCAGCCAGCTCAGCCCGTGAGTTGATCCCGGAAACTTCGCGCGAGTCAGTGTGCAGAAACACACTGACTGTGCCGCCGTTGGCGAGGATGATTGCGGGTACGTCCGTTATATAGTACTCACCCTGATCGTTTGCCGGTTCAACGCTGCGCAGTGCGTTGTAAAGATCGCGAGATTCAAAGCAGTAAATGCCTGAGTTGATTTCTTTCACCTGGCGCTGCTCATCCGTGGCGTCGCGTTGTTCGACGATCTCTTGAAAGGCGCCACTCTCATCGCGAATGATACGTCCGTAGCCCGTCGGGTTCTCGAGACGAACACTTAGAATCGTACAAGCAGCGCCGGCGTTGTTGTGATGCTCGATCAGCTTTTTCAGCGTCTCGATTTTTATCATCGGAACGTCGCCGTAGAGCACGAGCACGAGGGAATCCGAGTTCTCGAGCACGTTGCGCGCACACTCGGCCGCATGACCAGTGCCGAGCTGTTGTTCCTGCACCACAAAACCAGCCAGCTCGCCGGCATCGACGGTGGCGCGTTTAACTTCCTCCGCCTGGTGACCGACCACAACGATGATTGCCTGCGGCTTCAACGCCTGAGCTGTTCGTGAGACGTGCGCGATCAGCGGCGAGCCGCCCAGCTCGTGCAGCACCTTCGCGCGATTCGACTTCATTCGCGTCCCTAAACCAGCCGCCATGATCAGGACGTTCAGCGGCTTTGGCGATGTGGTTTTCTCAGGCATGAACTATATTCATCGCTTGCTTGCGGCAGTCGAGCACGACTTGCGCCAGGCGATCCGAGTTGTGTCGCACTTTTTCTCCGTCGTACAACAAATCTGCATAAACAATTTCCGTTGTCTGGTCGAGCGCTTCGTCGATCTGATTGTCGTCGATGCCGATCTGATAAGCACCTTCGGCGGCATAGCGCTCCGCCTGTTCGCTACTGATCCGGCGATTGTTGACGACTACATAATCGAAATGAATCTCAGGCGCGTACTTCTTGATCGTTTCGAGGTGCTCGCGGGCACTGTAGCCGTCTGTTTCACCAGGCTGCGTCATCAGGTTGTTCACAAAGATCTTTGTAGCGCGCGTTTGACCGATCACGCGGGCCACCTGAGCCACCAGCAGGTTCGGCAGGATGCTCGTGTAGAGCGAGCCTGGACCAACCGTGATGATGTCGGCAGCGCGAATCGCCCTGAGCGCCTGCGGCAAAGGAAGACATAGCTCTGGTTCGAGTCGCAGCTTGCGGATCGGAGCTTTGGAAGCGGAAATCTGTGTCTCACCACGAACGACTGTTCCGTCTTCGAGCTCCGCGGCTAGATGGACGTCGCTAATCGTTGCCGGGAAGATGTGACCCTTGCTCGCAAGCACTTCTGAGGACAGTTCAATGGCTTTAGTGAAGTCTCCCGTGACTTCGGTCAGCGCCGCGAGAAACAGATTGCCGAAGCTGTGACCGCCGAGCTCGCCGTCGCCGCGAAAGCGGTAACGAAAGAGACGCGCGAGGAGTGTCGAGTCTTCGGAGAGCGCAATCATGCAGTTGCGAATGTCACCCGGAGGCAGCATCTGTAGCTCGTCACGAAGACGTCCGGAGCTGCCGCCGTCATCAGAAACGGTGACGATCGCGGAAAGATTCTCGATCCAGATCTGCTCCTCGGTCTTTCCCACCAGGCGCTTGAGGCCGGCAAGCAGAGTTGAAAGCCCGGTGCCACCGCCAATGGCTACAAGTTTTTGACCCTCTGTAGGTATTTTTTGCTGCAATGTGCCTCGTGGATGTAAACAGCTAACGCCGTTAAATCATACCTTAATCGGACGAATTGTTTCTCGCAAAGACGCAAAGGATTGCAAGACGCAAAGAAGAACTCTTCTACGCTTTTGCGCCTTTGCGTGATCTTTGCGCTTTTGCGTGAAAACTTAGGTTTTGCAATTAAGAAGGATTGCTGATCAGCCGATCGAAGTCGGGGTCGTTGCGTAGTGGGTACAGATCGTGATCGTGTTGTGCCTGCACGCGCAGGCTTGGTTTCAGGTCGAGAGCTTTCTGAAGTGATTCCAACGCGAGATCGATGGAACCGAGACGAGCGCGAGTCGCCGCCAGGCCGTAATGAATGTGAGCCGCTTCCGGTTCACGCTTGAGAGCTCTTTCGAACATCTCCTGCGCCGCGACATATTCACCCCGGTTGAGCTCAATGACGCCGCGATCGTAAAGCGAGTCGGCATCACGTGGAAGAATGCTTTCGGTCCGCAGACGAGATTCCGCAATCGTCAGCCACGTGCGAGCACGAGCTGCGACTTCCGCCACCTGCGAATACTTGTCTACCAGAACTCGAAACTGATTGCGTGCCTCGGCAAACCGGCCTCTGACAAACTCCTTGTGCGCGCGTTCAAACGCTACCAGGGCCGCTGACTCATCCTGAGTCTGTGGTCTTGGCGGAGGCGGAGGTGCTGGAGTGGGTCGCACAGCGCGAACGGCCGCCTGCTTCTGCGTCGTTTTGACCCTTGAGACCGTAACGTTCTTAGCAGCACTTCTACGAGCGACTGGCTTCGGTGCGGCTTTCTTCGTCTTGACTGCTGGTTTGGCTTTAGCCGAAGTCTTTTTGGCCGCGCGAGGTTTGGCCGCCGCCTTGCGCGCGAGCGGTTTGGCAGCGGTGGCTCTCCTGGCTTTGGGTTTGGATGGGGACTTCGCTTTGACAGCGCGCTTCGTGCTTTTCGCCGCCGGTTTAACCTTTGAACGCGATGCTGACCGTCTCAAACCTTTTGTGAGACTGCTACTCATGGGCGGAATCTCAAAAGGCTGCTCAACCGTAGTGAGCAGCCGCAGATTGCCCCGCAGCTTACCACAGACACGCCTCTATATCAACGGAGACAAGTATTTGCGGGTGCTTTAAAGATCCCAAATATGGCCGCATTTCTGACAAATGTATCAACAAAGAAAAACACTTGTAGGTCATTGTTGGCTATGTTAAAGTGCATTTCGGCTTACGGAGGCTTAATCCACCTCGGCAAACCGCCCCAACCGAAAAGGTAACCTCTTTTAGTTTCAAAAACTTGCAATCCGCGGAATAGGCGTTTCAGGTTTTTACTCTCCAGGAAACATCCCGCCCCGGCCTTCAATATAGAGTCGCACAATGGCAGACACACCAATCCTGTTGCGTGAACAGCAATACCACCAAATAAAGGCTGTCCTGGCGCGATTGCGGATGGACGCCTCAGCCAAGGTGGTCTTTCTGGTAGATAAGGACGGTCAGGAGATCGCATCCCAGGGTGAAGTGGGAAATCTTGACACAACCAGTCTAGCCTCCCTCGCGGCCGGCAACGTCGCCGCCACGGGTGGAATGGCTCAACTGATCGGAGAGAAGGAGTTCCCGACGCTCTCACACGAAGGCGAGAAGGAGAGCATACACATCTCGGTGGTCGGGAGGCTCCTGCTCGTAGTGGTTTTCGACGAGCGTTCCAGCCTCGGACTTGTGAAACTCCGCGCCAAGCAAGTTTCTCAGCAACTGGCGGCAATGTTCGACGAAATTGCTGCTGGAGACTATGACGACCTCGATTCACCATTCGCCGGCATTACCGACGAGGACATCGACAGTCTTTTCAGCTAACGGCACGCACTATGACCTTTATCAATTACGCTTCCCGAGAAATCAACTGCAAGATCGTTTACTACGGCCCAGGTTTGTGTGGTAAGACGACTAACTTGCAGTACATCTTCGATTCGACCGCGCCGCAGGCCCGCGGCAAGCTCATCAGCCTCGCCACTGAAACGGATCGCACGTTGTTCTTTGATTTTATGCCGCTCGAGTTAGGCACGGTCCGCGGATTCAAGACGCGCTTCCACCTGTACACGGTTCCCGGTCAGGTATTTTACGACGCGTCGCGCAAGCTGATTTTGAAAGGTGTTGATGGTGTTGTTTTCGTGGCGGATTCGCAGGAAGAGCGAATGGATGCGAATATTGAGTCGCTTTACAACCTGGAAGAGAATTTGCAGTCGCAGGGCTACGACTTGATGAAGATTCCGTACGTGCTTCAGCTCAACAAGCGCGACCTCGGCAATATTATTCCGGTCGAGGATCTCGCCGCTGAACTGCAAAGGAAGGGCGAGCCCGTTGTCGAGGCTGTAGCTTCAACTGGGCAAGGCGTGTTTGACACGTTGAAAGCCGTCGCGAAACAAGTACTCACCGAACTGCGCAAAGGCTAAGGCTGTTCTTAAACACAAAGACACGAAGGGCACAAATTTTATGCCTTCGTGTCTTTGTGGTTTAAATCTTACTCGAGCGATTTGAGCATCAAGAGGCCGTCGCCGCCGTTCGAATAGTATTTCGGCAGTTTCTGAGTGATCGAGTAGCCGAGGGTTTCGTAGAGTTTTTGTGCCGGGATGTTTAGTGTCCTGACTTCGAGGCGCACCAGTCTCACATTTCGTTTGCGAAAACCATCTTCAACCTGATACATCAGCCTCTTCGCCAGGTTACGTCGCCTGTGCTCGGGCGCCACTCCGACCGTGGTCACGTGTCCGGTGTGATCCGGCTCGACGAGTCCGATCACGAACCCTGCCATCACGCCACCCGTCGTCACCGCTCGATACGAAACTGATTCCGGAGCGGTCAAAAGATAGTCGAAGGTCTCGCGGCTGTAGGCTTCGCCGTCGATGAAGCAGCGCTGATCGAGTCGCCAGCATTCGTCGAGCTGTGAGATGGTCAGCAGACGAATGTCGTAGCTCGTACCCCACGAAGGAGTCGGAGCCCTTTCTTTCTTCTCGGGGTCGTATTCAGCGTCCGGCTGCGACCACCAGCGCGACTTAAATTTCTTTAGTACGGCCATAAAACTTGGGTCTAGTTTATCTGCCTAAAGGATTAACATGCAATCCCCGTAACTGTAAAAACGATAGCGCTGTGCGACTGCGTGACGGTAAGCGCGTAGCACAAAGTCGCGCCCCGCAAAGGCGCTGACGAGAACCAGCAGCGAAGAGCGCGGCAGGTGAAAGTTTGTCAGCAGTGCACCGGCGACGCGAAATCGGTAGCCGGGTTTGATCGTCAAACTGGCTACGCCGCGTCCTGCTGCAACGCGTCCGTCTTCTGTCGCAGACGATTCGAGCGCTCGCATTGTGGTTGTCCCAACGACGATGATTCTTCCTCCGTTTGCGCGTGCGTGATTGATCGTTTGTGCTGCGGCGTCGGAAATTTCGAAGTGTTCGCTGCTGACCGAATGCTGGTCCACATCGTCGACGCGAACAGGTTCGAATGTTCCGTAGCCGACGTGTAATGTGACCTCTGCAATCGAAGCGATTTCCGCCACCGCGGCGAGCACTTCAGGTGTGAAGTGTAGTCCGGCTGTCGGTGCTGCGATTGCGCCTTGAGGTTTTGAATAGACGGTTTGATATCGCTCGCGATCCTCTGCTGAGACGCCTGCCGGACGTTTTATGTAAGGCGGCAATGGTGTCGAGCCGACTTCCGCAAGCGCTTCCTCAAACGAATCTTCACAATGAAAACGAACGTGACGAAGCTCCGCGCCTGGTTCATCCAACATCTCGGCAATCAAGCGGCCATTACCGAAGACTGCGCGCGCGCCTTTTTTCAACCGCGCGCCAGGACGGACCAACGCTTCCCACACACCCGTCTCGATCTCGCGCACAAGGAATATCTCGACGTGTCCGCCTGTCTCTTCACGGTGCCCGCTCAGACGCGCAGGAATCACGCGCGAGTTGTTCACGACCACCACGTCGTTTGGCCGAAGATACCTGGTGAAGTTTTTAAAGCTTGAGTCGGACCAGTCTTGCTTGCCGCGATCGAGCACGAGCATCCGCGATGCGTCGCGTTGTTCAAGCGGAGTTTGAGCGATGAGATCTACGGGAAGCTCATAATCAAACTCTGAGATATGCATTGAAAGCGTCGTGGTCGCTTAGTAGGGGTGGCCCTCCGTGGCCACCCCAGGATACGCGAACTGGGGTGGCCACGGAGGGCCACCCCTACTAAGATTACCCGGTAGTTGATGAAGGATGTTCGTAGTGAAAGGTCGCAGTTAGTTGAGCGCCGAAAAGCATTATCAAACTCGACACGTAGCTCCACGTCAGCACAGCCACCACCGCGCCCACCGAGCCATAGATCTCATCATAGTGAAAGTATTGCAGGCTCCCGGCAAAGATGTACTTCGCGATTTCCCAAAGCAGCCCGGCGAGAAACGCGCCCGGCAGAGTATCGCGCAGGGTACCTTCCGCGCGCGGCATAAACCGGTAAATACAAATAAACACGACGACCGTAATCAGGTAACTGCCGCCGAAGAACAGTACTTGCCAGAACGCACTGCCGACTGACATCAGCAGCGGATATCTCGCTACTTGACGCGGCGAAAGCCCGCCTGTCATTTCGCGAAGCGCAACGAGGATTGACGTCAGCATTACTGAAAGCGCGAGTATCAAACCAACAATACCAACCATTCCGATCGTCAGCGCCCGTCCGTGTAAGAATGTTCGCGAGGTGGTTCCCCAAATCCGATTCACGGCCCGCTCGACAACCGCAAACACCCAGGAGCCGGCCCACAGCACTATAATCACGCATGTGATAATTGCTCCGATGCTGAGCTCTGAAAACGCGCCGATTGTCTCGCGCAGGAATTTGGCTGAGCCGGGGTAGACGTCAACAGCATGCGAGAGCAACTCACTGCCCGCGGCGAGTTTATTGCTGATGGCGAGCATCAAGAGCAGTGCGGGGAAGAGCGCCATCAGGCCGAAGTAACTCATGGCCGCCGCGGAAGTGAAGAGATCGTGCTCGTGAAACTGGTGCAGCGTATGCCCGAGCATCGACGTCCAGGGCGAGCGATTCCGAACGCCGAATGAATGACGCGAGAATGAAAAAAAGCGCTTCATTTCCAAAAGTATTTTCCCGCAAAGACGCAAAGGCACAAAGAAAACCCCTCTTTCTTACTTTGCGCCTTTGCGCCTTAGCGGGAACTTTTCAACGGGGGTCGAACAGGCTGGGGACTCTGGAACCGGGGGGCTTAATACCAAAATGATCGTACGCCAGCGGCGTCGCCAAACGCCCGCGCGGCGTGCGATCCAGAAAGCCGATCTGAATCAAATATGGTTCGATAATCTCCTCGATTGAATCCTTCTCTTCGTGAATGGAAGCTGAAATCGTGCCCAGCCCGACCGGACCGCCGTTGAACTTCTCGATGATCGTCAAAAGCAGTTTGCGATCCATCTCATCCAAACCATACGTATCCACTTCCATTCGGTTCAAAGCATCGTTCGCAACGTCTCTGTTGATACGCCCATCGTAATCAACCTCAGCGTAGTCGCGAACCCGTCGCAGCAGGCGATTGACGATGCGCGGTGTGCCGCGCGAGCGTCGCGCGACCTCACGCGCGCCGTCGTTATCGATCTCGACGCCAAGAATCTCAGCGGAGCGTTTGCAGATGATTTCGAGATCCTCGTGCGGGTAGAAATCGAGATGAAAAACGATTCCGAAACGTCCGCGCAAAGGCGCCGTGATTAGACCAGCACGCGTAGTCGCGCCGATCAAGGTGAACTTCGGCAACTCGAGTTTAATGGAACGCGCAGCAGCGCCCTGGCCGATCAGCAGGTCGAGCTGGTAGTCCTCCATTGCCGGATAAAGCTTTTCTTCAAGCGCCGGCAGGAGACGATGAATCTCGTCGATGAAAAGCACGTCGCCTTCCTGGAGGTTTGTCAGCAGGGCGGCGATGTCGCCGGCCTTTTCGATTGCGGGACCGGCAGTCGATCTCAGCTCGGCGCCCATCTCGTTTGCGATGATGTTTGCGAGCGTCGTCTTTCCGAGTCCTGGCGGGCCGGTGAGCAGCACGTGGTCCAACGCTTCGCGACGTCCACGCGCGGCTTTCATGTACACGCGCAGGTTCTCTTTGACCTGACGCTGCCCGATGTACTCGTCGATACGAGTGGGGCGCAGCGTCAGATCGAGTTGGCGATCCTCGTCGCTGGCAAGAGTGTCTTTCACGCGCGCTGATATTGATTCAGGAGGCATGTCGTTTTCAAACCCGTGCGAGTTTCTTGAGAGCGCGTCTCAAAATCGATTCGACCGTGATGTCGCCGCCTTCAACGAGCGCGGCATCGATTGCTTTTTCCGCTGACGATCTTTGATAGCCGAGATTGAGCAAAGCCGAAAGAGCATCAGCGCGGACTGCGTCTTCAGTCGGCTCGCCAGCTTCAGGTTTCGCACCCAGTTCTTCTTCAAGTTGCGCCGACGATAATTCAGCCACCTTCTCGCGCAGTTCCATTATCAACCGTTCGGCCGTCTTCCGACCAACTCCCGGAATCAACGTCAGGCGCGCCAGGTTGTTGGTTCTGATCGACGCGATCATTTCGTCGGCGGACATGCCCGAGAGCAGCGTGATGCCAAGCTTCGGACCAATCCCGGTTACCGAGATGATCTTCAGAAACAACTCGCGCTCGCGGGCTGTCTTGAAGCCGTAAAGCTGCAAGGTGTCTTCGCGAACGTGCGTGTAGATGCGCAGTTGAACGGTCGAGCCCATGTCCTCGAGGTCGTAGAAAGTCGAAAGCGGAATGGTGACTTCATAACCCACGCCGCCTACGTCGACGATAACGGACGTTGCGTGTTTGGAAAGCAGGGTGCCGCTGAGATGCGCAATCATTCGGGCCGGATTGTAACACTCAACCACAAAGACACTAAGGACACAAAATTTAAATTCAATTTGTGCCTTCGTGCCTTTGTGGTTAGTAAGGTTATACTTACCCCGACAGGATCCCTCGATGAAGTCCGAGAAGATATCAGAACTAACAACCAGCCGGTTGAGTGTTTACCTTCGTTGCCTCAATGCGCTTCACGCCGCGGGAATCAAGACCGTCTCGTCGCAGGCGCTGGCGGAGCAATTTAATTTGAACTCCGCCCAGATCCGGAAAGATCTTGGTTACTTTGGCGAGTTTGGCGTGCGTGGCGTTGGGTACTACGTCGAAGACCTGCGCGATCACATCACGAAGATACTCGGTCTGGACAGCCCGCATCGCGTCGGTATCATCGGCGCGGGCAGACTGGGAACGGCGCTCGCTAACTATAACGGTTTCGGTCGCTCAAACTTCACCGTCGTAGCGCTATTCGATAACGATCGACAAAAGATCGGACACAGGATCGGCGACGCGGAGCTCCTCGTTCACGACGTCGACGACGTGGCGCGAGTGATTCGTGAAGAAGCGATCGACGTGATGGTAATCGCGGTTCCTGCGAAAGCTGCGCAGAGAGTTCTGAACCAGGTGATGTCTGCCGGAATAAAAGCGGTGCTGAATTTCGCGCCTGTCTCGCTGACCGCGCGACGCGGAGTGAAAGTCAAAACAGTTGACCTGACAACGTCTTTGGAGTCGTTGTCGTACTTCCTGTCTCAGCCTCAAAACAGCGCGATCACGGAACCAGGAAGACAGCTGCGAAGTAAAGAAAATTTCCCGCAAAGGCGCAAAGGCGCAAAGGCGGAAAGCTTTTAGGTTCTTCTTTGCGCCTTTGCGTCTTTGCGGGAAATTACTTTGACGTATGGATGAGCAAACAACAAAACGAGATCTAATCCGCGTTTGCCACCTGATGTACGAACGGAGTTACGTCGTTTCGTCTGACGGCAATGTGAGCGTGCGGCTGGACGGCGATCGCATCCTCGCGACGCCCACGATGACGTGCAAAGGACGCATGACCGAGGACCTGATCGCGATCACGGATCTCGAAGGACGCCCGCTCAACGATCGACGCGCCTCGAGCGAGTTGGCGATGCACCTCTTGATCTACCGCGAACGTCCGGACGTGAAGGCCGTTTGCCATGCGCATCCACCGCACGGAACCGCGTTCGCTGTTGCCGGTCTCCCGATCGATCAGCCGATCCTTTCGGAAGTGATTTTGACTTTGGGTTGCGTGCCCCTTGCTGCCTATGGAACTCCTTCAACCGAAGAGCTGACGCGTGAGATGCAACCGCTGGTGAAACATCACAACGCGTTGCTGATGGCGAATCACGGAGCAGTCGCTTACGGCGCGGATCTCTGGCAGGCGTGGGATCGTCTGGAGACTTTGGAACACACCGCCAAGATCGCGATCCTCTCCCGCGTGCTCGGCGGCTCAAAAAATCTTCCGGCTGATGCGATTGAGAAGTTGATCAACGTACGCGAGAAGGCGGGCTATCTCGATGAATCTGCGCGTGGCCAGGCCTGCGGTTATCTGAATCCACTCGAAAACGGTGATGGCGCGAAGATCTCACTGACGCGCGAAGAGCTCGTCGAATTGTTAAGTCAGGCAGTAAATGGTAAATAAACAGATAGAGGAGAACATCTGAATGCAAGAAGCACTCGGAATGGTTGAAACAAAAGGCCTGGTAGCAATGATCGAAGCTGCCGACGCGATGGTTAAGGCCGCGAACGTCACGCTCGTCGGTTACGAAAAGATCGGCGCCGGCTTTGTGACAGCGATCGTGCGTGGCGACGTTGCTGCCGTGAAGGCTGCTACTGACGCAGGCGCTGCGGCCGCGCGACGCGTGGGCGAGTTGGTCAGCGTACACGTGATCCCGCGCCCGCATGGCAGTGTCGACGAAACTCTTCCCATCGGTCTCGATCGATAACCAGCATGATCATTGCTCGCATCGTCGGGACAGTTGTCTCCACTCAAAAGGACGAACGGTTAAGCGGAAAGAAGTTGCTGATCGTGAGACCGATCAACGTAGATGGCAGCGATACGACCGGATACGTGGTGGCGGTTGACACCGTGGGCGCCGGATTTCACGAGCGCGTGCTGGTGGTCGCCGGTTCGAGTGCGCGACTGGCGCAGGGAATGAAAGACGTGCCCGTGGATGCGGCAATCGTGGGAGTGATTGATACGGTCGACGTTAATTGATTTATGCAGCTCGCACGCGTCATCGGCACAGTAGTCTCCACCGTCAAGAATGATTCTCTCAAAGGACGGAAGCTGCTCATCGTGCAAAC
>Ga0207670_10001212_pt1 | contig 13606 bp, 3 predicted proteins | sample KBSS23HmetaG_FD_184339 | JGI IMG/M metagenome (GOLD analysis project Ga0207670, IMG submission 184339) | Switchgrass rhizosphere microbial communities from Kellogg Biological Station, Michigan, USA - KBS S2-3H metaG (SPAdes) (version 2) | ecosystem: Host-associated > Plants > Roots > Rhizosphere... | reverse complement strand
TGAAACCCGGCATCAAAGGCCCCGCCGCGGCGCGGAGCAAGCCCGTCAGTCTGTCACGCGAGAGCCTGGTCAGGGCCGCACGCCTCTTCCCGGAGCGCAGGCTGCCTCTGCTGATCACGCCTTCCGCCCCCGGGATTGATCTGATCGACTGGGCGGCCGCGAGCAGGGAATACCTCACCGCGTGCCTGGCAGAGCACGGCGGCATCCTCTTCCGCGATTTTAGTGTCAGGACGACTGCCGAGTTCGAGCGCTTCATCGCCGCAGTCTCGGGCGAGACATTGGAGTATAACGAACGCAGCTCGCCCCGCAGCCGCGTGCTGAGTAACATCTATACCTCGACCGACTATCCGCCCGGACAGCACATCTTCGTCCACAACGAAAACTCCTACAAACGCAGCTTCAACCTGAAGATTTTCTTCTTCTGCGAAACACCCGCCGCGCAGGGCGGCGAAACGCCGGTAGCCGATTGCCGGAACGTCTATCAACGAATCTCGGCCGGGGTCAGGGAACGTTTCAGCGAGAAGGGATGGATGTACGTGCGCAATTACGGCGACGGTTTCGGACTGGACTGGCCGACGGCGTTTCAGACCGACGACAAGTGCGCCGTAGAGGAGCATTGCCGGCGCAACGATATAGAGGCCCGTTGGAGCGGGGGCGACCACCTGAGGACTCACGCGGTGCTCCCGGCCGTAATCAAACATCCGCGCACGGGGGAGCCCGTCTGGTTCAACCACGCCACCTTCTTTCACGTCTCGACCCTTGAGTCGTCGATCAGAGACGGCCTGCTCGGCGGCTTCGAGAACGAGTCCGAGCTGCCCATCAACAGCTACTACGGAGACGGCTCTGCCATCGAGCCGGAGACCCTCGAAGAGCTGCGCGAAGCTTACCGGCAAGAGACCGTGAGCTTCCCTTGGCGGCAGGGCGACGTTCTGATGCTTGACAACATTCTCGTGGCGCACGGCCGCAAACCCTACGAGGGGGAGCGTCGGATTCAGGTCGGCATGACCGAACTGTTCGCCCGTTAAACGTGCGCCCGCGACCCCGGTTGACCTTAGTTTCGATGGAATACCTCTCACCGACCGTAACCACCTAAAGAGATGAATAAGAATTCCAACCTGATCCAGCTTCTTCAAGAACGGGTGCAGCGCCACCCGTTTCAGTTGGCCTACACGTTCCTGACCGACGGCGAGACGGACGAGGTCAATCTCACTTACGAACAGGTAGACCGCCGCGCCCGCGCCATCGCCGCGTGGCTGCAAGCCCTGCGCGTGGAGGGCGAGCGTGTGTTGTTGCTCTACCCGCCGGGCCTCGAGTACATCAGTGCCTTCTGGGGCTGTCTCTATGCCGGAGCTATTGCCGTCCCCGCCTACCCGCCGCGGCAGAATCGCTCCCTGCTCAGGCTTCAGGCTGTGGCCGCGGACGCGCAGGCGTCGCTAGCACTGACAAACTCCTCGCTGCTCGCGAAGGTGGACGCGATGACCGCCGAGTGCGTGGAGTTGAAGAGCCTGCGCTGGCTCGCCACCGATACCATCCCGGACAGACTGGCCGCCGAGTGGCACACTCCGTCACTCACGGGCGAGGCGCTGGCGTTTCTTCAGTACACCTCCGGCTCGACTTCGACGCCGAAGGGCGTGATGGTGACGCACGGGAATCTGCTGCACAACGAGCGGATGATTCAGGAGGCGTTCAAGCAGACGGAGCAGTCCGTCATCGTCGGCTGGTTGCCGCTCTATCACGACATGGGCCTCATCGGGAACGTGCTGCAACCCGTCTACGTGGGCGCGCGCTGCGTCCTGATGTCGCCGGTCGCCTTCCTGCAGGACCCCTTCCGCTGGCTCTCCGCCGTCTCTCGCTACCGCGCCACGACCAGCGGCGGCCCCAATTTCGCCTACGACCTCTGCGTCCGCAAGATTGGCGCGGAGCGACGCGAACTGCTCGACCTGAGCAGTTGGGAGGTGGCCTTCAACGGCGCCGAGCCGGTGCGCGCTGAGACGTTGGACGCCTTCGCGGAGGCGTTCGCCCCGTGCGGTTTTCGCCGGCAGGCTTTTCGCCCCTGCTACGGCCTCGCCGAAGCCACGTTGCTGGTCACTGGCGAAGACTTGCCGCACCACACGCCGCTCGTCAAGTCGGTCGCGACGGAGTCTTTGCAAGACAACCTGTTGACCGAGGTGCAGGAGGGCGGGGAAGGTGCCCGCGCGTTGGTCGGCTGCGGGCGGGTAGCGTCAGGGCAGAAGGTCCACATCTACTACCCGGAAACTATGGCGGAGTGCGCGCCCGGTCAGATCGGAGAAATCTGCGTCTCCGGCGCGAACGTGGCCCGGGGCTATTGGAACAGGCCTGACGAGACGGCCCGGGTCTTTCAGTCACACCTCCGGGACGGGCGTGCCGAGACGCTGCTGCGCACGGGCGACCTCGGGTGTCTGCTCGACGGCAACCTCTTTGTCACCGGACGGATTAAAGACCTCATCATCATCCGCGGCCGCAACCATTACCCGCATGACATCGAGCGGACGGTCGAGCAGAGTCATCCGGCGCTGCGTCCGGGCAGCGGCGCTGCTTTCGTCGTCGAAGCGGACGGCGAGGAACGGCTCGTCGTAGCGCAGGAGGTGAACGTGCGCCGTCGTTTGCAGGGGGAAGAGGAAATAGTTCGCGCCATCGCCGACGCCGTAACCACCGAGCACGAAGTGCAGGTGCATGCCGTCGTGCTGCTCAAGACCGGGAGCATTCCCAAGACATCGAGCGGCAAGATTCAACGGCACGCCTGCCGCGAAAAGTTCCTCTCGAACGGCTTCGACGCCCTGGTGCAGTGGGAGGGCGATCCCGCGCCACAGAGCGCGGACGAGACACTCGCCACGAAGCCGGACATGCGGAGCGCGGAGGCGATTGAGGCGTGGCTCAGATCAGAGGTGGCGGCCAAACTCGGGGTTCAGGCTTCGGCCGTCGCATCCGACCGGCCCGTCACGGATTACGCGCTCGACTCCCTTGCAGCCATCGAGTTGACGCACCGCATCGAGGCCGTCTTAGGCGTGTCGCTCTCCATGACGAGCTTTCTAGCGGGTCCGACTATCGCCGAGATCGCGCGTCAAACGCAGATCGCCTGCGCCGAGGTGCCAGCGGCCCTGCCAACGTCCGCCGCTTCGTCCTCCAACTTTGCGCTCTCTCACGGGCAGAGGGCGCTCTGGTTCCTCCATCAGTTGGCGCCGGACAGCGCAGCGTATAACGTCGCGACGGTCGTCCGCGTCCTCTCGAGTCTGGACGCCGCGGCCCTGCGGCGCGCGTTTCAGTCGCTGCTGGATCGACATGCCTGCCTGAGAACCACCTTCAGCGTGAATGGGGATGAGCCGAGGCAGCACGTGTTCGACTACATGGAGGTCTGCCTTCAGGAGATTGACGCCTCTGCGTTGAGCGAGGCGGAATTTAACAGCCGCCTCGTCGAGGAGTCTAACTACCGCTTCGATCTGGAGCAGGGGCCGCTGATGCGCGTGAGTCTCTTTACGCGTTCGGGGAAAGAGCACGTCATCCTGCTCGTGATACATCACATCGTCACGGACTTCTGGTCGCTGGTCACCCTCACGAACGAGCTCGGCGCGTTGTATCAGGCTGAGGTTTCAGGCACCCCGGCGCAGCTTCCCCCGAACCCCTTCGGTTACGCGGACTTCGTGCGCCGGCAGGAGGAGATGCTGGCCGGGCCGAGAGGTGAGAAGCTATGGGCATACTGGCAGCAACAACTGGGCGGCGAACTTCCCGTTCTTGAGTTGCCGGTTGACCGCCCGCGCCCCGCCCTACAGACGTACCGTGGCAGTTCCGAAACCTTCAAGCTGGACGAGGAGGTAACGCGGGGTCTCAAAAATCTGAGCCGGGAGCAAGGGGCCACGCTTTACGTTACTCTCCTAGCGGCCTTCCAGACCTTGCTCTATCGCTACACCGGACAGGAAGACATTCTGGTCGGCTCTCCGACCTCGGGTCGCAATCAGAGCGGACTGGCGGGCGCGACCGGCTACTTTGTCAACCCGGTCGTCTTGCGTGCCAGCCTCTCGGGCCGGAGCAGCTTCACGTCTTTCCTCGAGCAGACGAAGCAGACCGTGCTGGCCGCCTTCGAGCATCAGGATTACCCCTTCCCTCTGCTGGTAGAACGCTTGCAGCCGGAACGAGAGGCCAGTCGCTCACCGCTTTTCCAGGCGATGTTCATCTTGCAAAAGGCCTCCCTGGCGGACGAGCGGGGGATATCCCTGTTTGCGCTCGGCGAGGCGGGCGCGCGCGTGAAGCTCGGCGCGCTCGAGTTGGAATCGGTGGCACTGGAACAGCGGATTTCGCAGTTCGACCTGACACTCGTCATGGCCGAGGCAGGCGAGACGCTCTCGGCCTCATTGCAGTACAACACGGATCTGTTCGAGGCCGCGACGATCAGAAGGATGTGCGAACACGTGAAGACGCTGCTGCGAGGCATCGTCGCCCAGCCGGAGCAGCAACTCTCCAGACTGCCCCTGCTGACCGGCGCCGAACAGCATCAGATTCTCTACGGCTGGAACGAGACGGGGGACAGTTCGCTGCCGGGCGTGTGCCTGCACCACCTCTTCGAGGCACAGGCGGCCCGCACCCCGCACGCCCCGGCGCTGCGCTGCGGCGACACCTCGCTCAGCTACGCCCAACTCGACGCCCGCGCCACGACCCTGGCGCGCCGCCTGCGCGCACTGGGCGCTTGCCCCGACACCTTCGTAGGCCTGCTGCTGCGGCGGCGGGTCGAACTGGTGGTGGGGCTGCTGGCCGTGCTCAAGACGGGGGCGGCCTACCTGCCGCTGGAGCCGAGCTATCCGGTAGAGCGGCTCTCCTTCATGCTGGGCGACGCAGGGGCGGGGCTGCTGCTGACCGAGCGCGGGCTGCTGGAACTGGCCGGGGAGTTGTGCGCGCGGGACGAGGATGGAAGGCCGCCGCGGCTCGTCTGTCTGGAGGACGAGGAGGCGGAGGCCGGTGCGGAGGATGTGGCTGCGGGGAGCGCGGCCGTTTCCTCCGGCGCGACTGGGGTGAGGGCTGGTGACGCGGCCTACGTCATCTACACCTCGGGTTCGACCGGGCGCCCCAAGGGTGTCGTCATCGAGCACGCCAGTGCCGTCAGCATGGTGTGCTGGGCCGGCAAGCACTTCGGTGCCGAGCGGCTGGCGGGCATGCTCTTCTCGACCTCGGTCAGCTTCGACCTCTCGGTCTTCGAGTTGTTCGCCCCGCTTGCGGTGGGCGGGCAGGTCATCATGGCTGAGAACGCGCTGGAGTTAGCGCGGCTGGCGGGGCGCGGGCAGGTGACGCTCGTTAACACGGTGCCCTCGGCGATGGCGGAGATAGTGCGCAACGGATGGTTGGCGGAAGGTGTGCGGGTGGTGAACCTGGCGGGTGAGGCGCTGCCGCGGGAGTTGGCCGAGGAGGTCTACGCGGCCGGGGTGGCGGAGGTTTACAACCTGTACGGGCCGTCGGAGGACACGACCTATACGACCTACGCGCTGGTGGGGCGGGGCGAGGCGGGCGCGCCCGGGATCGGGCGGGCGTTGCCGGGGACGCGGCTCTACGTGCTGGACGGGTGGGGCGAACCGGTGGCGGTTGGGGTGGCAGGCGAACTCTACATTGGGGGTGCGGGGCTTGGGCGTGGGTACCTGCGGCGAGCGGCGCTGACCGCAGAGCGGTTCGTGCCTGACCGGTTCAGTGGGGAGAGTGGTGGGCGGCTCTATCGGACCGGGGATCTGGTGCGCTACCTGGGTGACGGCAGCCTGGAATACGTGGGCCGGGTGGATCATCAGGTGAAGCTGCGCGGCTACCGCATTGAGTTGGGAGAGATAGAGGCGGCGGTGCGGGCGCAGGGCGGGGTGCGCGAGTGCGTGGCGGCGGTGGAGGGGACGGGCGAGGAGCGGCGGCTGGTGGCCTACGTGGTGGTCTCGAGCCCGTCAAGCCCGACCGCGGCGGAGTTGCGCTCGTACCTGAAGGGGCGGCTACCGGAGTACATGGTGCCCGGGGAGTTTGTCGAGTTGGCGGCGCTGCCGCTGACGGCCAACGGGAAGGTAGACCGCAAGGCGCTGGCGGGTGCGGCGCGGGTGCAGGTTGATTCCGGGAAGACCTTTGCGTCGCCTCGCACGGCAGTCGAAGAAGTCCTGTTGGGGTTGTGGGCCGAGGTTGTTCATAACAGCCAGATCGGCATCCACGATAACTTTTTCGACCTCGGGGGGCACTCGCTGCTGGCGACGCTTCTGGTGTCGCGCGTGAACGCCGCTTTCAAGCTGGAGCTACAAGTGCGCAACCTGTTCGAGCAACCGACGGTGGCGGGGCTGGCGCAACACGTCGAAGCAGCGCTCAGGGAAGGGGCCGAAGTCGCCGCCGAGGCGATTAAACCGGTCGCGAGAGACGTCGCTTTGCCTCTCTCTTTCTCACAGCAACGGCTCTGGTTTCTCGATCAGTTAAGGCCGCAGACGGCCTTCTTCAACATGCCCGCGGCGGTGCGTCTAATCGGCCAGCTAAATGTGAAGGCGCTGGAGCAGACGCTAAGCGCGCTCATCAGGCGGCACGAGATTCTGCGCACCACTTTTTCCGTTGTCGAAGGGCGAGCCGTCCAGGTCATCGCCGCGCCCGAGACGGTGAACATGCGTGTGCTCGACTTAAGAGGGGTTGCTGCGAGCGAGCGCGAGGCGGAGATCAAGCGGCTGACGGTCGAGGAGGGCCGACGCCCGTTCGACCTGGCAAAGGGGCCTCTCCTGCGCGTCACACTGCTCCAGATAGACGAGCAGGATCACATGGTGTTGCTCACGATGCATCACATCATCGGCGACGGTTGGTCGATGGGGGTCTTGATACGCGAGGTCGGCGAACTGTACGAAGCCTTCTCGCACAACCGAACGCCGGGGCTGCCGCACTTGCCGATTCAATACGCCGATTACGCTGTCTGGCAGCGAGAGTGGTTGCAGGGCGAGGTGCTTGAGAGACAGCTCAACTATTGGAGAAGGCAACTGGCGGGCGTGCCGGCGGTGCTGGATTTACCCATAGCCCGGCCGCGCACGGCGGTGCAGAACTCCAGCGCTGGGCAGGAGACATTGCTCCTGCCGCCCGAGTTCGTTGGGCAGCTTAAGGAACTGAGCCGGCGCGAGGGCGTCACGCTGTTCATGCTGGTGCTCGCGGCTTTCCAGACGTTGTTGTCATGGTACACGAAGCGTGAAGACATCGTGATAGGCACGCCCGTCGCGGGTCGCAACCGGGTGGAGATTGAGCACCTCATCGGATTCTTCGTCAACAATCTGGTGCTGCGCACGAACCTGGGCGGCAACCCGACTTTCCGCGAACTGTTGCGGCGGGTGCGCGAAGTCTCAATCGGCGCATACACACATCAGGACGTGCCTTTTGAAAAGCTGGTGGAAGAGCTGGCTCCGGAACGTAACCTCAGTCACATGCCTCTGGTGCAGGTGATGTTGGTGATGCAGAACAACCCGACGACATCCCTGCGCCTGGACAATCTTGAGCTACGCCATGCGGATATGCGCAGCGAAGTTGCGCGCATGGATTTGAACCTTTCGCTGACCGAGACCGAGCAGGGAATGATCGCCGTCATGCTCTACAACGACGAGCTGTTCGCCGCCGCCGCCATCAGTTCCATGCTCGAACATCTGAACGCGATACTGCGCCGCGCGGTCGCATCGCCGGGCGTCGCGCTGAGCGAGTTGTTCGCAGAACTCGACGATCTCAGCGCCGCACAGAGCGAAGCGCAGGTGCAAGAGTTCAGGACGGCCAGCTTGCAGCAGTTGAGGGGATTGAGACGCAGGGAAGCCTGATGGAGCGGTAGCAGCGGACGCCGGGGACGAGAGACAGGAGCGGGAAGAATGCAGACGGGAATCTTGGTGGAGGGCTTTCGCCTCTCCCCTCAACAAAGACACCTGTGGGAGTTGCAGCGGGATGCCGGCAGCGGGCCTTACCAGTCTCAATGCACGATCCTGATCGAAGGGGCGTTGGACGTTGAGCTTTTAAGGTCGGCGCTGGCGATGCTCGTGCGACGCCACGAAATCCTGCGCACCACCTTTCAGACTCCGGCAGAAGACGCCGCGCCGGTTCAGGTCATCCACGAAGGTGATGGGCCGGCGGCGGACGTTCTGGATTTATCCACCTACAGCGCGCAGGAGCAGGAGGCCGAAGTCGAATCACTCTTCGCTGAGATGGGCGAGTGCGGCCCCGACCTCGCCGGAGGCTCTCTCCTCAGACTGTTTATACTCCGGCTAATGGCGGACAAGCATCTGCTGATGCTCGGGCTGCCCGCACTCTGTGCCGACGCCGCCGCGCTCGGCCATCTGGCCGAGGAGATTAGCCTTTGCTACGGGGCTTGTGCTGCGTCACGGGATATTGAAGAGCCGTTGCAGTACGGCGACCTCTCTGAGTGGCAGAACCAGATGCTTGAAGCCGAGTACGCTGCGGCCGGCAAGGAGTTCTGGCGTCAGCAGGCATCTTCTCTGGTGCAGATGCCGCGCCTCTCCTTTGAATCCTACTGCCCGCCGGGTGCGGAATTCACACCACGCCGTCTCACTTTGACGCTCGACTCTGACCTGCCGGCGCGGGTAGAGGCTCTCGCAGCCAGGTACGGGACGTCGGCGAGCACCGTCCTCAATACCTGCTGGCAGGTTCTGCTCCGGCGGGTCACCGGACAGGCCGCGCTGGTCGTGGGCGTCGCCGACGACGGGCGCGCTTACGAAGAACTCAGAGGCACGCTGGGGCTGCTTTCAAAATACGTGCCCGTCCAGATAAATCTCGACGAGTCGACGCGGTTCAGCGAAGCCCTGAAGCAGACGGAGCGGACAGTGGCCGCCGCCCGAAAATGGCAGGGCTGTTTTAGTTGGGAGCAGGTTACCGGGGGCGGCCCGGAGGCGGAAGCGTCTTTCTGCCACGTCGCTTTCGATTTTGAGAGACAGCCGCCGAAGAGTTCTGCCGCAGGCGTTTCGTTCTCGCTGAATGAGCGCTACACCTGCATCGACCGTTTCAAGATCAAGCTCTCCTTCTTCCAAAAAGAGGATTCGATCGCTGCGGAGTTCCATTACGACGCCGGCCTAATTCCGGCAGAGCACGTCGAACTATTGGCGGGGCAATTCCGGCGCCTGCTCGAAAGCGTCGTCAACGATCCGGAAGCCCCAGTCGGCGAGCTGGAGATGCTGAGCGAAGCAGAGCGCGAGCAGGTCGCAGCCGCCGGTGGCGGGGCGCGGAAGGAGCCGGCCACCGAGACGTGCGTCCACCGTCTGTTCGAGGAGCAGGCGGAGAAGCGGCCGCAGGAGGTCGCACTCGTTTTCGAAGAACACAGACTGACCTACGCGGAACTCAACGCGCGCGCCAACCAACTAGCCCACCACCTGCGCGCGTGCGGAGTCGGCTGCGAGGCGCGTGTAGGCATCTGCGTCGAGCGTTCGGCCGAGTTCATCGTCGCGATGCTCGGCGTGTTGAAGGCCGGCGGCGCTTACGTGCCGCTCGACGCGGCGCTCCCGCCCGAACGTCTCTCGCTCATGCTGGAAGAGGCGCGGGTGAAGGTTTTGTTGACACAGGAACACCTCGCCGCCACCCTGCGGCCCAGCCGCGCGCGCATGGTCTGTCTCGACTCCGACGGCGCCTCGACCGCCGGTCAGAGCGTGGAGAATCTCGAAGGCGGCGCGGGGGTGGAGAATCTGGCTTACGTGCTCTTCACCTCCGGTTCCACCGGCTCGCCGAAGGGCGTCGGCATCGAGCATCGACAGTTGCTCAACTACCTTCACGGCATCAGCGGCGCGCTTGAGGTCGGAGCCGGTGACGCTTTCGCGCTCGTTTCGACCTTCGCCGCCGACCTCGGCCACACCGTCATCTTCCCTGCTCTGTGCAACGGCGGCTGTCTGCACGTCATCGCGCAGGAGCGAGTCTCCGACCCGGCGGCGCTGGGCGACTACTTCAGCCGTCACCGGATCGACTGCGTCAAGATTGTGCCGTCACACCTGACGGCGCTGCTCACGTCCGCGCGGCCCGAGTTGGTTTTACCGCGGCGCCAGTTGGTTCTCGGCGGCGAAGCGTCCAAATGGGAGCTGGTCGAGAGGATCCAGCAGCTGGCGCCCGATTGCGAGATCCTCAATCATTACGGGCCGACCGAGACGACGGTCGGGGTGCTCACCTACAGGGTTCAGAGACAACTGCCAGGACGCTTCTCGGCCATCCTCCCGCTCGGGCGTCCGCTCCGCAACACGGAAGTCTACGTGCTGGACGCACGTCTCAAACCTGTGCCGACGTGGGCTCCCGGCGAACTCTACATCGGCGGCGACGGGCTCGCGCGCGGCTATCTCGACCAGCCCAGTCTCACCGCTGAAAAGTTCGTGCCGAACCCCTTCAGCCGGACGCAGGGCGCGAGGCTCTACAAGACGGGCGACCTCGCGCGCAGGCTGCCGGACGGATGCCTGGAGTTCCTCGGCCGCAACGACCATCAGGTGAAGATTCGCGGCTTTCGCGTGGAACTCGGCGAGATCGAGACGGCGCTGAACCAGCACCCGGCGGTGCAGGAGGCCCTCGTCGTCGTCAACGAGGAGCCCTCGGGCGAGAAACGTCTGGTCGGTTATCTGGTGCCCGCGCAGGCGCGTTCGCTGTCGCTCAAGGAGGTGCGTGAATACCTCAAAGAGCGTCTGCCCGCGTACATGATGCCGGCCGCCTTCGTCGTCCTGAACTCGATCCCTCTGACACCGAACGGGAAGATTGACCGGCGCGCGTTGCCGCCGCCCGGCGAGGCGAAGCGCCAGGAGGTCGAGTATGTCGAGCCGCGTGACGAGGTGGAGAGCGTTCTGGTCGGCGCGTGGCAAAAAGTTCTGAACGTGACGCCGGTGGGCATCCACGACGACTACTTCGCCCTCGGCGGTGATTCGATCCGCGTTATCCAGATCGTCCACGAAGCAGGACGTACCGGCCTCTGCGTTACGGCCGCTGATATCTTCCGGTACCCGACCGTCCACAAGCTCACCCGGCACATCCGCGAGAACAAGACTGCGGAGCGACCCGACCGGCCGGTGCCGCTGGAATTAATAGAGCTTTCGGACGAGGTGCGCGCCGCGCTGCCCGAAGGCGCCGAGGACGCCTACCCGGCGTCGAAGATGCAGCAGATGATGCTGACTCATTACGAGCAGGATCGGCAGGCGATGGGCGTTTATCACCTTCAGCACTGCTACCACATAGAGGACGAAAGCCTCTCGGTGCGAGCCTTCAAACAGGCGCTTGAGCTACTGGTGCGGGCTCATTCATCTCTCCGGACGACCTTCATCTTCGGCAAAACGCCCGAGCCGCTCCAGTTGGTCAGCAAGAGCACGGCCTTCTCCGTCGAGGAGATTGACCTCAGGAGCCTGACCGCCGACGAGCAGGAGCGGCACATTGCGTCGGCGATCGATCAGGATCGGCAGAACCTTTTCGACGTTAGAAAAGCCGGCGAGCCGCTCTTCCGCTGCCGCATCTTCATCCGCTCCGAAAGCACGATCAGCTTTTTCCTGTCGATGCATCATGCGCTTTCGGACGGTTGGGGGAACCGGGAACTGATCGCCGAGCTGGCCGAGGCCTATGCGGCCCTTAAACGCGGGGAGCGGGTAGAGCGGACTACGGCGGGCAGCGAATACAAAGAGTTCGTCGCACTGGAGCGCGAAATCATCGCTTCGGAAGAGGCGCGTGAGTTCTGGTGCAAGCACCTGGCCGGGCATCGCCAAGAGCCCCTGCCCAGGCGAACGGTGACGAGGCAGCCATCGTCCCAGACGAACCTCGCCGGCACCTTAGACGACGCTCTCGCGGCGAAAGTACGTGACGCGAGCCGTAATCTGCGCGTCTCGGTTAAGGTCATCCTGCTAGGCACCTACCTGAACCTGCTCGGCAGGTTGACGGGGCAGGAGCGGGTGACGGTCGGCGTCGTCTCGAACGGTAGGTCGGAGCGTCTGTCGAACCCGCTGAAGGCGATGGGACTATTCTGGAACATCATCCCTTTCTGCTGCCCGGCGAGCGCCCCCGACCGGGCGTCACACCTGGAGGCGGTACAGCAGGGGCTGATCAACGCCGAGGCGTACGCGCGCTATCCGTTGCTCCAGATAATGGAAGATCTGCGGCAGACAGAGCTGTTCTTCGCGACCTTCAACTTCCTGCATTTCCATAACGTCAAAGAGATACCGTCTGACGGCGGGCTGCGCCTGCTCGGCTTCAGCGGTCACGACAAGTTTCATTTTCCGCTGAACTACGCCCTGTCGGTAGACCCGTTCAGAGGCGACATCAATTACAGGGTCGAATACGACCGTGCTTATTTTAGCGAGAACACGATCGAGCTGCTGACGGATGAATATATTGAGTTGCTGGGCAACGGTCTCGCCTCGTAGCGAACTGCCCCGCCCGCCTTCCCTCACGACGCTGGCTCGCAACGCCTCACAAACTAATCGGACAAAATTTTGGTCAACCGCCGGGGACTTGTCCTGCCGTGGGCGGCGACCGCATAGATTGAAGGAGAGAACTGTGGACAATGGGGTTTTGGCAACAATAGGTCACACGCCGCTAGTGAGGCTGAACAGGTTATTCAATGACGAGTCGTTCCGCGTTTTCGCCAAGCTGGAAGGTTTCAACCCCGGCGGAAGCATCAAGGATCGGCCCGCCAGGAGAATTATCGAGCGCGGCATCGAGACGGGCGAGATAACACCGGAGACGACCATCATCGAGTCGAGTTCGGGAAACATGGGCATCGGCCTCGCACAGGTCTGCGCCTATTACGGGCTGCGCTTTATTTGCGTCGTGGATGTGAAGACGACCCGGCAGAACATCCGGCTGCTGGAGACCTTCGGCGCGGAAGTTGAAGTTATCCTGGAGCCTGACCCCGTCTCGCACGAGTTTTTACAGGCGCGCATTGATCGCGTGCGGCAACTGCTCAGCACGATTGAAAACAGCGTCTCGCCCAACCAGTACGCGAACGAGGAGAATTCGGGCGCACACCATCAAACCATGTACGAAATCGTCTCGGCGCTCGACGCCGGGGTTGATTATCTCTTCTGCGCGACCAGCACGTGCGGCACCCTGCGCGGCTGCGCCGAGTACATTCGCCGGAGGAACCTCCCGACCTGTGTCTATGCCGTCGATGCCGTCGGCAGCGTGATCTTCGGTTCGCGCAAAGCACGTCGCCTCATTCCCGGCCACGGTGCGGCCATCAGACCCAAACTGTTTCAGGACGGCTTGGCCGACAGGTGCATTCACGTTTCAGACCTCGACTGTATTGTGAACTGCCGCCAGCTCGTCCGGACGGAAGGGATTCTCGCAGGGGGATCGTCCGGCGCAGTCCTCTCCGCCATCGAGCAGGTGAAGGAGAGCATTCCCGTGGGCGCGACCTGCGTCGCCATCTTTCCGGATCGCGGCGAACGCTACCTCGACACGATCTATTCGGACGAATGGGTGGTGGAGCACTTCGGAGAGATCGCGCACCTCTGGGAACATCCGGCCCGCTGCCGGATGAGCATGGCCGAGAGCGCCTGTTGACGCGCCAGCAACCGGTCGGGGCGTGCGAGACGCGCCCGGCATCACTTTCAAACACGCACGAGGCGCGACCCGCCGCGCAGGAACAAAGAGATGAAAGCACTTCGAGATTTGA
>Ga0207670_10001210_pt1 | contig 13617 bp, 10 predicted proteins | sample KBSS23HmetaG_FD_184339 | JGI IMG/M metagenome (GOLD analysis project Ga0207670, IMG submission 184339) | Switchgrass rhizosphere microbial communities from Kellogg Biological Station, Michigan, USA - KBS S2-3H metaG (SPAdes) (version 2) | ecosystem: Host-associated > Plants > Roots >... | reverse complement strand
GCACGACGATGTGCCCTATGATCAGTTCGTGCAAATCCAACTGACCGGACGCCGCGCGAACGAACGCACGCAAATGTCGGCCACGGGTTATCGTTCGCGCAAAGAGCCGCGCCCCGGTGATGAGTTTGCCCTCGGTTTTCTGGCGCGGGGCACCGGCGAAAATCCACAGGACCTGGCGATCTCAGCCGTGGACACGGTTTCGACCGCGTTCCTGGGCATGACGGTGGGTTGCGCGAAATGTCACGACCACATGTATGACCCGATTTCGCAGACGAATTATTACGCGATGAAGGCCCTGTTCGATCCGCTGGTCCTGCGCAAAGTCACGCTGGCAAGCGCGCCGGAATTGATCGCGAGCGGGAAGGCGATGGCGGAGGCGGAGAAAAAGCGCGCGCCCCTGGAAAAGGCGGTCAACGACTTTGCCGCGCCTTACAAAGCGAAGCTCTACGAGGAGCGCATGTTGATGCTGCCCCCGGAGGCGCAGGCGGTGATTCGCAAACCGGAAAAGCTGCGGACCGTCGCGGAACAGAAAATCGCGGACGACTATTTTCCCATTCTGCGCATCGACGGCGACAAACTCACCGAAGCGATGCCGGAAGAGGCGCGCAGGAAATATCAGGAATTGCAACGAAAGTTGGCCGCAGACACTTCGGGCGAGAATGGACGCCGCGGGCCGACCTTGCCGGTATTTTACACCGTGGAAGTGGATCGTCTGCGCGAGCAGGAGAAGAGTTACATCCTCACGAACGGAGATCCATTGCGTCCCGAAAAGGACCATGAAGTGAAACCCGGCTGGCCGTTCGCGACCGCGGAACCCGACTTTAGAAACGGGCGCATCGAGGCGTTCGCGGACTGGCTGGCGGCGCCGGAAAATCCCCTGTTCGCGCGGGTCGCCGTGAATCGGTTGTGGCAGTGGCATTTCGGCGAAGGCTTGTTGAAGAGCACGAGCGATTTCGGCGAGTTTGGCGGAAAGCCGTCGCATCCGGCGCTGCTGGATTGGCTCGCGGCGGAATTCGTGCGGCGCGAGTTCAGCATGAAGCAAATGCACCGGCTCATGGTGACGTCCGACGCTTACCGGCGGGCGTCGGAAGCGGGCGATGAATTTGCGGAGAGTCAAAAGCTTGATCCGAGCGACACGGCGCTGTGGCATTTTCGGTTGCAACGTTTGGAAGCGGAGCCGATCTGGGATTCCCTGCACGCCGCAGCCGGCGACCTGGATTTGAAAGTGGGCGGATCCTCCTTCAGCACGAATGAAGGTGGCGGGAGAAATCGGCGGCGCGGCGAATCGGCCAACAATGACAACACGAGTTCGAAGCGTCGCGGCGCGTACATGGTTCGCGGATATTCCCCCAGCCGCGATGTGACACCGAATTTTCTGCAGGCGTTTGATGTGGACGATGGCCGCGCGCCGTGTCCGATGCGCACGCAAACCGTCACGGCGCCGCAAGCCCTGTTTTTGATGAACAGCCCCGACGTTGAAAAGGCATGCACGGAACTGGCCACACGCCTGCAAAAGGAAACAAAGGGTGATTTGCCGTCCGCGGTGGAGCTCGCTTACCGGGTTACGCTCGCGCGGCCGCCTTCGACGGCGGAAAAGAACGGCGCGCTCGCGTATCTTGAAAATGACACCGCTCGGCTGAACCAGCTTTCGTGGCTGCTTTTTAACATGGACGAATTCATTTATGTCAAATAGGGCGAAGCCTTCAGAAATTTATCCCTGCGGACGCTTCGCGCGGCGCGATTTCATCCATCAGATCGGTGGCGGATTTCTGGGGCTCGCGCTGGGCGGGCTTTGGGCGGAAGCGGGCGAAATCCAGAACGCCGGCATCGGTCCGCACCACGCGGCGAAGGCCAAGTCGGTCATTTTCCTGTTCATGTGCGGCGGGGTCAGCCACCTCGACACGTTCGATCCCAAGGACAACAAGTGGGCCGGGAAATTCATCGATGCCATTGGCTTTGGCGACAACCTGGCCGCGATGAAACGTCCGGTCATCCCCTGCCTGCGCACCTTCACGCATTACGGAAAATCGGGTATTCCGGTTTCGGATTGGTTTCCGCAGGTCGGCAGTGTGATCGACGAGATCGCGGTGGTGCGCTCGATGTGGTGCCACGAAGGGAATCATTTTCCGGCCGTCATCGAAACCTCGACCGGACATCGCGGGCGGCAATTTGATCATCCGACCTTTGGCAGCTGGGTTTCATATGCGTTGGGCAGCGCCAACAACAACCTGCCGACGTTTGTGAACCTGGGACGGCCCTCCTCCCCGATGCAATTGACCGGCGGTTACCTCGGCGCGTCCGTGGCCGCGACTCCATTCCAGGCGGGTGAAACGCCGATCCCAAATCTTTACCCGCCCAAAGGTGGATCGAGCGCCGAACGCGAGCGGCAAATGCACCTTCTGCAAACGATGAATCAGGAATTCCGCGAGCGTTACGCGATGAATTCAGATATCCAGGCTCGGGCGAAGGCGTACGAACTGGCCGCTCGCATGCAGCTTTCCGCGCCCGAGGCCGTGGATTTTTCGGTTGAGCCCGATCAAGTGAAAGCCCTCTACGGGATCGGCGAAAAAGAGACGGAGGAATTCGGCAAACAATTATTGCTGGCGCGGCGACTGGCCGAAAAGGGGGTTCGTTTCATCCAGATTTGTCACGCCGGCGGCGGCAACGGCGCGTGGGATTCACATGGCGACATGAAAACGCACGGGCCGCTCTGCCGCGCCACGGACAAGCCGATCGCGGGATTGATCAAAGATCTGAAACAGCGCGGGATGCTGGATGAAACGCTGGTGGTCTGGACAAGCGAATTCGGGCGCACGCCGTGGTCGCAAAACACCACCGGCCGCGATCATAATCCCAAGGGTTACACGTCGTGGCTGGCTGGCGGAGGCATCAAAGGCGGCATCGTCCACGGCGGCACGGATGAAGTGGGTTACCAGGCTGTGGATTCGCCGCATTACTACAGCGACCTGCACGCCACGATCCTCCATCAACTCGGCCTCAACCACAAAAAGCTGGAAGTGCAGGCCCTCGGACGAACGATGCGCCTCGTCGAAGAAGGCGGCCCGATCAAGGAAATCATCACCTGATTGCCGCGTGGTCAAACGTTCATGCGGACCATGCACGAAGCAACGATAACCATGGTTCATGAAAACAGCTTTTGACTTCTAACTCACCGGGGGAACAGTTTGTGGCCGTCAGGAGACTCGATTTCCCATCGCGCCGGCAGGATTCTGATCGTCACCGCACCTGTCTTGCGCGTGAAAAACACCGGGATGCCTCGCGCGCTGAGGCGTTCGCACAATAGCGGGCTGGCGCGTTTGGACGCGGGAAACTCCGAATCTGCCACCACAAGAACCTGCGGTCGCACCGCCTCGAGCAGTGCGTCGCATATTGGCTCGGTTTGTTCGGGCAAGCCCGTGATGACGATGTCGGCCCGTAAATCCTGCCCGGACGCGATGAGGGATTCCTGGCCGGGCCGACCGAGATCGGACAGGAAAAGAATTCGCGTCTGGTGGAACCGGCCGAGTAACACGAGTGTGCTGTCGTCCGCTTGTGGGAATCTCTGCGCCGGGTCCGGATGGAGTACATACCACGCGCCGGCCTCATCACCGCGGTTGATGGTCCGGTGGCGGTGCGGAGACTGTTCCAGGCTAATGACGATCCGGCGATACGCTGCGGAACGGAAGCGCACGGAGCTGGTGAAGGTTTCGCTATTCCCAAAAAGTTCATTTATCGGTTCGGTGCCGCCAACGTGCTGGAGATCGCCGTGAGTCAGCACGAGGCGCGGCAGGCGGTTGACCCCTTGCGCGCGCAGGAATGGTTTCATGACGAACTCGACCGCGTTGGTATTTCCGCAGTCCAGCAGCCAGTCGTTCTGCCTGCCCGCCCCGTTCACGAACACACTGTGGCCGCCGTTAAGTGGTAGAACGGTCAGTTCAAATTCGGATCGCGCCCGGTGCCTCTGCCAGCCATAAAGCGCGACCAGGAGCGCAACGCCAGCCATCACCCACGCGCGTCGCTGACGCGCGAGCAGCCAACCGCTCAACGTCCCGACCAGCAAACCGTAATAAACCACGAACGTCAGGAACGAAGGCGACGGGAGGTAGAAGTACGCGCCGGGAAGTTGCGTGCTCCAATGGCTGGCCTTGATCATCGCCAGCATCCAGAACCAGCCGCTGTGATTGAACAGCTCGGTCGCCCACGGCAGCCACCCGCCGCAGATCAAGCTGCCCAGATTACACATCAAGGCGAGGCTGCTCAACGGAACGACGACCAGGTTTGCCAGCAGCGTCACCGGACTGAACAGGTGAAAGTAATAAGCCGTCAGCGGCAGCGAGCCGAGCCACGCGGCCAGCGACGTGGCAAAACAGGTCAGACCCCAACGCAAGAGTGGACGCAGCGCGCGTTGCCAGCGCGGCAACAATTCCGCCGGCAACATTGGGTCAATGCGCATCAGATGGTCACGGACTTTCTCCAGTGGCGGCAGGAACAGAGCGATGCTGAGCACGACGAAAAAGGAGAGCTGGAAGCTGGCCTGGAAGAGTTGTTGCGGATCCCACAGCAGAATAATGAACGCCGCCGCCGCGAGCGAGTTGAGCAGGTCGCTGGGCCGGCGCAACGCCCAGCCGCCGATGATGATCGTCATCATCACCGTCGAGCGGATCGCCGACGGCTGCCAGCCGGTGGCGGCCGTATAAAACCAGATCAGCGGAATCACCACCACGCCGCACCACGTTCGGGATACTTGCAGCACTCCCAGCAGACTCACCAGGATGCCGGCAATGAGCGCGATGTGGAGTCCGCTGATGGCGAATATGTGCATGGTGCCCGAGCGCATGAACGGTTCGTTGACCTCGCTGGTGAGCGCGGTTTTCCATCCGAGGGTCATGGCCCACATCAACCGGAGAGATTCGTCATCACCCTGTTCGGGCAGTCCGCGCGCGAGTGTGCGCTGGGCCCAGGCGAGGAACAGGTCGGTAAACGGCGGCGTGGTCAAGCCGGGCGCGACCACGCGCCAGTCGTTGGTCGAGCTGGCTTTGAGTTGATAATAAATGCCCTGCCGCGCAAGATACGTTCGGTAATCAAACAGCCCCGCGGCCACCGGCGTGGGCGGCCGCGCCAGAACGCCAGTGATTTCGACTCGCTGCCCGGCGAAACATTCTCCCCCCAGTTCACCTTGCGTCGTGACGATGATCCGCCCCTCCGCTGGCTGGCGGTTCGTTCCACTGCTCACACTGGTCACACGGAGCTGCGCGATGGTGCGATAGGATTCCTGTTCATCATGCTCGAAGATGCGGAGGCTGGGCGTTTCGCTCAACGTGCCGCGCACGGTTAGATATGCCGCGGTGTCGCCCACCACTTGCCGCAAATCATGGGGTGACACGACGGCCGTGCGGTTGACAAGGTTGGTCCAACCCATGATGACCAACAATGGCCCGAGCAATCGAGGTCGCGCCCGCGCCCAGGTGAGCGAGAGCGCCAACAACACGAAAGCGGCGATGAAGAGGACGAGCAGCGGCGGCTGGAATGCCTCGGCGAAGAGCAATCCAACTGCATAGCACAACGCCACAGGAACGAGCGGGCGCTTCATGAGGTCGCCGCCGTGTAGCATGGTGCGCGGGTGAAGTCACGCGCGGAAAACCAACCGCGGGAAAGTCACCACTTCTTTCGCCAGCGGCCCCAGGTCCAAAGCGCAAGCAGACCAAGCAGCCCGCCAATGGTGTCTATCAACACGTCTTGAAATGTCCCGAACCGACCGGGGACAAATGCCTGATGCAATTCATCGCTCGCGGCATAAATTACGACGCCGAGGCAGGCTTTAAGGGCTTCGGCCCATGACCACCGGCGTGAGTCGGACCTGACTGGTTTGCGAAACGCACGCCAAAAGAGCAGGGCCAGCACCGCGTATTCGGTCAAGTGAGCGCACTTGCGCACGCCCAGCACAACCGCTTCAACAGTCTTTGGGGCCGTTTGCGGAAAGAGCCATTCAACGATCGGCTTGATGATTCGCGAGGATCGTCCCGCCGATTGGGTATCGCTCGAGGCCAGGAAGATGAGGGTGAACCAGAGCAGGATCACCAGCCAGTATTTCAGGAATACGCGCGTTCTCGACACAGCGCATAGCAAGCAGGGTTCACGAACGGGACGCAACTTGAATTTGATTTAGTTTGCCCATCCCTGGTGGTTTTGGCAGACAGGCGTTGTGAATCAAGTTTCCATGAACCCGGCGGGCAACGCCGAGAGCAGAAAACAGAAGGCGGAAATACGAACGGAGCCACCGCATTTCCTGCTTCAGCTTTCAGCTTTCAACTTTCAGCTCTTCCCCTGTCACCCAAGATGCTGAAACTCGGTGTCAACATTGATCATGTGGCGACGTTGCGTGAAGCACGCTATCGCGGCAGCGGCCACGGTGAACCTGATCCGGTCGCTGCGGCGATGAGTTGCGAAGCCGCCGGCGCCCACGGCATCACGGTCCATCTGCGCGAAGACCGCCGGCACATCCTGGACCGCGACGTCTGGAGTCTGCGCGAAGTCGTCAAGACACGGCTCAATCTGGAAATGGCGAATGCGAGCGAGATTGTGGCCATCGCGCTCAAGCTGAAGCCCGAGATTGTTTGCCTGGTCCCGGAGCGGCGGCAGGAGGTCACTACCGAGGGTGGCCTGGATGTGGTCGGGAACGAGCGAATGTTAACCGAGACGCGCAAGAAAATGAACGACGCCGGCATCGAGGTGAGTCTGTTCATCGCCCCGGACCCCGCGCAAATCGAAGCCTCAGCGCGGACGGGCAGCCAGTTCATCGAATTGCACACCGGCGCGTTCGCCGAGGCTTACGCCGCGGAGGAGCAGCGGGAAGGCGAATTGAATCGGCTGATTTCCGGCGCTAAACAGGCGCACGCGCTGGGTTTGCTCGTGAACGCGGGCCATGGACTGAACTATCAAAACCTGCTGACCCTTCATCGCGTGCCGCACCTGGTGGAACTTAACATCGGCCACACCATCATCAGCCGGTCCGTCACGGTGGGTCTGGGAAGCGCCGTCAAAGAAATGCTCAAGTTGATGGAGGGTTATCGTGGCTGAACCGGCGCGCCGTTTTTGGCAACCGACCCTTGTACCTATTCCTTCGAGGGCATGACACTCGGCGTTGGTATCGACATAATCGAAGTCGCGCGCATTCGGGCGTCCTATGAGCGATTCGGGGAGCGGTTTCTTCAACGCCTTTTGCATCCGGCGGAAATCGGTTACTGTCTCTCCCATAAGGACCCGACCCAGTTTATCGCCGCGCGTTTTGCCGCCAAGGAGGCCATCTCCAAAGCCTTCGGCACCGGCATCGGGGCTTCTCTCGGCTGGCACGATATGGAAGTTTGCCGCAAGGAATCCGGCGAGCCCTATGTCATCATGCATGGAAAGGGACAAGAGTTATTGCGGGAGCGCCGCGCCCGTGTTCCACTCATCAGTCTGAGCCACACGCCGACCTACGCTGCGGCATTGGCCACGCTTGAAAGCGCCGCGTAGACCAGCCTGGCCACTGGTGGCGTTGCGAAACCATCCTCCATCGCCGGTGTTGCTCTTAGTGATATCTTTTTCGGGTAACCTGTTGGACTCATGAAACCTGCTCACCGGTTAATGCTCGCGGTCGTGGTTATCTTTCTGCTGATCGTTGGTTTTCTCTGGATTGGAAATCGGCGCGGTGCCAGCGCGGCCGCGAAATTCAAGGCCGAGTTGCGGGCCAAAGGTGAAAAGATTTCCTTTGCCGAACTCGGATTTCCAAAATCGGAGAACGTCGAAGGCCTGGTGCGTCTGACGAATGCCGTCAACCGGATCCCAAACGTCCCCTTCCAACCCGGGACCCTCCTGTTGATGGAGTTCTCCGGACCAGGGCGAGCGGATGTTTCCTGGTTGAGCGAAGAGGTGGTGCTCAATTTCCGCTCGAAACGGATCACGTGGGACGAACTGCAAGCACACCTCAACCGGGTGTCGGACGAACTGGCCGAGATCCGTCAAGCCGTGGAAAGACCGATGAGGTATTATTACCTGTGGGACCCGACAAACTTCCCGAATGCGCGCTATCCCTATGTGGCGATGCGGACCGCGGCGCAGTGGCTGGCGGCGGACACGGTTGCGGCGCTCCATGCCGGTGATCCACACCGCGCAAGATCGAACATTCATGCCCTGGTGCGGCTGACGCAGTTGAACAGCGAGGATCCCACGCTGGTCGCACAAATGATCCGTGTCGCCATTACCGGATTGGCCGGGAACGTCACCTGGGAAGCCCTGCAAAGTCCGAAGTGGACCGAGGCGGATCTAACCGCGCTGCAAAAGGACTGGGAAGAAGTGGAATTGAACCAGGCGCTGGAACTGGGCATTCTGGGTGAACGCGCGATTGGGGACCTGATTTTCGCCGAATTGCGCGCGCACGGGGCGCTGCGCACGAGGAAAAGATTCCTGGTGACCCCGACCAATCCACCGTTTCAGGCGCGTCTTGAAGCGTTAGGGGTGGCCCTGACTTGGAACCTGGCACCGGACGGGGACGAGTTGCTCATGTTACAGCATTACCAGGGTTTATTGGAGTGCTTTCGCGACCTGCAAAAGCAGACGCCCTGGGCGGTGGTTAAGATTAAATTTCAGACGCTGGACGGGCAGCTCCAAACCAAGTTGAGCGGAGTTCAAGGATTTCGTCATCCCATTACGTCCGTCCTGATTCCGAACTTTACAAAGGCGTGTCAAACCGTGGTGCGGAATGAAACCCAGCGGCGATTGACGGTTGGGGCGCTGGCGCTGAAGCGTTATCAGTTGCGTCACGAGCGATTACCCGCCGAGCTGAAGGATCTGGTGCCGGAGTTTCTTTCCGGGGAGATCTTTGACCCGATGAGCGGGCAACCGTTGCGTTACCGGCCGAACACCAATGGGGGTTTCTCCCTTTACTCCGTGGGTGAGGACGGAAAGGACGACCACGGTGATGCCAATTCAGCGTCGCCGGCCAAGACATTTGATTTGTGGGCGGGCAAAGATGCAGTCTGGCCAGCACCGGAGGTAGCGCCAAAGGCGCCGTAACCGCGATTTTGCGTCGCGTCAGTATTTCTACGGAACGGGAAAACGTTGATAAACAGACTCAGCCAGTTGAAAGTTCAGCTTATGATACAAAGAACTATTCTAATCGGGACAGTGCTGCTTGGCACTTCCATGGCCTACTCTCAAGGTCTACCTAACATCACCATTAATGCTTCCCGTATTCAATCCACACTCGTTTTTCGCACCCAGCAATTCAAGGGTAACGATTGCGCTATTGTTGAAGGGTGCGTGGGAGGCGCCGGCAAGCGCAAGCTGATGAGATTTGATTTACAAACTCCTAATATTGGCGCGGCCGATCTTTATCTCGGCAATCCAAATAACAATCCGGCTTTTGTTTACAGTCCCTGCCACGGTCATTATCACCTCGAAGGCTACGCCGTTTACGAATTGTTGAACCTGAATGAAACCCCGGTTGTCCTGAACGGCCGTGGGGTCATTGGCCACAAACAAGCCTTTTGCCTGCTGGACTCGGTGAAAGTCAATCCGAACGCTGGACCCGCAAAATACACTTGCTCGAACCAGGGAATTTCCGCCGGCTGGTCCGATGTATACGGCGCCTCGCTCGACTGCCAATGGATTATGTCACGGGTGTTCCCGCCGGCAATTACCTCCTGCGGGTCACCATTAATGGCGGCCTTTATGGAGCTCACGCTTTCGCCGAGAGCGATTACGCCGACAATACGGCTACGGTAACCGTCACCGTGCCGAAGCGTTGATCAATTGCTTCGGCCTGGAGACTTTGGGTTGAGGTAGAAGTGCTCGCGTTACGAGCACCGCGTTCAGCGGGCGGAACGGATTCGACGAGTGGCCCCGATTCCGATCCAGGTAGGTTCGGCGCGCCGCTCGCTCCCCGGTAGTGGGTTTGGTCCCTGGGCATTCCTGGGCTTGAAGGCATGGCAACGATCCTTTACCATTCCACACATGATGACATTCGGAACTCAAAACGGCAGACGGTTTATTAAAACGTTTGCTGTCGGAAAGTTCCGGCACTTCCGACAAACATCGTGGCGGAATGGTGTCGCAACGTGCCAGGCACACGAAGCCGCTGACAGCAATAGAACGCTTTGTTTGCAGGCATTGTCTAAGGTTTAAGCCAGTTTAGCTCAGCGGTAGAGCAACGGTTTTGTAAACCGTCGGTCGTCGGTTCGATTCCGACAACTGGCTCCAATCCGAACGGTTTTCACAGCCTTGGGCCAATTTGCAGACGTTGACGAAGGTCGCCGCGCTGGACACGGTGGCGGTATCTTTCGAGAGTAACGAGTACCCTAAGAAGATCGTGGTTATTTTGGAGCGGGAGTCAGGAAAGTTCATCGTTTCGGGGCTGTTTCCCCGAAAGGCCAGTTGAACAAAAAAACGGCCGTTCCAAAGGCGTCGCCCGGTGCGATTCTCGGCAAGTAGCAGCAACTAAGAAATGAAACGCGTTTCCCCTCGATCTCACAAGGGCCCACGGTCTCTGCTTGTGTTGCGTAAAGCGGCGGCGGTCTGCCTTGTGTTGGGCAACCACCTCGCTCAGACGCTCCCAGCCGGCGCCGCGCTCGAATCTGGCATTTATCAAACACTTCCTGGCGCGACCGTGGAAGAGCGCGGTGACCGCGTTCCAAACGGAAACCGGGTCATGCCCTTTTCCGCAACCGTGAAGTTGGACTTGAGCGGCACCCCGCCAACACTCACCGCCGTGATACCCAATGCCGTGCTGGAAGGAGGAACTCCTTTCGCGCTTACCGTGAGCAGCTCATCCGGACAGCATCTCATAGACGGCAGTTACTCGTTCACGGGCGATTACCTGCGCGAACTCCAGCCGTCAGGCACGCAATACTTGTTTGACTGGGAATTCTCCGCGTCCACCAACGGACAAGTCGTGTGGAATGGAATCACGGGTTGGGCGGGCGGGCACATTTGGCAAGTCACGATTACCAACCTGAATCTAGTGCCGCAAGCCTGGTTGAGCATTTCCGCTGCGGGGGCAGCCTCGATCCAGATCACGTGGGCGACCAATTTCGCCGATTACGTTTTGGAGTCCGCTGGCAGTTTTCCCACGGCTGGCTGGAGCATCGTCACCAACGCCGCCTCCACCGCTGGTGGCCGACTTTCCGTCACGCTGGATACCGGGAACTCGACGCAGTTCTATCGGCTGCGCAAGCCTTGAGATACCGGTATGGATAGGAACCAATCCCAGCACGTTCCTGGGTGATTCGACCGTCGCGGAAAGCAGGCTCGATCATGCTCAATCCCGTCAGCTGGTTGGCCGGAGATCAAGGCTCGACTACGACTCGCACATCGTTGCCGAACTTCTCCAGCTGATCGAGCGTGTCATTAATCGCCGGGGCCGTCAGGGGGACTGAGCGGGTCACGACGTTCGAGAGGTCGAGCTTGCGGCTGGCGACCAGATCGGTGAGCAGCGGGATTTCCCGCGCGAGATGATCGGACACTCCGATGATTTCAGCCTCCTTGTTGATGATCTCCTGATATGGCGCAACGGGAAAGGTCTTGTCGGTGATGCCCACGAGGGCGGCACGGCCCTTGATGGCGAGCGAGCGGACGGCTTGTTGCATCGTAAGCGGCAGACCGATGAGTTCCAAGGCCACGTCCACTCCCCTGCCCTGCGTCAAGTCCTGGATGACTGCGACCGGCTCAATGTCGTTGGCGTTCAGCGGCACGGCGCCGAAACGCTCCGCCAGTTCCAACTTGCGCGGATTGATGTCCACGGCAAAGACCGCGCCGGCGCCGAGGGCTTTCGCCAGTTGAATGGCCGACATGCCTAGGCCGCCAACGCCAAAGACCGCGACGGTTTCGCCGGTGCACAACCGCGCCTTGCTCAAGGCGTGCAGCGACGTGGCCGACGAACACATCATGATCGCGCCCTGCGGAAATGGGATCGCGTCGGGCAAGGAGAAGACGCTGCGCGCGGGCATGAGAATGAATTCCGCGTAGCCGCCGTCGCGGTACTTTCCAATCATCTCGCCGTGCGGGCAGAATTGCTCGTTGTTGCCGCGGCAGAAGGCACAGTCGCCGCAAGTGGCGAGGTAGTGCACGCACACGCGGTCGCCGGGCCGAAAGTTCTTCACCTCGGCGCCGGCTAGTTCGACGAGACCGGCAACTTCGTGGCCGAGCGTGAGCGGGAGCGGATGCACGCGGGATTTGCCGGCGCGATAGTGGGCGTCGGAGTGGCAGATACCCGCGGCCCGAACGCGCACCAAGACGTCGTGCGGGCCGGGCGATGGGATCGGCACGTCGCGAAGTTCGAGCGGCCGACCAGGTTCAACCAGACGCACGGCTTTCATGGCCTTCTGGGCGAGCGGATCGCGAGGCGCGGTTCCTTTGTGATTCTGGCGCAGTCGTCAAGGCCTGCGAGTTTACCCGGCCTCTCGCCTGGTATTCGCGCTCGCAATGAGATACGGCCGCAACTTTGCAGCCGGGACGGTTGCACCAGACGGTCCATGGAAAAGGACCTTCCCGGAAAGGCGGCACGGCCTCGAAACCGATTCACGGGAGCGCATCCGCTTGTTCCAGAACTCCGAGGATCTTATTGAAGGCATCATAAAGTTCGCCGACCCCGTTGAAGGTCACGGTGAGTCGCCCTCCGGTATTGGGCCGGGAGGCAACGTGACCATCGGAGAACAAAATGTCAGCGGATTTCTGCCGGTGGTGGGTGCGCGTCCTTACGTTAAACGCAGCCAGGTCGGGGGGTGCGAGAAAAATGGTGTCAATGGCCAGCGCACGAATCGGCAGGCCGTTGCGATTGTCGCCCAATTTGTCGAGCACGATGTGTTCAGAGATGGGTGTGGCGCCCGGAGGGTCAAATATCTGCGTGTTGCCGCCGTGCCGATAGTAATAGCTGCCTTGTGCTTGTTGCCGGCCGACTTTGGCCAATTCCGCCTGGGCGTCCAGCGCCTGATCGCTGCCGGGACAAAACAGGGCTTGCGGTTGGGAAGCGAGATGGTTGGTCAGCAAGAGGCCCAACCCCGCCACCGCGCCGTTCTGGAGGGAGAGCAAGCTGGTGGGTGCGCCGGTGGACGGATAGAAACTCAAGGGATTGCTGAAGGGAGGCGCCTTCGGGCCAAAGGGGATTCTCCCGTCGCAATCGGCGGCGTAGTTGTGGATCGCAATGCCGACCTGTCGCAGATTTGAAACACACACAGCCTGTCGCCCCCGGTCGCGCGCCGAAGACAACGCCGGCAACAACATGGCCGCGAGAATCGCAATGATGGCGATGACCACCAGCAATTCAATCAGCGTGAAACCACGCGATCCCGACGATCGGTTCATGCGCATTCCTCTACTCTGCATCCAGACCAAGAGCAAACGAGTTTTTGCCATCGTTGCCGCGTTTGGCCGCTGCTTTGTGGAAAATTTTTGGCTAAGGCAGCCGGCGCGCTTGATAGAATCGTTGTCCAAAGCCGGTCGCCGGGTCGGTAAAGCGGGTCGCTCCCGAGAGATTGGTGATTATCGCGATCGTACTCCAGCTCGTGGCCGGCAAGGCGGCATTCGTGGTTGCCAGAATCTCGCATTTCACCCCCGGCTCGCTGCGCAAAGTGAATTGGATCGGGT
>Ga0207670_10001209_pt1 | contig 13624 bp, 11 predicted proteins | sample KBSS23HmetaG_FD_184339 | JGI IMG/M metagenome (GOLD analysis project Ga0207670, IMG submission 184339) | Switchgrass rhizosphere microbial communities from Kellogg Biological Station, Michigan, USA - KBS S2-3H metaG (SPAdes) (version 2) | ecosystem: Host-associated > Plants > Roots >... | reverse complement strand
CGCCTCGGGTGGGTGTGAGCGTCATCCAGTTGACCGAGAAGGACCTCGCCGAGCTATTCGAGGTTCGCGAGGCTTTGGAGGGGATGGCATGTCGTTTAGCCGCCGAGCGAATCACGGACGACGAGTTGGCTTCCTTGAAGCGCCTGTTGGACGGTCATGGCGCGGATCCAACCGTGCTCAGCCCCACGGGCTATTATCAACGATCTCAGAACGAGGATTTCCATTTCCAAATCGTTCGCTGCTCGCACAACGAACGGCTGGAGCATCTTTTGATGGAACAGCTCTACTACCAATTGTGTCTCTATCGCTTCCAGGCCAGTACGCAGCCCGGTCGCGCCGAAACAGCTTTTCAAGAGCATCAGGCCATTTTCGAGGCGTTGCAGGCTCGCGACCCGGACCGTGCCGAAAAGACGATGCGAGCCCATATTCGCAATGCCTTGGATAGTCTTCAACCCGCCTTGAAGGCCGCCGAGTAAAAAATGCCCGCGTCATGAGAAGAGATGTGCGCGCCGAAAAATCGAGAGATCAAGCCCGTTGGCGTTTTTCCATTGCACCCATGATGGAATGGACCGACCGGCACTGCCGGTTCTTCCATCGCCTGCTGACGCACCGCGCGCTGATTTATACCGAGATGGTGACCACCGGCGCGGTGCTCCGCGGCGACCGCGAACGGCTGATCGGTTTCGATCCGGCCGAACATCCGGTCGCGCTGCAACTCGGCGGCTCCGATCCGGCAGCGCTTGCGGAATGCGCGCGGATCGGCGCGGATTTCGGCTACGACGAGATCAATCTCAACATCGGCTGTCCGTCGGAGCGCGTGCAGGAGGGCCGCTTCGGCGCTTGCCTGATGGCGGAGCCGGCGCTGGTCGGCGATTGCGTCGCCGCCATGAAGGCCGCGGTCGCGATCCCGGTCACGGTGAAATGCCGGATCGGCATCGACGACCAGGACCCGGAACAGGCGCTGACGGCGTTCGCCGCGACGGTCGTTAAGGCCGGCACCGACGCTTTGATCGTGCATGCGCGCAAGGCCTGGCTGTCCGGCCTGTCGCCGCGGGAAAACCGCGACATTCCTCCGCTCGATTACGGCATCGTGTTTCGTCTCAAGGCCGCGCATCCGAATTTGCCGATCGTACTCAACGGCGGCATTGGGAGCGTCGAAGCCGCGCGCGGGCATCTGCAAAAGCTCGACGGCGTGATGATGGGCCGCGCCGCCTATCAGGAGCCGTGGCGGCTCTTGCAGGTCGATCCGCTGCTCGGCGCGCCTGCGCCACACGCCTCGGCGAAGGCCGCGGCGCTGGCGCTCATTCCCTACATCGAACGCGAGCTGTCGCGCGGCGTGCGGCTGCATTCCATCACGCGTCATCTGCACGGCCTGTTCCAGGCGGTGCCGGGCGCGCGGGCCTACCGCCGCCACCTGGCGACGGCGGCGGTCAAGCCGGGCGCATGCGCCGAGGTCCTGGCAGAGGCGCTGGCGCTGGTGGTGGACAGGCCGACCGAACCGGCGCAAACCGCCGCGGCGTAATTTTCGGGGAGCTCCATGCTGGGCGTGCCGGCTGGCGAGATCGCGCTGCTCATCGCCGCCGTGATGGCCGCGGGCATTGCGACCGGCATTCTCGCCGGTCTGTTCGGCATCGGCGGCGGCGCCATCATCGTGCCCGTGCTGTACGAGATTTTTCGCATCCTCGGCGTGCCCGAGGAGGTGCGCATGCAGCTCTGCGTCGGCACCTCGATGGCGATCATCATCCCGACCACCATCCGCTCCTACATCACGCACAATGCCAAGGGCATGGTGCTGAGCGAAGTGATGCGGGCCTGGGCGGTGCCGGCGGTGCTCGGCGTTGCCGCCGGCTCGGTGATCGCCTATTTCGCGCCGAGCGCCGTATTCAAGGTCGTGTTCACGGTGACGGTGACGATCATCGCCATCAAGCTCTTGTTCGGCCGCGACAGCTGGAAGATCGCCGACCAGTTTCCCGGGCAGCCGGCGATGGCCGGCTACGGCTTCCTGATCGGCATCACCTCATCGCTGATGGGGGTGAGCGGCGGTTCGGTCTCCAACATGATCCAGACGTTGTACGGCAAGCCGCTGCACAACGCGGTTGCGACCTCGTCCGGCCTCGGCGTGCCGATCACCATTGCCGGCACCGTCGGCCTCGCTCTGGCCGGCTGGTCCAAGATGGCGCTGCTGCCGCCGTTCTCGATCGGCTATGTCTCGCTGCTCGGCGTTGCCGTCATGGCACCGGTGTCGAGCTTCGCAGCTCCGTATGGTGCGCTGCTCGCGCACCGGCTGTCGAAGCGTCAGCTGGAGATTACCTTCGGGATTTTTCTGTTGCTGGTGTCGGCGCGCTTCGTGGTGAGCTTGCTGTGAGTTTAAGGCTTCCCGCGCATCACCAGCTTGTCGCCGCGCACCTCCCAGCTTTCCAGCCGGTTGAGGAAGCTCATGCCGAGCAGGCTCGTTCGCAGCTGACCGGCCTGCGCGATCAGCGCCGGCACCGAACGCTCGACGATGCCGCCGACCGTGAGGCGGTCGAGCGTCACCGAGGCGGCGCGGGCGCGGCCGTTCGCGGTGTCGACCTGGACCGTGTAGGACAACAGCTCCAGCGGCAGTCCGGCAGCCTTGGCGGCCTCCTGGGTAAGCACGACGGCGCTGGCGCCGGTGTCGAGCGCCATGGCAACGCGCGTGCCGTTGACCTGCGCCGCCACCTGGAAATCGCCACCGCGTCCGCGCACGATCTCCACCGCCCGTTCGCTCCGCATCGCCGCGCGGCCGGGCATCAATTGCGCCATCACACGCTCGCCGACGCCGCGCAGCTCGCCGCGATAGGTGTAAGCGAACACCAGCAGGAACCCGACCACGACCCAGAACAATGCCGCCTCGAGCGCCGCCGACGGCCGTTCCCGGACCATCATCAGCACCGCGCCGCCAATGAACACGATGAGAGCCAGGTGATAGGCGAGGGCGCCGAGGTCGTCGGTCGCAAGCCGGCCGAACGGCTCCTGCTCGTGGCGCGCGATCATGATCACGAGCGCGAGCGCAACTCCGATCAGCAGGACCCAGAGCAGGCGACGGGGCAAAGCGCGCATCCTTTATCGGGCCGGAACCGGGCGCGCGTTCATGGCTTCGAGCCGCCGCGGCAGTTCGTCCATGATGCGGCCGCGCTCGCCATCGCTATAGGTCGTCCAGCGCCCAATCTCGGCAAGGCTTCGTCCGCATCCGCGGCAAAGCCCCGACGGGTGATCGACGATGCAGATCTGTTCGCAGGGCGTTTCGATCGCGGCCATGATGAGAACATGTGAGAATCGGAAATCATCGTTCAAAATAAGCGCCGCGGCGCGGAACGCAATCGCTGAGCGCGCGAAAGCGCTTAGCCTCGCATGTTGAACAGCGAACGCTTGCTCTTGCGGCCGTTGGATTCGGGCTCTTGCTGCGGTTGGATCGGCGGCGCGGGCTCCGACAGCGGCGGCAGCGCCGCCATCACGCGTTCCGGCGGGAACGTCGCGATCAGCTCGGTGCCGATCCGGACCTTTGATTTCAGCGTGAAGGTGCCGCCGTGCAGTTCGATGAGGTTCATGGCGATCGGAAGGCCCAAGCCGGTGCCCTGCTCGGCCGACTTGATGGCATTCGATCCTTGGCCGAATTTCGACAGCACGATCGGGATTTCCTCTTCGGGAATGCCCGGGCCGGTGTCCTTGATGCTCATGTACTGGCCGCCCGAAGCGGTCCAGCCGACCTTGAGCCAGACTTCGCCGCCGGACGGCGTGAACTTGATCGCATTCGAAAGGAAGTTCAGGCAGACCTGCCGCAGTGCGCGCTCGTCGGCCCAAAGCCGCGGCAGTTCCGGCTCGAACACCTCATGAATGGTGATGCCGCGGTTCTTGGCCCGCAGCGTCAGCAGGTGGTGGCAATCTTCGACCACGTTGGTCAGCGACACCGGCTCCTCGGTGAGCTCGTAGCGGCCAGCCTCGATCCGCGACAGATCGAGGATCTCGTTGATCAGGTTGAGCAGGTGCTGGCCGGAATTGTGGATGTCGTTGGAATAGTCCTTGTAGGCCGCCACCGCATGCGGCCCGAACACCTCGGTCTTCATCACCTCGGAGAAGCCGAGGATGGCATTGAGCGGCGTGCGCAGCTCGTGGCTCATCTGCGCCAGGAACTGCGATTTGGCGATGTTGGAGCCTTCCGCCCGCCGGCGCGCGTCGTCGGAAACCAATTTCGCCTGTTCGAGCTCGCCGATCAAGGCATCCTTTTCGGCGCGCGCCACCAAGGTCGCGAGGCCCGCCGAATAGAGCCGATGCGCCAGCAAGGTGAAGTACCCTTGGGCCGCAATCGCCATGATGCCGAGGATGTAATTGTGCAGATCGCCTTGCAGCGCGAAGTTCAAGGCGACTGCAAAGGTCACCGGCACGGTTGCGGCGAACACCGCGATCGGCAGGCTCGACGCCAGCATGCTCGACACCGCCACCACCAGCAGCATCACGAACAGCATGAAGGTGCTTGAGCCTTCGTCCCGGCCGACCGGATGGACGAGATTGTACATCCAGGCGAGACCGTAGAAGAGATCGAGGATGATGAAACGCAACCGCCAGCGCTTGAGGTCCTGGGTTGTCGACGGCTCGGAGAGGAATTGCCGGCACTTGGTGATGATGACGGCGTGGATCACCAGCACCGCCGCAGTCCAGGCGCCGGCCATGACCGCGCCGACCCAGAGGCTGGAGAGGAATCCGACCGTGCCGATCAGCAACAGCACGACCAGCGACGCCGACAGCCGGTTCTCGGCAAACTGCCGCAGCAGCTCGTAATCGAAAGCGACGCGGGTGCCGGTCGTGGATGTGAGGCGCTCGCGGGCCTCGCGGACGCGCTGGGCGGCAAGCCTCCGGCGCTTGGCCAAAGGCTTTTCGCTCGGCATGGGAATGTCGCGGTCTTCTGCTACGCTCACGGTACGCCCACCAACGCCAACCACCGGAAAACAGGCTAAACTCGCGTAAATTCCTTAAGGGCAAGCTTAGGCTCGCGATAAAACCCCAGGGTTAACGAAGGGTAAAAGATGAAGCTCTTTGACGGGGGCCGGGCGCCCAATCCCCGCCGGGTCAAGGTGTTTCTGGCGGAAAAGCAGATCACGGTGCCGACCGAGCAGATCGATCTGGGCAAACTGGCGCACAAGTCGCCCGAATACACCGCGATCAATCCATTGCAGCGGGTGCCGGCTCTTGAGCTCGACGACGGCACGATCATTTCCGAATCGATTGCGATCTGCCGCTATTTCGAAGCGCTCCACCCCGAACCGCCGCTGTTCGGCACCGGACCCCGGGAAGCGGCGGTGATCGAGATGTGGGAGCGGCGGATTGAATTTCACCTGCTCGGGCCGGTCTCGCATGTTTTTCGCAACTCGCATCCGGCCATGAAGGAGATGGAGGTGCCGCAGGTTCCGGCCTGGGCCGAAGCCAACAAGCCCCGGGCGATGGATTTCGTCGCGCTGCTCGACCGCGAATTGGCGAACCGGCGCTATATCGCCGGCGACCGTTACAGTGTGGCCGACATCACCGGGATGATTGCGGTGGATTTCATGAAGCCGGCGAAGCTTGCGGTGCCCGACACCATGACCAATCTCAAGCGCTGGTATGAGGACGTGTCGGCACGGCCGAGCGCCAAAGCCTAGCTGGCTGAACGTGTGTTCAGCCGCAATTGCGCTACAGTCGCAGTCGATTCTACCGTTATGACCAGCCCGCCTGTGGCTGAAGGGGAGACTATCATGTTCCGTCGATTTGTTCTGCTCGCGCTCGGCGTGCTTGCGGCTGCCTGCCTGGGTGGCGCGCAACTCCAGGCCCAGCAGAATGTCCCGCAGAACGCCCAGCAGACCGAACCGCGCATTGCCTTCGTCGTCGGCAACGCGGGCTACGCGCCGGGCGCGCTGCCGGCCGCGCTCAACGATGCCGGCCTTGTCGCCGAAGCGATGCGCAGCATCGGCTTTGAGATCATCGAAGGCGCCGACCTGAACCAGACCGACCTGATCCGGACCTACCGGGAATTCCTCGCCAAAGTTGAGGCCAGCGGACCCGACACGCTCGCCTTCGTCTATTTCTCTGGCCACGGGCTGTCGTTCGAAGGCGAAAACTATCTGCTCGGAGTCGACGCGCGGCTGGCGCGCGAGAGCGACATTCCGATCGAGGGAATGCGGTTGTCCGACCTCATGCGTTCGCTCGCCGACTCGCCGGCGCGCGCCAAGGTGGTGATGATCGATGCCATGCGTCCGCTGCCGTTCCGGCCCCAGGGCAAGGGGTTGGCGCGGGGGCTCGAAGCGATTGATCCGCCGCAGGGCATGCTGATCGCCTATGCAACCGCCCCCGGCACGGTCGCGCCCGATCAGCCCGGCGACTACGGTCCCTACGCCACCGCGATCGCCGAGATGCTGCGAGCGCCGGGGACCGACCTTGAAACCGTGTTCACGCATATCCGCAGCCGCACCCATCTGACCACGGAAGGCAAGCAGACGCCGTGGCACGTTTCCGCGCTGGGTGAGCAAATCGAATTGCTGCCGCCGGAGGCCGCCACCGCGAGCGTGCCGCCGCCGCCGCCGATCCGCCAGGCGCGGCCGATGCGCGAGATCGGCCCCGACGAGGCCTATGCGTTGGCGATCGAGATGGACACGCTCGAAGGCTATACCGGGTTCGTCCAGGCCTACCCCGGCCACCCCTACACCAGGCGAGTCTGGGCGATGATCCGTGCGCGGCGCGAGGCACTGGCCTGGATGCGCGCGCTCGAGAGCAACACCCCGCAATCCTACTGGACCTATCTGCGCCGCTATCCGAACGGCATGTACGCGTTCGACGCCGAACGTCGTCTGCGCCGGCTCGGCGCGGCGGGTGCACCGCCGCCGGGTTTCGCCATGATGGAGTTCGACGACGTGCCGATGGCGCTGTCCGGCGAGCCGGTGGAATACGAAGAGGTGTATCGCGTCGGGCCGCCGCCGCCGCGCGGCCTCTATGGCGCGCCGCGGCCGGCCTATCTGGCCAACTTGCCGCCGCCGCAGCGGCGCGGCGGTTCTGGCGGTGGAGTGGGTTCGCGCATCTTGCCGGCGCTTGCGATCGCGATTCCGCTGGCGGCGGCATTGGCTCCCGCGCCGCGCCGCGCTTTGGACGCCCCCGGCGCCGGCGGCGGCGGCAATCGTCAGGGTGGCGCCGGATGGCGCGGTAACCGCAACGTGCCGGCGGCTGCGCCCGTCAGCGTTGCGCCAAATCAGGCTGTCGCGCCCGTTCCCGCGCCTGCACCCACGACTGTGACCCCGAACACCGCGATTGCGCCGAGCACGGTCACGCCCAGCCCCACCCCGCCGAGTGCCACTGCGCCGACGGCGCCGGGCGGCAATCGTCCGCCGGGCTGGGGTCCGGGCGGCACGCGGCCACCGGGCGTCGCCGGCCGCCCGCCGGGCGGCGGTGCACCCGCTGGCGCAACCGCGCCAGGAACTGCTGCGCCAGGAACTGCTGCTCCGGGAACTGCTGCACCAAGTGCCGCTGTTACGCCGAACGCGGTTGCGCCGAACTCCGCGGCTCCAAGCAGCGCAACTCCGAGCACTGCGGCGCCGAGCAGCGTACCGCCAGCGTCGGGTCAACCAGCACCGGGCTTCCGCCGTCCTCCGGGTGGCGGGCCGCCGCCGGGCATAGCCAACCGGACGCCGCCGGCGGCGCCGCCGGCAACACCACCGCCCACGGCCGCGCCGAATTCGGCTGCGCCGGCTGTTGCACCCGGCACGCCGCCACCTCCTGCCGCCGGTCGCCCGCCGGGCCGTCCTGTTGGACCGCCGCCTGGCATCGCCAACCGCACGCCGCCATCGGCGGCGCCACCGCAGTCTGGCACGCCACCGGCGCGGCCGCCGGGACCGCCGCCGCAGGTGAACCGGCCGCCTCCGCCTCCGCCGCAGGCGAGCCGCCCGCCACCACCGCCGCCGGCTGCGGTCGCGCGTCCGACGCCACCCGTGGCCGCGCCACCGCGACCGGCGCCTCCCGTCGCCGCACCGCCGCGGCCAGCACCTCCGCCGCCTGCGGCGGCCGCAGCGGCGAGGCCACCGGCTCCGCCGCCGCCTCGTCCGGCAGCCGCCGCACCGCCGCCTAAGCCGCCGGCGTGTCCGCCCGGCAAGACGCTCAAGGTCGTCAACGGAGCGCCGACCTGCGCCTGAAGCACCCGCGCCTAAAACAAACGCCGCGCCGGAGCGATCCGGCGCGGCGTTTCATTTCGACAGCGATTGTCGGCGCTTGGATCAGCGCTTGGACGGATGCTTCTCGACCGGCGCGCCCTTAGGCAGATCATACTGGCCGGGCGGCATGGTGTCGAAGAACTCCAGCACTTCCGAGGTCTTCACCACGTCGGCGTATTTGGCGTTCATGTCGCACAGGTTGATGGCATGGCTCGCCTGCGAGCGGTCGAAGCAGCCTTCCTCCGCGAGCGAGATGCGATAATTCAGGCTGAAGGCGTCGAGCACGGTCGCGCGCACGCAGCCCGAGGTCGTCGTGCCGGTGACAATCACGCTGTCGCAGCCGAGCAGGGTCAGATAGCTCGTCATGTTGGTGCCGAAGAATCCGGACGGCTTCTGCTTGTAGATTACGATGTCCTGGGGGCCCGGTGCGATCTCGGCGACGATCTCGTTGCCGTCGACGTTGGTGTTGGGCCGGTTGCCGCGATCCTCCTCGGAGCGGCTGTTCTTCCAGCCCCAACTGCCGTTGTCCCAATTGTCGGCGCGCCGGACGCCGGTGGTGTAGATCACCGGAATGCCCTTCTCGTGCGCCTTCTCGATCAGCGATTTCAGATAAGGCATCGCCACCCAGGCATCCTCGCCGCAGGAGTTGCGCCAGCGCTTGATCGATTCAAGGATCGGCATCGGCCGCTCGTCGCAGAACGCGTAGTTGACGTCGATGATGAGCAGCGCCGGACGCTTGCCGAAACCCTGGCGCGCGCCGTAGCCGGATGTTCCGAACACGGCCTTGTCACGTTCGGTGAGAAATTGATTCCAGATCGGTTCCGACATTGTCCTTCACTCCGGTACGGATGATCTTTGAAGAATAACAGGATTACAGGCTCGCGCGCACGCTCTCCACAAAACTCATGTCGATGATATCGTCATAGCTGACATCGGTCTTGAGCATGCCGGCTCCCATCACCACGGCCTTGCCGGTCTCCCAGGCGGCCTTGCTGATCATGCCGTCCTTGCTCCACATTTCGTCGTTGAAGGAGCGGTCGAGCGTGGCCTTGAGATCTTCCAGCGCCATGGTCGGAAACTGCTTCTTGGCAATGTCTGCCGCGCCGTTCTGGTCGGCGTAGAGGAATTTGAGGCCCTTCATCATCCCGCGTACGAAGCCACGCACCACTTCGGGCTCCTTCTTGATCGATTCTTGCCGGATGTTGATGGTCGAGTAGGCGTAGGGACCGAGCTCTTTCGGCACGTTGAAGAACGGCTCGCCCCAGAGGCCGAGCTTGATCCCCTGCGCGATCATCGGTTCTGTTGTGACCCCGATCTTCGCCTGACCGCCGCGGATACCGGCGGGGACCGCGGAGTTCGGCATTTCATGCAGCGTTACATCCTTCTTGGCGTCGAGCTTCCACTTGTTCAATAGATATCGCGTGATCGCATTTGGCGTGCCGCCGTAGGGGCCGACAGCGATCGCTTGTCCCTTGAAGTAGGCGGGCCAGTCGGTATTTTTTGGCTCATTGCCTTTGGCCGCGCAGAAATAGATGTTGCCGCGGTCGACGCAGTGTACGACCGCGCGCAGCTCGGCGCCCTTGGCCTTGGCATAGGCGTTGTGCTCGGGTCCGCCGATGAAGGCGAACGCCTGACCCGACAACACCGCGTTGGTGTGGCCGCCGCCGGTTTCGATGGTGACGATCTTCACTTCGATGTCGGCCTCGGCGAAGTACTTGTTTGCCATAGCGATATACATCGGCAAATAGCCGGTTGAATGCACCGGCTCCGCCACCAAGAGCTCATGCTTGGCCGCGCGTGCGACGTATGGCGTTGCAATCAGCGCCGCGCCGGCGGCCGCGGTCGTGCCGAGGAACTTTCGCCTGTCCATTATTGACCTCCTGTTGAGTCAGTTTTCGCTATTGGCGTGTGCCCTTCCGCAGCACGCCTTCAAGCCAAGACACCGTCGCGTACATGATCACCGCCAGCGTCGAGAGGACCAGCACTGCGACCCAGACGAGCGCAATGTCGTAGGTTTGGCCGGCGTAGAGAATCTGACGGCCGAGGCCGTGCTGAGATGCGATGAACTCGCCGACGATTGCGCCGGTCAGCGCCAGCCCGATGTTGACCCGCAGCACCGAGATGATCCACGGCAGACAGAACGGCACGACGAGCTTGCGAAACACCTGCCAGCGCGAGGCGCCGAGCGAATAGAACAGCTTCTCGCCGTCGGGATCGAGCGCCTTGACGCCGGCAAAAGTGGTGAGCGTCGAAATGACGAAGGTGAGCGCGAAGGCGATCGCGACCTTGGAGCTCAATCCGAGTCCGAACACCAGGATGATGAGTGGGGCGAGCGCGAGCTTGGGAATCGATTCGAAACAGATGATATAGGGCTGCACAATCGCCGCGTAGTTGCGCGACCACCAGAATGAAAGGCCGAACAAGGAGCCGATGGTGGTGCCGAGCGCGAAACCGAAAATGGTGGATCGGAATGTAAAGCCGATGTCGGTCCAGGCGTTGCCTTCGGTGATGAAGATGATCAGCGTTCGGTAGATCGCGGAGGGCTGCGACCAGAAGAATGCACTGATCAGGCCGGTCGTCGCGGCGAATTCCCAGAAGGCGATGATGGCGACCAGGACTCCCGCTTGGGTGGCGACGATGGCCCACGCCGGCCAGTCCTTTTGCACCGGCAGCCGCCGGACCGGCTTCGCAGTCGGCTTCGCGGTCGCGCCTGCCGCGAGATTTCCGATGTCCGCAACGCGTGGCGTGTCTTGAATCGCCATATCAGGCGGCCTCTTCGATCGCGGGGGTGGTGAGTAAATTCAGGCAACGCTCCTTGATGGCGATGAACTCCGGGGTCAGCGAACTCGTGCGAACGCGTGGCCGGGCAATCGTGACTGGTATCGTTTCGAGGATGCGGCCTGGCCGCGTGCCCATGACGTGGATTTCGTCGGACAGGTAGATCGCCTCCTCGACATCATGGGTGACGAACACCACGGTTTTCTTGAAATCGCCCCAGAGCTGCATCAGCCATTCCTGCATCTGCAGCTTGGTTTGCGCATCAAGCGCGCCGAACGGCTCGTCGAGCAGGATCACGTCGGTATCGAACAGCAGCGTGCGCAACAGCGCCGCGCGCTGCCGCATGCCGCCGGACAGGGAATTCGGATAAAGATATTCGAAGCCGGCGAGGCCGTACTTATGCAGGAGCGGCAGCGCCCGCTCGCGCGCTTCCTTGAGTGGCTTGCCCTGGATCTCCATGCCGAGGATGGCGTTGTCCAGCACCGTGCGCCACGGCAGCAGCAGGTCTTTCTGCAACATGTAGCCGACGCGGCCGATGGTGCCGGTGGCGTCCTCGCCATCGATCAGCACGCGGCCTTCGGTCGGTTGCAACAGGCCGGCGATGACATTGAACAGCGTGCTTTTGCCGCAGCCGGACGGCCCGACCAGGCTGACGAAACGGCCGCTTTCGATCGACAGGCTCATCGGCGCGACTGCGCGGAACGTCCCGCCCGGCGTCGTGAACGCCATGCCGACCTGATCAAGGTGCACTTTTACGGGCATTGCCAGCCTCCGCGCACTGCTACAGAGGCTAATGCATCGCCTGTGCCAAGTCGATTGGCGCGGGATACCAGGCGCTTACTTGCGCCCGTTCAGTTCCCTGGCGTTAAAAGCGGCAGGGTGTCAGCGATCGAGCCGCGCCAGCAACGCCGAGGTATCCCAGCGGCTGCCGCCCATCTTCTGCACCTCAGCGTAGAACTGATCGACCAGGGCCGCGACCGGCAGGTTCGCGCCGTTCCGTCGCGCTTCGGCAATGCAGATCGACAGGTCCTTTCGCATCCAGTCGACGGCGAAGCCGAAATCGTATTTGCCGTCCCGCATCGTCTTGTAGCGGTTCTCCATCTGCCAGGACTGCGCGGCGCCCTTGGAGATGGTGGCGATCAGCGCCTCGATGTCGAGACCGGCCTTCTTCGCAAAGTGGATGCCTTCGGCGAGGCCTTGAACAAGGCCCGCGATGCAAATCTGGTTGACCATCTTGGCGAGTTGGCCCGAGCCCGACGGCCCCAGCAGCTTGCACATCCGCGCGTAGGAGGCGATCACCGGCTCGGCGCGGCCGAATGGTCCGTCGTCGCCGCCGCACATCACCGTAAGCACGCCGTTCTCGGCGCCGGCCTGTCCGCCCGACACCGGCGCATCGACGAAGTCGAACCCGCGCTTCTTCGCCTCGCCGTGGAGCTGTCGCGCCACCTCGGCGGAGGCGGTGGTGTGATCGACGAACACCGCGCCCTTTTTGACGCCGTCGAACGCGCCGCTGCCGCCAAGCGCCACCTCGCGCACATCGTTGTCGTTGCCGACGCACATCATCACGAAGTCCTGGCCGCTTGCGGCCTCCTTCGGCGTGGCGGCTTTTTTGCCGCCGTACTGGGCGACCCATTTGTCGGCCTTGGCGGCGTTGCGATTGTAAACGGTGACCTCGTGGCCGCCCTTGTTCTTGAGATGCCCAGCCATGGGAAAGCCCATCACGCCGAGGCCCAGAAATGCCACTTTCGCCATCGTTTCCTCCAATTAACAGGTTGTGCGCGCGTTGGTTCGATCCATATCTTGCGGGCACGGCGTTGACCAGTACGCCCGTGCCACTATGGTCACGGCCGAACCGTAAAAAGCCCAAGGCTCACACCCATGCCGGTCACCAAGGACGATGTGCTCGCAGCACTGGCCAAGGTCGCAGCGCCCGACGGCACGCCGTTGCCGAAGACCGCCACGCTGTCCGACATCGTCGCGACTGACGGCAAGGTGTTTTTCTCGATCACGGTGGATGCCGGCGTCGTGCAGGCCTGGGAGCCGGTGCGAAAGCGCGCCGAGGAGGCCGTCAAGGCGATGCCCGGGGTGCAGTCGGCCATGGTCGCGCTGACCGCCGAGCGCAAAGGCGGCCCGGCGCCCGCCGCGCGTCCGCCGCAAGGCGCAGCGCCGGGCGGGGCAGGGCGGGCTGCGCACACTCACGGCCATGGTCAGGCGCAGGGCCCGTCGGGCGTGCCGGGCGTCACGTCGATCATTGCGGTTGCGTCCGGCAAGGGCGGCGTCGGCAAGTCCACCACCGCGGTCAATCTAGCGCTCGGGCTCCGCGACCTCGGCCTGAAGGTCGGTATCCTCGACGCGGATATTTACGGCCCTTCGCTGCCGAAGCTCCTCGCCATCCGTGAGAAGCCGCAGACCATCGGCGGCAGTCGGTTGAAGCCGATCGAGCGTTACGGGCTCACCGTCATGTCGATCGGCTTCCTAATCGAGGAAGAGACACCGATGATCTGGCGCGGGCCGATGGTGATGTCGGCGCTGACGCAGATGCTGCGTGAGGTCGAGTGGGGCACGCTCGACGTCATGGTCGTCGACATGCCACCCGGCACCGGCGACGCCCAACTCACCATGGCGCAGCAGGTGCCGCTGAAGGGCGCGGTGATCGTCTC
>Ga0207670_10001208_pt1 | contig 13628 bp, 13 predicted proteins | sample KBSS23HmetaG_FD_184339 | JGI IMG/M metagenome (GOLD analysis project Ga0207670, IMG submission 184339) | Switchgrass rhizosphere microbial communities from Kellogg Biological Station, Michigan, USA - KBS S2-3H metaG (SPAdes) (version 2) | ecosystem: Host-associated > Plants > Roots >... | reverse complement strand
AGGAGTACCTGAAGCGCTGGCCGAACGATCGCGAGTCGGCGCTCGAGATCCTGGAGAAGCTGGCGCACCAGGAGCTGGGCACGGTCTCGGCCGAGAAGCCGCTGGCCGCACTGCTGGCGACACCCAAGCCCGGGACGGCGGCGGCGAAGGCGGCAGGCAAGGCCGTGGCCCCGCCCTCCTACCTCGCGCAGTACTTGAAGCTCGCCGCGCAAAAGCCTGCCGAGGCGTCCAAACCCCTGCTCGCGGAGGTCCGCTTCCAGAGCGCCGAGGAGGCCTACCGCCGCTACGACGCGTTCGCGCTCAAGCAGCCGCTCCCCAAGTCGATCGCGGCCAAGCAGAAGCTCCTGGACAGCGTTCTCGTGCGCTACAAGCGCACGGCCGACATGGGTGTCCCGGAATGGTCACACGCGGCGGGTTTCCGCATCGGTCAAGCCCTTGCCGGGTTCGGATCCGCGCTGGAGGCGAGCGAGCGGCCTGCCGATCTCAAGGGAGACGACCTCAAGGCCTACGAGAACGTGCTCATCGAGCAGAGCATGACCTTCCACGAGCGGGGCGAGTCCGTGTGGAGCGACCTCTTGCAGCGGAGCCAGGGCGGTGTCGCCGATGCCTGGGTCATCAAGACCCGGCAGTCGTTGTGGACGCGCCTCGGCGATCGCTTCCTGTTCCAGCCGGACGTGGAGTTCCCGGTGGTCGCGGGCAAGGCGCCGCCGCACGCGCGCTCGGCGCGCGGCACGCGCGACACCGTGAGCGGTGTGGCGACCGAGGGCGAGAAGTGATGCGCAGCCCGAACCGCCCGGCCCTCGATCGCGTGCTCGTTCCGAGCGCGCTGCTCGCGTTGCTCACCGGCTGCTCCGTGCTCCACCTCGGCCACGCGGCGCCCAGCGGCGACGTGACCGGCGTCGCCACGCAGGCGAAGCCCAAGAAGGGCCACGAGAAGTCAGAGCAGACACCGCTCGACCCGCTCGCTGAGGCGCAGCTCCGCTCCCAGGAGCAGCCCGACCAGCCGTGGTGGCCCTACCAGGTGGCAACGCTCGAGGCCAGGTCCGGGCACACGGCCGAGGCGGAGGCCTCGCTGCGCGCGGCGATCGCGCGCGACTCCAGCTACGCGCCCGCACTCACCGCGCTCTCGCGCGTGCTCTACGAGCAGGGCCGGCACGAGGAGGCGATCCGCCTGCTGGCGCCGGTGCGCGAGGGCCGCGTCACCCTGTCCGATGGCGACCGCGCGGCGCTGCTCGCCGGGTTGGCACTGCACGAGGCGGCGCTCGGCCTCGAGGCCGATGCGCGTGAGACCGCCTCGGCGCTCCCCCGCGACGCGGCCGCGAGCGTCGGTGGCTACCTCGCCGTGCGCGGCACCGATCGCGACGCGGCCGACAAGGCCACCGCGTCGGCGCTCGTGGTCGCCCCGGAGAGCGCCGCACTCCACAACAACCGCGGCATCGCGCTCCTGCGCGCCGCAGACGCCGACGGGGCCGAGAAGGAGTTCCTGCGCGCGATCGAGATGGATCCCTCGCGCGCCGCGCCCTACTACAACCTGGCCATCCTCGAGCGCTGGTACCGGCTCGACTCCGCGGCAGCGGCCGCGCGCTTCAAGCAGTACTGGAGCCTCTCTCACGCCGACCCCGACAGCCTCTACGCCGAGCTGGGACACCCGGGAAACGTCGCCGAGGGAGGGACGAGCAAATGAGAAAGGCACTGAGAGCGCTCGCTTCGTTCGTGCTGCTGGTGTTCGCCGTGTTGTTCGTGCTGGGAGCGGTCGCGCACGCGACCACGACGACGCCCAGGCGCGCCCCGCGCGCGTCCGCACCGCGGCCGGCTGCGACCCGGCACACCACGGCCGACAGCCTCGCGCGCGCCGGTTCACGGGTGGCGCCGCGCACGCTCGACGACATCCACATCGAGGGCGAGATCCCGGTGCCGCAGGTGCTGTTCATCACCGCGCGGGACCAGCGCCGCTTCATGGAGTTCCAGCATCATCGCTATACGAGAACGAGTCTCGAGCTGGGTCGTGGCACGGCGATGCCCTCTCGCGTCGTGGTGCCCGAGCCCGGCCCTGTCCCAGGAAAGGAGAACGAGCGATGAACGAGTTCGCCGGAATGGCGTCCTTCTTCAAACAGGGCGGCCTGGCGATGTACGGGATCCTTGGCATCGGCGTGGTGGCGGCGGCGATCGCGCTGGAGCGCTTCCTCGTCATCACCGGCGCCTCGGTGCTGAACGGCAAGAAGCTCACGAACGACGTGATCGCTCAGATCAGCCGCGGCGACCTGAACGCCGCGCGCAACGTGAGCCGCAAGTCGAACGCGCCTGCGGCGCAGGTGGTGCAGGCGGTGCTCTCGGTGCCGGAGCTGGAGGAGTCGAAGCTCCAGTCGGCCGCGGACGATGCCGCGGCGCTCGCAATGCCGCCGCTCACGCGCCGGCTCGCGCACCTGAACGTGCTCGCGAACATCTCCACGCTGGTCGGGCTCCTCGGCACCATCACCGGCCTCATCACCGCGTTCGCGGCCGTGGGCGCGGCCGATCCCTCGCAGCGCTCGGCGTTCCTCGCCAGCGGCATCTCGATGGCGCTGAACTGCACCGCGTTCGGCCTGCTGGTCTCGATCCCGACGCTGCTCACGCAGGGCTTCCTCGTCGGCCTCGTCGAGGGCATCGGCGAGCAGGTCGAGGAGAGCGGCATCCGCGTCTCGCGCGCGCTGCTGGCCTCGGCCGCGCGCGGCCAGGTCGTGGCGATGCCGGCGCGCGCCCCGCAGGCGGCCCCGGGCCGGCCCTTCGCCCCGCAGGGCGGAACGCCGTGATGCGACGCCGCACCCGGCGAAAGGAGCTGAAGGTCAACACCGACCTGAAGCTCATGCCGCTCATGAACATCATCATCGCGCTGATCCCGATGCTGCTCCTGTCGGCGGTGTTCCTCGAGGTGAAGGTGATCGAGACCAGCCTGCCGCGGGATGCCGACGCCTCGGCGGCCGCCGCGGAGCCGGCGACGCCGCCCCTGGACCTCGCCGTGCACGTGCGCGGCGACGTGTACGTGATCGAGGGGCACGGCGTGTCGCCGCTGCTCGTGGCGCGGCGCTCTGCCGCGGCGGCGCCGGACTCGGTCGCGACCCAGCTCCTGTCGCAGGCGCTCAAGGCCATCGCCGCCGCGCACCCGGGCACCACCGAGGTGCGCATCGTGGCCGAGGCGCGCACGCGCTACCAGGAGGTCATCGCGCTCATGGACGTGGCCCGCGGTGCGGGGCTCGTCAATCCCGCGCTCGAGGGCGCGGGCGATGCGAGCGCCCCGGCCCCATCCACGGGAGGGATCTGACATGCGCCGCCGACGCTCGCGTGCCTCGGGGCTGATGGAGCGCTACGCGTCCGATGGCGGACTCACGCTCACGTCGATGATGGACATCCTCACCACGCTGCTCTTCTTCGTGCTCAAGAGCTACGTCTCGGGCGGCGAGGTGACCGTGCCGCCCCCGGGCGTCACGCTGCCGCGCTCCACCGTGAACGCCGACATGCACACCTCGGTGGTGGTGGCGATCGACCACGACACCATCATGATGGACGGCGAGAAGGTGGCCTCGGTCCGCGACGCGGTCTCGAGCGACGAGCTGATGATCGCGCCGCTCGCCAAGCGGCTCGTGGAGGCGCGTGCGCTGATGGACGACCTCGCGCAGAAGAAGGGCGAGAAGCGCCAGGTCTCGCGGCTGGCGACGATCCAGGGCGACGCCGGGATCGAGTTCCGCGTGCTGCAGAAGGTCATGTACACGCTCGACCGCAACGGCTTCCCGGACATCGCGCTCGCGGTGTTGAAGAAAGCCTGAGAGCCCGGCCATGGCGACGATCACGGATTCGATCTACCGGCGGCCGTTGTTCGATCCGAACGACGTGCTGTTCATGCGCTGCCTCACCACCAGCGCCATCCTCGCGGTGCTGCTGGTGATCGCGGTGCGGCTGATCCCGGCGCCGCCGCCGAGGCCGGTGGTGAAGGTGGAGGAGCTGCCGCAGCGCCTCGCCAGGCTGATCCTGGAGCCGGTGAAGAAGGCGCCGCCGCCGGTGCTGCCCGCGAGCGACCAGGTGCGTGCGACGAAGAAGGAGCCGGGCGGTGGCGGTGGCGGCGGCGGGCCCGCGGCGCAGGTGGAGCCGGTGCACAAGCCCGCGCCGGCGCCGGGCGCGCCCGCAGGGAACCGCCAGGTCGAGACCATGCACTCGCTGAGCACCGGCAGCGGCTCGGCCGGCCGCGCGCGCGCGCAGGCGGAAGTGGGCGCGCAGATCGCCAGCTCGTCGGCAGCGCTCAACAGCGCGCTCGCCGGGCTCACGTCGTCGCTCGGCGTCACCAGCAGCGCCTCGGGCGGCAGCGTCGCCCGTGGCGGGCGCTCGCGCGGCATCCGCGACGCGAGCGGTGCCGCCGACCTGGGGCAGGTGCGCACGTCGCTGGGCGGTGGCGGGCTCGGTGCCGGTGCGGGCGGCGATCTCTCGGGCTCGGCGCTCAAGGGCTCGATGGTCTCGATCGGCGAGCTGGCCGCGGCCCTCGGCAGCGGTTCCGGCTCGGGGGGCGGATCGGGTGGCGGCATCGGCACCGGGACGGGCACGGGCGTGGGCTCGGGCTACGGGCCCGGCTCGGGTGGCGGCTCCGGCGGCGGATCGGGCGGCGGCTACGGTAGCGGCACGGGAAGCGGCGCCGGCCCCGGTGTCTACCGCAGCAACGCTTCGCTGCTCGCCGTGATCCAGCGCTATGCGGCCGGCATCCAGTACTGCTACGGCAACGAGCTCAAGCGCGATCCCTCGCTCCGCGGCAAGCTCGTGGTGGCGATCACCGTGTCCGCCTCCGGCGAGGTGACCGAGGCGAACGTGGTGCAGAACACCACCGGCTCGCAACGGCTCGCCTCGTGCGCGCTGTCGCAGATCCGCGACTGGCGGTTCCCGGCCGTGCCCGTCGGCGCCACCACGTTCCAGGCGCCGTTCGTGTTCACGCCGCCGAACTGAGAGCCTCGCGGCCTTCGTCGCCTGTGCTGCACGCGTACGAGTGCGCGCAGCTCTAGTAGTGGATGGTCAGGCGGATGGTGGTGACCGTCCAGTTCACGCGCTCGACGGGCACCCAGCGCACGCCGGCCTCGAGCCCGACCGCGACGATGTGCTGGCTGCGCGGGGTCGTGCTCACGTCGAACGCGATCTCGGGCTGGAGCTCGTCCACGGCGAGGTCCAGGAACCCGGCGCCGCCCGCGCCCACCTGCAGCGCCGAGCGCGCCGAGGCGACGCCGGGACCCAGCGACACGCGCGTGATGGGTCCGCTCGCGGGCAGCCAGTGCGCCTGGAGCGCCACGTCGAGCAGCGAGTAGTCGAGCCCGGCCGTGACGCTGCCGCGCGTCACGTCGGTGGAGCCGAGGAGCGCGATGCCGATCACCGGGCCCACGCGCCAGCGCGTGGCGACCGGGTAGTCCACGCCGCCCGCCACCGAGATCGAGCCGCCGGGTGAGAGCGAGTCCGAGAACAGGTAGCCATAGCCCATCGAGACGTGCCCACGCCACGGCTCGAGGTGGATCCCGGCGCGTGCGGGCTCTCCCAACGACATGGCTGTGGCGAGCACGGCGCAGGCCATGCCCAAACGGCGTGAGCGGCTCACTGACCCTCCCCGGTGACCCGTCGGGCCCGAGCGCTCTTACCCGCGGCCAGGGGCCGCGGTTTCCGGGAATGCACGCGTGCTAGACGTCCACCGAGCCCGAGCCACGCTTGGCGGACCGATAGGCCTGCTCGAGCGCGCTCTTGAGCTTGTCCGACAGCGACACCGGCAGCTCGACCCTCTCGTCATGGCGGTAGATGAGGATGGTGCGGCGGAGCGTGTCCACCTCGACCTGGCAGTGCCTGCATTCGTGGAGGTGGCCGTCCACTTCCTGAACCAGCTCGGCTCGAGCATCCTCGTCGAGATAATCCGAGAGCTGATCCAGCACCTCCTGGCAGGTGAGGCGCTTCACTGCGCGAGATCCTGCATTCGTGCAGTCCCCGTCATCTGGGACGTGCGATCGGACGCGTCTGCGAACTCACCATTCAACGCGGTCCATCCCCCGGGTGTCAGGTCAACGCCCCCAGCTCGAACCCTGTATTCGATGCAGCCAAACGCAGGTCGTTTCTGAGGAAGTATTGCGTGGAGCCGCGGCGCAGGATGCCTCGCCCCGGGGCGCTTGACAAGCGGCGCGTCGGAGTTGGTGACCCGGCTGGAATCGAACCAGCGACACCCTGATTAAAAGTCAGGTGCTCTACCAACTGAGCTAACGGGTCCCCGGAGCCACCCGCGCGTCCTTATATCGACTCCCCGTGGGGGCGTCCAACTCGTGCGAGCACCTTCTCGGGGAGGGGTGGACGCCGCGCCGGCGGTTCGGGCATGCTCGCGCGCCTTGCCCACGTCCCCCAGGCCCGCCCGGGCGCTGGCGGACGCCGCCGCCGGGCCGGAAGTGGGTCCCCCGGGCGACGCGACCCGGGGGCATGCGCAAGTCCGCTTGGGGCGCTGCCGATGACAGGGGAGCGGTCCCTCCGTCCCCCGCGCGCCCATCAAGGACCGCCGATGAGTACGATCCGAACCCAGCCCGAAGCGCAGGCCCTCGCCCCGTGGGCGGGGGCGCTCCTGGCGTTGGGCGTGCTCGCGAGCCACCTGCCGTTCGTGACCCCCGGGTACGGGACCGACACCGATGCGTGGAAGTTCGCCTCCGCCATCCGCGAGATGTCGTTGACCGGTCGCTATGCCGCATCGCGCCTGCCGGGCTATCCGGTGGTCGAGATCCTGTCGGCGCCGTTCGCGCGACTGGGACCGTGGGCGCCCAACACGCTCTCGGCGCTTGCCGCGGCGGCGTGTGCGTGGCTCGCGGCGAGGCTCTTCGCACGACACGGCGTGCGCGATGCACTGCTCGCGGGCGCGGCGTTCGTGTTCCTGCCCGCGGCGTTCATCGCCGGCACCTCGAGCATGGACTACCTGTGGTCGTTGGCGCTCGCGCTCGCCGCGTGGCTCGAGGCGTCCGCGGGACGCCCGGCGCGCGCCGGAGTGTGGCTCGGCCTCGCGATCGGCGCGAGGATCACCTCCCTGTTGTTCTTGCCGCCGCTCGCGCTGCTGCTGGTCATGCGCGCGACCTCGTCCGGCGGGGTCGCAGGGAGCGCCCGGCGCGTGCTCGCGCTCGCGGGTGTGGCGGCGGCGATCACGGTGGCATGCTACGCGCCGGTGTTCGCACGCTACGGCTGGCTGATGTTCACCTACTCCGAGATCCACGGCGGGCAATCCTCGGCCATCCGCTTCGCGACCGGCATGCTCACCGGTGGCGATCCCGGCGTGCCCTGGCCGCTGATCGGCGGGCAGGCCACGATCCTGCTCGCGGGCGTCGTGGGCTGTGCCGCGGTGGGGCTGGTGCTCGTGTCGCTCGCCTGGCAGCGCCGCGCCTCGGCGCGCGCCGCGGGCGTGGACGCCGCGACCGGCTGGGCGATGGCGCTCCTGGTCGCGCTCGAGGCTGCTTTCTACCTGCGGCTGCCGCACGACGAGGGCTACCTGCTCCCCGCCGTGCCGTTCCTGATGCTGGGGCTGGCCGCGGTCACCACCCCGGCGCGGTTCCGGGCCATGTGCGCGGCGTTCCTGCTGTCGCCGTTCCTGTTCGGCATCGACGTGGAGCCGCCGAAGAAGGGCCTGACGCCGGCCACGGCGAGCGCCCCGTCGTGGCGGTTCCCCCTGAGCCGCGAGACCGTGGTCGTCGAGCCGCTGCGCGGGCCGCTGCTGCGCGACCACGCCAAGCGCGAGCGCATGCAGGAGGTGGCGGAGGCGCTCGAGCGCTGGTGGCCGTCCCGACCCGCACGCTTCCTGATCGCGGCGGGGAACATGACGTCGATGGTGTACCATTTGTTCCCTGAGCCGCCCCACGAGCTCCCGTACGCGCGCTCGTACGACCCCCCCGCGCGCGAGCAGGCCCGACGGGCGGGCATCCCCATCTATGCGCTGCCCGACGTGGCACGCCGGATGGCGCTCAACGAGCGCGTGCCGGCGATCCCGGGGCTGATTCCACTGGCCGGCGCGCAGGACACACCATGACCCCGATCCACCACCACGACCGGCGAGGCCCGCGATGGGCCTGATGAGCGCGCCCGGGAGGCGTCCCGCCTTCGACGAAGCCCGCGATCTCTTCAATCGCGTGTTCGGGTTCGTGGCGCTGGTGGCGACCGGGGTGTTGCTCGGGTTCCAGTACTGGACACCGAACAAGCGCGTCATCCCGGTCGCGGTCGTGCTGCTCGTGTTCGGCGTCGCCTGGCGCCTGAGCATGGTCGCGGCGGTCAACGTGCTCGTGTTCGTGCTCCCCTACCCCAAGGGCACGGTGTTCGGCAACACGGACCTCGCCTTCATCCTCATGATCTTCACGATCTGGCTGCTCCGGCTGTCGCTGCGCATGAGCCCGCCGGCACGCTCGAGCCCGATCAACCTGCCGATCTTCGCCCTCATCCTCTGGTACATCCTGTCCTTCTACAACGTGCGCGACGCGTTCGCGCTCGAGCGCGCGCTGCAGAACTTCGAGCTGTTCCTGGGCTGCGTGCTCATGTACTACATGATCGTCAACAGCGTGCGCACGCAGCAGGACCTGCAGCGGTTCCACCTCGCGCAGATCGTCACCGCGCTGGGCGTGTTCCTGATCGCGCTGTGGGAGGCCCACCACCCCGGGAAGGTGCTGATCCCCGGCCTGCTCGACTTCACCAGCACCTACGGCAACGAGTTCAACACGCGCGACGTGCGCGTGGGCGCGAGCTTCCGCGACTTCGAGCTGCTGAGCGAGTATTGCGGCCTGTTCTTCCTGTTCACCATCTTCCGCTGGGTCCGCGCCCGCACGAACACGCAGCGCGCCCTGTTCACGCTGTTCGGGCTCTTGAACGTCTACACCATGTTCACCACGGTGACCCGCGGTGTGTTCATCGCGCTGGCGGCCGTGACCCCCGTCATCCTGTACTCGATCCGCCGGCACCTGAACCCGGTGCGCGTCATGACCGCGGCGGCGACGATCACGGCGCTGATGCTGGCGATGAACTTCTTCGTCGCCAGGTACACGAACTCGGGCGACCTGTTTCAGCGCATGTCCGGGACCCATGTCGTCCATGGCGTCGTGCCCGATACGCGCGAAGCGCCCTGGACCAACGCCCTGCAGCGGTCGCTCGTGCACCCGATCCTCGGCCAGGGCCCCTACTATGGAGAGCTGCCGGGTTACGCGTTGTGGTGGCCGCACAACATCTACCTGTTCTTCGCGAACATCGTCGGCTTCCCGGGCCTGGCCTTCTTCCTCATGATCCTGTTCGGGCTGTTCACGATGCTGCGCCCGGTCGTGGACGACCTCCGACATCCGAGCTATGCGGACGCCTACCTGATCATCGCGCGCGCGCAGCTCCTGATGTTCTGCGTGAACGAGATGAAGATCGACTTCCTGCGGAACGGGAACTACACGTTCCAGGTCTGGCTCATGTTCTCGACGTGGACGGCGGCCTACCTCGTGAGCCGCGACGAGGGCGTGCGCGCGGGCTTCTTCACCGGCTCGCCGGCGCCGGCGCCGGAGCGCCGCGAAGCGGCCTGAGGGCTGCCGGGGCGCCTGGCCGCAGCCATCGCAGGGACAGTTGGTTACGGGCGCCGGTGAAACCACCGCATGACATCGCCCGCGCCACCCGCCTCAGCCGCGCGTGACCTCGGCATCGCGCGCCGCGCCCACCGAGATGGCGCGGATCGGCACGCCCACCTCGCGCTCGACCCACTCGAGGTAGTCGCGCGCTTCGCGCGGCAGGTCGTCCCAGCGGCGGGCACCCGCCGTGGAACACCGCCAACCCGGGAACGCGCGCCACACCGGCGTGCAGCGCTCGAGCGCGCGTGCGCCTGCGGGGAAGCCGCGCACGGCCCGGCCCTCGCACTCGTAGCCCACGGCGACGCGGATCTCCTCGAACGCATCGAGCACGTCGAGCTTCGTCACCACGATCTGCGACAGGCCGTTGACGCGCGCCGCGTAGCGGAGCGCGGGCAGGTCGAGCCAACCGCAGCGCCGCGGGCGTCCAGTGGTGGCGCCGTACTCGTCGCCGGCCTCGCGCAGGCGCGCGCCCAGCTCGCTCGGCATCTCGCTCGGGAACGGACCGTGGCCGACGCGCGTGGCGTAGGCCTTGGTGACGCCGATCACCTCGTCCACGGCGCGCGGCCCCAGGCCCACGCCCAGGGGCGCCCCGGCGGCGCTCGCCGGGGACGAGGTGACGTAGGGATAGGTGCCGTGGTCCAAGTCGAGCAGCGTGCCCTGCGCACCCTCGAGCAGCACGCCGCGCCCGGCCTGGAGCGCGACGTTGAGCTCCTCGCCGACGTCGGTCACGAGCGGCTCGAGCCAGGTCGCCACGTCCGCGAGCTCGCGGCGGAGACCGCTGCCGCTCATGGGCGACAACTCGGCCGCGGCCTCGGGATACTCCTGCCGGAGGCGCGCCAGGTTGCGATCGGCCTGGGCGGCGAAGTACGCGGGATCGAAGAGATCGGCGACCCGCAAGCCGGTGCGCGCGGCCTTGTCGCGGTAGGCGAAGCCGATGCCGCGGCCGGTGGTGCCGATGGCGCTGGGGCCGCGCTCGAACGACGCCTCGACGGCGCGATGGTACGGGAGGATCAGGTGCGCGGCGGCGCTCACGCCGAGCTGGCGCGAGGCGGGCACGCCGCGCGCCTCGAGCTTCGTGACCTCGTCGCGGAGTCGCGCGGGATCGATCACCACGCCGTTGCCGATGAGGCAGCGGCAGCCGGCGTGCAGGATGCCGGAGGGCACGAGGTGAAGGACGAGGGTCTCGCCGCGATGGATGACGCTGTGGCCGGCGTTGGGGCCGCCCTGGTAGCGGGCGACGAGCTGGGCGCGCTCGGCGAGCGCATCGACGATCTTGCCCTTCCCTTCATCTCCCCACTGCGCACCCACGACCACCGTGCACGGCATGTTGCCCACCTCCGCCGAAAAAGACGCGGGAACGTACGCTCGCTGTCTGCGGGTGTCCAACGGGGCTCCTGCCTGGTGCCGCAGCCGGTGGCGCAGGCGGTCCCTTGTGCGGTCCGCTGCGGCTCACGGCGGGAGTCAGCGCGTCGGGAGGGCGGCCAGGGCTTCGAGGAGGGCGCCGGCGGCGTCGGTGCCGGCGCGGCGCTGGGCTTCGCTCGTGGAAGCACCGAGGTGCGGGAGCGCGAGCACGTTCGGCAGACGCAACAAGGGGTGGTCGGCGGGGGCGGGCTCGCGCTCGAAGACGTCGACGGCGGCGGCGCGGAGGCGGCCCGAGGTGAGCGCCGCGTGGAGCGCGGTCTCGTCCACGACGCCGCCGCGCGACGCGTTCACGAGCACGGCGTCGGGCTTCATCAGCGCGAACTCGGCCGTGGACAGCGAGTGGCGCGTGCGGTCGGTGAGCGGCACGTGCAGCGTCACCACGTCCGCCTCGCGCAGCAGCACGTCGCGATCGACGTGGCGCGCCCATTCGAAGCCCGCGGGGCCCCTGCGCACCAGCTCGTCGTAGACGATCACCGGCATGCCGAACGCGCGCGCGCGGTTCGCCACCTCGCGGCCGATGCGGCCGAAACCGATGACGCCGAGCGTGCGCCCGAAGATCTCGCGGCCGGGGTACTTGCCCTTCTCCCAGCGCCCCGCGCGCAGGTCGGCCGCGGCCGGCGCCAGGTGCCGCTCGAGCGCCAACAGCATGCCGAACGCGATCTCCGCCACCGAGATGGTATTGGCGTCGGGCGTGTTGCGCACCACCACGCCGCGCGCGTCCGCGGCGGCGCGGTCGACGTTGTCGAGGCCGGTGCCGGCGCGCACCACGACGCGCAGGTCGGGCGCACCCGCGAGCACCTCGGCGGTCACCTTGGTGGCGCTGCGGACGAGCAGGCCATGGACGCCCTTGAGCGCCGTCAGCAGGTCGGGCGCGGCGAGGCCCTTGGCCTCGATCACCTCGTGGCCGGCCTCGCGGATCCGCTGCAACGCCGAGGGATCGATGCCGTCACAGGCGAGGACCCTCACGCGAGGCCGCTCACGCCGATTCCCACGCGCGCCGCGCCGCCTCGATCGCGCCCGTGGCCTTCCGCTGGCCCAGCGCCTCGGTGCACTCCTCGAGCGCGCCGAGGATCACGTAGACGTCGGAGAGGTCGTAGGCGCCCATGTGGCCGATGCGCAGCATCTTCCCCTTGGTGTGGTCCTGGCCGCCGGCGACGGTGATGGCGTGCGTGTCGCGCAGGCGCTTGATCACCGCGCTCGCGTCCACGCCCGCCGGCGGCTCGAGCGCGGTGACCGAGTTCGCCGGGCTCTTCGAGAACAGCGTCCAGCCGATCGCCTGCGCGCCCGCACGCACCGCGGCGCCGAGCCGCGCGTGGCGCTTGTGCACGTTCTGCAGGCCCTCCTCCTTCATCATCGCCAGCGCCTCTCCGACCGCGAAGATCAGGCTCACCGCGGGCGTGAACGCGCTCTCGCCGCTCGGCAGGCTCTTCCGCGCCTTCCGCAGGTCCCAGTAGAAGCGCGGGTAGCGCTCGCCCTCGATGGCGTCCAGCGCCCAGGGTGCGAGGCTCACCGTGGCGACCCCGGGCGGGGACATGAGCCCCTTCTGCGACCCGGTCACCACCACGTCCACGCCCCACTCGTCCTGCGGCAGCGGGTGCACGCCGAGGCTGGTGATGGCGTCCAGCGCGATGCGGCGTCCGCGCGCGCGCGTCGCCTTCGCCAGTGCCTGCGCGTCGTGGAGCGTGGCGGTGCTGGTCTCCGAGTGCGTGCCGAACACGGTGCTGATGGACTGGTCGGCGTCGAGCCGGCGCTCGACCTCGGCGACCGGGACGGCGTGGCCCCACGGCACGTCGATGGTCTCGTAGGGCACGGCGTACGCCTTGCAGATGTTGCCCCAGCGCTCGCCGAACTTGCCGCCGATCAGGCACAGCGCCTTCTTCCCCGGCTCCATCAGGTTCACGACCGTCGCCTCCATGGCGCCGGTCCCCGAGGCCGCGAGCATGAGCACCTCGCCCTGGGTCTGGTGCACCCACTTGAGGTCCTCGCTCACGCGCTTGTAGGTGTCGCGGAACACTTCCGTGCGGTGGTGCGGCGGCACCTGGGACAGCGCGCGCAGGATGCGCACGGGGATCTCCACCGGGCCGGGCGTGAACAGGCGCGGGCGCGTGGCGGTGCGGGCGACGATGAGCGGCGACGTCACGGTCATGGCAGTGCGACTGCCTCCTTATGGGATCCGCGCGCGTCGCGCGCGGCCCGGGTCAGTGGGCGTACTGCCCCGGCGGCGGTGCGTCGGGGAGTGAAGCCGGCTCGCCCGCGGCGGGAGTGCTGCGGTCGAGCGCGTGCTCGAGCACCTGGTCCATGGTCTCCACGATCACGAACTCGAGGTCGGCGCGCACCTCCTCCGGCACCTCGCCCAGGTCCTTCTCGTTGGCGCGCGGCACCAGCACGGTGCGCACGCCGGCGCGGCGCGCGGCGACCAGCTTCTCGACGAGGCCCCCGATCGGCAGCACCGTGCCGCGGAGCGTGATCTCTCCGGTCATCGCCACGTCGGCGCGCGTCGGGATGCCGGTCAGGGCCGAGACCAGTGCGGTCGCCATGGTGATGCCGGCGGAGGGGCCGTCCTTGGGCATCGCGCCCTCGGGGATGTGCACGTGCACGTCGATGTCG
>Ga0207670_10001207_pt1 | contig 13650 bp, 13 predicted proteins | sample KBSS23HmetaG_FD_184339 | JGI IMG/M metagenome (GOLD analysis project Ga0207670, IMG submission 184339) | Switchgrass rhizosphere microbial communities from Kellogg Biological Station, Michigan, USA - KBS S2-3H metaG (SPAdes) (version 2) | ecosystem: Host-associated > Plants > Roots >... | reverse complement strand
AAGGAGCCCGACGATGAACATGCCGCGCCAGCCGATCGACGGCAGCAGCAGCGGCGTCACCAGCGCTGCGCACAGCACGCCGGCCTGCCAGCCAAGCGCGACATAGGAGCAGGCCCGCGCCCGCTGTTTGGCCGGCCAGGCTTCCGCCACCAGCGCCATGCCGATGCCGAACTCGCCGCCGAGGCCGAGCCCGGCGATGGTGCGGTAGACCAGCAGGTCCCAGTAGCCCTGCGCGAAGGCGCACAGGCCGGTGAACACCGCGAACAGCAGGATGGTCCACGTCAACACCCGGACGCGGCCGTAATAATCGCTGAGCATGCCGAACAGGATGCCGCCGGCGACGGCGCCGACCAGTGTCCAGGTCACGAGCGAGCCGGCTTGCGGCGGCGTGAGGCTCAGGTCCGCCGAGATGGCGCGCAGCATGAAGCCGAGGATCAGCAGATCGAAGCCGTCCATCGCATAGCCGACCGCCGAAGCGATCAGGGCCTTGCGCGCAAATGAATCCGGCGCGTCCACAACAGGCGCACCGGTGGCGTGAATGCTGGTCATGCTGTCCTCCCCCGAAACGATGTCGAGGACAGTCAAGACCCGCAGCAGTTTCGTTTCAATGGGGCCTGTTGAAAGCGCACGTATGAACGCTCCGGCCGCGGATCAGGGCGGCCGGCCGGTCACGCAGTGCTTCAAGCCTTAAGTGTTACTTCTTTGCGGCAATCGCTGCCGCGGCGGCGGCCGCGTGCGACACCCGGTAATTGTTCACCCAGACGCCGACGACAAACGTGATCAAGAGCGCGGAAGCGATCCATATCGGCCAATTGATCGGAGCTTTGGATTTCGTCGCTTTGGCGGGCGCTGCCTTGGTGTCAGACATAATTGATCCTCCCAGATCGACGAGAGGACCGTAGCAGGGCTGGGACCTGGAACTCGGCGGCTTAGTGTCGCGGCGGAACCTACGGCCTAGCTATGGCCACTCACACTCTCTCCACAAAGCTATCCACCACGCGCTTCTCGCCCGCCCGGTCGAACGCGATGGTGAGCTTGTTGCCGTCCACCACGATCACGTTGCCGTTGCCGAACTTCTGGTGAAACACCCGGTCGCCGACGGAAAAGTCCGACGTGGCTCCGGTCGATTTCGCCACCAGCTCGCCCTCGATGGTGAGCGGCGCCCGCCGCGGAGTCGCGCGCGGCTTGGCGGGTGAGGGCGCCGGCGCGTCGTCGTCGTAATCCGGCTGCACGTAGTCGAGCGAGTCGTCGCCGACGCCCTTGTCGCCGTAGCGCGGCGCGCCGGTCTCGGAGAAGCCGCTACGGTTCTTGTTGGCCTGGGCGCGCTGCCAGCCCGGCGTCGAGTAGTTCGAGCCGAACGCCGTCATGTTGTCGAAGCGCGACGCGCCGTAGCCGGCGGCGCCGCCGAACGAGCCCTTGCTCTCGGTCACCTCGACGTTGGCCTCCGGCAGTTCGTCGAGGAAGCGCGACGGGATATTCGTCGTCCACATCCCGTGGGTGCGGCGGTTGGTGGCGAAGTAGATCTTGGCGCGCTTTCGGGCGCGGGTCAGGCCGACGTGGCCGAGGCGGCGCTCCTCCTCGAGGCCGGCGCGGCCCTGGTCGTCGAGCGTGCGCTGGCTGGGGAACAGGCCTTCCTCCCAGCCCGGCAGGAACACGGTGTCGAACTCGAGCCCCTTGGCCGAGTGCATCGTCATGATGTTGACGGCGTCCTCGTTCTCGGCCTTGTCGACGTCCATCACCAGGGAGATGTGCTCGAGGAAGCCCGCCAGGTTCTCGAACTCCTCCATGGAGCGCACGAGCTCCTTGAGGTTCTCCAGACGGCCGGCGGCGTCGGCGCTTTTGTCCTTCTGCCACATCTCGGTGTAGCCGCTCTCGTCGAGCACGATCTCGGCCAGCTCGTTGTGCGGCAGCGTGTCCTTCTGGGCGCGCCAGCGGTCGAAGCTGTCGATCACGGTGCGGAGCGCATTGCGCGGCTTCGGCTTCAGCTCGTCGGTCGCTGAGACCGCGCGGGCGGCCTCGGTTAGCGGCACGCGGCGCTTGCGGGCATGGTCGTGCAGCATCTGGATGGTGGCATCGCCGAGGCCGCGCTTCGGCGTGTTGACGATGCGCTCGAAGGCGAGGTCGTCGGTCGGCGCGTGGATGACGCGGAGATAGGCCATGGCGTCACGAATCTCGGCGCGCTCGTAGAAGCGCGGGCCGCCGATCACCCGATAGGGCAGGCCGAGGGTGACGAAGCGGTCTTCGAACTCGCGCATCTGGAACGAGGCGCGGACCAGGATCGCGATTTCGTCGAGCAGGTGCCCGGCGCGCTGCAGCCCTTCGATCTCCTCGCCGATCGAGCGGGCCTCTTCCTCGGAGTCCCAGGAGCCGGTGACCGTGACCTTCTCGCCCGGCACATCCTCGGTGCGCAGCGTCTTGCCGAGCCGACCCTCGTTATAGGCGATCAGATGGGAGGCCGCCGCGAGAATGTGGCCGGTGCTGCGGTAGTTCCGCTCCAGCCGGATCACCCTGGCGCCGGGGAAGTCGTGGTCGAAGCGGAGGATGTTGTCGACCTCGGCGCCGCGCCAGCCGTAGATCGACTGGTCGTCGTCGCCGACGCAGCAGATGTTCTTCGGCGGTCCGAGGGTCGCAACAGGGTTGGACGAAGAGTCCGCTTGCAGCGGGGTAGTGGCGCTCGCGGACACCACCCGCTGCGCGATCAGCCGCAGCCACAGATATTGCGCGACGTTGGTGTCCTGATACTCGTCCACCAGAATATACTTGAAGCGGTGCTGGTACTGCGCGAGCACCTCGGCGTTCTCGCGAAACAGCCGGATGCACTCCAGCAGCAGATCGCCGAAGTCGGCGGCGTTGAGGACCTTCAGCCGCTCCTGGAACGCCTGGTAGAGTTTCTTGCCGCGTCCGTTGGCGAATGCCGACGCCTCGCCCGCCGGAACCTGATCTGGCGTCAGTCCACGGTTCTTCCAGTGGTCGATCAGGCCGGCGAGAACGCGCGCGGGCCACCGCTTCTCGTCGATGTGCTCGGCTTCGAGCAGCTGCTTCAGCAGGCGAACCTGGTCGTCGACGTCGAGAATGGTGAAGTCGCTCTTCAGGCCGACCAGCTCAGCGTGCCGCCGCAGGATCTTCACCCCGATGGCATGGAAGGTTCCGAGCCATGGCATGCCCTCGACCGCTTGGCCGACCATGGTGCCGACCCGCTCCTTCATCTCGCGCGCCGCCTTGTTGGTGAAGGTGACGGCGAGAATCTCGGATGGCCGCGACCGGCCGGTGGCGAGGATGTGTGCGATCCGCGTGGTCAGAACCCGGGTCTTGCCGGTTCCGGCCCCGGCCAGCACCAGCACCGGGCCGTCGAGCGTCTCGACCGCCTCGCGCTGCTCGGGATTGAGGTCGTCGAGATAGCCGACAGCGCCCGCGCGCGCGGCCAAGGCCCGCGCGGCGATGCCGCCGGGGGCGGGCGCCGGAGCTTCGGCGGCCTCAAAGGTGCGTTTTGCGGGATCAGCCAAGGCCGATCTCATCCAGGAGAATCATGGGTAGAAAATGGCACTCGCGACCTTGTTTTGCGAGACCTTGATTCGAGACCTGGATTCGAGGCTTGGATTTGCGAGGCAACGGTCCACAGGCAATGATGCGCGGATGAAGGCGATCCTGCTCAGCCGCACCGGCGATCCTTCAGTCCTGGATTATGTCGAGGTTCCGACGCCCCGCCCCAAGGTGGATGAGGTGCTGGTCAAGGCCGACACCATCGGGGTGAGCCGCCCCGAGCTGCTGGTGCGCCGCGGCGTCTACCCCTGGATGCCGCCGCTGCCGGCGATCCCCGGCATCGAGATGGCCGGCACCGTGGCCGAGCTCGGCGCCAACGCGGCGCGCTTTGCCGTCGGCCAGAAGGTTTATGTCACGGCGCGCGAACTGCCGGTCCGCGCCGGGTGCTACGCCGAATATATCGCGGTGCCGGAGCGGGCGCTGTTCGCGCTGCCGGCGCAGGCTGACCTGGACGCGGCGGCATGCCTGTCCAACTATCAGGTTGCCTGGCATCTGCTGCACACCGCGAGCCGCGGCGCGCCGGGCCAGAGCGTGCTGATCGGTTCGGCGTCGGGCGGCCTCGGCAGCGCGGCGGTGCAACTGGCCAAGCTCGCCGGTATGACGGCGATCGGTCTGGTTGGGACGGGGGAGAAGGCGCGCGCGCTCAAAGCCTTCGGCGCCGATCAAGTCATCGACCACAGCCGCGAGAATGTCGCGGCGCGAGTCTCGGAGATCACCGGCGGCGCCGGCGTCGATCTCATTCTCGATGCGGTCGGCGGCAAAGACTTCGCGAGTTTCCTGCCGATGCTCGGACCGTTCGGCATGCTGGTGTCCTACGGCAAGCTCATTGGCAAGATCGAGGCGAATGTGGTCGACGCGCTCGACGCCGGGCCCGGATATCTCAACAGCACCGCCGTCCGCATCTTCACCATGCACACGCTCGACGACAAACCGGAGATCCGCGCGCAGTCGATGAACGATCTGATCGGCAAGCTCGCCGCAGGCGCGATCCGCCCGCTGATCCACGCGCGGCTGCCGCTGAAGGATGCGCGACGCGCCCACGAGATGATCGAGGCGCGTCAGGTGATCGGCAAGATTCTGCTCAAGCCCTGAGTTTAATCCACCGCGACGAAACCGGATGCCTTCACCACCGGCCCCCAGCGCTTGAGATCGCCCTGGATCCGCTCGGTGAACTGCGCCGGGGTCTGGAACGTCGCCGTGCTGCCGAATTTCGCGAGACTGTCTTTCATCACAGCCGATTGCGACGCTTCGCGCATGGCCGCGCTTAACGCGCGCAGCACATCGTCGGGCACCTTGGCCGGCAGGAATACGCCGAGCCAGGAGTCGATCACGACGTTGAAGCCCTGCTCCGCCATCGTCGGCACATCGGGCAGGAACTGTGAACGCTTCGCCCCAGTGACCGCCAGAATCCGGATGGAGCCCGCCTGGTGCAGCGGCATGCTCTCGCTGGTCGGGTTGACGCTGGCGCCGATGTGTCCGCCCACGACGTCCTGAAGCGCCGGTGCGCCGCCCCGGTAGTGCACCGGATTGAGCGGCACCTTCGCCTCGCTCGACAGCATCACGCCGGCAAAATGCGGCGTGCCACCGGCAGAAGTGGTGCCGAAGCTCGCCTTGTCCGGATTGGACTTGCACCACTGCACATAGTCGCCGAGCGACTTGACGCTGGCGGGAACCGCCGGGCCGACGTTGTAGCTCAGCATCGAGTTGGTGGCCGGACCGACCGGCGTGAAGTCGATCAATGGATCGTAGCTCAGCGACTTGAAGCTGTGCGGATAGAGCGTTATCGGGAAGTCCGGCGTGAATAGCATGACGCTGCCGTCGGGCTCGGCGTTCTTCACATATTCGACGGCGATGCGGGCGCTCGCGCCCGGCTTGTTCTCGACCAGAACGGTCGAGGCGTAGGCGCCGCGCAGGGCTTCGGCGAGCACGCGGGCGGTGACGTCGGTGCCGCCGCCGGCCGGAAAGCCGACGATCAGGCGAACTGGCTTCTTGACGGTCTGCGCCAGCGCCGGGCGCGCCAGACCGGCGGCGAGCAGGCTCGTCGCCGAGGCGGCGAGCAGATGGCGACGATTGAGCATAAAACCCTCTATTCTTTGAATTCCGTCTTCTTGGTGTTGGCGATCTTGATCAGCGTCTCGGCATCCTTGCGGTCGTCCTTGAGGAACGCGGCGAAGCCGTCCGGCGTGGTGGGTGCCGCCACCACCGCCTGCTTATCGAGGAACGCGACGAACTTCGGATCGCTGAACAGCTTCTGGAATTCGCCCGACAGCTTGGCCACGATCTCCGGCGGCGTGCCCTTCGGCGCGCCGAGGCCCCACCAGCCCTGGCCCGGATAATCGCCCCAGCCGACCTCGGCGAAGGTCGGCACGTTCGGCAGCACCGGCGAACGCTTCGCCGAACTGACCGCCAGCGCCTTCACCTTGCCGGCCTCGATGACGCCGATGAAATTGCCGACGCCGAACCGCGTCACCTGCACGTCGTTGGCCGCAAGCGCCTGCGCGGCTGGGCCACCGCCGCGATACGGAATGCCGACGATCTTGGTGCCCCATTGGTTGTTGAGCCATTTGAGGAACAGGTCGGGGTAGGAGCCTTCACCCAAGGTGGCGTAGTTGAGGCCCTCAGGCTTGGACTGCGCCAGCGCCTTCAACTCCGCGACCGTGTTGACGTTGATCGCCGAGGCGGCGAACAGGCCCTCGACCAGGAAGAACAGCCGCGACACCGGGACGATATCGGTATCGGGGTTGTAGGGCAGGTTGCTGAACAAGAGCGGATTAAACGACATGGTCGAGTGGTAGATGACGCAGATCGTGTAGCCGTCGCCGGTTGCTTGCGCGCAGGTCTTGCCGCCAAGGATGCCGGCGGCGCCGCCGATGTTCTCGATCACCAGCGGCTGGCCAAGCCGGGTTTGCAGTTCGGCTGCGGCGGCACGCATGATGACGTCGGTGACGCTGCCGGCTGCGATCGACACGATCACGCGGATCGGCTTCGAGGGATATTGCTGCGCGTGCGCGGTTGCGGCCCCGAGCGCCAGCATCAGGGGCAAGCCCAGACCCATCATTAAGCGTGCGACGACGTGCATTGCCATTCCTCCCGACAATTTCTCTGAGTGTCACTCGATCACTTCGTCGGCCTGCAACTGAATGGCCTCGGATATCGTCACGCCGATCGCCTTCGCGGTCTTGAGGTTGATGGCCAGTTGGAACCGCTGCGGCGTCTGCACCGGCAGGTCGGCCGGCGGGGTGCCCTGCAAGATCTTCTGCGCGAAGAAAGCGCCCTGACGGAACATATCCGGAAAGCTTGCGCCATAGGACATCAGGCCGCCGGCCGCGACATTGTCCCGGCTCTGGAACATTGCGGGCAAGCCCTGCTGAAACAGGAAGGCGATGATTTTCTGAATGCGGCTCTGGTGTACGGCATCATTGGTGACCAGCACCACATCGGGCCGCTCGCGCGCCAGGATGGCAAACGCGCCGTCAAGATCGTTGGCGGTGCGCGCTTCGACGGCGGCGAGCATCAGTCCGTGCCCGGGCGCCGCGTAGCGGAGCTGCTCGAGATTTGCCCCACTGGAAATGTTATCGGGATTCCACAGCAAAGCGGCTCGCTTTGCTGATGGAATGATCTCCTTGATGAGTTGCAGCCGCTTCGGCGCAAGCTCCGGCGCCAGGATGGTGTTGCCGGTGATATTACCCCCTGGGTGCGCGAGGCTTTGCACGAGGCCGGCCGCCACCGGATCGCCGACCCCGATCATGACGATCGGGATGGTCGAGGTCGCCGCCTTGGCGGCGCGGCTCGCTGGCGTGCCATAGGTCGCGATCAGGTCGACGGGGAGTCGCGCCAGTTCGGCCGCCGCCGCGCTGAGCCGGTCCGGATTGCCGTCCGCCGCGCGTGTTTCGAAGGCGATGGTTTGTCCTTCGCTATATCCAGCCTCGCGCAGCCCGTCGCGAAACGGTTTCCAGATCTCTCCGTCGTCAATGATGCCGATGCGCGGGATTTTCGTTGGCCGCGGCTGCGCGCGGGCGGCGCTGGGCATCGCCGCCGCGCCGGCCATGAGCGCTATCAACTCGCGGCGATTCATCGGGTCCGCCTTGGCTCAAGCTGGCCAATGAAATTCGGCGCAAGTATAGCGCGGCCCGGCGGCGCTTGAAACAGGTGCGCGCCGGGCTGCAGTCGGCGGACCTTGTCAGAGCTTCTTGTTGAACGCGTCCTGGATGAAGTCGTCGAGCATCCGGAAGGTCTGATGCGCGGCGGGAGCGTTGTATTCGGCGACGCCCTTCATCATGGTCTCCTCCTCGGCGAAGGAGTGCAGCCGGCCGCCAAAGTCGAGCGTCTGCCAGTTGGCGCCGGCGCCGTCCAGCTCGGCTTCCAGCGCGTCGCGGTCGGCCTTCGGCGCCACCGGGTCCTTGGAGCCGTGAATGACGAACACCGCGGCTTTGATGTCGCCTTTCTTCGCCGGCATGGTGGTGGCGAGGTCGCCGTGGAGGCAGACCACGGCGTTGACGTCGGCGCCGCTGCGCGCGAGCTCCAGCACATTGCCGCCGCCGAAGCAGAAGCCGACCGCGGCCTTTTTCGTGCTGTCGCCGATGCCGCGCTTGTCGGCCTCGGCCACGAGGCAGGCCATCGCCGCGTTGGCGCGCTTGCGTCCTTCGACCCGGTCGGCGCGCACGGCCATCATCCACTCCTGCGAGGTTGGCGGACCTTCACAGGTCTTGCCCTCGCCATACATGTCGGCGACCAGCGCGATATACTTGTCGCCGGCCATCTTTTGGGCCCGCTTGATCGCCGGCTCGGTGACGCCGAGCCAGTTCGGCATCAGCAGAAGGAGCGGGCGCTTGCCGCTGACCTTCTCGTTCCAGACGAGCGCATGCTTGGCTTTGACGCTGCCGCATTGAAAATCGAACCGTTCGACTGCCACGATATCCTCCCGAATGAAGTTCGTTACTTGACGATGATCTCGCCGATCAGCCCGGCGTCCCATTGCGTGAAGAACAGCCGGCCGTCCGCCATCGGCGCGATGCAGCGTGCGCCGCTGCCCGGTGTCGGAATGTCGTATTCGCCGAGCACGGTGCCGTCCGGCGCCATGCGGCCGATCTTGTTGGCGAAGTTGGCGGTGTACCAGAGATCGCCGTCCAGGCCGACCGTGACGCCGCGGAGCGACGCGTTCGGCGTCGGCACCTTGTGCTCGGTGATGTTGCCGGTGCGATCGATGCGGCCGAGCGCGTTGGTCGAGGTCTCAACGAACCAGATCGAGCCGTCGGGATGCGTCACCATCGCGCGCGGTTGGCTGTCGTGGCTCGGGATCGGAAACTCGGTGACCTTGCCGTCCATCGTCATGCGACCGACGCGGGAGCCCGCGGCCTCGCTGAACCATAGCGAGCCGTCGCGCACCACGATGGAGAGCGGCTTCGAGCCTGGCGAGATGCCGTCCTTGAACTCGGTGACCTTGCCGTCCGGGGTGATGCGGCCGATCTGGCTTACTTCGGTTTCGGAGAACCAGATGTTGCCGTCAGGGCCGAGCTGCATGGCGTCGGGACCGGCGTTCGGTGTCGGCAACGGGAACTCGGTGACCTGACCTTGCGGCGTGATGCGGCCGATCCGGCCGGCGGATTTTTCCGCGAACCAAAGATTGCCTTCGGGGCCGACGACGATGCCGATCGGCGTCGCGTTTGCGGTCGGCAGGTCGAATTCCTTGAAGGTATAGCTCTTGGGATCGAGCCGGCCGATTTTCGAGGCGCCGCTCTCGCAGAACCACAGGCAGTTGTCGCGGCCCTCGACCGCGATATAGGGCTTGCTGCCCGCGGTCGGGATGCGGTGCTCGCGGATGGTGGGTGGTGCGACCGTGCGCCGGCGGGGTGTGGCTTCGTGTGCAATCGACATGCAAGGATGCTAGCGAGCCATCGAGTCAACCGCAACCAACCGGGGATCAACGATCATGCCGAAGCTCGACGGCATCCTGGAAACCGCCCTCTACACCGACGACATGGCGCGCGCGCAGGCGTTCTACGAAGACGTGCTAGGCTTGCAGCCGATCTTCAGCGACAGCCGCCTGCGCGCCTATGGTGTGGCGAGCCGCAGCGTGCTGCTGATCTTCCGGCGCGGCAGCGCAACCCAAACCGTGACCATACCGGGTGGCACCATTCCGGGACATGACGGCGCGGGTCCGTTGCATGTCGCCTTCGCCATCGGCGAAGACGAACTCGATCAATGGGAAGAGCATCTGGCTTCGCGCGGCGTTGCGATCGAAGGCACGACCTCGTGGTCGCGCGGCGGCCGCAGCATCTACTTTCGCGATCCGGACGGACACCTCTTGGAGCTGGCGACGCCGGGATTGTGGTCAGTGTATTGAAACGCGCCGTTTAGCTTTTGCCGGGCATCGCCACGCTGCGGCCCGCCGCTTCCGGCCGCGGCAACTGGCCGTGCGCGGCCTTCATCTGAATGAGCCGCCGCGTCACTTCGGTCGGGAACGGCGCGGTCTTCTTCGCCGCCATGTCGACGTGCAACGACATGTTCTCCGAGGTGGCCGACACCCAGCCTTCCTCGGCGTGGAAGAGCTGCTCGAAATAGTGCATCCGCTTCGAATCGTAATCGAGCAGTTGGAAGGTGACCCGCACCGGATCACCCTCTTTCAACTCGCGCAGGTAGCGTACGTGCACCTCGGCGGTGAAGGTGGAAAATCCCTTCTTTACATAGTCGGCGCCGCAGCCGAGCAGTTCGAACACCTCGTCCACGGCGCGGTCGAACAGCACGTTGTAGTAGGCCATGTTGAGATGGCCATTGTAATCGATCCAAGCCGGCTCGACCTTCATCAGGGACGAGACGAAAGGGGCGAAGAACACGGGCTCCAAGTCGCGGCGGTCGAGCATGACGTTATTTTGCCAGATGTTTGCGAATGTGCAGCACAAAACTTCAGTAAAATGTACGGGTGCTGCGCACTGGCGGAAGCGTCCTACGAACTGAGAAAGGCCTTTACCTCCTCAAAAAATCGCTCCCAGCTCGCGTCGCCCGGCAAAATGACGTGATTGCGGCCTTCCAAGGTCACGAAGCGCGCACCGGGAATACCGGCCGCCAGCCGGCGGCCTTCCTCGAACGGTTGCACGGCGTCATGGCGGCAGTGAAGCACGAGCGTCGGAGACTGAACGCGCGGAAGCAGGTCTGTGACGTCGATGAGGTCCACCGCGTGACGCAACCGCACCGCATTGTCCGGCGAGGTTGTTATGCGCTGCAGATCGTTGAACCACTCCATCTGCTCGGCGGTGGCGCCAGGGATGAACTGCGATGTGAACATCTGCCGGAATGCCGGGTTTTCTTGGCCCCAGCCCTGTCGCATCAGGGTCGCGATCGCATCGGAATTGGCGATCTCCTGTTGCGAGCCGCGCATGCGCCGTCCGCGCGCAAATCCGCCATAGAGCACAAGATGTCTCACGCGTTCGGGATGCCGTATCGCATAGGCGACTGAAATGGCGGCGCCCTGGGACACGCCCAGCAGGTCGAATTTGTCGAGGCCGGTTGCTTCCACCACGCTCTCGATGTCGCGCACGAACGCTTCGAAAGAAATCTCGGCGACCTCCCAGTCCGAGAGGCCGTTGCCGCGTGCGTCGTAGCGGATCAGCCGTCGCCCGACAGCGATCTCCTGCAGGAACGAACTCCACACCGGGCTCTCCCAGTCGTACTCCAGGTGCGTCAGCCAATGGCCGGTCCGCAGCAGGGGAATTCCTTTGCCCACCTCGGCATAGGCGATGCGAACGCCGTCGCTCGCCGTGCAGAAATGCACTTCCTGGTGCAGGGGGACCGGCACCACTGGCGGTCTCGCGGCCGCCGCCGTTGAGCGTTGCGCCGCCTTTTCGCTGACCTCGCCGACGAAGCGGATGCCTTTGCGCGCGATGGTGCGGATCAAGCGCTGCTCGTCGCCGCTGTCGCCGACCGCTTTTCGCACCGCGTTGATGCGGCTGGTCAGCGTCGATTCCGACACGATCCGGCCGCTCCAGACGGCGGCGATCATATCGTCCTTGGTTACCACCCGGTCGCGGTTTTGCAACAGATAGGTCAGCAGGTCGAACACCTGTGGCTCCATCGCAATCAGTTCGGAGCCGCGCCTGAGCTCGCGCCGCTCGATATCAAGTGCATGATTTTCAAAGTGAAACTGCAAAGTCATCCCCCCAGGCGCCGCACCCAGGTCATGCGAAAATCAAGTCTATCTCAAGGACAACACAAGCGTCTCGCAAAGTCTTCGAGCCGCGCCGCCGGCATCCTCCGCCCACATTGATCGCGAATCCCGCGATCGAAACCGCCCGGAGGAAGCCATGACCCAGATTCACGATTTCGAACTGGACGTTCGCCGCCACAGCGATGGCTCCATCGATTTTGACCATTATCGTTCCCGGGCGACTGCGCTGCGCGGTGCGGCCTTGCGGGACGCCTCCACGCTGAGGTCGACGTTCAAGTTCATCATGATCCTGGCGGTGGCGATCGGCGGCGTTGTCCTGGTCGCGAATGCACCATCTCCTGTGATTGAGGCCGCCTGCCGCCATTGTACGCGGAGCTTGGTCCCGGTCGACGAGCCGCCGGCCTCAACCCACATCGCTGCGTTTCCGCGCACATCGCGGGCCGAGTGACATCGGGAATCTCTTCCCGGCTTCGGCGAGCGACGGAGCCGGGGATCGCCGTGCACGCTCGATCCACAGGGGAAATCACAATGGGTAGATTGATAGCGCTTCTCTACGGGCTCGCAGCCTATCTCGTTTTCTTCTTCGCGTTTCTCTACGCCATCGGCTTTGTCGAAGGCCTGTGGGTGCCGAAGACCATCGATACCGGGACGGTCGTGCCGACGACCGAGGCTCTGATCGTCAATCTTTTGTTGATGTCGCTGTTCGCCGTGCAACACAGCGTGATGGCGCGCAGGCAGTTCAAGGAATGGTGGACGCAATATGTGCCGAAATCAGTCGAGCGCAGCACATATGTCTTGTTCGCCAGTCTGGCGCTCCTTCTCTTGTTCTGGCAATGGCGTCCGATGCCAGACGTGATGTGGCAGGTCGCCGATCCGTCAACCGCGATGGCCATCACGGGCCTGTCGTTCGTTGGCTGGCTGCTGGTCCTAACCTCGACGTTCCTGATCAACCACTTCGAACTGTTCGGAGTGCATCAGGTCGTCAACAATCTTGCCGGGCGTTCCATGTCTGAGCCGCGCTTCAAGGCGCCGGTGCTCTATAAAGTGGTGCGGCACCCAATCTATCTCGGCTTCATCATCGCGTTCTGGGCCGCGCCGGTGATGACCGTCGGGCACGCGCTGTTTGCCGCAGTGACGACGGCCTACATTTTTGTCGGTATCTGGCTCGAGGAGCGCGACCTGACCGAGCTCTTTGGCGACGAGTACCGGCGTTATAAGGAGCGTGTGTCGATGCTCGTCCCCTGGCGCAAGTCGGCTTGACCGGCGGGATCGGATCGCTCTCAGCGGCGCCGGCGCTTTGCCGGCGCCGCTTTCGTTCTGCTAGCCTACTGCCATGATGGCAGAAACCTCCGCGCCCCCGCGGCGCGATCCCAAGGCGATCGAGGCGGTGGTGCGTGCGCTCGCCGCCCGGTTCGGCAACCGGCTGGTGACGTCGCAGGCGGTCCGCCAGCAGCACGGCAACACCGTCACCTGGATCGAGAACCAGCCACCGGATGCGGTGGTGTTTCCGCAATCGACCGAGGATGTGCAGGAGATCGTCCGCATCTGCGCGGCGCACCGCGTTCCGATCATCCCGTTCGGCACCGGCACCTCGCTCGAAGGCCATGTCAACGCGCCGCAGGGCGGTGTCTCGATCGACGTCCGCGACATGAACCAGGTGCTGGCGGTGCATGCCGAGGATCTCGACTGCGTGATTCAGCCCGGCGTCACCCGCAAGGCGCTCAACGAATACCTGCGCGACCAGGGTGTGTTCTTCCCGATCGATCCCGGCGCCGACGCCTCGCTCGGCGGCATGGCGGCGACGCGCTGCTCGGGCACCAATGCGGTGCGCTACGGCACCATGAAGGACAACGTGCTGTCGCTCACAGTGGTGATGGCGAACGGCGAGCTAATGACCACAGCGCGGCGGGCGAAGAAATCTTCCGCCGGCTACGACCTGACGCGGATAA
>Ga0207670_10001206_pt1 | contig 13654 bp, 10 predicted proteins | sample KBSS23HmetaG_FD_184339 | JGI IMG/M metagenome (GOLD analysis project Ga0207670, IMG submission 184339) | Switchgrass rhizosphere microbial communities from Kellogg Biological Station, Michigan, USA - KBS S2-3H metaG (SPAdes) (version 2) | ecosystem: Host-associated > Plants > Roots >... | reverse complement strand
GAGGATCTTCTCCTTCGCCGGACCCTCGAGCTCGAGCGACGGCGCGGGGAGGACCGAGACCGGCACGTTCAGCTCGCCGGCCAAGAACGACTCCGCGCCGGTCACGAACGCGCCGCCGCCGCAGAGATAGATGTGGGTCGGCTCGTCGCCGCCCGCCGCGCGGTGCGCCCCCAGGGTCACGCGGATCTCGCGCGCGAGGCGGTTCGCCGTCTGCGGGAGCCCCTCCGTGCCGTACGACAGCGAGCGCGTGAAGACCGGCTCGCCGGCGCGCATGATGAGGACGTCGCTCGTCTTCTGCCCGAGGTCGACGATGGCGAACGTGGCGTCGGCGAGGCCGGCGGTGAGCGGGACGAGGGTCGCGAGCGGGAACGCGCCCACGCCGACGCGCTCCGGCTCCGCGGCGAGCGCCCCTTTGACCTGATCGATCCGCTCGCGCACCTCGTCGACCTTGGCCACGGCGGTGATGACCGGGAGCACCTGCGGGTCGGCGCCGGGGAGCGCGCGGAGCCCCGCGAGGATACGGAAGTCGAAGACCGACTCGGCGAGATCGAACGGGACCTGCGCCTCGAGCTCGAACGGGAGGACCTCGGCGAGCTGCCTCTGCGCGCTCGCCGGGAGCGAGAGCGTCCGCACCGCCGTGCGGGCCCCCTCGACCGCGACCGCCATCCCGTCGCCGGCGCCCGGCTGGCCGAGCGCCGCGGCGACGGCGTTCTGGATCGCCGTCGTCACGTCGGCGCCGACGACGTCCGCCGCCGCGAGCGACTGGAGCGAGAGCTTCCGGTACGCCGTCTTCACGACCGCGACCTTCACCGCGCTCTTTCCGATATCGATTCCCAACCAGGTCGGCATGTGAGCCCTTCAATCACGCGGTCGGCTTTCGCCGCCGCTCGTCAGTCGATGCGGTAGTAGACGACGGTGCCGCCGGTGCTCGGCGTGAGCGCCGCGGCGATCCCGTTCGGGTCGGCGCCGGGCGGGAGACCGCCCTTGTCCCCCGCGGAGCCGGCCGGTGGCGTCTGGGTGATCCCGGTGCCCGGCGCCGTGGTGGTGGTCGGAGTGGAGCCGCCCATCGCCGGCGCGTTCCGGAAATCGACGACGGAGTGGATGCGGACGCGCGTCTCGCGCTTGTACCCCTTCACGACGCCGATCGCGTAGATCGAGAACATCTTGCTCTCGGTGGTGATCGTCTTTCCGAACTCGCTGTCGGAGAGGAACTTCACCGGCTTCATCCCGAGGAGCTGGAGCATCGGCCCGAGCTGACCCTGCCCCTTCATCGCCGCCACGAAGTCACCGGCGCTCCCGAAGAGCGGCGCGCCCATCGTGATCCCCTTCGCCATCGTGACGCCCATGACGAACGTCTGCGACTGCGTGAGGTCGGTGCAGACCTCGGCCTGCGGCGCGCCGGCGCACACGATCGCGAGGAGCGTCGCCGCGTTGGCGGTGTTGACGTTGACGAGGCCCGAGCCCCACACCGTCATGATCCGCTTCTCCGGCTTCTCCGGATCCGGATCGACGAACGCGGTCCAGAAGTCGTCGGTCACGCCGCGCACCATGTGGAGCTCTTCGAGCGAGTCGTACGGCGCGTTCTTGCGCCGGTACGGCTTGGCGAGGAGCTGGTACCACGCGTCCTCGGTCCCGCCGGCGCCGGCGGTCTGCGTCTGCGTCGTGTCGCAGTTGAAGCCGAGCTCGTCGACGTCGGCCCAGTCGATCATCGCCGCGCACGTCTGGAGGCGATCGTGCGTCTGCCCGGTCGGATCGCGCTGCTCGAAGAGCGGGTTGTAGACCGGCGACGCGACCGCCCCCATGAGCTCCTTGGCCAGGCGGATGTGCGCGATGTCGTTCGACGCGCCGATGTTCAGGTCGATCTTCGCGTCCTCGTCGACGATCTTGAGCTCGAAGTGCCCGCCCGGCATCCCCAGGTTCTTCGACAGCGACATGTCGAGCCCGGCCTGGCTCGCGAACCCCTTCGACGCCTCCTCGTCGTTGAACGCGCCCAGGATCCGGTCCGAGAACTCCCACACCGGGATCTGCGGCGGCGCCTTCTTCAGGAACGCGAAGAGCGGCGCGATCGACTGGCGGATCGTCGGCTCGCTGGCGATGAGGAGGCGCGACAGGTTCACCGCGCTCCGCGCCATGTACTCCGCCTGCACGCTGTCGCGCTCGGCGACGGCCGACGCGAGCTCGGTCGACGTGTCGTCCTGGAACTCGGCGAGCATCACCGTCAGGACGGCGATCGCGCCGAGGACCATGATGAGCGCGATCCCGCGCTCTTTCGCGCGCTTCTTTCGCCTTTGGAGGTCTTTCGGGCTCATCATCGGGGGATCGCGAACGAGAGCGGCTGCTGCATCGGCAGCGTCGTCTTCGTGGTGTAGGTGGCGGCCGCGGCGCCCGGGACTTCGGCCAGGGTGAGCTTGATCTCGATCTCGAGCGGCAGGCGGTTGTACTGCCCGGTCGCGGCCTGCTGCGTATCCCACGTCTCGACCCAGAGGCCGCTCATCGGGTCGAGGAAGCGCAGGCTGAACGACTCCACGTTCTCGGCGACGACGTTGACCACGCCGCCGCGCTTCGGATCCATGTCCATCGGCACCTGCTCGCGGCGCACGAGGTCCATCTTCCCGTCGTGGTCCGGATCCCTCACGACGAAGTAGCCGATCTCGGCCTGATCGCTCTCGTGCGAGGACGCCTCGGTGCGCCGGTGGGCGAACGACGCGAAGTCGACGCGGTCGTAGTTGGTCGAGCTCGACGCGATGAACGCGGTGAGGCGCGTCTGCAGCGCAGGGACGGTCGGCGTGTGGAGCGATAGGTACGCGCTCTGGAGCTCGCGCGCGATCCGGAGCACCGCCGCGCGCCCCTGGTGCGCGCGCTCGACGCGGAGCGCCTCGCCTTTCTTCCCGCGCGACATCGAGTCGAACGCGCCGTAGATGAGGAGCGAGATCATCGAGAGGATCGCGAGCGACACGATGATCTCGAGCAGCGTCATGCCGCGCTGCTTCCGGCGCTCCGGGCGAAGGCGTCGCGCGCGCATCAGTACATCCTCGGTATGGGGGTCGCAGCGCCGCCGGCGGGGGGTCCTCGGTCGACCCCGGGGACACCGGGGGCGCCGACGATGCCGCCGCTCGGCTGGGTCCCGCCGCCGCCCGGGACACCCGGGATCTGCGGGACGCCGCCGTCGAGGCCCGTCCCCTGCGCGAAGCCGCCGCGCGCCGGGTTCGTCACGTACTCGACGAGGGTGAAATCGCGAGCCTTGAACCCCTCTTTCCAGTGGACCGCCACGGTGAGGCGGCGGATCGACAGCTCCATGCCGATCTTCAACGTCGGGTAGACGAAGCTGAAGATCATGTTGAACATCCCGTTCATGCTGGCGCCGCCCATCTGCGACTGGAGCGACGTGCCGATCCCGGCGAGCCCCGCGTCGAGATCGAGCCCGGCTCCGCCGGCCGGGTTCACGAGGCCGGGCGGGAGCCCCGGGATCGCCGGCGCGCCCCCCGACCCGAGCGGCGCGAGGCCGCTCGGGAGCGGCGACGCCGAGCCGGAGAGCGAGAGGCCGCCGTCGCCCGACGCCGTCGTCCCGGGCGGGTTCGGAAGGACCACCTTCTCGACGCGCGTGTCGCAGCGGAACGGCGCCGAGTCGTCGTTGCAGCACGAGACGTCGGTCTGCAGATCGTCGATCTCGGGGTAGCCGAGCTTGAGGAGCTTCTCCTCGAGCTCGCTCATCTTGCAGCGGCCGACGTGGATCGCGCCGCCCATGTTCGCCGCGCTCCGGTTGCTCGCGGCGAGGCCGCCCTGCGCCGACAGGATGACCGTCAAGGACAGCCCGAGGATCGCCACCGCGACCATCACCTCGAGGAGCGAGAAGCCGCGCCGCCGTGCAACCGAATATGTGCAGAGCGCATGCATCAGAAGCCCGTGTCCTCCCGCTCCGAGGCTTCCTTGTCGTCCTTCGGGAGCTCGAGCGGCTGCGGGCCGTCCTTGATCGACACCTTCCCGGTGAGCGGCGACACGAGGAGCGACACCGTGTCGCCGTCGTCCTCGGAGTCGCCGATCCGGAGCTGGATCGTGGCGCGCTCCGTCTGCCCGCCCGGCCAGAAGTAGAGGTAGCCGCGCCCTTCGGTGCGCGCGGCGTCGTCGTGCGCCGTCTGCACCGAGCGGAACTTGATCCCGCGCGCGAGCGGCCGCGCGTACTTCCCCCCCGCGGTCTTCGCGCCGATCTCGCCGCTCTCCACCGGGTGGAACTGCGGCTTCGGGAGCGGCGGGCCCTTGATGATGCTCTCGCCCTCCTTGATCGCCGCCTGCTCCGACTCGGTCACCGCCTCCGCGCCGCCGGTGCGCCCCTTGTCGAGCGCCTTCGCGAGCATCGGCCGGTCCGCCTCCTCGAGCCACATCGTCCCCTCGTTGAAGTCCATCACGAGGCGGAGGCTCTTCGACGTGGCGGTGGCGCGCGTGTACGCGACCTTGATCGCGCCGGTCACGAGCGACGCGGACTGGCGGAGGCGCGCGCCGCCGACCTGCCCCCCGCCGAGCACCACGCCGCCGAGGACGAGGACGATGATCGCCATGACGATCAGGATCTCGACCAGCGTCATCCCGCGCCCTCGCGCCCGCGCGCGGAATCCGCCCCATCGGCCATTTCGGCCCGGGCGCTGCGCGTGACGCCTTCGGTGGCGGGGGGCGCGGCTCACGGGGTCACTTCTCCTTCGACGGCTCCGGCACGATGATGTCGTCGTTCCCGCCCTCTTTCTTGTCGGGGCCGTAGCTCGTGACGACGACCTGCTGCTCGTCGCACTCGATCTTGAACGGCTGCTCCCACGCGTCGGTGATCTTGCTGCTCGAGCTGATCTCCTTGTCCGCCTTCAGCCGCTCCGCCGTCGGACACTCGCTCGAGTGCTGGAGCCGCCACGCCTCGGCGACCTGCTGGAGCGTCATCGCCGACGTGCGCGTCGAGTCCTTCTGCGCCTGCGCGAACTTCGGGATGGCGTAGACCGCGATCCCGCCGGCGATCATCCCGACGATCGCGAGGACGATCAGGATCTCGATCAGGGTGACGCCGCGCGACAGCGCTCGGCGGATGCTCCTCTCGGTACGATTCATCGGAAAGACTCCCTCTTGGCAAACATCCCTGTGCCTTCTGCCTTCCTCGCGATCACTGCACGCGATCGAGCCCTCCGGGCAAGCCGTCCGGGCCGTCGCTGACGAGATCGAACCCGGCTGGGTCGCGCCGCCCCGGGCAGTCGAGCCGGAGCGGCCGCCCCCACGCGTCCTCCGGGACGTCGCGGACGTAACCTCCGCCCGAGCTCGCGGAGCTCCTTCGGGCAGGTGCCGCCGTGATCGGCGCGGTAGGCGGCGACGGCGCGCTCCGCCGCGCCGATGCTGGCGCGCGTCGCGCGGAGGTCCGCCGCGTGCCGCTCGCGCGTCCGCACGACGAAGACGAGCGCGAGGCCGAGGATCGTCCACATGACGAGGCGCGCACGCGCCCGCCCGAGGAGGCCGAGGAGGCCCCGCTTCCGCTCCCACGGGAAGAAGACTCGCGTCGGAAGGCGGGCCACGTCATCACCTCACTGCACGAAGTCGTTCATCTGGATGAGCGGCATCAGGATCGAGAAGGCGATGAAGCCGACCGCCCCGCCCATCACGACGATCATGAGCGGCTCGAGGAGGCTCGTGAGCGCCTGCACCTTGGTCTCGACCTGCGTGTCGTACGCCTTGGCCACGTTCTCGAGCATCGTCTCGAGCTGCCCGCTCTTCTCGCCGACGGCGATCATGTGCGTCACCATCGGCGGGAAATCGCCGCTCCGCTTCAGCGGCTGGGCGATGCTCGCGCCCTCGCGGATCGATGTCGCCGCCTCCTCGACCACCTTCTCGAGGCGCGCGTTGCCGATGACGTTCTTCACGATCTCGAGCGCCTTGAGGAGCGGGACACCGCTCTGGAGGAGCGTCGCGAGCGTCCGCGAGAAGCGCGAGACGGCGAGCATCCGGAAGAGGCTCCCCATGATCGGGACGCGGAGGAGGAACGCGTCCTTCTTCACCTTCCCCTCCGGCGTGGCGATGTACGTGAGGAGGCGGGAGAGCGCGATCGCGATCACGATCCCGCCGACGACGCCGAGGGCGTACTCGAAGAGCGAGTCGACGGAGAACGCGGCGAAGACGAGCCCGATCGACGTGATCACCGCGCCGATGACCCACCCGATGCGTCGATCGGCGTTGCTCGCCGCCTTCCCCGCGGTGCGCGGCAAGAGGAGGAGGCCGATCGTGAAGATCGCCGCCACCGCCAGCATGAGGTGCGTGTCCTTCCCGCCGCGCGCGAGCGAGATCGCCCGCTGCGAGCACACGACCGCGGCGAGCGCGAGGACCGTGCCGCGCATCTCGGCCGACGCGATCACGTTCGAGACGAAGATGAGGAGCGACGTGTACCAGGGGAGCGCGCGGTCGAGGCTCGCGAAGATGCTCGTCACCTTCGGCACGACCGCCACCATCATGACGGTGATGAGGACCGACCCGATGATGAGCATCAGGATCGGGTACGCGAGCGCCGCGCTCACTTTGCCGCGGAGCCGCGCCTGCCCTTCCATGAAGTCGGAGAGGCGATCGAGCACCTGCTCGAGCGTGCCCGACGCCTCGCCCGCGGCGACCATGTTGACGTAGAGGCTCGGGAAGATCTCCGGGTGCGGCTCGAGCGCCTTCGCGAAGCTCGATCCTTCGTTCAGCCGATCGCGCACCTGCGTGAGCACCTTCTTGAGCGCGAGCTTGTCGACCTGGTCGGTGAGCGCCGCGACCGACTCGACGAGCGGGATCCCGGCGCCGACGAGCGTCGCGAGCTGGCGCGTCATCATCGCGACGTCGGTGACGCTGACGCGGCGGAAGAGCGCGAGGAAATCGTCGAGGCGGCGCCCCCCCTTCCGCTCGGCGGTCCCCTCGTTCGCGCTCGTGAGGAGGATCCCTTCGCGGCGGAGCGCCGCGCGGAGCACCTTCGGGTTGTCGGCGTCGCGGACGCCGTGCACCTGCTTCCCGGTCGCCGCGACCAGCCCTCGGTACTCGAAGACCGCCATGGCTACGCCGACGCCCCGGCTTTGGTGCGCGGCGGCGGCGCCGCGAGCTCGGACGAGACGGGCGAGGGCTCGGCCTCGACGTCCTCCTGCGTCGCGGCGAGGACCTCCTCGACGCTGGTGAGGCCGCGGAGCACCTTGCGCGCGCCGTCGTCGCGGAGGCTGTCCATCCCCTGCTCGACCGCGGCGCGCTTCAGCGCCTGCGCGTCGGCGTTCCGCAGGATGAGCGGGCCGACCGCGTCATCCATGATGAGGAGCTCGTAGATACCGCGGCGCCCCATGAACCCGGTGTTCGCGCAGCGGTCGCACCCCTTCGGCTTGAAGAACGTGGGGACCACCGCCGGGTCGAGCGCGAGGATGTCCGGCTCGGTGATGGATCGCGGGAAGTAGCGCGACTGCGCGTTGAAGCGGCGCGCCTCGCGCGTCCGCACGCGCTCCGGCGTGAGGCCGAGCTCCTCCATCTCGACCGCCGTCGCCGGGTACGGCTGCTTGCAGTGCGGGCAGAGGACGCGGACGAGGCGCTGCGCGAGGATCCCGATGACCGACGACCGGAGGAGGAACGGCTCGACCCCCATGTCGACCATGCGCGTGACGGCGCCCGCGGCGTCGTTCGTGTGGATCGTCGAGAGGACGAGGTGGCCGGTGAGCGACGCGTTGATCGCGATGTCGACCGTCTCCTTGTCGCGGATCTCGCCGACCATGACCACGTCCGGGTCCTGGCGGAGGAAGGCGCGGAGCGCGCTCGCGAACGTGAGGCCGATCTTCGGCTGCACGTGGAGCTGGTGGATCCCGCCGATCTCGTACTCGACCGGGTCCTCGGCGGTCAGGATGTTCAAGTTCGGCTGGTTGATCCGGTTGATGCACGCGTAGAGCGTCGTCGTCTTCCCGGAGCCGGTCGGCCCGGTGACGAGGATGATCCCGTCGGGGCGGCGGATGAGCGCGTCCATCAGCGCGTAGTCGCGCGGCGAGAAGCCGAGGTCGGGGAGGTCCAGGAGGACGCTCGACTTGTTCAGGAGGCGCATGACGATCCGTTCGTAGCTGCGGCTCGTCGGGATGGTGCTGACGCGGATGTCGAAGCTCTTTCCGGCGATCTTCTTCGCGATGCGTCCGTCCTGGGGGAGGCGCTTCTCGGCGATGTTGAGCGAGCTCTCGATCTTGATGCGCGAGACGATGCTGTTCATGAACGCGCGCGGCGCGCGCCGCGCGACGTAGAGCTCGCCGTCGATCCGGTAGCGGACGATGACCTCTTTCTCCTCCGGCTCGATGTGGATATCGCTCGCGCGCTCCTTCATCGCCTGCAAAAAGAGCGAGTTGACCCAGCGGATGACCGGGGCCTCATCGTCGGAGTCGAGGATGTCGCTCGCGGCCTCGTCGTCGACGGCGGACGCGGCCCCCTCCTCGGTCTCGAGCTCGCCGCCGCCCGCGTCGCGCTCGTAGACGCGGTTGATCGCGTCCTCGATCCGCTCGCGCGGGGCGACGCTCGCTTCGACCGGCTTGCCGAAGAGGACGCGCAGGTCGTCGAGCGCCGACGTGTCGAACGGGTCGGCGATGAGCGTGTGCACGAACTGCTCGTCCTCGTGGAAGACGAGGAGCTTGTGCGCCTTGGCGAAGCTGATCGGGATCCGCGTCGCGAGCGCCGTCGGGACGCGCTCCACCTCGACGCGCTCCACGTACGGGAGCTCCGCCTCGTCGGCGAGGGCGCGCGCGATCGTCGCCTCGTCGGCGATCTGCGCGTTGACGACGAGGTCGACGAGGTCGGTCCCCTTCTCGCGTTGGACCGCGTAGAGCGGCTCGAGCCGAGCTTCGGGGACGACCCCGCGGCGCACGAGGAGCTCACCGAGGAAGCGCTGCTCCGTCATCGCGCCGGCCTCATCGTTCGATCTCCCGGAGTTTCCGCGGCTGCGGCGCGACGTTCACGGGCGGGCGCTCGCCCGCGGGCGGCGCGCCGGTCGGCACCGGCGGCGGCGTGTTCGCGCCGGCGCCCGCCGCTCCGCCGGTCCGCGGCGCGGCGGGCATCTCGAGCGGCTCGCCCGGCTCGTGGCCGATGAGCTCCTTCGGCTTCAAGAGCTCCTCCATCCGCTTCTTCTCCTCCACCGAGCGGAAGCTCTGGCGGATCACCTCCACGAGCCCGTTGGTACGAGCGTAGTCCTTCGGCGGCTGGTAGTCGTGCTCTTCGGAGAAGACGAAGTAGCGATCGAGGAACTCCTGCCGTTCCTGCATCTTCCGCTCGAAGATGACGCGGAGATCCGCCTGCTCGCGGATGACGTACGGCGTCAGGATGAGGATCAAGTTCGACTTCTGGAGGTCGTTCTTGGTCGAGCGGAAGAGCGCGCCGAGGACGGGGATGTCGCCGAGCACCGGGATCTTGTCCTCGGAGTGGACGACGCGGTTCCGCATCAAGCCGCCGATGACCACCGTCTGCTGATCGGCGACGATGAGCTGCGTCTGCGCGGTGCGCTTCGTGATCGGGACGACGCCGAGCTGCCCCTGCGGGTCGCGCGCCTCGCTGATCTCCTCCGTGAGCTCGAGGCGCACCTCGTTCGACTCGTTCAAGTGCGGGAGGATCTTCACCTTGGTGCCGACGTCCTGGCGCGCCGACCCGCCGAAGCCGGCGCCGAACGCGCCGAGGCCGCCGAGCGCCGCGGCCGGGTTCGCGCCCGCGGCGGTGCCCGCGCCGAGCGCGCCGAGCGCGGGGAACGCGCCGACGTTGGTCTGGAGCGGGATGTTCTCGCCGACGTTGATCTCGGCGGCGATGTTGTCGGTCGCGAGGATGTGCGGCGTCGAGAGGACGTCGGCGTCGCCGGAGCTCGCGAGCGCGTTCACGAGGACGCCGAACGCCGGGATGCTGAGGCCGGTGCCGAGGAGGTTCTCGGTGCCGGGGATGCCCGGCGCGCGGACGCCGAGCGCCATCCCCTGGAGGTCGTTCGGCCCCGGGAGGAGGATCGTCTTCAGCGGGTTCAAGCCGCCGTAGATGAGCCCCTTCCCCTGGTCCGTGCTGAAGTCGTCGCCGCCGTGGAAGTTCACCCCGAGCTGGTCGGAGCGGCGGATCGAGAGGTCCATGATGACCGCCTCGATGAACACCTGGCGGCGCGGGAGATCGAGCCTGTCGACCACCGTGCGGAGCGACACGTAGTCGCGGAGCGACGACGTCACGACGATCGAGTTCGTCGCCTTGTCGGCGCTCACCTTCACGCCACCCTCGAAGATCCCACCGGCCGGGTTCGGCGTGCCGGCCGCCGGCCGCCCGCCGCCTCCGCCCCCCGCGGGGGCCGCCGCGGCCGCCGCCGCGCCGCTCACGATCTCGGTGAGCGTCTTCGTGAGCTCGATGGCGTCGGCGTGCTGGAGCGAGAGGACGTGGATCTCCCCCTCCGCCGACTGCGGGACGTCGATCTTCTTGATGAGCTCGAGGATGCGGAGATACGCCTTCTCCGTCGCGACGACGATCACCGAGTTCGTGCGGTCGTCGGGGAGGATCTTCGTGATGTGGAGCTCGCCGCCCCCGCCGCCTGCGGTCGTCCCGCCGCCGCCGCCACCGCCCTTCCCGCGCTCCGGCGCGGGCGCGCCGCCCTTCAAGTCGAAGAGCTCGTTCACGCGGTTCGCGACGTCGGTGGCGGATGCATAATGCACGGGCTCGATCCAGATCTGGTCGCCCGCGCCGCCGACGTCGATCTCCTCGACGATCCCCATCATCCGGCGGATGTTCGTCCCCGTGTCGGTGATGATGAGGAGGTTCCCCGGCGCGTACGTCGAGATGTCGCCGTCCTTGCTCTTGAACTTGCCGAGGACCTGCGCGACCTCCTCGGCGCCGACGCGCTGGAGGCGGTGCATCCGCGTGACGTAGCGGTCCTCGCCCGGCGCGCCCTGGCTGGCCCCGAACGTCGGCGTCGTCTGGTTCGCGATCCCCTGCGTCTCGACGATCTTGAGGAAGCGGCCGTGCGGGATGACGGTGAGCCCGTTCGTCTCGAGGATCGAGAGGAACGCCTGGTACGCCTCGGCGACCGTCACCTTCTGCGGCGAGTAGACGCTCGCCTTGATGCTCTTCAACTTGCCGCCGAAGATGAAGCGCTTCCCCGTGAGCTGCCCGATGACGCGCACGAGCTGATCGAGATCGGCGTCTTCGAGCGAGAACGCGACTTTGTAGTTCGGGTTCCGCGGCTCGAACTCCATCGACTGCTCGAACTGCGGGAGCTTGTCGGTGTCGCCGCTCGCCTTCCCGCCCGGCGCGACCTGCGCCCCCGCCGCGTTCCCCGCGCCGCTCGCGCCCGGTGCGCTCCCCGACGCGGCGCCCGTCGCCGGGTTCGCGGGGGCGGGCGGGCCGCCGGTCGGCCCGTTGTACGGCGGGTCGCTCGGCGTGCGGCCGCGGTACGGCGTCGACGCCGGCGCGGCCCCACCCGCCGCGCCGTCCGGCGCGGCCGGCGCCCCGAGGACGCTCCCCGGGCGCTGCAGCGGAACGCGCGGCGATCCCGTAGCACCGCTCGGGGCTTGGGCGTCAGCGGTCCCCCACGCGCCCAAAACGATCGCGAGAGCCGCGGTGGAGAGGATCGTCGAAGAAGTTCGTCTCATGTCGCTCGAGAATCTCGATAAGGTTCGCTGCGCTTACTGCGTCAGATCTGCGTACCGGGGCGGCCGCTCTCCGGGCGCTTCGCCGGATCCGGCGCGCTCCCTCCGCCCTTGGATCCGCGCGCGGGAGGCGGCGTCGACGCGCTGTTCCCCGCCACATCATCCTGCGACGACGCCTGCGACCCCGACGTCGCGTAGCCGATCGCGGCGACCGTGATCCCGCCCAGCGTGCCGAGGAAGAGCGTGCTCCCCAAGAGCATCACCGCCACTGCCTTCAACGTCTTCTTGAGGAGTTCTTGATTATCCATGATCGTTCGTGCTCATTCCGAGGTGTTGCCGCGAATCAAACGTCACTTGATGTTGTAGTCGAGGTTCATGTTCGAACCGCGGCGGTTCACCTGGACGGTCAGGTGATCGGCGGTGCGGAGGCGCGCGTACGCCTCGAGCGCCTTCTCGGGGCTCGTCATGTCGAAGCCGTTGATCGTCTGGAGGCGGTCGCCGTTCTCCATCCCGAGCGTGCCGAGGAGCGTGTCGTTGCGCACGCCGAAGAGGCGGATCCCGACGAGCTTCCCGTTCTCCTGCTCGGGGACGATGCGCGCCTGCTTCATGAGCTCGGCCTGGTTCTCGAGGATCTTGTCGACGACGCCGCGGTCGATGTTGAACTCGTTCGCGCTCACCTTGACGATCCCCTTCGTGATCGACGGATCGACGGACGGGGCGCCGCCGGCCGCGGCGGGAGGCGGCGTGGGCGCCGCCGCGGGGCGCGCCGCGGCCACCGGTTGATCCGGCTTGAAGAGCTCGGCCTGGCAGAGCGCGTTCCCGCTCGTCATCCACACGCGGTCCCAGCCGATGAACTTCACCTGTTTCCCGCCGAACTCACCGCCGCGCCGGCGGAGGACGCTCTTCGGATCGTTCGGCGCGGAGAACGCCGCGAACGACCAATCGGGATCGGCGGACGCCGCGATGATCAGCACCTTGAGCCCGTCGCACGGCGGCGCGGACATCGGATCGCTCAGGTCCGGCCCCGGGCCCGCGGCGACCTCGTCGGCGACCGCCGGCTTGTTCAACGGGCCGGTCACGGAGTCGAACGGGTTGCGCGACAGGATCGGGTCGGCGCTCGTCGCGTGCGATCCGGCGCTCGCCGCCGCGGGCGGGGCGCGCGAGAGGAGGGGCGCCGCCGCGAGCTGCTTCTCGTCGACCGCGAGGCCCGCCGCGGCGAGCTGCGTCAGACCGCTCGCACCGAGGAACGACGCGAGTGCCGTCAGCACCAGGAGGACGGCCCAGAAATGACGCTTGAGGATCTGATCGAGTGCCATACGACGGTGTCTCCGACGCTACCGGGGCGACTGGCCCCACCCCTCTATAGCGAGTCGCGTGCCATCGCCACGCATCGATTTTTTCTCAGTTATTATCGTAGGTTACAAGAACACGGCGGTCCGCCGTTTTCGCCACCTTGGCGCCCCTCCCCCGCTTCGAGCCTCCGGGCTGACAAAGTGACAATCGGAAATTTCGTCCTCCGGCTCCGACCCGACGGTTACGAGTCCGACCCGGGGACGCCGTCGAGCTTGCGGTAGATCGTCCGCGTCGAGATCCCGAGGAGTTGCGCGGCGAGCGACTTGTCCCCCTTCGTGTGGCGGAGCGTCTCTTTGATCACGCGGAGCTCGATCTCGTCGAGCGTCGCGCCGATCGCGAACGTGAGCGCCGACGGCTCGGCGGGTGCAGCGTGGACGATCGCGTCCGGGAGGTCCTGCTCGGCGAGCGTGTCGCTCCGGGAGAGGACGACCGCGCGCTCGATGACGTTCTCGAGCTCGCGCACGTTCCCCGGCCATGCGTAGTCGCACATGCGATCGAGCGCGCCGCGCGCGACGCCGAGGCGCGGCCGCCCGTTCTTCGCGCAGTAGAGGCCGAGGAAGTGGTCGACGAGGAGCGGCACGTCCTCGCGGCGCGCGCGGAGCGGCGGCGCGGTGATCGCGATGACGTTGAGCCGGTAATAGAGGTCCTCGCGGAAGCGCCCCGCGCCGACCTCGGCGAGGAGGTCGCGGTTCGTCGCCGCGACG
>Ga0207670_10001204_pt1 | contig 13672 bp, 10 predicted proteins | sample KBSS23HmetaG_FD_184339 | JGI IMG/M metagenome (GOLD analysis project Ga0207670, IMG submission 184339) | Switchgrass rhizosphere microbial communities from Kellogg Biological Station, Michigan, USA - KBS S2-3H metaG (SPAdes) (version 2) | ecosystem: Host-associated > Plants > Roots >... | reverse complement strand
TCTACGAGGGCGACGACGTCCGCATCGACAGCGCGTTCACCATCTACTACATGGCGGTGAACATCGGCTCGATGGTCTCGATGACGGCCACACCGTGGATCCGCGATTACGTCGGCGAGCATTACGGCGATGCGATGGGCTGGCACACCGCCTTCGGCTCCTGCGCCGTGGGCCTGGTGCTTGGCCTGGTCAACTACACGCTGATGCGTCGCACGCTGGCGCACATCGGCTCACCCTCGGATGAGCAGCCGGTGTCGATGAAGCGCGCGCTTGCGCTGGTCGGCGCCTCGCTGGTGCTGGTGGTGGTGGCGGCTTTCATCCTGCAGAGCCTGCTGGCCGCGAAGATCTGCGTGTACCTCGCCGGCCTCGTGATTCTCGGCATCTTCGTGCACCTGATCCGCAACGCTGAAAAGGGTGAACGTGCCGGCTTGATCGCCGCCCTCGTGCTCACCGTGCAGACGATCTTCTTCTTCATCTTCTACGCGCAGATGGCGACCTCGCTGAACCTGTTCGCGCAGAAGAACGTGAACCTCTCGTTCGACGTGTTCGGCACCCACCTCTTCAACTGGATTCCCGAGCAGTACCAGAACCTCAACGCGATCTGGATCGTCGTGCTCAGCCCGGTGCTGGTGCTGATGTACAACGGCCTCGGCCGCGTCGGCAAGGATCCGTCGGTAGCGTTCAAGTTCGCGCTGGGCTTCGCCGCCGTGGCAGTAGGTTTCTTCATGTACGGCCTCGGCGCGATGAGCGCCGTGGACGGCCAGGTGTCCTCGTGGACGATGGTCTGGGGCTACGGCTTCTACTCGCTGGGCGAGCTGCTGGTCAGCGGTCTGGGCCTGGCCATGATTGCCCGCTACGTGCCGGCGCGCATGGGCGGCTTCATGATGGGCGCCTACTACGTGGCCGTGGGTATCTCGCAGTACCTGGGCAGCGTGGTGGCCAATATTGCCGCGATGCCCGAGAACATCAGCAGCCCGGTCGAGTCGCTGAACATCTACGTCGGCCTGTTCAACAAGCTGGGCTTCGTCGGCATCGCCTGCACGGTGATCGCCGTGGTCATGCTGCCGCTGATGAACAAGCTTTCGCGCAGCCACTCCGAAGCGCATACGCCGTTGCCGGCCGTGCATAGCGAAGAAGTCTGATCGAACCCCTCGCCCCGCTCGTCGGGGCGAGTTTTTCAGGGCCATCGGCACGGCGCAAAGTGACGCAGCGGCGTGCCCTGACAACGGGCCGGCCGCGCAAACCGGCTAACATCGCCGGCATGAAACGCCCTTCCACCCAGCAACGCATCGGCCCCCGCACCTTGTTCCGCAGCCTCGCCTGGCTGCGCATCTGCGCCATCGCGGGCCAGAGCACCGCCGTCCTGGTCTGTGCGCTGTGGATGCGCATGGACATTCCGCTGCTGCCGCTGATGGTGGGCATCGGCCTGCTGGCCGTATTCGCCATGTTCGCCGCGTGGCGCCTCACCCAGCCCTGGCCCATCCGCCAGTGGGAAACCATCCTGCACGTGGGCGTGGACACCTCGGTGCTCGGCTACCTGCTGTATTTCACCGGCGGCGCGAGCAATCCCTTCATCACGCTGCTGCTGATTCCCATTGCGCTGAGCGCGGCGGCGCTGACCGTCGACGCCGTGCTGGTGGTGGCGGCCCTGGTGGGCGCGGCCTACGCGATCCTGCTGTTCTGGTACGTGCCGTTGCCGGTGTCGATGTATTCCACCGGCGACTTCTCGCTGCATGTGCTCGGCATGGGCGTGAACTTCGTGATCATGGCCGTGTTGCTGGGTTTCTTCATCAACCGGCTGTCGCGCTCCGCCCGCCTGCAGCAGTTGGAGATGCAGCGCGTGCGCGAACGTGCGCTGCGCGACGAGGGCATCCTCGCCATCGCCACGCAGGCGGCCGGCGCCGCGCACGAACTCAATACCCCGCTGTCGACCATGCGCACCCTGCTGCCCGAACTTCGCCGCGAACACGCGGGCGACACGGCGCTGGCCGAAGACCTCGAATTGCTCGAAGGGCAAGTGGATCGCTGCCGCACCATCCTTCGCGAGATGGTGGCGTTCGGCAAGGCACAGCTGTCGCAGGAACCCGAGCAGCTGACGGTGGACTCCTTCATCCACGGCTGCCTGGAACGCTTCCAGTTGCTGCGTCCCGAAGCCGACCTGGCGCTGGCACTGGACCAGGAAGCCGCTCGCACCGTGCTGCGCACGCCGCCCGGCCTGCGCCATGCCTTGCTCAACCTGCTCAACAACGCTGCCGACGCTTCCGCGCTCAACCAATCGCAGGCCGTGGCGCTCACCGTGCGCCGCGATGGCGGCTGGCTGGAACTGATCGTGGCCGACCACGGCCCGGGCTTTTCCGATCCCACGGGCGAGCTTTCCGAACTCGGCCGCTCGCACAAGCAGACCGGCCTGGGCATTGGCCTGGCCCTGGCCGAGGCGACCGCCGAGCGCCTGGCCGGCGAGCTGATTGCCCTCAACACCGGCCATGGCGCCCAGATGCGGCTGCGGTTGCCGTTGGCGGTGATCGCCGCGCCATAATCCCGTGCGGCGGATAGCCACAGTGGCACATGGCCACATGGGAATGCGTTGTCGCAGCGGCGAAAATGCACCTATCGGCATTGCGCCGAGGAGAAACACCATGAGCGACCAGCAACTACTCATCATCGACGACGACGCCACCTTTGCCCGCGTGCTCGCCCGCGCGCTCAGCTCGCGCGGCTTCGAAGTGATCACCGCCAGCAATGCCGACGAGGCCCGCGCCCTGACCCGCCGCCATCAGCCGCGATACTGCGTGCTCGACCTCAAGCTCGGCGAAGAGAACGGCCTGCGGCTGATTCCCGAATTGCAGGCCCTGGTGCCCGAGATCCGGGTGCTGCTGTTGACCGGCTACGCTTCCATCGCCACCGCGGTGGAAGCGATCAAGCGCGGCGCGCACGACTATCTGGCCAAGCCGGTCGATGCCGACGCGGTGGTTCGCGCCCTGCTCGACGGCGACACCAACGTCGGCGAAGACGATGTCATCGACGCGCCGGAAGCACCGCTGGCGCTGCGTCGCCTGGAGTGGGAACACATCCAGCGCGTGCTCACCGAATGCGACGGCAACATTTCCGAGACCGCTCGCCGGCTCGGCATGCATCGCCGCACGCTGCAGCGCAAGCTCAGCAAGCATCCGGTGCGTGAGCGCCCGGAAAACGAAGAATAAGCAGCAAGACCAAGGCAGGCGACGAGCCTGCCGCGCAAAGCGCGATTTACGGCGGAGACGACGAACCCGCATCCGCCGGCAACGGCTCCGCCGCACCGTCGTCCTCATCGCCGTAGATCGCCACATGCGGCACCCCATCGGCGCCGATCCAGCCGCGATACATGCCATCGGTATTGAACGGCATGGATACCGTGCCATTCGCATCCAAGGCGATGGCACCGCCGTTGCCGCCCATCGACGGGATTTCCTGATTGATCACTTCGGCCGCCGCGCGGCGCAACGGCACGCGCATCTGCGTCACCCGCATGCAGATTTCGTGCGCGGCCACGGTACGGATGTAGTACTCGCCCCAGCCCGTGCCCGACACGGCGCAACCGGAGTTGGCATAGGTGCCGGCGCCGATGATCGGCGAATCGCCGACCCGGCCCCAGCGCTTGTCCGTCATGCCACCGGTCGAGGTGCCGGCCGCCAGGTGTCCCTGCGCATCGAGCGCCACCGCACCCACCGTGCCGAAATGTTTGGCCGTCTCCACGTCCGAATGCTTCTCGTCGTTGGCGTCTTCCTTGAGCGCCTTCTGCAACTGCTGCCAGCGCTCCTCCGTGCGGAAATAGGCCGGATCGACCAGCACGATGCCTTCCTGCCTGGCGAACGCCTCGGCGCCATCGCCCACCATCATCACGTGCTGCGATTTCTCCATCACGGCACGCGCCAGCAGGATCGGATTCTTCACACGATGCACGCCGGCGATGGAACCGGCCCCCAGCGTGGCGCCATCCATGATCGCGGCATCCATTTCGTTCTTGCCGTCATGGGTGAAGACCGAGCCCTTGCCGGCGTTGAAGTTGGGGTCGTCCTCCAGCACGGTGATCGCCGCCGAAACGGCGTCCACCGCGGTCTTGCCGGCCTTCAGTTGCGCGTAGCCATTCTGCAGGGCCTGGGTCAGCGCCGCGCGTATGGCCTTTTCCCTGGCGGGACTCATCTCGCGCTTGATCACGCCCGCGCCGCCGTGGACCACGAGCACCGGCGACGCCGCATGGCTCAAGGACACGATCCCCAGCGCCGCGACGGCGGCGACAAGACGGCTCAACTTCACGGACGGTACTCCCCACAACGTTGGGGGGAGTATAGCCAGCGCCCCTGACGAAACGCTGCCGTATGGCGGCGTCCGCGCCTACGCGCAACCGGGCGTTGCGGTGATATCCAGCTTCACCGTGTGGTCCTGCGGATGGTCGCCGCCGATCTTCTCGCCCACCTGGATGGTGGCGGTCTGGCCGGGGAACGAGTGCAGCTTCGGATGGATCGGCTCCCTGATGATGCCGCCCGCCAGGTCACTCTGGATTTCCAACTGCCCGCCGTCGATGGCTTGCACGCTCACCGCGCCCTGGACGGGCGGATGCACGGCATCCTGGGCATGGCTGAAACGGTAAGCCTCGTTCTTTCGCAGGCAGACCTTGCTGGCCTTGTCGACCTGCTGGCCGTTGATCGAAAGTGCCATGTCGAAGGTGAAGCGGTCCACCGAGATCAGGTCCACTGTGTTCCTTCCAGCAAAGCCCGGAAGGTAGGTGCAGGTGGCGGCAAGCTGCCGCACGTCGGGAATGTCGGTGCTGTAGCACGACCAGCCGACACTGCCGACCTGCTCAGCCGGATGCATTTCGAGATCCAGATGTCCCGCCACCGAGCCGTGCGCATCGGCGAGCGCGATCAGCACATGCCCGCCTTCGCCAATCTCGAGCCGCTTGATCGCCGCGCCGAATGCACCGCTGTCGGGTGCCGGCAAACCCAGCGCCGCGTTGCTCGCCGGATTGCCCGACGGACGACGGGTCGATGCCGCCAGCGCATCCTGCGCCGGGCGCGCGTCCTGCAACGCCTTAGCCACGATGTCCTTGCCCGGGTGATAGCTGCCAGCGTCCAGCCCCGTGGCCGCATACACCGCGGCAGACAGCGTCGCGGCCAGCAAACCCACGCTCGTGCGACCCGCCAAACGCCGGGCATGGCCCGGTTGAATCCGCTTCAACATGACGATTCTCTCCGTGATGGGATGTCGTGACGACCAACTGCAACCCACCGGCAACAGCGCGCCAGTGGCCTGTGTCTTGAGCATGGCGCGGGCATAGAGGGCACGCGGCGCATCGTTCGCGCTGAGCACGGCCGCATCGCAGGCCAGCTCCAGATCCTGCCGCAACGCACGCAGCGCCCACCACGCCATGGGATGGAACCAGAACAGCGACGCCATCGCCTGCCCGACAAGGCACCACCAACCGTCGCGTCGGCGCGCATGCATCGCTTCGTGCGCGAGAATCAACGCACGTTCGGCAGGTTCGTAGCGCTGCTCGAAATCCGCTGGCAGCACGATGCGCGGGCGCCATGCACCCACCAGGGCCGGCCCCATGTCCGCATGCGTTGCCTGCAACACGGGCCACGGCAAGTTCGCGGCAGGGATTCGCCGAGCACCCTGCAGACGAAGGCGATATCGCCGCTGCGCCACGGCCGCGGCCACTGACGCGACCACGGCGCCAGCGAGCCGTGCCGCGACCACCAGCCACGAAAGGCCGCGCTCGTGAGCGGATGCGTGCGCCACCTCGATCAGTGGTGCGGGTGCGCTCCTGATCTGCAGCACCACGGGCGGAAGACCCGTCAACGATGCCGCCGCTGCATGCGGTAGGCAGGCAACGACGACCGCCAGCGGCGGCACCACCCAAAGCAACACCGCCAGCTGCGCCCCGAATACGCGACGGCACGCGTGTCGAAGCAATGCGACCGCGCCCAGGCCCAAGGTCAATGCCAGCGTCGCCAGCCAACCATCGGACAGCCAGTCAGGACTGCTCATCGTCGAGCTCCTGCAGCAGTTTCTTCAGCTCGGCGATGTCTTTCCTGGACAACTTGCGCTGCTCGGAGAAGTGCGCGACCAGCGGCGCCACGCGACCGCCAAAGAGGCGATCGAGCAGGCCCTTGCTCTCCTGCGACACGTATTGCTCGCGCGTGAGGCGCGGTGCGTAGAGATAACGCCGGCCGTCCCGTTCGGCCTTCACCGCCTTCTTCTTCAGCAGGCGATTGAGCAAGGACTTGACGGTGCCTTCCTGCCAGCCTTGTTGCGGGCCGACCTCCGCCAGGATCTCCTCGGCACTGCGCGGCGACGAGCGCCACAGCACCTCCATGATGATCGCTTCCGCTTCGCTGACTGCCATGAGGCCACCGTTTACGCGTGTAATTGATGTTCATGTTTACATGCGTAAACGATGACCGTCAAGCCGCTGGCGACCCCATGCGGACAGCAGCCCGGCGAAGTGAAAACCGCATCACATCGCCATTCCCGGCCCTTGCGACCTTGGTACAGCATGAGCGGTCACCAATCCGTCGTATGCTTGGCAGCTGGTTCTCCCCTGCAAGAAGGCATCGCAATGGACAAGGTTTATGCAAGCGCGGCAAAAGCCCTCGACGGCCTGCTGTTCGACGACATGACGATCGCCGCTGGCGGCTTCGGCTTGTGCGGCATTCCCGAAAACCTGATCGGCGCGTTGCTGGCTGCCGGCACCAAGGGACTCACCATCGTGGGCAACAACGCCGGCGTGGACGATTTTGGCATGGGTCCGCTGCTCAAGACCCGCCAGGTCAAGCGCGTGTATGCCTCGTACGTGGGCGAGAACAAGGAATTCGAGCGCCAGGTGCTGGCCGGCGAACTGGAACTGCACCTAGTGCCGCAGGGCACGCTGGCCGAGAAGCTGCGCGCCGGCGGCGCCGGCATTCCGGGCTTCTACACCCGCACCGCGTTCGGCACCAAGCTGGCCGAGGGCAAGGAAACCAAGGTCTTCGACGGCAAGGAGTACGTGCTCGAAGAAGCCATCCACGCCGACGTCTCCATCGTGAAGGCGTGGAAGGGCGATCGCCTGGGCAACCTGGTGTTCCGCGAAACCGCGCGCAACTTCAATCCGATGATCGCCACCTGCGGCAAGGTGTGCGTGGCCGAGGTGGAAGAAGTGGTGGAAGTGGGTTCGCTCGACCCGAACAACGTGCACGTGCCGGGTATCTACGTCGACCGCGTGATCCAGGGGCCGTCGTACGAGAAGCGCATCGAGTTCCGCACCATCGCCGGCGCCAACACCGGCAAGGAAAGCCCGATCCGCACGGCCATGGCGCAACGCGCCGCCAAGGAGCTGCAGGACGGCTTCTACGTGAATCTCGGCATCGGCATCCCGACCCTGGTGGCCAATTACATTCCGCCCGGCATGGACGTCACGCTGCAATCGGAAAACGGCCTGCTCGGCATCGGCCCGTTCCCGGATGAAGCGCACGTCGATCCGGACCTGATCAACGCCGGCAAGCAGACCATCACCGCCCTGCCCGGCTCGAGTTTCTTCTCCAGCGCCGAGTCGTTCGCGATGATCCGCGGCGGCCATGTGGATCTGTCGATCCTTGGCGGCCTGGAAGTGTCATGCACCGGCGACATCGCGAACTGGATGGTGCCCGGCAAGATGGTGAAAGGTCCCGGCGGTGCGATGGACCTGGTCAGCGGCGTGAAGCGCGTGGTGGTGCTGATGGAGCACACTGCAAAGGATGGTTCACCGAAGATCAAGAACCAGTGCGACCTGCCCATCACCGGCAAGGAATGCGTGGACCTGATCATCACCGATCTTTGCGTGTTCTCGGTCGAGAAGGGCAAAGGCATCACCTTGATCGAGCTGCACGATGGCGTGACGCTGGACGATGTGAAGGCGAAGACGGGCTGCGCGTTTACGGTCAGCCCGTCGCTCAAGCAGTAAGTCTTGCGGTTGGCATCCCGGCGCGTCCGGGATGCCTCGGTTACGCCGTGACCGGCGTGGATTCCGGAAAACGGATCCGCGCGATGTGCCGTCGGCCTTCGCGCGTCTGCAATTCCAGCGGCCAGTGGAAGCGCTCGCTGATGCGCTGGGCGATGGCCAGTTCGAAGCCGTGCCGGTTCGCACCGTTCGGCGGCACGGGTTCGCCCCGATGGGACACCGTCACCACGCCCGGCATCACCGTGATCACCACGGTACCGCCTTCGGCCTGCTGGCACGCGTTGCGGATAAGTTGCCAGCACAACACCGCGAATACGCGCGGCGAGCCGTGCAGCACGAAACGTGCGGGTTCCTCGAGTTCCAGCTTGATCGGGCGGCCCTCCAGCATCTCCATCACGTCGGGCAGTTCGTGACGGATCACGTCGTTGACGACGAAGTCTTCCTCGGTGAGGCCGTTGTCCGATTCGCGCGCGAGGATCAGCAAGGCTTCGACCAGGGCTTCCATTTCACGCGTGGAGCGCTTGATGCGCTGCACGGAACGCTGGCCGAAATCGCCCAGCGACGCGTCATCCGCCAGCATGTCGGCCGACATCTTGATCACGGTCAGCGGGCTGCGCAGTTCGTGGCTGGCGTCGCGGGTGAAATTGCGCTCGCGCTGGTTGTAGCCGGCGATGCGGTTGGCGAATCCGTAGAGGCTGCCGGCCAGCGTGGCGACATCGGCATCGGTACGCCGTGGCAACTGGTCGGGGCGCCAGCCATCGAAATCGCTGGACTGCTCGTTCCAGTCGCTCACCGCTTGCGCCAGCCGGCTCACCGGTGCCCATTGGCGACGCGCGGCGAGCCACGAGAGCACGCTGACGATCACGATGACCGCCAACACGGCGCTCAACGGCGCGACGTCATAGAAGCCCATCAGGCAAACGATCACGATGGCCAGCAGCTGCAAGCCAAAGATGATCGCCATGCGTCGATGGTACAGCCCGCGCCGGAACACCTGCGCGGGCCGTGCACTACCCCTGCTCGTCATAATCAACTCATGCGTACGCGATCATGCCGGCTGCGAGGCAGTAGCCACCTCCGACTCGAGATCGGCGAGGCGATATCCAGCGGAGTGGATGGTGTGCAGCAGCGGGCGGTCGAAAGGCTTATCGATAACGCGACGCAGGTTGTAGAGGTGTGAACGCAGGGTGTCGGAGTCCGGCAGCGTATCGCCCCAGATTTCACGTTCGATGTCGCGGCGACTGACCACGCGAGGCGATTCGCGCATCAGGATGGCCAGCAGCTTCAGGCCAATCGGCGACACGGTGAGTTCCTGCCCGCCGCGCACCAGGCGCAAGGTGGCGGTATCGAGCGTCATGTCGCCCACGGTGAGGATTTCGGTGGATACCTGCCGGCGGTCGCGACGGATCAGCGCGCGCAGGCGTGCTTCCAGTTCGCGCACTTCGAAGGGTTTCACCAGGTAGTCGTCGGCGCCGGCTTCCAGGCCCACCAGCTTGTCTTCGAGCGTGTCGCGGGCGGTCAACATGAGTACCGGGGTGGATTTCTTGGCATCGCGGCGCAGCTTGCGGCACACGTCCAGGCCATCCATGCCCGGCAACATCAAGTCCAGCACCACCACGTCATAACTGTTTGAAACGGCCAGATGCAGGCCACTGACGCCGTCGGCCGCATAGTCGACCGAATACCCCCGCCGCTCCAGAAATTCGCCGACCATTTCTGCGATCTGGCGGTTGTCTTCGACCAGAAGGATCAGTCCTGCCTGTTCGTCGCGCGAGCTCATCCGTACCTCCTGAAGCTGACTTCACAAAGGTGAACAGCTAACGACCGCCGTCGTGAGGGGCACGTGAAAGCGCCTGGTCCCAGTTCACGGACGGTTGTGATTATCCTCACGCTAACGCAACAGCGGCGCCAGCCCTTTCCACACGTTGTCCAGCACCATCGGCTCGCCTGCGGCGACCGGGTGGAGACCGTCGTCCTGCATCAGCTCCGGCTTGAGCGCCACGCCATCGAGCAGGAACGGCACCACGGCGGCATTCCTGCTCTTGGCCAGGTCCGCGTAGATGGCGCGCAGGCCGTCGCGGTACTGCGGGCCGTAGTTCACCGGCAGCTCGATGCCCAGCAGCAGCACCCGCGCGTGCGCCTGCTGGCCGGCATCGATCATCGCCGCAAGGTTGTCCTTCAGCTGGGCCAGCGGCAGGCCGCGCAGGCCGTCGTTGGCGCCCAGTTCGATCACCAGCACCGCCGGCTTGGTCTTCTCCAGCAAAGCCGGAAGACGATTTCGACCGCTCAATGACGTTTCGCCGCTGATGCTGGCATTGACCACCGTCCAAGGCGGCTCCATCTTGGTGAGACGGTCGCCGAGCAAATGCACCCAACCGGCCTCGACCGGAATGTTGTGGGCGGCGGACAACGAGTCGCCCAGCACGAGTACGGTTTTCGGCGGAGCCGCCTGGGCGGTGCCGGCGACGGCACCCCACAGCACGACCAGGCAACAAAGGAAACGACGCATGAGTGGCAATGCCTCCGCTTTATCCGGCAACCCGTCATCGGGTGCCAAGGGTGTCCTGCTGGACGCGGTCGATGTTAGCAAGTCGGTGCAGGGGCCCGAGGGGCAGCTCGACATCCTCACCGCGGTGTCACTGCAAGTGCGCGAAGGCGAGAGCTTCGCCATCGTCGGCGCCTCGGGCTCGGGCAAGACCACCCTGCTCGGCCTGCTGGCCGGGTTGGACACGCCAACCAGCGGCCATATCGCGCTCGACGGCAACGCGCTGGAGCGCATCGACGAGGAAGCGCGCGCCGACCTGCGCCGTCGCCTGGTCGGCTTCGTGTTCCAGTCGTTCCATCTGCTGCCCGCGCTTACCGCCGAGGAAAACGTGATGCTGCCGCTGGAACTGGAAGGCCGCGACGATGCACGCGTCCGGGCGCGCGAAGCATTGGAGGCGGTCGAACTGAGCGCGCGCCGGCGTCACTATCCGGCGCAGCTCTCCGGCGGCGAGCAACAGCGTGTGGCCATTGCGCGCGCCTTCGTGCACAGCCCGCGCCTGCTGTTTGCCGACGAACCGACCGGCAACCTCGACCAACGCACCGGACAGCACGTGAGCGACCTGATGTTCTCGCTCAACCACGATCACCGCACCACCCTGGTGCTGGTCACGCACGATGCCAAGCTGGCCGCGCGCTGTGCGCGCCAGATCACGCTGGATAGCGGCCGTGTAGTGCTCGCACCGCGCGCGCCTGCGGTGGCGGCGCCATGAGCATGGCATCGATCCCGGAGTGTCTCGCATGAGGCTGCTCACGCTTTCCCTGCGCAGCCTGCGCCGCGAATGGCACCTGCCCGAATTGCGCACGCTGGGCGCATCGCTGGTGCTCGCCGTGGTCGCACTGGGCGTGGTCGCCACGCTGGCCGCCCGGATGGAGCGCGGCGTGCTCGCCAGCGCCGCGGAACTGATCGGCGGCGACATCGGTATCAGTTCGCCGCAAACGCTGCCGGCAAACTTCGCGGCGCAAGCGAGCGATCGCGGCTTGCAGGTCACCGACGGCGCGAGTTTTCCAAGTGTGGCGTTCGCGCACGAGCAGAGTCAGCTGCTCGATGTACTCGCCACCGACAACGCCTACCCACTGCGCGGCAGCATGGAATTGGCACGGGGATCCGGCACCGTGGTCGGCCACGGGCCGGCGCCGGGGACGGTCTATCTCGATCATCGCGCGCTGGTGGCGCTCAACTTGAAAGTCGGCGACAGCGTGCAGCTGGGCGGACGCGACCTGCGCATTGGCGCCGAGCTGGTACGCCTGCCCGATGGCGGCGAACTGGTGGCGATGGCGCCGCGCGCATTGATGAACATTGGCGATGCCGAACAGGCCGGCCTGCTGGGCGTGGGCAGCCGCGCGCGCCACCGCCTGCTGGTGGCCGGGCAGCCTTCGCCGGTGCAGAGCTGGCGTGCATGGGTGGAGGCGCAGACGCTGCCGCAAGGGGCCGAGCTGATTACCCCGGAGCAGACCCAGGAACGCATGCGCAGCGCCTTCGACCGCGCCAGCGCTTTCCTGCGCCTCACCGCCCTGCTTTCCGCATTGCTGGCTGGCGTGGCGATTGCACTCGCCGCACAGCGTTATGCACGCCGCAAGACCAATGAAGTGGCTCTGCTCCGCGCGCTGGGCACGCCGCGCCGGCAAGTGCTGGGCTTGCTGGTGGGCACGCTGGGCCTGCTTGCCGTGCCTTCGGTGCTCGTGGGCGGCCTGATCGCGCTGGGTCTTGCGCAGCTCACCTGGAGTTTCGCCAGCCAGTTGTTCGCCGCCATTCCCACCACGATGCCGCTGGGACCGGCGGTGGCCGCCGCGGTGATGGGCCTGGCGGTACTCGCCGGTTTCGCCTTGCCGCCGCTGGCGCGACTGGCCGAGGTGCCCCCGGTAGCGGTGTTCCGCGAAAGTGCGGCGCGGCGCGTGAGGCGTTTCGATGCGCTGTATCTCGTGCCGGCGCTGGTGGCCCTGGTCTTGATCTGGAGCCAAAGCGGCTCGGCCAAGCTGGCGGGCATTCTGGCGGTCAGCCTGGTCGGCGTCGCGGTGGTGGCGGCGCTGCTTTCGGCCTTGATGCTGTGGATCGCCCGGCGCGTGGCGCCCGGCGCCCATCCGGCATTGCGCTTGGGCCTGGCGGCGCTTGCACGGCGCCGCGGCATGAGCCTGCTGCAGGCCACCGCGTTGAGCCTGGGCCTGGTCGCGTTGTTGCTGCTGGCCATCGTGGCACCGGCCCTGCTCGAGGGTTGGCGCAGCGAATTGCCGGCCGACACGCCGAACTGGTTCGTGCTCAACCTGCAGGACTACCAGCGTGACGGCTTCCAGCAAATGCTGGCACGCAGCGGCGGCGAAAAACTCAACATGCTGCCGCTCGCGGTAGGCAAGCTCACGGCCATCAATGGCCAGCCGATCGACCAGATGCACTTCAAGGACGAGCGCGCGAAGGACTGGTCCGACCGCCAGCTGCGCCTGTCCTGGGCCGCCGAGTTGCCGCCGAGCAACGAAGTGATCGCCGGCCAATGGCACGGCGATCATCCCGCGCAGGCCGAGGTATCCATCGACACCATGTGGCGCGACATGTACGGCCTGAAGGTGGGCGACATGATGCGTTTCAACGTGGGCGAAGGCAGCATCGACGCCCGCGTGGGCAGCATCCGCAAGGTGGACTGGACCTCGTTCCGGGTGAACTTCTTCCTGGTCTTCGATCCCGCGCACGCCGCCTCGCTGCCGCATACATGGATTGCGAGTTTCTACCTGCCGCGCGGTCATACCGAATCGCTGGCGCAGTTGTCGCGCGAGTACAGCAACCTCAGCCTGATCGACGTGGACGCCATGCTCGATCGCGTGCGCGAGATCGTGAACCAGGTGAGCGGCGCGGTGCGCTGGGTATTGGGCTTCAGTCTGCTGGCCGGTGCCCTGGTGCTTGCCGCGGCGCTGGCCTCCAGCGCGCAAGAGCGTCGTCACGAAGCCGCTCTGTTACGTACGCTGGGCGCGCGGCGCACGCAGTTGCGCATGGCGGCCGCCTGCGAGTTCGCCCTGCTTGGCCTGGTCGCCGGATTGACGGCGGCGTTCGGCGCGGCAGGCACGGGCATGTGGCTCGGTCATGCGATCTTCCACATCGAGCATTTCGTGCCGCCGCTGGGCGCGCTACTGTTGGCTGCGCTGGCTGCCGCCATCGTGGTGATGCTGCTGGGCCTGGCCGGCACCGCA
>Ga0207670_10001202_pt1 | contig 13687 bp, 12 predicted proteins | sample KBSS23HmetaG_FD_184339 | JGI IMG/M metagenome (GOLD analysis project Ga0207670, IMG submission 184339) | Switchgrass rhizosphere microbial communities from Kellogg Biological Station, Michigan, USA - KBS S2-3H metaG (SPAdes) (version 2) | ecosystem: Host-associated > Plants > Roots >... | reverse complement strand
GGGGCAGGTCGAGCGCGCGAGCGGCTTCCTGGGCGACGTCGGCGCGCCCGACGTCTACTACCTCAACATGACGTTCGAGCAGACGCCCGACCCAAACGTGGGGTACGCGGCGGTCCAGGCGGGCGCCGGCGCGCGCGCGATGATCGTCGACATGCGCGGTTACCCACACGGCGATCACTACATGGTCGACGCCGCGTTCAACCCCCCGGGGTTCCTCTCGCCGACGTTCGTGGATGGCATCGTGATCTCGGCGAACCCCGGCGACACGTTCATCTTGTCGGAGGTGTTCCCCATCGATTTCGAACCACCGCAGATCTTCACCGGCCCGATCGTCCTCATGGTCGGCAGCGACACGGCGTCGGCCGCGGAGAACTTCTCTCTGATGCTCGTCGACGCGAAGCGGACGAAGCACGTCGTAGGGCGGCATAGCGCCGGCACGAACGGGACGATCACCGGCTTCGAGGTGCTCGGCCATTTCAGCTTCGACTTCACCGGGCAGGGGCTCCGCCACGCCGATGGGTCGAAGTTCCTCGGAATCGGGATCGTGCCGGATATCGAAGTAACGCTCACTCCGGAGAACGTGAGCGGCGGAAACGATCCGGAGCTCGCCGCTGCGCTCGACGCGCTGAATCACTGATACCGCCACACGCGGCTGCGGACTCGCCTACACCGCGACCGACGGGTCGAACATCGCCATGCTCGGCGCGGCGTAGGTAGTCTGCAGATGACCCTGCACCGCGCACGGCGTAGGCTCCCGCCCATGGCCTGGGTCAAAGTCCCCCCCGAGAACCACCCCGTGTTCCGCGCCGCGTTGCCGGACGATCCGCGCGTCGAGACGATGCAGATGTTCGGCGGCATCGCCGCGAAGGTGAATGGTCACATCTTCGCAGGCCTCTTCGGACGCTCCACGATGGTGTGGCTGCCCGAGGACGAGCGGGCGGAGGCGCTCGCGCTCGAAGGTGCGGCGCCGTTCGATCCGATGGGCAACGGGCGAGTCCGGAGCGACAAGGTCATGTTGCCCGAGCGGATGATGAAGCGCACCGCGGACCTTCGCCGCTGGATCGCTCGCGCCTTCGAGGGCGCCGCCGCGTTGCCGGCGAAAGGCGCGAAGGCGGCGAAGACCCCATCGGCGAAGACGGCGAAGGCCTCAGTACCCGCGAAGGCAGCGAAATCCGCGAAGCCCGCGCCGAAAAAGAGCGGCTCCGCGAAAAAGGCTCCGGCGGTCCGGCGCACGACGAAGCGACGCGCCTCCTAGGTTCGACCCGAGCGGCGCGGCTTCCTCGCGCTCGGCGTCTTCGCAGAGGCTACTTTGGCGCGCGCCGCGGCGCGAGGTGCGTCGCCGCGTCCCGTGATGAGACCGTAGCTCTCCTCGATCCATCGCTCGAGGACATCGAGCGGCGGCCGCGCGTTGCCGTCGAACGTGGCCTTGACCCACCCGTTCGTGCCGACCTTGAAGCGCGACGGCTCTTTCGCCGCGAGGCGCCGCGCCTCCGCGATCGATCCGTCGAGCTTCACCATCACGTCCGAGACGCCGAGGAAGACGAAGGCCTTCTTGCGTGCCTTGACCGTCCTCCGCTCGGCCGGCGTCCCCTCGCAGGCGACGCCCTCCTCCGTGTCCGGTAGTCGCAGCGCCACCTTCCGCAAGGCCTTCATGAGCTCCACCGGGCCAGGATACGCGACGCGGTCCCTTCTGGCCTCCTCGACGCGACGCGATCTGGATCTACCGCGACGCGCGCACGTCCACGAGATTGGCGTGGTGCGAACGAAATGGATGAACGTCCTCTCGGCGGCGATCGGCGGCGCGCTCCTCGCGTGCGGTGGCTCGACGTCGGAGCTGCGCGGGAGAGGAGACATGGAGGCACGCATGGATCACCATCAGGACGCTAACGCGAGCGCTCACGCCGCCGAGCTCGCGCACGTGCTCGCGACCGACTCGGGGGTCGACCCGGGCTACCACCACGGGCCGAAACGCGTGACGGTGGGAGAGCCGTTCGAGGCGAAAGGGGTAGTCCTCAAGTGGTATGCGGTCCACGACGACCATCGCCCGATCCCCGAGGAGCTCACGCGCCTCGCGCGCGCGCGGCTCGCGGCCGGTCCGCTCGACGCGCGCGGCCTCGGCTTCGTCATCCTCCACCGCTGCGGCGACGGCTTTTACTTCCTCATCGTCGGCACCTGGCGAAACTCGAATGAGCTGTGGGAGACGGTCTTCTACAAAGATGGGGACAAGATGGCGGACTTCGCCCCGTGGCCACGCGAAGGCGCGCACATCCCCATGCTCTGCGTCTGGGAGCTCGTGCCGGCGTGGCACGAGCGACAAGCGTGGGTGCGCTTCCTGGCGTCGCCGCGCGACGAAGCGTCTGCGCGCATCTGGTTGGGCGATCGGTACGCTGGGCCGGCGTGAGATTCCGCGCGCGACCCAGCGTCCCGAAAAAGCCCCTCCCGCGCAGACCGGGCTCGGACGCCGAGCGCGGTCTGCTCGTCGGGAGTCTCGGACTACCGGTTACCGTTCTTGCCGGCGGCGAGCGGGCAGCTCACGACCTGCGAGAAAATGGTGGTGATGGTCTCAGTGAAGATCCCTTCGCCTTGAGCGCCCTGCGCCTTGCGGACGTTCGCAGACTTCAAGTTACGAAGGGTTTCCCGACTGACGACTAGCTTCTTGGTGTTCATATCGGGGTGACCTAGCACGAGTCGCGCCTTCGGCCGCGGCGCGCCGCGGATTCTCCCGCTCGGGCGCGTGATTCCCCGGGATGCCGATTTTTTCCGGGTCGCGGAGGAACGAAACCACGGTCGCTCCCGCTCCCGACGCTTGCGCCGAACGGGAGCAGAACGCACCGCGGTGCAACGCGTGCAGTGTTGCATGCGACGATGCACGCGTTGCAGGTCGCGTTTGCCCATTTGGGATCGGCGACCGCGACGTCACCCACGAAGCGCCGCGATCAGAGGCAACCCGCGGGCGCGGCGAGGTGAACGGCGGCCGGGCCGCCGGCGGCGACGACGCCGTTGCCTTGATCGTGCGACACCGCGACGTGGCACGCGCCGTCGGCGTGGTTCCCCGCCGCGTCGATCGCGCGGACGCCGATCGTGTACACGCGGCCGTCGCTGTTTCCGCGCCGCTCGGCGCGCAGATCGACGCCGCTGCACGTCAGGTTCACGATGTCGGCGTCGGTGTTGCCGTCCCCGGTGGTGTTCGCGGGCTCGTCGCTCTCGACGAACGTGATCGCGACGCGGACGCTGGGATCGCACGTGTCGGTGACCCCCGCGCAGTCGGCCAGGTCGATGTGGTGGAGCGAGTGATTCGGCGGCCACAGGTACGCCGTCGCCTTCGGCGTGATCGTCGGCGGCGCCGTGTCAACGACGTGGATCGTCGCGGAGCACGACGGGCCGGTGCCGCCGTCGCCCGTATGTGTCGTGACGGTAACGGGCGTCGTCCCCACGTGGAACGGGCCGGGCGTCGATACGTCCTGCCGTGTGTCGGCGCACGGCGCCGTGGACGGGACGAAAATGTGCTCGACACTCGCGCCGTCGTGCGACGAGCATTCGACTGTTACCGAACCGCCACATGTGAATGCGCCGGCCGGAGGTGTCGCGCCCGGCTCGACGCACACCGCGGTAAGTGGCTGGCTTTGGCTGCTCACCGTCTCACCGCCGTTCGAGCACGCCGCGAGGCTCACTACCGCGCACGCGAGGCGCGCGATGTGCTTGGGAAGGATGGTCATGCGCCGCGCTCAGCATTCGGCGTGCCCCGGGCATGTCGCTGCATTCTCGGCCACTTGCGCGCGCTCACCTGGTCGTGCCAACGACCGTTTTCATGCGGTCGGTGGTCACGCGACGACCCGACAGCGGCGCGGCAGCATGGAACTTGAATCGTTGTGCCGAGCGCTTCGTTCGACTCGGCGCCGCCCGGAAAGCGCAGTCGACATGGAATCGGCCTGATCAGCGGAAGCGTTGCACTTCGTTCGGTTTCGTCGTCCTATCCTGATTGCTCCCCTCGCCCCGCTTTTCCCCGCTCGAGGATCGTAACCAATGTCCCATTTCTCCATGCAGCAAGGCCCCATGGGCGGCTACGGGCCGCCCCCCCAGCAATACGGACCCCCGCCCGGGGCGTACGGGCCGCCGGGGGGGTACGGATCGATGCCCCCGCCCGCGCCGAAGAAGAAGAGCTCGCTCCCCCTCATTCTGGGTGGCGTCGGCTTGCTCGTCGTCCTCATCGGCGGCGGTGTCTTCGCCGTGTCGAAGATGTCGGGGCGCGGCGGCCACAAGGGCCTCCCCGTCGACGCGAAGCGCCTCCCGTCGCAGACGCAGGAGATGGCCGAGGAGCTGCTCGAGGCGACCCGGCACGACGATCCGCGCATCAAGAAGGCGTACGTGGCGTCGCAGCTCGGGTCGTCGTTCTGCCGCCCCGACGTTGGCGATCCGGCGATCCGTCTCGAGATCCTCGGCCTCTTCGGCTCGCAGGCCGCGAAGAGCTTCTTCCAGCCGAAGAGCCTCGACGGGACGCAGGCGCTCCTCGACTGCGGACAAGCGCTCGGCGCGGCGCTCGACAGTGACTACATGACCGAGCTCCTCTTCGCGGAGGACGAGACGACGAAGCACGACGCCGTCGTGACGCACTTCAAGCTCGAGGAGATCCCGTCGAAGTTCGGCTACGCCAAGCAGAATTTCAGCGGGCTCGCCGGCTTCTGCCGCATGCCGCCGAAGGGCGAGGACGGGAAGCCCGACATGACCGCCGAGTGCGGGAACGACTTCATGACCGGCGCGCACGACGGGACGACGTGGTTCTTCGGGAAGAAGTCGTCGCTCGACGTCCTCGCGAAGTCGTTGGTGAAGCCGACCACCGGCGATCTCTCGACGTCGGTCTCGGCGCTGCAGGACGCGGCCGACGGCACCGAGGGGCTGCCCTTCCGCCGGATCCAGTCGCAGCTCAAGACGTCGAAGAAGTTCTTCCAGGCGCCGTGCGCGTGGGCGTCGTCGCAGACCGCCGGGAAAGCGGGCGACCTCATGACCGAGTGCTTCCCCACGACGGTCGACAAGCAGATCGAGACGATCGACGCGAAGCTCCGCGCCGCGGCGTACGAGATGGACGCCGACATCGACAAGGCGGGCGCGGTGCACGGCAACATCGTCCTCATCGCGCGCGACAACGACGCGGCGAAGGACGTCGAGAAGGACGTGGCCGACATCGTCCGCGACTGGAAGAGCCACCTCGAGAACCACGAGTCGAAGATCGTGAAGCAGGCGAAGACCGACCCCATCACGCTCCGCGAGCACGAGTGGGTCGCGATCGTCGACACGTTCATGAAGTCGCTCCGCGGGATGAAGGTCGAACGAAACGGGCGCGCGGTGGCCGTCCGCTTCAACGAGCCGCTCTCGCCCGACGACAAGCGCGAGCTCGACGACGCGGAGAAGAAGACCGAAGACAAGCGCTCCGCGGTCGCCGACGTCCTCGAGGCGGTGCAGGCGAAGAAGGCGGTCCCGCAGCCCGCGCTCACCAAGCTCGTGGGCGAGAAGTGGGCGACGTTCCTCTTGATCCCGCGCGTCACGCTCAGCGCGGGGGACTGCAACACGATCAAGTCGAACGTCAACGGGATGAAGTTGAAGCAGATCACCACCGTCGAGGCGAGGAACCGCTGGTTCACGTTCTCGTCCGCCGACTGCTCGAAGAAGCACGACATCACCGAACCGGAGCGGGCGTGCCTCGTCGCCGCGAAGACGCCGGCCGACTTCATGCGCTGCGCGCCGCCCGTCGAGCCGCTCGAGTCGGAGTTCGGCCCCAAGAAGTGAACGCGGAGGGCGCGATCGGGAGCGCGCGGGCCCACGCGCCTCCCGCCGCGCAGCGCCGCTTCGGCGCGGTCGAGTGGGGCCTCACCGCGGTCCTCGCGCTGGTGTGGGGGGCTTCGTTCCTCTTCATCCGCGTCGGGATCGACGCGTTCGGATCGGGGCTCGTCCCGCCGCTCCGGATCCTCTTCGGCGCCGCGGCGCTCGGCTCCTTCGCGCGATCGCGGCGGCCGATCGCGCGCGAGGACCTGGGCCGCGTGGCGCTCCTCGGCTTCCTCTGGATGGCGCTGCCGTTCCTCCTCTTCTCGATCGCCGAGCGCACCGTATCGACCGCGGTCACCGGGATGATCAACGGCGCGACGCCGCTGTCGAGCGCGGCGGTGTTCGCGCTCTGGCAGCGGCGCCGGCCGAGCGCGCGGCGCGCGGCGGCGCTCCTCGCCGGCTTCGCCGGCGTGTCGGTGGTCGCGTTCGCGGCGACCGGCGCCGCGCACGGGACCGCCGACGTGCCCGGCGTGGTCATGCTCTTCGGCGCGATCGCGTGCTACGGCGTGTCCGCGAACATCGCGCCGGCGCTCCAGCAGAAATACGGCGCGATGCCGGTGATCTTCCGCGCGCAGTTCGTCGCGTTTGCCCTCTCGTTGCCGTACGGGCTGTGGGCGCTCCGCACCGCGCATTTCTCGTGGGTCGGGCTCTTCGCGATGGTCTTCCTCGGCGCGCTCGGCACCGGGATCGCGTACGCGATCCTCGCGACGCTCGTCGGGCGGACCGACTCCACGCGCGGCACGATCGGCGTCTTCCTCACGCCGATCGTCGCGACGCTCCTCGGCGTCTTCGTCCGCCACGAGGACCTCTCGTCGTGGACGTTCGTCGGCTCCGCGCTCATCGTCGCCGGGGCGTTCCTCACGAGCCGCCCCGAGCGCGCTGGGCCGTAGCTCGCTCGTCGACGTCCACGCGTTCGCCGCTGCGGAAGCCCAGCGCCGCGATCGCGGCGGCCAGCGCCATGACCGCGAGCAGGACCAGGAACACGTCGTGGAACCCCCCGACGAGGGCGTCCACCGGCGCGCGCAGCGGACCGTCGCGGGGCGGCATCCCGGCGTGCGACGCCACGCGCCACGCCCAGACGCCGCTGATCGCGGCGACGCCGATCGCTTGCCCGAGGAGGCGCGAGACCGAGAGGAGCCCGGCCCCGATGCCGGTGCGCGTCGACCGCACCGCGGACATGATCGTCGCGCTGTTCGGCGTCTGGAAGACGCCGATCCCGATCACCACGACGAGGTATTTCAGCAGGTACTCGGCCTTGGTGGTGAACTGCGTGAGCGTGCTGACCGCGTAGAATCCCGCCGCCATGAGGAGCAGGCCGGAGGTGACGAGGCGCCGCGCCCCGAATCGGTCGTTCAATCTCCCCGCGATCGGCGCGATCACCGCGAGCGCGACGGGCGTCACGGCGAGGAGCAGGCCGGCCGCGCGGACGTCGAGCGCGAGCACGCTCTGGAGATAGAACGGCATCAAGACGAGCGTCCCTCCGAGGGCGATCGAGCTCACGACCGCCGCCGCGAGGCTCGCGCTGAAGAGCGCGCTCTCGAAGATCCGGAGGTCCACGAGGGGCGCCTCGACCTTGCGCTCGATCACGGCGAACGCGGCGAACGCGCACGCGGAGACGACCCAGAGCGACGTCACGCTCGCGGCGCTCATCCCCGAGCGATCCCCGCCGGTGATCGCGATGACCAGGCTCGCGATGCCGACGCCGAGCGCGACGGCGCCCGCGAGATCGAACGGCTCGCGGGTCGCGGCCCCGGTGGAGGGGATGTCGCGCGCGCCGCGCATCGCGGCGAAGATCCCGACGGGCACGTTGATCGCGAAGATCCAATTCCATCCCAGCGCCGACACGATCACGCCGCCCAATCCCGGGCCCACGATGAGGCCGAGCGAGATGGCCACGCCCATCATCCCGAACGCCTTGCCGCGGTGGCTCGGCGCGACGAGCTCCGTCACGAGCGCCGGCCCGAGCGCGAGGACGATCGCGCCGCCGATCCCCTGCACCGCGCGCCCCGAGATCAGCCACGCGGAGCTCCAGGGGACGGCGCAGATCGCGGAGCCGGCCGTGAAGACGGCGATCCCGGCGACGTAGAGCGCCTTCTTGCCGAGGATGTCGCCGAGGCGCCCCATGGCGAGGATCAGCGCGCTCGTCGCGACGAGGTACGAGAGCACGATCCACTGGAGGACGGCGAACGAGGCGCGCAGCGACTCGCCGATCGACGGGAGCGCCACGTTCACGATGCTTCCGTCGAGCATCACCATGAAAATGCACAGCATCACGACGGCCAGCACCCCCTTCGAGGGGCGCCCTGCTGCCATTTGGTTTTTGACGTCGTCCATGTCCTTTCGGAAAAACGTGTGCAGTCGCCGTGCCGGCCCGGACGGGGGCGGGCCCGAGCCAGACCGCCCCGCCGCCGCCGACCCGCGGCGATAGGGTGCTACGCTGACCCGCGATGGCGCAGGCGGACCTGCCCACCTCGTCGCCGATGCCTCCCTCGCGTACGCCGCGTATCGAAGGGCGCTACGCGATCTACGATCGGATCGCCGCCGGCGGGATAGCGTCGGTCCACTACGGGCGACAGCGCGGGCCGGCCGGGTTTTCGCGGTCGGTGGCGGTGAAGATGCTCCACCCGCAGCTCGCCGCCGATCCGGCCGTCGTCGACATGCTGCGCGACGAGGCGCGCCTCGCGGCGCGCGTGCTCCACCCGAACGTCGTCTCAACGCTCGACGTCGTCGAGGCCGGCGGCGAGGTGCTCCTCATCCTCGAATACGTGCACGGCGAGAGCCTTGCCCGCCTCGTCGACGCGGCCCGAGGACGCGGCGAGCGCGTACCGGTGGCGATCGCCGTCGCGATCGCGTCCGGGATCCTGCAGGGGCTCCACGCGGCGCACGAGGCGACGAGCGACGACGGACGTCCGCTCCACCTCGTGCACCGCGACGTGTCGCCGCAGAATGTCATCGTCGGCGCCGACGGCGTCGCGCGCGTCGCCGACTTCGGGATCGCCAAGGCGGCGAACCGCGCGCGCACCACGCGTGAAGGTGAGCTCAAAGGGAAGATGCCGTACATGGCGCCGGAGCAGCTCCGCGACGCCGCGTCGGTCGACCGGCGCGCCGATGTCTGGGCCGCGGCGGTGATCCTCTGGGAGATGCTCACCGGTCAGTCGCTCTTCCGCGGCGAGAGCGACGCGGAGATCTTCGGCCGCGTCCTCTACGACAAGATCCCGCCGCCGAGCTCGGTGGCGGAGGAGGTGCCGCGCGCGCTCGACGCGGTCTTGAAACGGAGCCTCGACCGCCACCCCGAGCGGCGATTCGCGACCGCGACGGAGATGGCGGCGAGCCTCGAGGCGTGCGTTCGCACGGCGACCGCCGCGGAGACGGCGCGCTGGGTCGGTGCGATCGCCGAGGCGCAGCTCCGCGACCGCGCCGCCCGCCTCGCGGCGATCGAGGCCCACGCCGTCCCCGCCGGCGAGGACGGCGCACCCGCGAAGGCCGGCGCGCGGCGGCGAGCCGCGCCGGCGTTCGCGGTCGTCGCGTTGATCGCGCTCGGAGCCGCCTTGGGCGGCTTCGCCGTCGCGGCGCGCGCTCGTACACCGGCCGATGCGGCGCCGTCGTCGCCTGCGCCGCCCGAGGAGGCACCGGTCGCGTCGGTCCCGGCGCTCGCCGCGCCGAGCGCGTCGAGCGGCGCGGTCGCGGCGAGCGGGTCGGGCGGCGCGTCGCCCGCGCTTCGCCCGGTGGCCGGCGCGCGTCCGCGGCGGACGGCGCCGCGATCGGCGCCGAGCGCGCGCGACGTCGATCACGATCCGCGCTGCTTCACGCTCGACGACGCCGGGATCTGGCACGTGAAGCCGCAATGCCTCTGACGTCGCGCCGGTTCCCGTGGCTCGCCTGGCTCGCCGTCGCGTCGGCGGCGGTCGCGCGGCCGGCCGCGGCGACGGAGTCGGACGTGGACGCGGTGAAGGTGCGCTGCGTAAAGGCGTACGAGCAGGCGCAGTGGCTCCGCAAGCAGTCGCGCCTCACCGCCGCGAAAAACGAGCTCCGGACGTGCATGGCCGAGGCGTGCCCCGCGCTGGTCGCGCGCGACTGCGTCGTCTGGATGCGCGAGGTCGAGGCGCAGGTGGCGACGGTCATCGTGAGCGCGCGGACGCCCGAGGGGCGCGATCGATCCGACGTGCGCGTCGCGATCGACGGGCGCGAGGTGCAGGCGCGCCTCACCGGCGCGTCGATCGAGGTCGACCCGGGGGAGCACGTCTTCCGCTACGCGCCCGCCGGCGCGCCGCCGCGCGAGGAGCGCGTCATCGTGAACGCGGGCGAGAAGAACCGCCTCCTCAGGGTGCTCGTCCCGAGCGACGCGATCCCGCGCGACCGCCCCGGCGCGCGCCCCCCCGAGGCGCGCCGGTACCGCGCGGTACCGATCGTCCTCGGGTCGGCGGCCGTCGTCCTCGCCGGCGCGGGGATCTTCCTCGACATTCAGGGGTCGACCGACCTCCACGGGCTGCGCACGGGGTGCGCGCCGGCGTGCTCGCCGTCCGACGTGCAGGCGGCGCGGACGAAGATCATCCTCGGCGACAGCTTGATCGCGTCGAGCCTGATCGCCGGCGGCGCGGCGGTCTGGCTGTGGCTGCGCGCGCCGCGCGTCGTCCCGACCGCCGACGGCGCGCGCCTCACGTGGAGCGGATCGTGGTGAGCGGCGCGCGGCGGGCGATCGCCGTCATAGCGATCGCCGCGGCGGCGGCGAACGGGTGCATCCTCTTCTCATCGTTTGACGGGTTGAGCGGCGGCGTCCGCGCGGATGGAGGCGGCGCGCCCGAAGCCGGCGCGCCGGGCGACGCGGGCGTCGCGGCCGACGGCGCGTCATGCAGCACGGACACGACGTACGCGTGGAAGGACATTCCCCGCTTTCATGGGACGCAGGCGGTCGACGCCGACGACGCGGACCTCTGCGTCCTCCCCGCGACGACCTTTCTGATCAAGAACCGGCACTGCCACACGCATTGCGCCCCGGAGCAGGCCCCCGACTGGGCGGACGCAGCGGTGACGCTCCGCCTCGGGTGGTCGCCGGCGGGGCTCCACCTCTACGCGCGGATCGGCCAGCCGGGCGCGAACGTCGCGGCGCTCGGCGCGCCGATCGATCAGGGCGACGCGTTCGAGTTCCTCGCGGCGCCCGTCGCGAACGGGCGGGCCGACCGCGCGATCCACGTCGTGATCGCGCCGCCGCTCGGCGACATCCCCGCGCGCGTCACGCCGTCGCTCGCGCCGGAGACGTTCGCGGTGAAGCGCGTCGACGGCGGATACGCCGTCGAGCTCGCGATCGCGTGGACGGCGCTGAGCATGCCGCCGCCCGACGCCGGGCGGACGCTCCCGCTCGAGATGGCGTTCGACGTCGGCGCCCCCGACGGCGGCGCGCGCTACCAGTCGGTCCTCGATTTCGCCGGGAGCATCGCGTGCGCGCGGAGCTGCACCCCGCCGTACACGACGAACGACCTGGCGTGGCCGACGCCGACGCTCGATCCGTGAAGGGCCGCCGTTCGTCAGCCGCCGACGACGCGGAGGAACGGCTCGCAGAAGAGCGGTGACGTCGCGGTCATCACGGCGATCGTCCACGCGTGGGCGAACGCCGGCCGCCAGCGCGCGACGCCGAGCGGCCCTTCGACGAGCGCGACCGCCCCCTGGATGAGGAAGAACGCGCTCATGACCAGCGCCCACCCGGCGCCGAGCGCGACGTGCGTGATGTACGCGTGGACGAGCGTGCTCACGAGGAAGACGAGCGTCATCCCGAGGAGCGGCTGCCCGCGGCGCGCGCGCGGGCGAAAGAGGCGCGCGTCGAACCACTCGCCGACGACGCGGTTCCAGCGCCTGCCCCAGAAGTCGCGCACCGATCGCGCGAGCGCGGGGTTGCGGTGGAGCCGCGGCGGCGTGAACCCGGCCGCGCGGTACGCGATGTCGAGCGACGCGTACGCCACCTCGCTCAGCGCGTAGACGGTGAGGAGCCCGCCGAGCCACCGCACGCCCAGCGACGCGGCGCGTCCGGCGATCGTCGGCGCGACGCCGAGCGCGATCCACGCGCCGATCGCGGTGGCCGCGGAGAACGCGCCGATCCGCGGGATCTGGCGCCACGCGATCGCCGGCGCGCTCCTCCGCAGGCGGAACGAGTCGACGGTCGTGAAGCAGTGGACGAGGCGGCGGAGAAGCGACACGGGCTCGCGCCGGACGACCAGATCGACGACGCGGATCGTCGCGACGAACGCGGCGATCGCCGCCGTCGCGCGGACCGCAGGAAGGTCGGGCGGGAGGGCGTACGGCGCCGCGAGCCCGGCGAGCGCGACGACGAGCGCGGCGCCGCGCCGCGCGCGCCCGTCCGTCGCGAGGATCGCCGCGACGCCGTAGAGCGCGATCCCGATCGCGAAGGCGGCCGCCGCCGGGATTGGCGCGGGCGAGGCCGGCGCGCTCATCGCGGGCGCGGGGCGTCGTCGATCGGGTCCTCGTCCGGGTCGCCGCCCTCGGGCGCGTCGTCGTCGCCGGTCCCCGAGCGGATCCGGTGCTCGGCCATGAGGCGCTGGAGCGATCGCCGGTTCACGCCCGCCATCTCCGCGGCGCGCGTGACGTTGCCGTCGGCGCGCCGGAGGATCGCGCTCACGTAGAGCGCCTCGAACTGCGCGGTCCACTCGGCGCGCGCCTCTTTCAGCGGACGGTCGGTGGGGACGAGCGCGCAGAGCCCCGGCGGGGCGCCGTCCGTGCCGCGGTCGACGCCGGCCGCGCGATCGCCGGACCAGCCGAGCGAGACGCTGCGCTCGACGAAGTTCCGGAGCTCGCGCACGTTGCCCGGCCACGCGCGCGCCATGAGCGTCGAGACGAGCTCCTTCGGGAGCGGATCGCGCGCGCCGGCGAAGCGCTCGTAGAAGTGCTGCGCGAGGCGCGGGATGTCCTCGCGCCGCGCGCGGAGCGGCGGGAGCGCGACCTCGAGGACGGCGAGGCGGTAGTAGAGGTCCTCGCGGAACGTCCCCTCGTTCACGCTGCGCGCGAGCGGGCGGTTCGTCGCCGCCACGACGCGCACGTCGACGCGCCGCGGGACGTTGCTCCCGACCGGGCGCACCTCGCGCATCTCGAGCGCGCGGAGGAGCTTCGGCTGGAGCGACAGCGGGAGCTCGCCGATCTCGTCGAGGAAGAGCGTCCCGCCGTTCGCCTGCTCGAAGAGGCCGCGCCGATCGGCGACCGCGCCGCTGAACGCGCCGCGGACGTGGCCGAAGAGCTCGCTCTCGATGAGCGCCTCGGCGATCGCGCCGCAGTCGACGGCGACGAACGGCCCCTGGTCGCGCCGCGACGACTCGTGGATCGCGCGCGCGACCGCCTCTTTCCCCGTGCCGGTCTCGCCCTGCACGAGGACCGTCGCCTCCGTCGGCGCGACGCGCTCGAGGATGGCGTAGATCCGGCGCATCTCGACGCTGCCGCCGAGGACGTCGCCGAAGCGGTCGCCGCGCGAGAGCTCGACGCGCACCGGTTCGCCCGCGACCTCGACGCGGAGCGCGGTCGCGCCGACGGTGATCGTCCCGCCGGCGCTGAGCTCCGCGTCGTACACGCGCACGCCGTTCACGAACGTGCCGTTGGTGCTGTCGAGGTCGACGAGGCGGAGCCCGCCCTTCTTGACGACGATCTCGAAGTGGAGCCGGCTCACCGTCGGGTCGGTCAAGCACAGGTCGCTCCCCGCGCCGGTGCCGACGCGGAGGCGCCCCGTCGGGATCCGCCGCTCCATCCCGCGGTCCGGACCGCTCACGACGTAGAGGTCGACGGCGGCGAACGCCACGCTCGGCGGCCCCGCCATCAAGTTCGTCGTGACGTCTTCGGCGCCGGCCACTCCGCGAAGGATCCTACTGGAAGTGCG
>Ga0207670_10001200_pt1 | contig 13706 bp, 11 predicted proteins | sample KBSS23HmetaG_FD_184339 | JGI IMG/M metagenome (GOLD analysis project Ga0207670, IMG submission 184339) | Switchgrass rhizosphere microbial communities from Kellogg Biological Station, Michigan, USA - KBS S2-3H metaG (SPAdes) (version 2) | ecosystem: Host-associated > Plants > Roots >... | reverse complement strand
AATTGTGTATTTTTATCTTTACCTAGTACAATAATAAGTGTACTATAAAAGAGTACTTACAAGTACTCTAAAAGAGAAATGAAAAATATTGTTATTGTAGTCACATTCGTTCTTATTTTGATCTGTATCGGAGTTCTCTATATGTTTGGCCCATTTCACAAAGATTCGCAAACCACTCGAACATTCAAGCAAGGAACGGATGTTCAAATCGATTATGGAAGTTCAGATATCACTGGCGTTGTTGTTGAAGATTCCGGACCAAAAGACGTACCCCACCCTCAGATCTCACCAAATAATAATACTGTCAATTAAAATTCCTTTTTTTATGGAGCTACTTCTTTCCAATTGAGTTGAGACTCACCAAGTCGCCAAGGGAACAGTAAAAGTTGGTCTGGTCCATATTCAAATGTCTCTGCAGGTTTTAGAGAATTATTTGTTAGGCTCCGTTCCATTACGATCTTATCCATCGCAACGACTGCTCCTCTGACTTTTAACTCTTTATCAGTATAAGGTCCATTTGATGGAATATCAAACTGTTTGTCTGTAAAATAAACGCCTTCAATATCTGATTGTGTTACCTGAGCACCAACTGACGGATCGATACGAATGTTTCCTGATGCAATGAGCATGAAAAACCCCTTTCCTTTTGTAACATGGATTTTACCTTTAATAATAATATCTGCGTTATTAACAAAGAGCACAATCTTTTTTGATCCAACCTCAATATCTCCAATTATTTCAATATCAGCTCCCCCTGAGTATCGATCCCAATAATATCCATCGGTAGAAGTACCCGAGGTAAGATCGGTCACATCGTTAATCCGCGGGAATGCCAATGTCGTAATCGGGACATCCCCTGCTTTCTTTTCAAAATAGTCGTATGAATAATTCACCCCGCTATAGCGCGTTCGGGCACTCCATCCATACGGTGGTTTTGGCTTTGAGATAGAACCACTTCCTGGATCAATTGAGCCGCCAGCAATCGGAAGACCTGGTGATTGGGATGGATCATATGTCATGAGCGAGTTCGAACATCCCCCAGCAGTCGTACAGGTGGTTGGGACAATACATGCGATATTGCCATTTGTTATTGCATCAGTCCCTTTAAACTGACACCACGAACCCACATCAACAACTCCGATCGTAATATCTGCTGGCGTACAGGTAACACCACTTGCCAGCATTTTCCCTGTAATATGAATTTTTGTACTTTGTCCAACGACAAAACCAGTAAGCCCGATTTGTGCAGTTGAATTTTGTGCAAAAGTAGAACCCAATGAACAAAGCGGCGATCGACATACAGAAACAATATTCCCATTGTCAGAGGTAAAAGTAATTTGATCAACAGCTCCTCCAGTTTGGTTTATCCCAAATGTCAAGAAATCAGCAGTTCCGACTGGAATAGTTTTAGAAGGAGGTATTGATGAAAATGAACATGAAGGTGCGCCCGTTGGAGTCACGGTAGGACTAGGACTAAGAACACTTGTGGGCGTTCCACTTGTTCTGTTCCCAGGTGTTGCCGTCGCAGTTGCCGTTGATCTTGTGGGTGTGAGCGTTGTCTGAATTGGTGGGTGGTAATACAAGGTGGGTGCAACTGCAGTAAAGGTCCCGTTATTAATACAAAAGAGACAATTCCCTTGAGCATCAGTCTTTGCGATTGAATCAAATGTTCCGAACCACGCAACGGGACGGATTACTTCAAATGAAAAAGGGTCTCTCCCGCAAGAAAAAACAGATCCTGGGCTCGTTCCTCCTTCACAAGAATCAAAGGTTGGATACTCGATAACATCAAGTGCCCCATCACGATTCGAGTCAATTCGAACCCCTTCACCAACTGCACTACTTCCCCCATTGTTCCAACTTACAAATGTATACTTTCCATTTGCATCGGTTTTGGCATATCTACTTTGATTAATTGCACCCGATACACAACTGCTGTCATTCACCGCATCATTAGTAATCTTGACCCACACATCAGGAACTGGAGCATTTGTTCCAGAAACAAGAACATAGCCTTCTATGTCTGGGATATTTGCATAGGCGGGATGATTGGTGAGATGCAAGCAAACCCCTATTGTTACTATTATAAATGTGATTTTTAAATAATGCATTTTATTATTTAGGTATTGGGTATTGATTAGAAATTAGAATAATTAGGTCAATTAGAAATTGTATAGATCTCTCGTTTCTGTTTTAGCCAATCGTCAAAAGAAATATACGGCTTTGACCCCGATCCCTTTTCTGTAATTTGGCCGAACATATAGAGTGCTTCATACGGTTCACTCGCCTCTTTATCATTTGTCGTTCCCAAATATAACGAGCTTACCCCACCCTCAGGTAATTGCATGAGTTCGGTATCTAAATTTTTATTTAACGTAATATGCTGGGGATCTTTGTTATAGATAGTAAAGGGAAATATCGCATTATTTTTATATGCAATATCAAGCTCTTTTAAAGACGTGTCGTTTTTTAAAATTTCGCCTGCTTTTTGAATAGACATTCGTCCCTCTGCGACCTCGGTATGAAGCGCAGTTAATTTTTTGCGCGCGAGTTCTTTACTTCCACTTAAACCTCGTGGGCCAACATATCCATTATTTCGAAACCATACGGCGACTACATAGCCTTTCGACTGTACAGAATTTGTTTGGAATGAATCTTTTACTTTCGCCACCTCTTCTATCCTTCTTTCATAATTTTTCTGTGGAGAGTTAAAAAAGTCTGGTTCTAATTCGAGAGTCCCATCATCTTTGCCACCTTGTAAAATGATCGAATCAGTAATCAGTTTCTGCGTGAGGAGTTCTTTTGCGTTTTCATCTGATGCATCCGGGTATGATGCAAGCTCAGTTGTCAGATCTCGATAATAAATATTTTCATTCCCAACACGGAGGAGAATATCATCTTCTCGTGGACTTGGATGAAGTGGATTTTCATATCCATTGTGAAGTACTCGATACCCAACACCCACGAGGATAAGAAAAATACTTGCAAACAACGCAAAATAAAACAACCATTTCGAATCTCTGTTTCTGGGCAAGGTATGGTAAATCATAGCGTTTCTTGCTTTGTATTACGGAGCAAGTTCCTTCCATTGGATATTTGATTCTCCAAGGCACGATGGGAATTGCATCATTTGTGATGGAGAATATTCAAATATCTCAGCAGGACTTGTCGCATTATTTGACAAATTTCGCTCGAGGACGATACTCTCCATTGAGACAACAGACCCGTGCACTAAAAGTTGAGGATCCAATCCAGGACCATTTGTTCCTGTCTTAAATTTCCCATCAACAAAATAGAGTCCATCAAGTTCTGTAACTGCTGGATTTACTATAATATTGTGATTGGAACCAGATGGAGAACTACCAACAATTGCGATAAAGAATCCTGTTCCTAGGTTCGCTGTAATATTTTTATTAATAAGGAGATCCTGATTCTTTACAAATAATACGACTTTATTACTCCCCACTGCCAAGTCTCCTGTTATCGACAGAGGCGTACTTCCCGTATATCGAACCCAGTAGTATCCGTTTGAAGAAGCTCCTAATGAGGTTATGTCATCTATTTTTGTGATTGGTGTAGCAAAGTCCTTTATAGTCCCACATGTTGCTTTATTCTCAAAAAAATCATACGTATATTGACTCCCTGTATATTGAGAACTTGCATTCCAACTCGAAGGAGACGATACATTGCCAGGGCTTACATTAATGGTTCCATGTGCTATTGCAATACCTGCATTTTGATTTGTACCGGCTGTAATGAGTGAGTTAACACAAGACGGTGCGATACAGGAGGTGGGAATTTGAGACAAAATATTCCCGTTTGTGACAACATCACTATTTTTCGTTTGCCACCATCCGACAGGATTGGCGACTGAAACAGGCACCGAATCTCCGGTACATGACCCTCCACCAGAAACTGTACATGTAACCGTAAGCGTTGTATTTCCAGGAGTAGAACCGTGAACATACGCATTGAACCCAGGCGTATCTGTAAATGTTGATTGCCCATTCGGGCAACTACTTGTTGGACAGGTAGAGGCAACCGTAACATTACCAATAGTAAAAGTTGCCGAAGTCACATTGGCGGTACTTGAAACACCAACAGGAACTGAACTTCCGCCGACAGAAAGCGGAGGCACTGTGTTAAGGGATATAGAACCAGATCCCGGTGTTGGCGTTGGGGTTGAGGTACCAGATGAAGTCGTAGGTGTTGGAGTATTTGTTCCTCCACCGCGCGGGTGATAAAACAAATCTACCGGGACTTGATAGGTAAAAGTTCCATTATTTATACAGAACTCACATGGACTTTCAACAGTAGTCCCAAATGTATCAAAGTTTCCTGTCCACCCTCTTGGCTTAATAACTTCTAATCGAAATGGATCTCTTCCACAGGAAAAGACTGAACCGGGCGTACCTGAAGGATCACATGAATCAAATGTTGGATATTGAATGGCATCCTTACTCCCATCGAAATTGGTATCAATATTTACCCCTTCTCCGACGGCACTACTTCCCCCATTGGTCCAACTCACAAAGGTGTATTTTCCACTGCTATCTGTCCGTGCATATCTACTCTGGTCAACTGCCCCACTAACACACGAACTATCTGTCGAATTGCTATTGGTAAGTTTCACCCACACACCGACGACAGGGGTATTTGTTCCAGACACCAATACATAGCCTTCAATATCAGGAATTGCTGCATATGTTGGCTTTGCACTTGCCGCAAAAAAGGCTGCTGCAAAAACAATTGCTATAAAAACGAACTTGGTATAGTTAATGAGTAACTTCATATAATTTTCTCTTTTGCGAAAGCCAAGTATCAAAATTTGATAAATTTCCTGAGTTGGTTTTTGAAAGAACTTGCCCTACATAATACAATGCTTCATATCGTTTGTTGGGATCAACATCAACGTTTCGTGCCAAATACACTTCAGACACCTCACCAGGCTTTAAATCACGCAATATAGTATCGAATTGACTACTAAAGCTTATTCTGTCTGTCCCTGTGGCGTCAAAGTGGAAAATGGCATTATTTGTCCAAGCTTTATCAATTTGTGCAAGAGTAGCATCTTTTATAATCATCTCTCCCGCTTGGTCAATGGTAATCTTTCCAGAAGCAATTTGATTTTGGAGAGCTGAAATCTTGCCATATGCAACTTGTTTACTTTTCTCCAGCCCAAGAGGCCCAATATAATCATTATTTCGAAACCAAATTGATATAACAGTTCCTTTTGTATGTTCGGCTTTAGCAAGAACACCTTCTTTAACAGTAGTAACTGCTTCAATTCGCTTTCCATAATCTTTTGTAGGAGAATTGAAGATAGTACTATCTATAGTAATAAGGTTGTCGGCTGCACCACCTTGAAGGACAATAGAATCAGTAATCATTTTTTGCAAGATGGTTTCTGATGTCTGAGGATCATCTTTTTGAGGGTGGAGCGAGAGTTCGTAATCTAAATCCTTCTGATACAGATTCTCGGCACCTACTTTTGCTATGACTGAATCTCCATTAACTGGTCCGTTACTCGCCTTAAAGAGCGGTGAGAAGTTATTATAAAAAACAACTACCCCCACAGATCCTAAAAAAACAAATAAGACAAAGGAAGTTATAAAAAGGGCACGTTTTGATGTCATAAAAAAGCGTAAAGGACCTCTGCTTTTCACTTTAGATGATATGGAGATCTATGTCAATTTGGAGATTTAAACTTTTTCCTGTATCCCCAATTTCCACAATACTGCTTCTTTCTTATACCGTCTATCTCCTCGTGAGTTGATACGAATTGGGACTAACATCCCTCGTTTCCCCCATCTTTTTAATGTTAGTGGTGACACACGAAGAAGATCAGCAACTTCTCGTATTGTTAAAAGGTCTGGAAGATCGTTGAGTTTAACTTTTGTCTTTTTTGGGTTTGGTGTATCTGATGCCATACTAGTATCTCATTACTACGTTACCTATCCACAAGGTATCAAAGGGGGGCAAGTCTGTCAAGAACGGGTATTGAATTTTGTTTGAAGAACTCTCCTAGGGAAAACCACAGTTGCATTGATAATTCTCTTCCATCTTTTTGGTTGAGTTACTAATCTCCATGCCCATTCTCCACTTTGAGGCCACCATGATGGTGGAGTCGGAACTTTTCCTGAGACGTAATCGAAAGCTCCACCAACGACCATGAAAACATTCGCATGTAATTGACCTTTCCATTTATAAATCCATTTCTCTTGCCTCGGTGCTCCAAACGCTACGAAGAGAAGCTCTGGTTTTATATGTCCTATTTCCTTTATGACTCTTTTTTCTATCTCACTTTCTTCTTTGGATGATGGTTCACCTTCTTCTGTCAATTGAGGACCCGCCATTGGATGGAATAGAACGCTCGTAAACTTTTTTCTTAAAACTTTTGCTGCTTCTTCAGCACTCCCGTTACGATTACCCAAAAGTACAACATTCCACTTATGCAAATTTGCTTCCTGTATAAGACTAATAAAAAGGTCACGACCTTTTAGAAGCATGAGCGGCTTCCCATTCTTGAGAAATTTCTGAGCCAAAATCAAACCTACTCCATCTGCTATCGCAATGTCAGAACCATTCAATGCTTTTTGTAATTCGGCGTCTCGAGTTGCCTGTAAAACAATTTCAGGATTGGGAGTTGTAATGAACAATGTACCATTTTCGCGAACAGCTTTCCCAACTCGATCTATCACTCGACGGCTGTCGGTGCTATCAATAGCTACTCCTAGAATTTGCACGCTTTCACCATCTCTTTTACGATCTTCTTCGGTATATCTTTGTGTATTTGGCATACATGGAATTGCAACCGTCTGATGTACGATCAGTTCATCTATTACTGTACGTCCACAGAACCTGACCTACAAGTAGGAAAATACATCGAGAAGTCATGATTTTACTATAAAATATATCCGATAATGATACAACTCCTTTCTAAAAACTCTCCAATCAATGTCCAGATTTCTTTGCGATATATTTTACTGTTATAAGATAGTGGCATTTAATATGTATCTTTATAAATGAATATTTATGTATAAAAGATTAGTTCAAATTATACGCTTGCGGATTCATCAGTTATCCTCAATACATCCTCAAACAGAAGAACAATCCAACATACTACTACAGGACATATTTTATCCATGTTTACTCGTCTAGTCTTAACAGGGAAACTCATGAGAAGAACAATCGTAGCCAATTGTCTTATAATAATTTGAAGTACCTTTTTACGTTTTACTATGTAGTTTTTACCTTTTTAGCTGAAAGCCAAGCTATCGCTTATCTACTATACTTCTCTTCCATAAATTAATATTTTCCATAACCACACAGGTACCTCGCATCACACAAAAAAGTGCATCTTCGGCAACATGGGCTGGTACGCCAATTTCTGAAGTAAGTAAGCGATCAAAATTTCGAAGTGTTGACGTTCCCCCACTCATGACAATTCCTTTGTCTATAATATCTGCCGCCAATTCTGGAGGAGTATCTTCCAGTACTCCTCGTACGGCAGTTATAATTTGGATGAGTGCTGGTCGTATCGCATCAGTAATATCAGTTGATGTAATCGTTACACTTCTTGGCAGGCCAAAAACAAGGTCACGTCCAGAGATCTCCATCTTTTCCACCTTTGGAAGTTGCGTTGCTGATCCAATTTTTATTTTAATTTCTTCTGCAGTCTGGTCTCCAATAATAAGATTATATTTTTTCTTAAGATAATCTTGGATCGCTTCATCAATTTTATTTCCAGCAACACGAACTGATTTATGTACCACTACCCCTCCAAGGGAAATAACGGCAGCTTCAGCAGCACCTCCACCAATATCTAATATCATATTCCCAGCTGGAGCTGAAACGGGAATCCCAGCCCCAATGGCCGCAGCCAATGGTTCATCAATAAGGAATGCATGCGCAGCACCTCCACCAAGTGTTGCATCAAGCGCAGCTCGGCGTTCAACCTGCGTGCAACCTGCCGGTACACAGATCATGACGTCAGGTTTCAGAACCTGGAACTTTCCAATTGCCTTCGCAATGAAATACGAAAGCATACTTTCGGTAATCCGATAATCAGCAATAACTCCATCACGCATTGGTCGACTTGCGATGAGCGTCTCGGGAGTACGCCCAAGCATTCGTTTCGCATCCTCCCCGATCGCAACCACCCGATTGTCATCAGCTGAAACCGCAACAACAGTAGGCTCATTTACCAAAAGCCCTTCCCCCGCCACCCAAACCAGTGTATTGGCAGTCCCCAAATCAATTGCAATTTTTTTTCTCTTGAACATAAAATTCTCACGGGTGGCTTTCTTTGGTACTTTCTTGCTTTGCCCGCCTCTGGAGGGGCCACGCAAGAAAGTACTATATATAAATACAGCTAAATACCTTTTTGCATTATAGCTTCTTCTATTCTATTCAACAAATGCACATTCCATGTATAATAAATACATGCCAAAGAAAAAGTCTCCTCAATCCAGGAATCAAAAGGAAGGTATCAAACGAAAACCAACAAACCTTACTTTCATTCGCCTTGGATTAGTCGTACTTACGTTAGTAATTGTAGGCTCAATTGCCCTTGGTGCAAGTTACTATGCTCGTGGATATCGTTTTGATTCAACAACTGGATCAGTAGAACCAAATGGTATTTTAGTTTTAAAATCAGTTCCTGATTCAGCACAAATTTTTATCAATGGTCAACTTAAAACAGCGACCAATGCAACGATTCCCCTTCCACCCAATACATACGACATTACTATTAAGAAAGAAGGGTTTATGGATTGGAATAAACGACTTACGATTGAAAAAGAAGTAGTAACTGAAAGTACCGCGTATCTTTTCAGGTCAGCTCCTTCTCTTTCTTCAATGACCTTTAGCGGAATAACCACGATTATTCCCAATGATGACTTAAGTAAAATTGCATACGTTGTACCGCCTTCCTCAAATTCTCTCGATGAAGACAATGCAGGGCTGTGGGTAATGGAGATATTAAATTTACCCCTCGGCTTTTCAAGAGAGCCACGAAAAGTGACCGATGGAGATTTGACAGATAGCTCATGGGCCTGGTCTCCTGACGGTACACAAATTCTTTTAACAACTAAAACAGGTGTCTATCTTTTACAAACAAATACCCTCACCTTACAATCAAAGCGTGTCAATATTGCAAGTACAAAGGCACAAATTTTAGACAATTGGAAAACGCAGTATCAAACAAAACTGGATTCTGATCTCACCCTTTTGCCTGATGAGATGCAAGATATATTGAGAAGAAAAGCAAAAGCTATTTCTTTCTCACCTGATGAAAAGATGGTTCTCTATACGGCAAGTGCATCTGCCACTATTCCCGACCATCTCATTTCCGCTCTTCCTGGGTCGTCAACCCAAAAGGAAGACAGGACAATCAAAGATAATCACACCTATATCTACGATCTTGAAGAAGATCGGAATTTTGAAATCGATGCATCTCCTGTAACCCTGGTAAATGATTGGAGAAGGTTTCTTAATACTGATACCCAGTTGGTAAATCCAACAGCTTCAATTTCTTCGCCTATAAAAAAGCTCCTTCCTACTCCAAAGATACCAGTTTCAACAAAGGCAATCCCTGGTACTCAAATCGACAGGAGCATTAGTTGGTTCCCTACATCTCGTCATGTAGTTCTCTCAGACGAAGGGAAAATTGTGATCATGGATTATGATGGGACAAACAGAAAAACCGTTTATTCAGGTTCCTATGTTCCTCCTTATGCCTATCCTTCTCTCAATTCAGATAGTCTCCTGATATTGACCAATCTCGGATCAGACGGGATCCCTAATTTATATTCATTAAGTTTGAGATAAAGCTTCTATTACATCATTGCCCCCATTTTGCAATATTTCTTTGCCTCAACCCAATTATTACTATAAGTCTATCTCAATGTTATCCACTTTCATTATAAGATTTGTGGATAAGTAGAAATTATCCAGTGCCAAAATAGATACTATAAGTCTACTTGTGCCTAGAGATCGTTATTTACTGTATTTTCTGGTAAAATCAAGTATGTCTACTCACCGTAACGAACGCCCTATCTCGGATGTTCCCGAAGCCGACCGAGTGGAACATATTGCGACGCAATTGCTTGGCCCAAGAGGAAATCGGATTACTGATGTCCAACCTTCAACAGAAGTAATAGCAACGTACAATAGTGAAGAAGAAGAGGGCGAAAAGAAAAAATAGTATCAAGTTCCCATAGTTCAACGGATAAGCATAGCTTGAAACTTTGTTTAAAGCATAGCTTGAAGCTTCGCTTTAGAACGGAGGTTTTCTGAAAAAATTTGCTCTTGTAGTTCAACGGATAGAACGGAGGTTTCCTAAACCTTAGATCCAAGTTCGATTCTTGGCAAGAGCACAGCAAATTTTTTTCCAGCGATAGCGACAACCTTAAATCCAAGTTCGATTCTTGGTGGGAACACAAAAATAATGGAACTCCCCTCTTCGGAGTCTAGCACTCGTTATTTTTCTTTGATAGATTGTCCCTGTTTTTGAGGCAAAGGAACGACTAAACAAACGTATTCTCCTCTTCTATCTGTTGTTTCAACAAGATGGATGACTTCTCCCAGTGTCCCTCGAAGGACTTCCTCAAACTTCTTTGTTAACTCACGACCTATCACTACCTGCACGTCTTCGCCAAAGATAGTAGCTATGAGTGCAAGCGTTTTTTGTATTCGATGGGGTGATTCATAGAAAACAAAAGGTTGAGCACATTCTCGTGCAAGTTTGAGTTCCTTTTGCAGCTTTTTCTTAGGGAGAAAGCCTAAAAACATGAATTTGGAAACATTTAAACCACAGATTGACAGTAAAGTAGTGACTGCCGAGGCTCCTGGGATAGGAATAATCGTGAGTTCCGGCAATCGGTACAGAAGGTACGAAATGAGTTCATTGCCGGGATCCGAAATACCAGGAGTTCCAGCATCAGTTACTAAGGCAATATTCTTGCCTTCCATCAGCATCGTAACTATCTTTAACATTCGAGAATCATTCGAATGAGCGTGGTAACTCAAAGTAGGTCTATCTATACCATAGTGATTCAAAAGAATCGAAGTCTTCCTCGTATCTTCTGCCAGAATAAGATCAGATTCTTTCAATGTTCGAATTGCTCGAAGCGTAATATCCTCAAGGTTCCCAATTGGTGTCGCAACGATAGAAAGAGTACCCGCCATATGCAATGATACCATAGACACACGATTGAAATTTACCCTCTTTTATAGTACAATTCACCCACAGAAAAAGATTTCTGCCACCAGTTCCCGCAACAATGAGAACCATCTCATGTACCAGCGGGATTTTTTATATATATGACAGTACAAGAATCTAATAAAGAACCTCAAAGAGAAAATACTGATGGCATGACACCAGCCGAAGCATCACTTGCTACATCATGGGGAATAGGACAAACACTTAGTTCTGAAGGTTCTAATACTAATAAATCGATTAAAGAATCTACACCAGCTATCGAAGGATATTATGAGATACCTGCTTCGCTTAGAATGAGACTGAATGATGATGGATCATTGAAACAAATAGAATCAAAACCAGATGATAGTAGCGTCGAACCAGAATTACCAGAAGTCTCAAATGACACTCCAAGTAGGCCAAAACAAGAGGCAAACTCACCTTTTACATTAGATTTGGGATCACTAGATGATCTCATCAATGAAGAAAATCAAAAATTACAAGAAAGGTTAAAGACTTCTTTTCAGGAACCAGAGACTACAGGTATCGGTACCGAGTTGGGAGAAGATAATGGAGCATCCGGACCAGCATTTAACCCTGATACATGGACATTTGGGAATGAGCCAACTCTCGATGAGATCATCACACGTTTAGATGAAAATCACATCTGGGATCTTGATTTATCAGGTTTACCACCATTAGTACTTCCCGATGAGCAACCTGAAGGTACGTCAGAACGAGTCGATGCCGGGTTCATCATTGATTGGGATGCAATAGATACCCCGATTTCTCCGGCAGATCAAACACCTACTTTAACAACTGAACCAATTGAAGCATTGTCAACACCTTTAGAAGGAGAAAACACACATGCAGCAGAAATTACCAGACTCATTGAAATTATGCGATCAGATAAAGTTACTGATGCTCAAAGAGCAATTTTAAAAAAAGACTCCGCAAGCCTGTGGGCATATATTCCACAAGATCCAAATTTAGGGCCTGGGGAATGGACTGGACTTGTAATATTGACAAGAGACAACCAAGATGTTGCACAAGCAGTACATGATGGACTTTTCTCAAGTGAACAAAGCTCAAATGTATCTCATCAAGATGCCATTGGGACTGGAGAAAATCGTACAGACAGTCCGGCACAATCAGAATCTCCACAAGAACCAGTAATACATGCTGCTCTGACAAATCCATATCAGGAGATACCTGTAACAGATGAAACGGTACCAAATACAAAGACTGCAGACTTAGTTCCCAGTTTACCAAGTCCTACGCGAAGTGAAATTAAAACAGCAGTGACGGAGGCGAGAATGGATGGAGATTCATATGCCACAGGTAGACTTGCAAGATCTACCCATGAGCCAATCCCTGATTCATTAATGGCATACGCAAATGGACAAGGCGAAGATATTGACAGTCCTTTTGCCACTAGGCCTCTCGTCCCCAGTGGGAATGATAGATTAAACCCACATATGCGGACTGCTGACAATAGTGTACCAGCTCCTGAGTATCGAGGAACTTCGGTAGATAGCATGATTGGAACAATTCGGATGAATGATGGTCTTGCACGACCAACGGCACAATTTGTTGAAGCTTTAGCAGCTGCAGAAGCAAATGGAGTTTTACTAGATCAAGAACTTATCGAGAGTCGTCCTGATATTCAAGATGCTTACCATACAATAGAATTAATGAAACAAGAACCGAAAAGCGCAAAAGGTAAACTCTCATCTTTTGTCACAATATGTATTGATAAAGTAAATACAATTTATGATGGTGTGGTTAAAAGACTAGAACAATGGGAAGCATCTGATCTTGCAGTAACGACTTCAGTTGATAGTAATCAAGCAAAAGTCGGTGCTGTAATTACTCGAAAAGCACAAGAAGTAGGCGCCACTCTTGTCGCATTACCAGGAAAAGTTATCGAATCTGCACGAACACGATTAAGTAAATCTCCAGATCCAATAGGGCAAAGTGAAGATATGCATGCAAAGCAAGGTCCTCGAGTAAATCAACCTGAGGCAATACCCTCTGAAAATATGCCAGGTTGGACAGAGGCTGATAAAAAAATATATCGGGAAACCTTAGCACGAGAAATTCTTGAGAACACAGGAAGTTTTGCATGTGTCTTTCTTGCACGAGCTGCATTAGCTCAATTTGCTCCCAGTCAAGTTGAAATCTTTGACCAAATAGTAAGATCCGCACCCTATATAACCAATATTGCTCTTTCAGGAGTTGTAGCTCTTAGAACAGCTGGATTTTTGGTAGATGGACCTCAAAAAGCAGGACGCAATCAACTTTCAAGATTTGGAACTCGTTTAAGCTTTGCTGCAGCTGGTGTATTGGCAAGTCAATATCATCATCCAGTAATTCACTCTGTTGATGCTCAATCAAGCCATCCAACTTATGGAGATGATTCCCATTATGCACAACATCACACAGATACTTTAAATAATGCCGCTGTAATTGCACCTCATCCAACTGAAAACACAGTTACTCC
>Ga0207670_10001198_pt1 | contig 13719 bp, 17 predicted proteins | sample KBSS23HmetaG_FD_184339 | JGI IMG/M metagenome (GOLD analysis project Ga0207670, IMG submission 184339) | Switchgrass rhizosphere microbial communities from Kellogg Biological Station, Michigan, USA - KBS S2-3H metaG (SPAdes) (version 2) | ecosystem: Host-associated > Plants > Roots >... | reverse complement strand
GGGCCTCAGGGGCTGTTATCGGAGCCGGAAACACCGAACTTGCAGGTAAAAAGCAGTCCCCCCGCCGGAGTAGCTCAGTCGGTTAGAGCAGCGGAATCATAAGCTGCACTCGTGCCTCCGAGATATCCGTTTAGCAGGCTTCGCTCGAGCGCCCCGGGCGGCACCAACTGCCGCGACTCATCGGAGAACGTTCCGTCGACGAGCATGAACGCCATGCGCGCGGGCGTCGCGGCGCGGTTCTCCCCGGCATGGTCCCCGCCCCGCTGGATGACGACATCGCCCGCGTGAAGCAGCGTGGCGCTTCCGTCGTCGAGCACGAGATGGACCTCGCCCTCGAGCACGATCCCGTAGTCGATCGACGCGGTGCGGTGCATGGGCGACGCCGATCGCGGCGCGAGATCGACGATGCGGACGATCGTGCCGTCGCCGTCCGGCGGCGTGATCAGCGGTCGGTCCGTGGGCTCACGAGGCTCGGTTCGCCTGACCGGCGCAGGCATCGCTGTCGTGTTCCAGAGCTCGTGGAACGTCGCGTCCGGAAGGCTGTGCGACCTCGGAGCGGGCCATCGGAGATGACGACGGAGCGCCCGCGCTCGTCGTGGGCGGTGACCACGCGCCGCGGGGCCGTCCCGGGCGGCGACGGCGGACCGGCGTCGCGGCGCCAGGTCAGCGCACGGGCACCGCCGTGTGCCCGCCCACATCGATCGCCGGCGCCGTGAGCTGCAGACGGTCGCCGACCCCGCCCTTGCATCCCCACGGCCTTTCCGCAACAGCCGCCATGCGTTTCGACACTCGCGTCATCTTCGTCGCGCAGCTGACGGGCGCCCGGTACGCGGCCCTCGGTGTGCGTGAGGAAGCGTTCGAGGCGCTCCCGACGGTCGTCGAGGTTGGCATCGACGAGGCGACGCATGCGGCCATCGGCGGTCTTCCGCTGGGCAACGGCATCCTCGGGGTCCTGATCGCCGAGCCTCATCCACTGCGCCTGCATGACGTCGGCCAGCACCCGCAGTCCTACGGCTTTGCGCTCAACCATCCGCCGATGCACAGCTTCCTCGGCGTGCCGATCCGCATCCGTGGGGAGGCGTACGGGAACCTCTATCGGTCGAGACGCAGGCGCTCGAACGCAGCGTCGAGGCCTCCGAGCTCGAGCGCCTCGAGGCCTCCGAGCTCGAGCGCCGCCGCTGGGCGCGCGGGCTGCACGACGACAGCCTGCAAGAGCTCGCAGCCCTGAAGCTGCGCCTCGGGGCGCTGGCACGCGTCAAGCCGGCGGACGTGCCCGACGCCGTCGCTCAGGCGATCGAGCACGTCGACGCGAGCATCCGGGCGATACGCAGCCTTATCACCGACATGCGCCCGGCCTCGCTCGACCAACTTGGTGTCGGCCCCGCGTTGGAAGCGCTGGCGGAACGCTGGTCAACGCTGACCGGGATCGACACCAACCTCGACGTCGATCTCCGGTTCGACCGCGGCGACGAGCCGACCCGACTCACGCCACTGATCGAGACGACCATCTACCGCGTCGTCCAGGAGGCGTTGACCAACGTCGCCAAGCACGCCGGCGCGCAGCGCGTCAGCGTCACCGTCGTCGAGCGCGACGGCGCCGTCGAGATCGCGGTGACCGACGACGGGAGCGGGTTCTCCGGTGAGGGGCCGACCGACGGCCTCGGGCTCATTGGCCTGCGCGAGCGTGCCCGGCTCGCGGGCGGGCGGCACGACATCGAGTCAAGGCCCGGGGAGGGCACGACGGTCCATGCGTGGATCCCGGCGTCGAGGCTCGACCCAGCCCCGGCTGCACAGGCGGGCAGCGGCTGACGGCGACCCCGACGGCACCGGGCGCTGGTCCGCCGCTCTTCGAACGCCCGCGGTGTCCGTGTGACCGGACGCCGCCGACTCACGCGATGGCGTGCTCCACGGCCCAGCGGGCGATCTCCGGGCGCCTGTGCAGGCCGGTCTTCTGGCGCATGCTCGTGAGGTGGTTCTGCACGGTGCGGGGGCTGATGTACAACTGTTGGCCGATTTCCTTGTCGGTCAGTCCGTCGGCCACGAGGCGCACAACCTCGAGCTCGCGCGGTGCCAGCAGGGGCCGCACGATCAGGTCTCCGCCCGGGCTACCGCCGGCGTAACCGCGCAGCACATGCCCGGCGAGCGCCGGCGTGATGACCGAGCCACCTCCGTGGGTCGTGATGACTGCCTGGCGCAACTCCTCGCCGGTCGTCCCCTTGGACAGGTAGCCGGCGGCACCGGCGCTGACCGTGGCGAGCACGGTCTCGGCGCGTTCGTCGGCGCTCATCACCAGCGCTCGAATCTCCGGCAGCTCGGTCCGCAGACGCTCGAGCACGCCCGCGCCGCCGAGGCCCGGCATGCCGAGGTCGAGGATCATGACGTCGGGGCTGAGCTCGTGTGCGAGCGTCATGGCCATCACGCCGTCATCGGCCGCACCGACGACGTCTATGCCGGCGTCTTGAACGAGCGCGCGGATGACGCCCTCACGTACGATCGGATGGTCCTCGGCGACAAGCACGCGGATCTTCATCTGCTCATCTCCCGCGCGTCTGGCCGCTGCGCCCGCGCGGACGGCGACGGGGGCGGCGGATGTCCGCCTGAAGCGACCCGGAATTGCCGGGGCAACAGAGGCGGTGTTGGCACGGCTACCGGACTCGACGCGGTCGCGCGCATCGACACGTTGTGGCACGTTGACGGTGGAGCGCATGATGCGCCTCCTTCTCGTGGGTTCCTGGGTTGCTCCGAGCGCCGACACCGGGGCGGTCCGGCCTGGCGGCGACGGCGTGGATCCGTGAGATCCGACGGGCGTCTGTGCGCAGCACCGCCCGGCGACGTGGGGTGCCCGCGGTCTAGGTCGTCGTGGCCGTGCGACCGTGAGCGGCCTCGACCGCCCGCGCATGCGCGGCGGGCGAGTCATGCGGCGCGACGTATCCGTTCGGCACGCCGAAGCGTGCGACCGCAACCGCTGCGTAGAGCGGGTGTGCGGTGAGGGCCAAGACGGCGATGGACATCAGCGAGCCTGACTCGCGCACTGAGCGCGGTGATGAGGCGGCGGTCAGGAGACGCGGAAGGAGTGGTGTGCGTCCGGATTCGCTTCCGGCGATGGGACCGTGACCACCGTCACTACTCTTATCGGCCGGATCCGCGAGACGCTTGACCGGGAGAGGCTGCAGTCGAGGCCGCCAACTCATCTCGGCCCGTCAGCCGCGTGATCCGGACGACGACCGCAGCTTCGCGTGGGGGTACGCGGTGGCGCGATCCTGGAACGAGAGGATCCTGGGGTTCTGCACGACACCGTCACGGATCTCGATCGCCCGCCGGATCGTCGGGTCCGTGTCCCAGCCCTCCGCCCCGGCCATCACGGCCGGCAGGAACGGGACCAGGGCCTCGCTGATCTCCCACGTCGCGGAGTTCCATAGGTACGAGGGACTGTGGTCGACCGCGTAGTAGCGCACGCCCGGGGCCACGCTGAGCATCGGGTCGGCGAACGACGTCGGCCGCGCCCACTCGAACCCCATGCCCGCGTCGCAGGACACGTCGATGAAGAGGCTGCCGGGGGCGAAGAGGCCGAGCTCGTCGGCGGTCACGAACATGAGCGGCCGGTCGGTGTCCTGCAGGATGCAGTTGACGACAATGTCGTTGCCCGCGAGGAACTCGGCGACCGAGCCGCGACCGGGGCCGCCGAGCGTCAGCGTCCGGCCAGGGCGCTCCGGGTCACGGTCGTAGTGGACGAGCCGCGCCGGCGCCATCGGCGAGGCCACCGCCGGGACGCTGCGGTGCGTCAGGACCGTCACGTCGTGCACGCCGAGCGCGAACAGGGCGCCCACCGCGCCGCGGGCGGTCGCGCCGAAGCTGATCACCGCCGCGCGCAGGCGCCGGCCGTAGGCCCCCGTCGTGCCCACCAGCCCCAGCGCGTGGAGTACGGAGCCATACCCCGCCAGCTCGTTGTTCTTGTGAAAGACGTGGAGGCTGAAGTTCCCGTCCTCGGTCCAGTGGTTCATCGCCTCCCACGCGATCAGCGTGAGACGGCGTTCGATCGCGATGCCGGTCATCGCCTCGTCCTGGACGCAATGCGGCCATCCCCACACGACCTTCCCGCGAGGCAGGGCGGCCAGGTCTTCCGGCAGCGGCTTGGGAAGCACGATCACGTCGCAGTCCTCGAACAGCTCCGAGCGGGAGCGCAGGCCGCCGACGTCGGGCGCGAGCTGCGCGTCGGAGACGCCGAAGCGCCGGCCATACCCCCGCTCCAGGAAGATCCGGCGGCGGAGGTCGCCGTCGATCCGCCCCAGGTGCCGGGGATCGATCGGCAGCCGGTGCTCGTCGCGCTTGCGCGACGTCCCGACGACACCCAGGCTCAGCAGCGGCATACGTGCTCCCGTCCGATCGCGACCGATTGTCCCGCACGCGGCGGCGTCGCCGGCGACAGGGGGCCCGTCGCAGGCCGCCTGCGCGTTATTCCACGGATGGTCTCGCGGTGCTTGACGGGCGGGGTTGAGCGGGACACCCGCACACCGCACTTCCGAAGGGTTACTCCATGCACCGCGACCTGATCATCGGCTTCAACGGCTCCCCGTGCGGGCGGGACACGCCCGCCCTCGCGCCGTCTCGCGCGCGCGAGCGGGGCTCGCCCGACCGTCGTGACGGTGTACTGCGCCGCGCGTAGAGCGCCGACGTCGTACCTACGGCGAGCACGGCAACTCGCTCCCCCACGCCGAGGCGCTGCTCGAGGAAGCGCGCGAGGCCCTGACCGACATCCCGGGCGCGACGTTCACGGCGGTGTCCGACGTCGGCGGCGCGCGCGCTCCACCGCGCCTCCGCGGGCGACGGAGCATCGCCCGGATGCGGCCACGAGCTCGCGGGGCGCGAACGGCTTGGTGATGTAGTCGTCGGCGCCCGAGGACAGCCCGAGCACGCGATCGAACTCGTCCGCGTGCACCGTGACCATGACCACGTACGCATCGGAGACGTCCGCACCTGGCGGCGCACCTCCCAGCCGTCGATGTCGGGAAGGTCGATGTCCAGCAGCACGACGTCGGGCGCCGCCGAACGAGCCAGCTCGAGACCGATGTGTCCGTCGTGGGCGAGACGCACGTCGAAGCCCTCGCTCGTGAGGGTGAGGCGGATCGCCTCGGCCATGTCGCGGGCGTCCTCGACGACCACGATGCACGGGGGTCGGGCGCGCCAGGCGCGGAGCTCGTCTGCCGCCGGCAACGTCACGTCGCGGGCGCCTGTTCGGCGAGCAGGTCCTCGGCGAGCAGGTCCAGGAGGTCGCCGATCCGCCGGTTGGGCGCGACCCCGTCCGGCAGCCAGAGGGTCGGCGACCTTCTCCAGGCACTGACCGAGACGGAGATCGAGACGGCGGACGCCGGCGACGAGGGCCAGCCCTCCTGACTAACCCGCGTCCGTGCGCCCGGCGCACGGACATCGCACGCTCAGTCGTCCCAGGAGCTCGTGATCGAGTGCGTACCGCACGAGCTCGGCCCGCGAAGAGCGCTGGACCTTCTGCTGGATGTGCGCGCGATGCGACTCGACCGTGCGGATCGAGAGGTACAGCTGCTTGCCGACCTCCAAGTTCGTGTGCCCGAGCGCGATGAGGCGCAGGACCTCGAGCTCGCGCGGCGTGAGGGCGTCCGGCGGCCCGGACGGCGCCGCCGGCGCGGCCGCCATGGCCGCGCCCAACCGAGGCGCGAGGTACGTCTTGCCCGCCGCGGCACGCTGTACCGCCTCGACAAGCGGTGTTCGCGGAGTCCTTCAGCACGTAGCCACGCGCGCCGGCCTGCAGCGTGGCCCGCGCGAACGACGGGTCCTCCTGCATGGTCAGCACCACGACAGAGGTACCAGGCGACCGCTCGCTGACCTGCGGGATCGCCTCGAGCGAGCTCATGTCCCCCGGCATGTTGAGGTCGAGGACGAGGACCGTCGGCTTGTACCCCAGGACGCTCCGAAGCGCCGACTCGGCGTCGGCGGCCTCGGCGACGACGGTGAAGTTCTCCTCCACCTCGAGCAGCAGACGTAGGCCCGAGCGGACGACGTGGTGGTCATCGGCCACGACGATCGTGATCGTCTCGGCGGCGAGGGACGGCTCGGCGAGTGATGACATGAGTAGCAGGCTAGGTGCGCAGCGACGGCTCGTCCTCCGCGCCCGACACCCTCACCGTTCCGTAGGTCCTACGGAACGGGCCGGCGTCGTGCTCGTCGGCGGCCGATGCGCGCATCCGAGCTGGCTCGCCCTCCCGCGGCGGACGCGCGCGCGTACGCGCACGCCCGGCATATCGCGGTAGTCGCCCATGCGAGAGGTCGTCGATCTAGGCAGAGGCGGTCTCGAGCTCTCGGGCGAGGTCGGTCTGCACCGCGAGACCGGCCATGCCCGGCCCGCGACCGCGATTCGATGGCTCGTCGCGTGCGGCCAGGTACGGCGCGAGGCGTCGGCCGGCGACCTTGCTCGGTGGCCACCACAGCGTGTGATCCGCCACCGAGCCGCCACCGCCACCGGCTACGTGATGCATGTAGCGCTCGCCGTGACCGGTCAGCAGCCGGCCGCGGAGCACGGGCACGAAGGGCTGCGGCACGATGTCGGCACCCGCGAGCTCGGCGATCGCCTCGGCGGCCGCGTCGGCCTGCTCGGCCGCGAGCCCGCCGAACTTGACCGGGAACACGATGCCGTCGCCCGCGGCCCAAACGTGGTCGACGCGGGTCACCTTGCAGTGCGCGTCGACGTACACGAACCCATCGTCATCAGTCGGCACGCCGGAAGGCGCCCGCCCGCGCAGGTTCGGCAGCGCCACCACACGGTCGACCTCGATCCGGCGCATTCCGGGATGGACGACCACGGTGGGGGCGTGCCCCTTCTCGATCTCGACATACGAGGCGCCGTGGAAGCCGATCCCCGCCGCCTCGAGGTCGGCCTTGACCTCCGCCGTCGCCTGCGGTCCGAAGATCGCGAGCGGGGCGGCCTCGGGAGTCAGGAGGGTGATCTGGGGGCGGGTCTGCGCGTCCCACGCCATGCGCGCGGTCATGAACGCGAGCTCGTAGGCCGGAAGCGGCCAGCCCGGCCCCGGCGGCACGACGAACGCCAGCCGGCGGACGAACCCCTGCTCGATGTCCCTGAGCAGGCCGCCGAGATGGTCGGGCCCGGACTGGTCGTCCCAGGTGAGTGCGTGCTCGTACGCCGGAACCGACCGGGCGCCGGTTGCGAGCAGCAGCGCGTCGTAGCGCAGCTCAGCGCCACCCGCGGTGTGCGCGACACGGGCGTCGGAGTCGACCGCGGTGACGGCATCGGCGACGATCCGGGCGCCCGCGTCGCGCGCAACGTCCGCCATCGGGTAGTGCCGCGCGAGGCCGCGAGCGAACGGCTCGGCGACCTTCATGGGGCGGTAGATGAAGTCGGGCTGGGCGTCAACGAGCGTCAGGTCGACGAGGTCGCCGGCCAGGGCGTGCAGCGTGAGGAGCGCCTCGATGCCGGCGACGCCACCGCCGGCCACCAGGACGCGAAGAGGTGAGTTCGTCATGCGACGAACGCTACGTTCGGCACACGGCGATGCCATCCGGACCGGGCGCGGCATCCGTTGCGGGAAAACACGGACCCGTGCCCCGGCGCGATCGCTCGCGTCCACAACGGCTCCCACCGGCCGCCTGCCGGCAGCCGCGAGCGCTGCGGAGCGCGTCACGCGGCATCTTCCTGAGCCTCCGTGTCGGTCGCGGATCTCCGCGATCGCCAAACCACTGCCGTACAGCTCCGCGAGCCGGCCCCGCGGTCTGCGGCAAACATCGGAGTCGCGGGCCGACCGCTGGGGTCACCCTTGGCTTCAGCAACGCCTCCCGAGTACGAGCGCGAGCCACGAACGCTCGGATGGTCGTCACTCACCGGGCACCAGCTGAACGCCGTTGACGTCCAGCCGCCCCGGCACCCGAACGACCGCTTTGCCTCGGAGTCCACGACACGAAAGAAGGATCGACATGCCAAGCATCGGCCCCATGGAGCTGATCGTCGTGCTCATCATCGCGCTGCTCGTCGTCGGCCCGCGCAAGCTGCCCGAGCTCGGCCGCTCACTCGGAGCGGGGATGCGCGAGTTCAAGGACGGCGTCAGCAAAAGCGACCCGCGTCGGAGTTTGAGCGAGCCTGACGACGAGCCGCCCGCGAAGACGGGCTAGGTTGAACCGCGCCCGCGTTCTCGAACACGCGGCCCGTCTCCGACATCGAGGTCCAGCGGCATGACGGAGACGCCACTCGGCGGGTCTTCGTGCGCCGCCCGCGCGCGCCCGCCGCGAGTCTGGAAGGCTCGCGGCGCATGGGAGACGCCGACGAGATCACGATCGTCCTCGCCGACGATCACGCCGTGGTGCGGTCAGGCCTTCGGCTGCTGCTCGACCAGGCGGGTCTCCACGTCCTGGCCGAAGCCGGCGACGCCGAGTCCGCGCTGCGTAGCGTCCTCGGCCACAAGCCGACGGTCCTCATCCTCGACCTCAACATGCCCGGCGAGCCGACCTCGCTCGAGGCGATCCCGCGCGTGGCGGACGTGTCGCCCGCCACGCATGTCGTCGTGCTCACCATGCAGGAGGACCCCGTGTTCGCCCGCGAGGCCCTGCGCGCCGGGGCTGTGGGCTACGTCCTCAAGGAGGCAGCGGACAGCGAGCTCGTGGAAGCGGTGCGCCGGGCGGCGGTCGGGGAGACGTACCTCAACCCGCGTCTCGGGGCCGCGCTGGCCACGGCGCCGGTCGACGCTCATGGCCCGCCCGACGACCTCACGGACCGCGAGGCGGAGATCCTGCGGCTCGTCGCGCTCGGCCACACGAACGCCGAGATCGCCGGCCAGCTCTTCCTGTCGGTCCGCACCGTCGAGTCCCACCGCGCGCGGATCGGCCAGAAGCTCCGGCTCTCCACCCGCGCCGAGCTCGTGCGCTACGCGCTCGATCGCGGGCTCCTCGAGGACCGGGACTAGCCCCCCGCGAACTCGAGCCGATCGGCGGATCCGCCTATCGGATCCGTGGAAAGCACGGAGCGCGTTGTCGTACCCAGCGCGGTTCCTCGCGCGGCACGGGGAAGCCCGTCTCGAACCCCGCGCCTCAGATCTGGTTGACCGAGGCCGCGCTGACCACCGCGCTGAACACCTCCGGAGCGGCGCCCACCGTCGGCTGAGCGCTCTTTCCTCCCCAGCCGCCAGCCGGCGCGATTCCCTTCCGACCCGCGCCGCCAAGGAGCCCGGCCCCGCACTCCGGGCGGGGCTCCTGGTCGTTCGACCGTCCCGAACACGTCGCGGAGCCACCACGCGATGCGTAGAAGTCACGGTCCGGCCCGCGGGATTAACGCGCGCATCCGTGGGCAGCATCGGATGATCGGCCGGACGCGATCCGCGACGCTGGTGGCAACCCCTGAAAGCCGGCCAGCCCCCACCGGGCCGCGATCAGCCGCAAAGGACTCCCAGCAATGCGAAAGCTGCTTCCCCTACTCATCGCAGTCGGCGCCGTACCCGCCGCTGTCATCGGCGTCCAGACCATCAACTCCTCGATGCATCCAACAGCCGCGGCACACGCCCGCGTCGCACCGGTCGCCGCCGTGACGGCCCCGGCGCGCACCGCCCCCGCAACCGTGAAGGTCGTCATGCGCGACCCCGGCTGCCACTGGTTCGCCGTCGGCGCGCACTTCAAGACCAAGCTCGCCGTGACCGGCACCGCGAAGCTGTCGAACCTCGACGAGGCGACGCTCAAGATCAAGCGCGCCGGGTCGGTCAAGCGCGTAAACGTCGGCCGCACCACGGCCCTCGGCCGCGGCGCCTACACCATCACGATGGTCGGCCAGAAGTCGGACGACAACACGCTTCACCTGACCGTCCACTAGCCGGCGCGACCCGAAGGCCGGCGTCGCCCGCCGGCCTCCGGGCCTGCCTGCCCCACCGGGGGCGCCGCTGCCAAAGCGACGCCCCCTTTCTGCGTCCCCGAAACCAGCCGCTGGGCGGGCGATCAGTCCGCCGGCCGAGCGTCGAGCAGCGTCGCCTCGAAGAACGGCGCATAGCGGGGCGTGCCGAACCACCACCCGACCGTCAGCCGGCTCGGGATCACGACGTCGCCGAAGCGCCGTTCCTCGGCGACCTCGCCGCCGAACGGGATGTAGCCGTAGGCCGGCCGGCCGACCTTGCCCCACCGCTCGAGCCTCACGCTGCGCACGCGGCCGTCCGGGTCGATCCGAAGGTGTACCTCGGGCCGCTCCGGCGGCACCGACAGCGTCGCGACGACGTGCTCGTCGCTCTCGGCGCGCCACGAGACGCCCTGCTGCGGCACGAGGCTCCCCGGGGCCCACATGCGCTCCGCCGCGGCACGCCCCGCCGCCGCCCGCGCCGTGTCGTCGTCGTCGGCGTGCAGGAACGACCATCGCCCGAACAGGCGGCCGTCGGTGGCGCCGGACCCGGGCACGTAGCGATCGACGACATGGAGCGGGCGAAGGCGCCCGATGCCCGCGCGTGCGCGCCACTCGAAGGCGTCGGCGGTGAGCCGCTGGGTCGCCGAGAAGGCGAGCCACGGACCGACCTTGATCCGGCCGGCCATGCGGAGCTCGACCCCGCCATGGAGCGCGCCACCCTCGACGAGCGCGTGCGCGAGATACCTCCGCACCGGCTCGTCCAAGGCGGCCAGGTCGGCGGACCGAAAGCGGCAGGCAGGTTCACGTCGGGGATTCACGACAACGTGACGACATCGTCGCGCACCGCCGTCACCCGGAGGAGCGCGGCTCGCCGTCGCTCACGACGGGATGTGCCGGGCGTGCTCGAGGGCCTCGCCGACGTCCACGCGGACCGGGACGACGTCGGCCGTGGGGCGGATCTCGGGCGCCCGCGCGGGGCAGCGCCACGACGTGCTCGGCGCCGACGGAGCGGCCGTCGACAAGGCGAAGCTCGCCCTCCGTCACCGCGAGCGGTTCAGCGTTCGCGACGAAGGTGACGTCGTAGTCCGCGAGCAGCTCGGCGACGAACGCGCTCGCGCGGGCTCCAAACAGCTCGAGCGGGACGGCCTCCGGCGTGACGAGCGTGATCTCGCACCTGACGCCGCGCGCCCGCAGCTCCCCGGATGTGAGCAGTGCGAGCTCGTACATCGGCAACGGCCAGGACATCGCCGGGCCGACCGCGAACACGATCCGGGGCCGCAGTCGGCCCGCGGCGTCATCGAGGAGCCGCCGCACGGCAGGCGCGTCGGCCGCGCCCCCGAACGTGATGGCCCCCGGTAGCTGGGGCCTGGGACGAGCTCCGATCGCGACGAGCAGAAGGTCGTAGGACGTGTGCACACCGGACGTCGTCACGATCGCCGCTCGGGTGCGAGCAGCGTTCCGATTCCGCCAGGCACGAGCTCGACGTCCTGATCGGCGGCGAACTGGTCGAGCGGCATGCTCCACGTGCGAGCTCCGCCAAACGACTCGAGCACGGAGAGCGGGCGATAGGAGAAGACGTCGCTCGGCGTGAGCAGATGGATCGCGACGTCGTCCTCGGCCGCATACGCGCGCAGCAGCAGGCACGCCTCGAGGGCCGCCACGCCGCCGCCCGCAACCAGCACGCACGGTCGGTCAACTCCGGCTGGATCCATGACGTCATGCGCCGCAGCGTGCCTCCGCCGCGGCTCGCACGCATCCGGGGAAGTCACGGATTCCTCGTGCGCACGACCCGCGCGTCTCACGTGCCCGGTCCGGATGCGGTCGGATGGAGCATCGGGACGATGACGCTCGCCGTTCCCGACTCCACGCCGCCGGCAATCGATCCGCAGGAGGCGCGCGACATCCTGCTCGCGCACGTCGGGTCGCCGCGAACGTGGTCGACGCGCCGTAGGAATAACCCGGGCTGATCGACCGAACGCTTCACCAGCGCGTGAACCGGTCGGTGTCCCCCCCACACGGACTGATGCCGAACCCCGGAGGCCGTCACAGCGCCCCGCGGGGCGTCCGGGTTCTTGCGTGCGTCGCGTACCCTGCCGCGCGATGGTAGGCATGGCCTCGCCCATGACCCGGCGTCGCGTCGCTCCGCGCCGTCGCGGCCGGACGGCTCGGCCGTCGACCTCTACTGGCTGGCGCTCGGCGCCGGCGGGCGCAGCGTCCGCCTCAACGGACTCGTCTTCGAGGCGATCGCGGCACGACTCGGTCACCGAGCGCCGTGCGACCTCTACCACTCCGTCGCTCGAGGTCTGGACGCAACACGACAGGCACGTCATCGAGATGGCGCCCGTGTGGAACGAGCGCTCGGACGACCGCGGCGCCGTCAGCGAGGGGGTCGTCGGGAGCCGCCTGCTCCGTGGCCTGCGCATGTTCCGGTACGAGATCCGCTGCTGGCACGACGGCCGGATCCCGGACGTCGACGAGGCGGTCGACAGCCCGCAGCGCCTGATCGAGGACGCTGTCATCGCCCAACGCGTCCTCGCCCTCGTGGCGGACGTCCCGACGCCAGGGTGGGGCCGCGACGAGTTGCACACCGGGGAGATGTGGGACTCGAACTACGGTCACCGCCTGGCTTCTGGGCCACAGTGGCATCGACACACGCCTGGCGCGCCTGACCGCCGGGGCCGCGCCCCGGGATGGGCAGCGGGCTGCGCCGGCAGGACCGGTCGCCACACGGAGTCATCGAGCGCCGCGTAAGCGGGCTCGTTCAGGCAACGGCCGAGCTGCCGCCGCCGTCGGACGATCGCGACGGGTGGCCCTGGCAGGACGCTCCGCGGTCCCTGACAGTCAGCGGTCTCTACGGATAGATCCGCGGACCTTCGCGGACGACGACGGGCACGTTCGCTCGTAGCCTCGAGCTATGCCTGTCACCGCGCCCTCGCCACCCGCGCTGAGCACGATCTCGATCGTGCTCGCCGATGACCACCGCATGGTCCGCTCAGCGCTGCGCGCGTTGCTCGAGGCATACGAGGACCTCGACGTGGTCGCCGATGTCGGCGACGCCGCGGCGGCTCTGGACAGCTCGATCGAGCATCAACCCGCCGTCCTCGTCCTCGATCTCAACATGCCGGGCAACCTCACCGCGCTCGACGCGATTCCCGAGGTGCGGGCGGCGTCCCCGGGCACCGGGATCGTGGTGCTCACGATGCAGCAGGATCCGGCGTTCGCGCGTCGGGCCCTCAGGCTCGGCGCGATGGCATACGTGCTCAAGGAGGCCGCCGACGCGGAACTCGTCGACGCCGTCCGACACGCCGCGGCCGGCGAGGTCTACGTGGCGTCGCAGCTCCCCGCTGTCGCCCCCGTGGCGCGCCTCGCAGCGCGGAGGGACAACCTGACATCGCGTGAGCTCGAGGTCCTTCGCATGATTGCCATGGGCCACACGAACAGGGAGATCGCCACGCGCCTGGTCCTGTCCGTGCGCACCGTCGAGTCACACCGCGCGCACATCCAGGCCAAGCTCGGACGCTCCAGCTGCGCGGAGCTCACGCGGTACGCGCTCGACCATCACCTTCTCGCGGCATAGCCCTGGCCGGCGTCCGCGTGCTGCGGCGTTGTTCGCATCGCCCCGGGCGGATGCTCGTGTCCCGTCCGTCGGCCCGCGGCGGAGACGGCCGATCGAGCCGCGCGCAGCGGCCGCCGAACGGGCGTCCTGGAGGCGTTCGTCGCAGCCGCAGCGGCTTCGGCCGCAGCGGCTTCGGCCGTGGGGTAGCGGGTGCAGCGACCACGGGCTCAGCCGCGGACCGCCGGCGTCGCGAACGTGGTTCCGTCCCCGAGCGCGCGCCCGCGCATGGCACCGCCGTGCCCGGGCGTCT
>Ga0207670_10001197_pt1 | contig 13725 bp, 15 predicted proteins | sample KBSS23HmetaG_FD_184339 | JGI IMG/M metagenome (GOLD analysis project Ga0207670, IMG submission 184339) | Switchgrass rhizosphere microbial communities from Kellogg Biological Station, Michigan, USA - KBS S2-3H metaG (SPAdes) (version 2) | ecosystem: Host-associated > Plants > Roots >... | reverse complement strand
AAAAATGCCATTACCCCCAGATGCCAGGTTAAGAAGCACTGGATAATTGACTTTTCAATTTTGAAGAAGTATAACAAAGAATAATGAAACGGATTTCTGCTATTCTCTTTTCACTTTTTATCGCAATTCTCTTCTTTGCAATTCCTCATACAAGTGGTGCACAAGGTAAGCCTGATGGACTTCCTGAAGAGGCACTTGCTCATATACCAGTTTGCCCTCCAGGGTCCCCAAGTGACAATGCCAGGTGTCATGCCCGTGTTGTTGTAAACGAAAAAGGAGATCCCTTTGCCACTACTGGTCCAGTTGGATACGGGCCAATCCAATTCCAAACGGCATACAATGTTCAAAATGCTACTTCAAGTGGAAGAATTCTGGCTATTGTTGATGCATATGACCATCCAACTATCAAATCAGATTTGGATACCTATTCTAATCAGTTCGGGTTGCCAGTATTGCCAACATGTGATGGTTCGATTGCAACATCTGCGATCCCTTGTTTTCAGAAAGTGGATCAAAATGGAGGAACGAGTTATCCCGTGGTCGATTCAGGATGGGCACTTGAAATATCGCTTGATGTCGAAGCAGCACATGCAATTTGCCCAGACTGTAAACTTCTTTTAGTTGAGGCAAATTCAAGTAGTTATGGAAATTTGATGACAGCAGTTGACCGTGCAGTGGCAATGGGGGCGAACGTTGTCTCAAATTCGTATGGCTCGAATGAATTTTCTTCAGAGACTACTTTTGATTATCATTTTAATAAACCTGGAATAGCATTTACTTTTAGCTCGGGCGATAACGGGTATGGAACCAGTTATCCTGCTGCCTCTCGATATGTAACGGCAGTTGGAGGTACCTCTTTGTACCTGAATTCTGACAATACATACAAGAATGAAGTAGCGTGGAAAGGAAGTGGAAGTGGTTGCAGTTCCTATGAGTCAAAACCTTCGTGGCAAAAAGATACTGGTTGTGCAAAGCGATCAATTGCCGATGTCTCGGCTGTAGCAGATCCAAATACCGGTGCCGCGGTTTATGATACGGTAGCATATAGTGGACAAGTAGGGTGGTTCCAAGTTGGGGGGACAAGTTTAGCAGCACCACTTATTGCAGGTGTATATACACTCAAAGGTGTTCCAGTTGCAACTGCAGCCAATTCACTGCCATATCTCAATAGTCCACTTACAAATTTACATGATGTAACTTCAGGCTCTAATGGAGGATGCAGTATGAGAAGTAGATATCTTTGTACATCACTAAAAGGCTACGATGGCCCAACAGGACTAGGTACTCCAAATGGAATAAATGGGTTTTAATTTACCTACATGCATATAATTATTGGTACTCGAGGAAGTGATCTGGCTTTGGCTCAGACGGACATAGTTAAGAAATTGGTAACTTCACTAGATCCTTCAATTACTGTTGAAATAAAAGTTATTAAAACAGAAGGAGACAAAAATATGGCGCCAATTCCGACTGATGTCGTAGGTAAGGGTTGGTTCACCAAAGAAATTGAAAAAGCCTTATTGACTCGAGAGATTGATCTAGCAGAGCACAGTTTAAAAGATCTGGGTGAAGTTTTGCCAGAAGGACTTATTATTTCTGCAATTCCAGCTCGTGGTGATGTCCGAGATGTCTTGGTATCTAAAAATAATATTCAGGTAAAAGATCTGCCTGAGGGGGCAATTATTGGAACTGACAGTGCAAGACGAAAAGTTTTGCTTCTTCAGATGAGAACTGATCTTCAGGTCGAAAGTGTCCGAGGCAATGTAAATACACGACTCCGGAAATTACAAGAAGAAGACTATGATGCCTTGGTTCTTGCTGCAGCAGGATTACAACGACTTGGAATGGAAGATATTATTACTGAATATTTTGATCCATTCGAATTTATCCCTGCTCCCGGGCAAGGTGCAATTGCAATTCAAACAAGAAGTTCTGATACTGAATTAAACAGATTGTTGGTAAAAATAAATGACACGAAAACTGAGTTGGAAACAATTGCAGAGCGTTTATTTACGAAAGCAATGGGTGGTGGTTGTAAACTTCCAGTTGGAGCATATGCAGTGATTGATGGCAATCAATTAAAACTGTATGGGATGGCAGCAGAAGAAGATGGATCTAACTTTCGAAAAGGTTCAATTACAGGAATCACAAAAGACGTTGAAAAATTAGGGAAAGATTTAGCTCTAAAACTTCAATGATACTTCTTACGCGAACAGTCAAAGATAATAATCGTTTTCAACAAAAACTTGATAACGTTGGATTAAAATCTATTGCATTTCCTTGCATTAAAATTGTCTCAACTCAGTTAGATAAAAGTGAAAAAGAGACACTTCATTCAATTGATCAACTCGATTGGATTCTATTTACCAGCTCCAACGCTGTAATTCATTTGATTGAACAGTTATATAATCATACTATACCGTTGCAATCCCTTTTAAAGATTAAAATTGCAGCTGTCGGAAGTGAGACTGCAAAAACAATTAAATCAGCGGGTTTATCAGTAGACTTCATTCCTTCTGAATTTACTGATAAAAAACTTGAGGAAGAACTTCCAGATATTTACGGCAAGAAAATTTTCATTCCTCGGTCAAAAAATGCAAATCAGACATTGCCAAAGTTATTGGCAAAAAAGGGAGGAATTGTTACGACTCTTTCGATCTATTCAACAGGTTATTATCCCCCCTATAATAAGCATTTTTCGGATTTACTACAAAAAGGTATTTCTCGTATTACTTTTACCAGTGGTTCTTGTGTCTTGGGATTTATGAAAAAAGTTACAGATGGTTCTTTGCGAGAAAAAGCGTTTGCGCTTCCTGTCGTATCTATCGGTCCTTCTACAACAAAGATAGCAAAAGAAAATGGATTTAGAGATATAATTACAGCGAAAACTCACACTGTTGATGGTATGATTGATACATTGAAATGAAAGATACAACATTCCATAGCTACACTTTCTTCCAACTAAATAATTCTTTCCGGAGAATGGCATCAATTAAGAAGAATGCCTATATAAAAGAATTTGTTCAACTTGTTGAATCAAATAAAAAGGTTGTTGTTTATGCTTATTCACTTGTTGGTCTCAAGTCAGATTACGATATCCTTCTTTGGTTTCATGCGAGTTCAATTGAAGAAATACAACTATTGGTCTCGCAGATTTTAGCTATAAAAATGGGAGAATATCTTTCTCTTTCTCATACACTTTTGGGGATGACCAGGGGCTCTCAATACAACAGTAAACCAGTTGCCAATAATGAAGAGCTTGATGGGATTCTCCGGCTACCGTATCTTATTGTCTACCCGTTTACCAAAACAAAAGAATGGTATCTTCTTTCAAAAGAAAAACGGATGGAGCTGATGCATGGGCATATGAAAGTGGGTTTCCAATATAAACATATAAGACAACTCTTATTGTATTCATTTGGAATTGATGATCCAGAGTTTATCGTCTCATATGAGACAGATTCTCTCTCTGATTTCCAAAGCCTTGTTATGGCAATGCGAGAGACAGAAGTAAGGCTTTATACACAAAATGATACACCAATTTTTACGTGTGTATATAAACCAGTTGATCAATTATTTAAAGAAATATGAAAAGATTTAACGATACGTTTTTAAAAGCAGCCCGACGAGAAAAAGTTGATCACACACCAGTTTGGTATATGAGGCAAGCTGGCAGAACATTCCCAGAATATTTGAAATTACGAGAACGATATTCAGTTTTAGAAATTTCAAAAACACCAGAATTAGCCGCCGAAGTAACAGTTGCTCCAGTTGCCTATTATGGTGTTGACGCTGCTGTCATGTTTGCTGATATTATGATTCCTTTACAGCCCATAGGAGTGGATTTAGATTTGGTTGAGAATGTTGGACCCGTTATTCAAAATCCTATTACATCGCTAACTGACATTAAAAAATTAAAAGAAATAGATCCAGATTCTGATCTCCCTCATCTCAAACCTTTTATTGAAATCCTTTTACAACGATTACCAGTTCCTATTATTGGGTTTTGTGGGGCACCGTTTACTCTGGCGAGTTATTTGATCGAAGGAAAACCAACGAGAGAGTTTGTCAAAACAAAGTCATTTATATATCGCGATCCAAAAGCGTGGCATCTTCTTATGGATACATTGACAACGGTGATGATTGTGTATTTAAAAGCACAAATTCGATATGGAGTTCACTCAGTGCAAATATTTGATAGTTGGGCTGGGTATTTAAATGTTCACGATTATGAAGAGTATGTATTGCCTTACTCGAAAAGATTGTTCAATGAATTAAATGGCCAAAAAATTCCTCGTATCCATTTCGGGACAAATACCAATCATTTTCTCAAACAGTTTTCGTCAGTTGATTGTGAAGTGGTAAGTATTGATTGGAGAAATTCAATGTCGGTTGCATCAAAAATCGTTGGTAGGAAAAAAGCTTTGCAAGGGAATCTTGATCCCGTTGTTCTTTTAAGTGATTGGTCAATTATAAAAAGAGAAGTTGATAGAATTTTTGATGAAGTAGGGGATTATCCAGGATTTATTTTTAATTTGGGACATGGAATTTTACCAGAAACAAAGCTTGAAACAGTTAAACGATTGACCAAATATGTACAAGAGAAAAAACAATAAGCAAAGCTTGGCAATGGCAGAACAGAAAACAAAAAACAGGAGAATTGCTGTTATTTTAATGACGTATGGATCGCCAAAGACGTTGGATGATATTCCTGATTACTTGCGAAATGTATATCATGGGAAAGATGCAAGTGATGAAACTATTAAAGAATTTACCCGTCGTTATTCACTCATTGGAGGATCTCCGCTCGTCCGAATTACTCAAAATCAGGCGGAGGCATTAGACCAAGAATTGCATACCCATCACAAAGAAAAAGGTCAATTTAGTGTTGATGCGGGAATGCGATTTTCTGAGCCTCTTATAAAAGATGTAGTTCAAGGAGTTGCAATTGATGCAGATACTATTATTGGCATTATTATGTCTCCTCAATATTCTCCCATTATTATGAAGGGATATGTTGATGCATTACAAGATGCGGTTCAATTAATTAAACGACCTGAATTAAAACTAAAAATAATTAAAGGTTGGCATTTAGAACCTCTTTTTTTGCAAGCAATTGCCCAACGAGTGAAAGAAGCCATTGAAAAATTGCAAGTTCCATTACGAGAAACAATTCCGGTTCTTCTCACTGCACATAGTATGCCAAGACGAGTCGTAGAAACAGAGGCAAGTTATATAAATGCACTACAGGAAACAGCTGAAGAAGTTGCAAAATTGGCAGGACTCACAGATTCTCAGTGGCAATTTTGTTATCAAAGTGCTGGGCATACGAAGGAAGAGTGGCTACGTCCAGATTTTGCAGATCTAATGCCTCAATTAAAGTCCGATGGTGCATCGGATGTTCTTATCGCACCAATCCAATTCCTTTCAGATCATCTGGAAATCTTGTATGATATTGAGATTGGAGCTCGGGAAGAAGCAGAAAGATATGGGATTGTTTTTCATCGAACAGAGTCATTAAACACATCTCCATTATTTATCAAAGCGTTAGCTCATATTGTTACATCATCCGCCTAGTTATTCGATTTCTCGTTCAACCTCTTCGCAATTGCATTTTGTTCATCGCTTAAGCTTTTATCTTCATCTACAAATGTACTCTCCTCAGGAGTGAGCCATTGATTGGCATTAATTCTGGCAACAATTGCAGTTGTTCTCGTAATTCTTAAGGCAATAATTTCATTAATCCGATCAACATCTGTTTTATTCTCTGTATAGAATTTTGGATATGTTTTGAGTGTTTGCCAGCCGGATTGTACATTTTTTAAATTGGTCAAAGCATCTTGCCAGCTTTTCTTTTCATCTTCAGAATAATTCGGTGGTACATATCCTGCCAAATGTTGAACAATAATTTGTGTCGGGCATCCGTTAATTTTTCCTTCTACTTCTGCAATCCCAATTTCCTGATAGTCTTTTTTAAGAAAAAATTCTTTCTCACTTACAAATTCAGATTGATTATCAAAGAGTTCTTCTGCTTCAAAATATCCTTGTGTCGGAAGCTCTCCTGTCACATGGTGAATATATCCTTGTCTTTCAAACACATCTTGTCTCGTCTCGCCTTTTGGTTGGACATCAACTGATACACTATTTGCGGCAAACATAGTACGAGCTCTTTCTTCAGCAGTCTTTTGTAATTTTGGTTGATAGGTAAGTGGTGGAATGTTATTTTCTTTACGCTTTTCATTAATAAGTGCGAGATACTGTGTCCTGTCCAATTGAATCTTTGAAGAATTGTCCAGATCGTGACTGGTATCTCTCCAATTTTTGTCCAAGATACCTTTTTGTTTTTCAAAAGGGATGACATGATCAATATCCTGATATGAGATAAGTCCTAAGGTAAAACGTGAATCGAGACTTCCCTTTCGATTATCTCCCATGACAAATAGTTCTCCATCAGGTATTTTTGTTTTTTGACAATCTGGCAACGTATCGCCACCAAACGTGGAATGCGCTTTTGCAGTATACTTCTCAGTAAGTTCCTTTCCATTAAGTGTCACAATCCCGTCACGTAATTCAATCTCATCTCCCGGAAGGCCGATAACTCGTTTTACAAATCCTGCAGATTCACCTGTGGCTCGTGTTGTTAATTCATCAGTTTTTGCATTTTCAAATGAAACAATATCTCCTCGACCAATTTCATATCCTCCATACACTTTGCCATTCCACATAAATCCATTCGGATAAGGGTTCATTTGTGCAATATCTACAATTTCTTTTGTTTGTTCTTCTATTGTTTTCCCTGTTCCTTTTGGAAAGGTAGGATACATAGATCCCGTTCCTGCAATGCGAATAGGGTCTTCATAATATCCAAGTTTGTATTTGATTACTTGATAGCTACCTGTTCCTACCCCGTAATAGATTCCTGCCCACAAGGGAAGAAGAACCCCAACGGCGATAATAATTTCAACAAGTTTGATTGAAACTCCTATTATTCCAGTTTTAATTCTCGGTTTTTTTAAAATAATAATGACTAAAAAGAGTGGGAAAAGGAGGCAGAAAAAGACAAACATAATTGAATTGGCTAATCCATGAAGAAATCCTGGTTTATCTGTATGAAAAGGAGATGAAACAAAAATAGTCATCAAAAAGTCGATGATTGTCAAAACTAGAGAAATACTTCCGGTGAGAACAAATGCAGTGAGAATAATGAGTTGGTTCTTGGGTAATCCTCTGACATTGAGAGGATGAGAAAACCAGGAGGTGAGATATGCGCAGAAAGTGAAAAATCCTACAAGGCACACAATAAAAATTACTCCAGAAATTTTGTACGAAGCATTCCCTTCCTTGTGCATACTGTAAGTGTATCAAATTTTACTCGGGAAATTGATTGGGAGACTATTACAATAATTTCCTTTCTCTAAAAGAAGCATAATTATCCTTAGTCACAATAATATGATCGACTATTTTAATTCCTAATAGTTTGCCTGCATCGACCAAGCGTTTGGTGAAGGATATATCGGGGTCGCTGGGAGTTGGGTCGCCGGAGGGATGATTGTGGACGAGAATTATTAAAGGTGATGGCAGGAGAAGTGCGTATGAAAAAATGTCTCGTGGCTCGATGATGACTTGATTCAACGTTCCAATGCAGATAATTTGCTTTTGGATGAGTTCGTGTCGGGCATTCAGATAGAGTGCAAGTAAATGTTCTTGGGATTTATTCGTAATATCTTTTACCTCTCGAACAACATCTGGAGGAACCAAAAGTTGATGAAGCGATTGGGTTCCGAGAGATCTTTTACCAAGTTCAATCGCTGCGAGGATTTTGCCTGCCTTTACTGGTCCTATGCCATCAATTTGTACAAGTTCTTTAATTGAATAGGTACGAAGCGTTCGAAGCGGAAATTTCTTTAAAATCTCTCGTGCAAGATTCAATACATTCTTTTCTCTCGTTCCGGAGCTCAAAAGAATTGCTAAAAGTTCTGCTTCATCAAGATTTTCAACACCAAAAGAAGAAAGACGTTCACGCGGCTGCTTGGTTTTAGCAAGATCCCTGATTGTAGATTTCGTCATTCCCTAAAGTAATTATACAACTCTGGTAATGGTTGCAATCAAATCTTTTTTGGGAATATGGCTATCTACGACTGCAATTTTTCCTCCCCAGGAAGTGCCAAGAACTGAACTAATTTCTTTGCTGAGATCTACAACTATTATCAGTGGAATTAAACTATAGTGTGACGCGTCCTTAAGAGTATCCAAAAGCACGAGAACTTTTTTGGGTTCTATGCTGGCACTTAAGAAAACCATTGTTGGTGTATTCCAGACAACTTCTTTGAGTGCTTCTCCAATAGTAGATAGGCGACGTACCGTGCCAAGTTGTTCCAGATAGATATAAGGAAATTCAAGTAATTCATTGGGTTCTATGATAAGAATGGTGTCACTTTGTTTACTTGACATACGAGTAAAATCTTTGTAATGTAGATATACTCTACATAATGGAGCTTGTTGTTGTCAAGGACCTTTTTTGTATAAATTATGTATGGAATTTTGATTTGTGCTTGCTATAATTACGAAAACTATGCAATCAGATGAGGAAAAAGAATTAGCGCAACGAGTAGGTAAAAAAATACGCTATGCTCGGGAACATATGGGTCTCTCCCAAAGGCAACTCGGGAAAGTTCTTTCTCTTTCTGATAAAGCAATTAGCTCCTACGAAGTAGGTCGAACGCTTCCCAATATGCATATCCTACGGAAATTGGGAGAAGTCGTAGATAGGCCAGTTGCATATTTTGACGATAGTGATTCGGTTGAGTTTGATTTGCAGAATAAGATCAAGATTATTGAAAAAGAATTGCTTGAGATTAAAAAACTTCTCAAAGAACAGAAGAAGTAATTTCTTCTTGATTCATTCCACATTGTATTGGTATACTCACCTCTGTGAACAAAACGGCAATCGGTATTATCATCTTCATTCTCCTATTTGGTGGAGTTGTTTATTTAGCTTCAAGTGCCAAAGATCAAAGGGCTACTCAAGCTATGAAGGGTGATGTCCAGATTTCTGTTGTGCCTCAAAATGAAGAATCTCAATCTGATGTACAAGGAACTGCTGATGAAGCACAATCACCGACTGGAGGTGAGTCTATGGACAATAATGCACAAGGAACAAATTTAAAAGTTGAAGACACTCAAATTGGAACAGGAGACACAGCAACTGCTGGTAAAAAAGTAACCGTTCATTACACAGGAACTTTGACTGATGGCACAAAGTTTGATAGTTCAGTTGATCGAAATCAACCATTCACATTCACACTTGGTGCTGGCGAAGTCATTCAAGGATGGGATCAAGGAGTAGCTGGAATGAAAGTTGGAGGAAAAAGAAAGCTTACTATTCCACCATCTTTAGGATATGGCAGTCGAGCAACAGGACCAATCCCAGCCAATTCAACACTCATTTTTGATGTGGAACTTTTGAAGGTTGAGTAATAAGCAAACTGCCAGCTAATTATTAATTGATTGATTTAAAAGTCCTTCTTTTACTCTTTCAATGGTGCAATTTTTGGGTTTATCCATAAGTACTCTCACTAATATTTTATAGGTATCAATATCAAATCCTTCACTTTCCATAGTATCTGTTGTCCCATCATTGGAATACTTGACAGATGCCAGAAGTTTCCAGTGATTTACAAAAAGGGCAATGCCATTGCCGTCCAGATCTTCTTCTTTTATACAAATGGTCCCATCATATGGCCACTGTTTAATCTTTGTTTTTGCAAATGCCTGTTTAAACTTTTTATTATAAATTTTCACTTCCTCTTCTCCTGCACATGCCCCATCACAGGTCCCGAGTTGTGAATAGAAGCATCTGCCTTTCCCTTTTTCTACTCCCAGAAGCTTCGGGCAAAGTCTGTGTTCTTTTGCAATTTCATACAGTGTTTCTTTCGCTTGCCTTTTGCTTTTATAAATCCCGATAATATTCTCATGATTATCAATTGCAGAAAGCGTTTCCAAACCTATTGTTCGGTATCCACTTTCGTTTTCTGTTTGCATAGCAACAATGAATTCTTTTTTGCGTCTGAGCATCCGGTTAAAAATTGGGGCTTCATCTTTGATCATTTGTGATTCCAGAAGAAGAGCTGAAAGTTCGCCAGGTGTTGTAACTGTTTTAATATCAGCTGTTTGTTTTGTCATCTCCATTTCTTTTTGAGAAAGATAATCATTATAGAAATGGGAAAGTACGCGCTCACGGATATTTTTGCTTTTACCAACATAGAGCGTTTCTCCCGCCTTGCCATAAAAAATATAGACACCTGGTTTATCAGGAAGATTCTTGTTGTCCATATCCAGGAGTGAAGAACTTAACCGGTTTTTATTAATTACCTTAAACAATTCATGTATCTTTTCTTCCCCGACTTCATTGCAACTTTTACAAATAAAATCCCACAGCGCTTTCGCATCATCAAATGCTCTATGCCTATTGGTTACTTCCAAATTATGTCTTTGAATAATACTTCCCAAATCATGTTTCCGGAATTTTGGGTAAAGCATCCGAGAGAACTTTAAGGTATCCATTGTATCTGCAGAATATTCTATTCCCAGTCTCTTAAATTCATATTTCAAAAATGCATAATCAAATCTAACATTGTGTGCAATAAACATAGCACCCTCAAGCATTTGTCTCACTTCATATGACACTTCTTCGAAAAGGGGAGCACGAGTGAGACTAAAAGGATCAATCCCCGTTAAGCTGGATATATTTGGGGGAAGATGTGTTTTGGGATTAATGAGGGAAGAAAATTTTTGTACGACAGCTCCGTCCTCTACGCGTAAGACTCCTACTTCGATGACCCGGTCACGTATGGGGGATGTTCCGGTTGTTTCTACATCGACAAAAACCAGTGGCTTTTTGTATACAAACATTAGTTTGATTAACGAGCCCTACTATGACGTGTGAAACTTTATAAATCAAGACTTGACATTCGTTATCCTCACGAAAAACCTAAGCAATATCTCAGATTCTTATACCATACTTGGTTTTCTTACAGTATTCTTATATTAATGGAGGATGATGAATTAGTTGAAACTTTTTCACCATTTCCCCGTATTATTAGTAACGCGTATGAATGAACCTGTACTATTAATTCAGACAGAAAAAACAGATGCAGAGTTGATCGCGGAGACGAAGGCAGGGACATTGAGCTCTTTTGAGACTTTAGTTAAACGATACGAAAAGAGGCTCACTGGGTTTGCCTATAAACGAGTTCTTGATTCAGATACTGCAGCTGACATTGCACAGGAGACATTTATACGCGTTTTCAAAAAGATAGATACCTTTGATGTGGCAAAGCCATTTTCGCCGTGGATGTATACCATTGCAAAAAACTTGAGTCTCGATATTATTAGAAAAGGAAAACATACGGCTGCTTTGGAATGGGAGATTGAAGATCAAAAAGAATCATTAATTAGTCGCATTATAAAGGGCGAGCAAGTTGTCGCACTTTGGAACGCCATTCGGGCCTTACCTGAAAAATATAGGAATCCTTTGGTTGGATATTATTTTGCAGATCAAAGTATCAAAGATCTTGCATATAACTTTAATATGTCGGAGAATACTATCAAGACACATTTGCTGCGTGCTAAAAAATATTTACGTATTGAACTAGGAAGGAAAGGATATGGATGATTCTGAGACAAACATTATACATACACATAGTTGTTGCCCCCAAGTAATGGATCAGGTGGCACGAAAAGAAGAGCGGAGACTTATCCGGACTCTTTTTTTGGTTGGTCCACTCCTTATTGTTTGTTCATGGCTTGTGATTGTTGCAATTCATATGTCTATTACTCATTATCTAGAGAATGAAGCACTGAACATGGCCTTAGATGTTGAGGGAGAAACGCATAGTTTTAGTGAAAATGCCTTTATTGTCCTTCAGCTCTTTTTGTCTCAATTAAAAAATGACGCTTTTATTCTTCTGGGTACATCAGTAACGATTGTTGGAGTTATCGTTGCAAAATCAAAACTGTATTCATTCCCTTACCGGGTTAAAGAAATTAAAAAATACAAACTCGTTGAAAGCAAATCCGAAACTGCAAACGTATAATTTTCCTTCGTAATTCCTCTGAAACTTTTTCCTCGTTGGTTCGTATTACTTGTATACCAACATGAACACATATACAAAACATCCAATCCATTTTGAATTCCTGGCGACCGGGATCTACCTTGAGGGTTCCCGAGGAATAGAAGTCAGGGGACCGCCTACCTAGCCAAAAATGGGCCAAATTTTTTCTTCAATATGAATATGGTAGTATAACTTCATGACAGGCAAAACTCATCAAATTATCGGATTCGCTTCATTAGTTATTGGAGCAGCAGTTTTTATGCCAGACTCACTGAATGCATATACATTGACTGCATGCATCTTGGGGAATAGTATTGGATCGTTTACTCCGGACTTGGACGATGCAGGCAATCGTCTGTGGGACATGCTTCCAGCTGGAAATTTTGTTGGACGATTTGCCAGAAAGATTTTTTACCGACATCGGACAATTACACATTCAATTCTCGGAGGCTTTCTTTTTTACAAAGGCTATTTGTGGCTTATTCCTCGCATGGTGAATCCTGCTTATGTTGATACGCATTTAGTAATTATTTCAATTATGACTGGATATATTGCTCATTTGGCAGCAGACATGCTTACGATCGACGGCGTCCCACTTCTTTTTCCCTTCAAATGGTATTTTGGTATTCCTCCTATTTCATTTCTTCGAATACGAACAGGAAGTTGGGTGGAAACATTTCTTGTTTTCCCAGGAGTTATTATTGCAACAGCCGCTTTTATTGTGAGCCATTATTCTTCATATATAGAACTTATCCAGTTAATCCGGAGTTAATTTACAAACGAAAATTGAGGAGTACCTGGTAGTGTTATAAATTTTTGGTTGTTATGCTGTCTGAGAATTTGTTCATAGAGATCCTCATAGGAATCAGTCATCTTTTTTCCACTGAAATGGGTGAGTGCGTATGTTCTGCAATACGATCTATCGATCTCTTTACATCTCTCAATCCCCTTCATGAGTCCTGATACATCCTCAGGAGGAATGATAAACCCTGTTTTCCCATTTTGGATTATTTCAGGAATCGATCCCAAGTTAAACGCAACGACAGGGCATCCACACCCCATAGCTTCAATGAGTGTCAATCCAAACGGTTCTGGCCAATTGGTTGGATGAACCATACATGTCGCGTTGACCATGAGATTATTCCGATCAATTTCATTCACTTCGCCAACCCATTGAATTTGATCAGAAAGCTTTGGCTCTATTTCCTTTTTAAAATATTCCATATCATTATTGTCAACTTTAGCTGCAATAATGAGTTTCATCTTGAGTCTTTCTGCCGCTTCAATGGCAAAATGGGTGCCTTTTTCTCTTGATATTCTTCCCACAAAAAGAATATATCCATCATGTGTTTCAGAAAAGGGATACGCTTTCATATCTAATCCGTTATGAATAATATGCTGAATGCCAAGTTCGGGAGCCTGTTTCGCCTGGGCTTTAGAAATGGCAACGAGATGGATGTTCTTTATAAAATTATTAAAATAGGGGCGGTTTACTTGATCAAAAGGGCCATGAAGTGTCGCAACAGTTGGGATTTGAGCAATGGACGCAGTTGGTAAAGAAAAATGTACATTGTGGTCATGAATTATGTCAAATTGATCCTGCATTTGGTAG
>Ga0207670_10001195_pt1 | contig 13727 bp, 13 predicted proteins | sample KBSS23HmetaG_FD_184339 | JGI IMG/M metagenome (GOLD analysis project Ga0207670, IMG submission 184339) | Switchgrass rhizosphere microbial communities from Kellogg Biological Station, Michigan, USA - KBS S2-3H metaG (SPAdes) (version 2) | ecosystem: Host-associated > Plants > Roots >... | reverse complement strand
GACGGAGCTTCGCCGGCCCGGTGTCGAGCTTCGGCAGCTCCGCTTCCATGTACGAGAGGAGCCGCTCCACGCGGTCCTCGAAGAGCGACACGAGGAGCTCGTCCTTCGACTTGAAATAGAGGTAGATCGTGCCGTCGGCGACGCCCGCCGCCTTCGCGACCTCGCTCACGCGCGTCGCGTAGAAGCCGTTCTTGGCGAAGACGCGCACCGCCGCGTGCAGGATTCGCTCGCGCTTGTCGCCGCTGCGGCGCGCCGCGACCGCGCGCGGCTTGGCCGCCGCCTTCGGGCGGCGCGACGCGCGACTGAGTGAGGATTCACTCATTCCGCGGGAGGTAGCAAACGCCCGGCGGTCGGTCAATCCCGGTGCACCGGCGACCGTCCGCGCCGCGGCGTCCGGCGACGGCTCGCGCCGTCACGCTTGCCAGTTTTCGACGCGCAGCCCTTCGATCCCGCGGAAGTCGCGCTCGTTCGCCGTGACGAGCGTGAGCCCGTGGACGACGGCGGTGGCGGCGATCTGCCCATCGGCGTACGGGAGCGTCCGCCCCTGCGCCTCGAGCCGGACGCGCTCGCGCGCGTGCCACTCGGCGACCTTCGCGTCGTACGCGAGCACGGGCATCTTCGCCACGACGTCGCGCATGTACTCGCGGAGCATCCGTTTGCGCTTCCCGTCGGGGAGGCGCTCGACCCCATAGAGCGCCTCGTGCAGGGTCACGGACGCGAGGGCGAGCTTCGCCTCGTGGGCGCGGACGCGCCGCAAGAAGCCGGGGTGCGGTGCAGGACGGACCGCTTCGGCGAGCGCGTTCGTATCGAGGAGCACCTTCACCATCGAGTCACCAGCGGACGGGGCGCCCCATGGGCGACGGATCGCGGAGCCCCTCGAAGGCGCTCGCGGCGTCGAGCTCATCGAGGTCGTGCGTCTCGCGGAAGCGCTCGAGCGCGGCCCACACGCCTTCGCTCTTGCCGCGCAGCCGGTCGTACGACGCGCGCGACAGGATGACCGCGACCGGCTTGCCGCGGCGGACAATCTCCACCGGGGCCGACTCCGCCTCGTGCAAGAGGGCGGGGAGCGTGTTTTTGGCTTCGGCCACCGAGACGCGCTTCATGGCCATCAGTATAGCTATCGCTATCGCGATGGCTATAGCTAGCGCGCGGCGAGGAGGAGCATCCGGCTCGCGAAGGCGGCGATCTCGTGCCCGATCCACGGGCCGAGGACGGCGAGCCCGGTGGCCACCGCGAGGAGGCGCGGGAGGTGGGCGATCGTCGGGTCCTGGATCTGCGTCGCTGCCTGGAGCGCCGCGACGACGAGGCCGACGATCGCCGCGATGCCCAGGATCGGCAACGCGAGCGCGACGCTCAGGAGGAGGGCTTCCTGCGCCAGGCGAACGAGCGCCGCCGCGTTCACGCTCGCCCCCGCGGGTCCTTCAGTCCGCGTCGGCCGCGTCCACGGCCGCATCGGAGTTGGCCCCCGAGCCGCCGTCGGTCGGGCCGGCGTCGATCACGGTCGCGGCGTCGCTCGGCGGGGCGTTGCTTTGGTCGGGCCGATTCGTCGGGACGCTGCAGATGGCGGTCTGGGCTTGCGCGCGATTGTCAGGGCAGCAGCGGTCCGTTGTGCTTCCGGTGAGCTCGTTCGCCGGAGTGCAGCGCATGTTGTCCTGGCACTCGTCACGGCCGAAGTTGTCGCCCTGGACGTTGCACCGCTCTCCCTCCCCCTGGTTCGAGCACGCGGGGACGGTGAGGAGCGCCCCGATGCCGACGGCGGCGAAGACGACGACGATGAACCGATTCTTCACGATGCCTCCTGGGGGTAGACCCCCGCGCCGCGCGAAGCTCCCATGAAGCGACCCTCAAGGAAAGCGGGAAGTTGGCCCAGCGCTGCGCCCCGTGGCTCGATCCGCCGGTGGCGCCCTCGACCCTCCACGAGATCCCCGCGCTCCACGCGATCGCGGAGGCGGCGTCGCGGGCTGCCGGGTGGCTCGGCGGTCACGCGCGCGCGCTGATCGGGCTCGCCGCGCGCCACACCGGCGTCCCGGCCGTGCTCGTGGCCGCGGTGGCGCTCGTGATCGGCCTCCGCGTGGTGCGGAAGCTCTCGGCGTTTTTCATCGAGGTCGGGATCGCCGTCCTCCTTCTGGTGGCGCTCAGCGAATTCGGCCTGATTACCTGGTAACGCGTGATAAGACGGTCCGCCCCGGCCGCGCTCGTGGCCGACGAATCGGAGGGACGGAACGTGAACCTGAGCAGCTTCAAGATCATCATCTCCGGCGGCGCCCAGGGGATGGGGCGGCACTTTGCGCTTCGCCTCGTCGAGGCCGGCGCGCAGGTGGCCATCGGTGACGTGAACGAGGCGGGCCTCACCGAGACGGCCGCGCTGGCGAAGGGGCCGGGCAAGCTCCATCCGCGGAAGCTCGACGTGGCGGACGAGAAGGACGTCGCGAGCTTCGTGTCGTGGGCGCACGAGGCGATGGGCGGGCTCAACGGGCTCGTCAACAACGCCGGGATCCTCCGCGACGGGCTCCTCGTGAAGAAGGACAAGGAGACCGGCGCCGTCAAGACGCTCACGAAAGAGCAGTGGGACGCGGTCATCGCCGTGAACCTCACCGGCGCGACGCTCCTCGCGCGCGACACGGTGAAGAAGATGGTCGAGACGGGGACGCGTCCCGGCGTCGTCGTGAACATGTCGAGCATCGCGCGCTACGGCAACCGCGGGCAGTCGAACTACTCCGCGGCGAAGGCCGCGCTGGCCGCGAACACGCGGACGTGGGCGGCCGAGTTCGCGGCGTTCGGCATCCGCGTGGGCGCCATCGCCCCGGGAATGGTCGAGACGCCGATGACGCAGGGGATGAACCAGAAGGCGCGCGACGCGCTCGTCGCGGCGATCCCGGTCGGGCGGATCGGCGTCCCGGAGGACCTCTGGATCGCGGTGAAGTTCGTCCTCGAGTGCGACTACTTCAACGGGCGGTGCATCGACGTCGACGGCGGGCTCAACTTCTGAGCGGCTCGGCAGATCCGTGGCCGCCCTTCCCGGGCGGCGCCGATCGTGGCCGCCCTTCCCGGGCGGCCTGGGCCGACTTATGAATCGAAGTCATCATGAGTGACGACGTCCAAACGCGCATCCAGGCCCTCATCGACAAGAACCCGGTGCTCCTCTTCATGAAGGGGACGAAGTCGTTCCCGCAGTGCGGCTTCTCGAACGCCGTGGTCGAGGTCCTCAAGAAAGAGGGGGTCGCGTTCGAGACGGTCAACGTCCTGGCCGACCCGGAGATCCGGCAGGGGATCAAGGAGTTTTCGAGCTGGCCGACGATCCCGCAGCTCTACGTCGCGGGGAAATTCGTCGGCGGCTGCGACATCGTCACCGAGATGCACTCGACCGGCGAGCTCGCGAAGGAGCTCGCGGCCGCAGGTCGCGCGCGGTAGCGCCCGCGACGGCCCACCGCCCGCCCGACGCGCACCGTGGACCGCCGCCGCGTCTGGCCCGACTTCCGTGAAGCGTGCATCGTGCACGAAGATCGGTCGCTGATCGTCGTCGACAAGCCGGCCGGCGTCCCGAGCCAGGCCGCGGATCCGGACCGGCCCGACGACGTCGTCACGCGCCTCCGGAGCTTCCTCCGAGCGCGCGGCAAAGGCGACTACCTCGGCGTGCACCAGCGGCTCGATCGCGACACGTCGGGGGTGCTCGTGATGACGCGCCGCCGCGAGGCGAACCCGGCTGTGGCGGCGCAGTTCGAGGGGCGGAAGGTCACGAAGACGTACCTCGCGTGCGTCCGCGGATGGAAGGCGGCGGGCGCGCGCGTCACCCTCCGGGACCACCTCGCGCCGGGCGACGGCGGCCTCGTGCGCGTCGTCCCGCGGACGGCGCGCGGGGCGCAGCTCGCGGTGACGCACGTCAAGGTCCTCGGCCGGCGCGCCGATCGCGCGCTCCTCGAGCTCGACCTCGAGACCGGGCGGACCCATCAGGCGCGCGTCCAGCTCGCGCACGCCGGCGCGCCGATCGCCGGCGACACGCTGTACGGCGGAGCGCCCGCGCCGCGCCTCCTCCTCCACGCCCGCGCGATCGGCATGGTCCACCCCGACACGCAGCGCCGCGTCGCGTTCGAGGCGCCCGCGCCGGCGGAGATGGACGACTGGCTCGCGCGCGGCGATCCCGGCTTCCGGATCTACGACGACGCCGCCGCGCTCGATCGCGCGATCGCGCGCGCCGTCGAGCGCCGGTGGGGCCTCGGGCGCGCCGACGAGGGGCCGCGCGCGACGACCGCGTTCCGCCTGATCCACGAAGCGGGCGACGCGCTCCCGGGGCTCGCCGTGGACGTCTACGGGGACCACCTCGTCGCGCAGCTCTACGACGACCCCGAGCACGCGTGGAGCGCGGCGGCGCGCGATCGCGTGCTCGATCGCCTCCACGCCGTCGGCGCGCGCGGCGTCTATCTCAAGATCCGCCCGCGCCAGGCCAACACGCTCGTCGACACGCGCCGCGAGGATCTGGCGCCGCGCCTGCCGGTGCGCGGAGAGGCCGCGCCCGACGAGATCGACGTGCTCGAGGAGGGCGTCGCGTTCGCGGTGCGCCTCGGCGACGGGCTCTCCACCGGGATCTTCCTCGATCAGCGCGCGAACCGCGTCCGCGTGCGCGCGATCGCCGGCGGCGCGCGCGTCCTCAACCTCTTCGCGTACGCGTGCGCGTTCAGCGTCGTCGCGGCCGCGGGCGGCGCGCGCGGCACGGTGAGCGTCGACGCGTCGCCGGCGGCGCTCGAGCGGGGACGCGCGCAGATGGAGCGCATGGGTCTCCTCGCCGCCGGCGATCACCGCTTCGTCGCCGAGGACGCGTTCTCGTTCCTCTCGCGCGCCGCGCGGCGAGGCGACGCCTTCGATCTGGTCTGCCTCGATCCGCCGAGTTACTCCACGACCCGGTCGCGCCGCTTCGTCGCGTCGCGCGACTACGCGGAGCTCGCCGCCGCCGCGATCGCCGTCGTCGCCCCCGGGGGGCGCCTCCTCGCGTGCACGAACCACCGCGGGATCCACCGCGCGAAGTTCCGGCGCGCGCTCGGCGACGCGGCGCGCGCGGCGGGGCGCGCGGTGCGGCAGCTCAAAGACCTGCCCGACCCCGTCGACTTCCCCGCGCCCCCCGGCGGCGAATCGCATCTGAAGAGCGCGCTCGTGACGCTCGCGTGATGTAGAGGCGTTTCCTACCGGTTTGGAAGCGCCTGGCTGCGCGTCGGGCACGTCTGTCCCGTCGCCGACCTTGCCACGTCCTCGCTATTGGCCTACGCGACGTCGCCGAGGTGACGGATGGACGCGATTTACGGCGTGACGAAAGAGATGCTCGCGGAGCTTCACGGGAAGTACAGCGAGCTCAAGGCCAAGTTCGGCGAGCGTCAGGCCGACGCGGAGTTCGATCAGTACTTGCGGAGCCGCGGGCTCGACATGAACACGTGGGCGCACGCGCACAACGGGTGGTGGGAGCGCTTCCGCGCCGACCCGACGGGGCGCGCCGAGGCCGAGTTCCACATGATGATGCAGCAGCAGACGCAGCGCGCGCACTTCGCCGACGTCCGCGACATGAGCCAGGACACGGTCGAAGGGATCACGCTCGACCAGTACGCGCAGATCACCGTCGCCGTCAGCCGGCAAGGGGCCGACGCCGACGCGATCGTCCGCCAGTTCGGGCTGCAGGGCGTCGATCACTGGCAGCGCGCGAACGCCGGGTGGAGCGCGAAGATGGGGCAGGACACGACGCACGCGCTCGCGATGCAGTACGGGCAGCTCTATCAGAAGTACGCGGGGCCGCAGTTCCAGCAGGAGATGATCGCGCAGACGGCGGACATCCTCGCCCAGCACAACAAGCCGCAGGACGTCGTCCAAGAGCCCGAGCAAGAGCTCACGCCAACGCTGTGCCTCGAAAAGATGCGATCGCCGAGCCGCAACGAGCGGTGGAAGTACGCGGGGCTCTACGCGCACATGGCCGACCTCGGCAACGTGCCGGACAAGGCGGCGGCGATCCGCAACGTCGCGCCGATCCTCCTCGAGATGATCGAGCAGCACGACGAGCACACGACGAGCGACGCCGAGAACGGGATCCGCCGCCTCTGGGATCTCGAGGTGCGGAACGACGACGTCCGCGGCGCCGTCGCGCGGTGTCTGAATCGCGCGCGTGAGAAGCTCGCGACGCTGCAGGCGGCGTTCGCGCCGATTCAGAACCAGGCGGTCCCGGAGCGCGTCACGCTCCAGAGCCGGATCCAGGACTACACGTCGCTCGTCGAGTCGATGCAGGATTACCTCGAGCGCGACTGGGGCTCGGCGCAGGCGGCGCCCGCGGCCGCGCAAGGGTACGCGCAGCAACAGGGATACGCGCAGCAACAGGGATACGCGCCGAATCAGGGATACGCGCCGAATCAGGGATACGCGCCGAATCAGGGGTACGCGCCGGGGATGCCGGCCGCGTTCCGTCCGCCGAGCACCGGCGGTTTCCCGAAGTGGCTGATCGCGCCGATCGTCCTCGTCCTCGCGGGCGGCGCGTTCATGGCGACGAAGGGGAGGGAGCTCCTCCGCCATCGCGCCGAGGCGAGCGCTGCGGCGTCGGCCGCGCCCACCGCGTCCGCGGCGGCGGGGTCCACCACCGCGGCGGCCAAGCCCGCAGCCACGGCCGCCGCGGCAGGGGCCACCACCGCCGCGGCAGCCAAGCCAGGCGCGACGGCCGCCGCACCGGCCAAGCCCGCGGCGGCGCCGACCGCCCCGGCCGCCGCGGGGAAGACGACGAAGAAGAAATAGACGCGGCGCGCAAAGCCGAAAAAAAGGCTCGGAGCCGCGCCGTCGATTTTCTCGCGGGGCGGTGTAAGGCGCCGCCGCTCCCTCCGTTTCTATGGGCGAACGGAGGGAACGACGATGCGAAGGCTTTCGACTTGGTGCTGCGTTTTGCTGATGCTCGTGACCGGCTGCGGCGGCACGGTGGGGGGGCGAGATGCGAAGGCCCCCGACGCGCCGACCGCGACGGTCGCGCAGATGGCGCCGCCGTCGGGCGGCTCGGCGGCGGCGGAGTCGGCCAGCATCGCGCCGTCGGCACCGAGCCCGGCGCCGGACAGCGTGGCCCCTCCGTCCCGCGCGGAGCCGGGAGGCGATCGCGTCTCGTCGGCGCCGGCGACGCCGCCGCGCGAGCGCCCCGGGCTCGGCACCGAGTGGGGTGAGACCCGCTCGTCGCACGTCCACGACGTCACGTTCGTGCGCGGCGATGAGGACCACCCGTTCGCGGTCGCCTCCCTCCACTACAACGATCGCGCCGGGGTCGAGGCGCTCGCGGCCTACCACGCCGACAGGACGCCGCGCTTCCGCGACGTCTCCGCCGCCGGCGGCGCGATCTCCGTCTCGATCCGCGACGAGAACGGCGAGCCGCTCCAGGCGCTCCACGTGGCCGAGCGGACGTACGTGATGGGCAGCGCGGGGCAGCGATACAGCATCGTCCTCACGAACCACACCGGGCACCGGTTCGAGGCGGTCGCGACGGTGGACGGGCTCGACGTGATCAACGGCCGCACCGGCTCGCTCGACCAGCGCGGCTACGTGCTCATGCCGTTCGCGACCCTCGAGATCGACGGCTTCCGCCAGAGCAAAGACGCGGTCGCCGCGTTCCGGTTCTCGAAGGTCGCCGACTCGTACGCCGCGCAGACCGGGAGCGCGCGCAACGTGGGCGTCATCGGGGTCGCGTTCTTCAGCGAGCGCGGCGACGTCCTGAACCCGATCAGCGAAGACGAGCTCCGCACGCGCGACACCGCGAGCCCGTTCCCCGGGGCCGACCCCCGCTTCGCGCGGCCCCCGCGCCGCTGACCCGACGATCCGTCGCTCTCTCCTACGCCGCGAGCCGTGAATCGGCTCGCGGCGTTTTCTACTTCTCGTCGCGGCGTTCGAGCGACGCGATCGTGATCTTCGGCCCCGCGAATTTCCCGCGGATCGTCGTGGCGTAGACGACGAGGATCACGACGGTGAGCGCGGCGAGCATCGCGCCCGCCGTGATGTTCGGCGGGAGGCTGCACACGACGAGGACGGCCGCCGACCAGCCCACGGCGAGCCACGCGATCGGGATGCCGGCGGAGCCCAGGTTCCACGGCCCGACGTGGCGCCACGCGCCGCGGTGGCGCGCGACCGCGCCGAGCGCGATCGGGATGCCGTACGAGACGTAGAGGCCGGTCGTCGCGAGCGACGCGACGGCGAGGAAGACGGCGTCGCTGAAGCGCGACGTGGCGAGGACGAGGGCGAGCGGTGCCAGCGTCGAGACCGCCGTGGCGATCACCGGCGTGCCGTAGCGCGGGCTCACGCGGCGGAGCGCGGCGGCGCCCGGGAGGCCGCCGTCGCGCGCGAACGCGAAGAGCATCCGCGACGCGCTCGTCACCGACGAGAGGCCGCAGAACCACATCGCGACGATCGCGAGGCCCATCGCCATGTTCCCGGCGGTCTCGCCGAGCGTCCCGCGGAGGATGAAGAGCGGCGGCGACGCGTCGCGCGCCGTCTCGGCCACGTCGCCCACCGCGAGCGTCAGCGCCGCGACGAGGAGATAGCCGGCGATCGCGCTCACCCCGACGGCGCTGACGATCCCCCACGGCGCGCGTCGCGCCGGATCGTGCGTCTCCTCGCTCACGTGCGCCGACGCGTCGTAGCCGGTGAACGTCCACATCCCGAGGACGAGCGCGTTGAGGAAGCCGAGGGTGTAGCTCCCGTCGTCGCGCGTCGTGAAGCCGGTCTCGGCGAGGTACCCGACGTCGTGCTTCCGTCCGAAGGCGACGAGCGCGCCGACGAGGATCGCGACGCCCGCCACGTGCACCGTCGCGGAGAACGAGTTGAGCCACGCGACGAGGCGCACCGAGAGCGCGTTCAAGAGGCCGTGCGACACGAGGATGACCGCGAGGAGGGGGAGGGTCGTCCACGCCGGGAGTCGCAGCGTCGCCGTGAGGAACTGCGCGCAGCCGAGATCGATCGCGGCGACGATCGCGCACTGCCCGGCCAGGTTCATCGCGGCGGTGATCCAGCCCCACCCGGCGCCGCCCAGGATCGCCGCCCAGTGGTAGAGCGCGCCCGCGGTGGGGAACGCGCTCGCGAGCTCGGCCATCGCCAGCGCGACGAGGATCGTCCCGACGCACACGATCGGCCACCCGAGCCCGAGCCCCGCGGGGCCGCCGCTCGAGAGCGCCGTCCCGTACGTCGTGGTCACGCCCGTGAGGACGCTGATGATCGAGAAGCTGATCGCGAAGCTCGCGAAGCCGCCGAGCGCGCGCCGTAGCTCCTGGACGTACCCGAAACGCGAGAGCGCCTGCGCGTCGCGTCGATCGGGGCTGGGATCGTCCATCGCTCGACTCGCGCTCCTCGACTCGAGTCTACGCCGAAGCGACGGCGCGCCGCGGCGAAAGGATCGGGCGGGGAGCGGCTTACGGCGCGGCGGTGCCGTCGGCCTTGACGGCGAAGCGGAACGCGGTGTCCGAGGCGCCGGTGTCGATGTCGACCATATCGACCTGGATCGCGCCGTCGGGGCGCTGGTTCAGGAGCCCGAAGCCGTAGTTCTTCCCGCCGGTGATCGGCGCGCCTCCGTTCCCGATGATGACCTCGCGCGCTCCGCTCCGCGCGTACGTGTGCGTGTGCCCGACGATCGCGAGCGTGTACGGGTATTTCGCGAGGATGGTCTCCGACGGCGGGACGCCGGGCGCGGTGGCCGCGCCGGCCGGCTCGTGGCGGAGGACGAACGTGTACGTCGTGGCGGCCGCCATCGTCTGATCGAGCCACGTCGCCTGCGCGTCGGTCCACGCGTTCCCCGCGATGAAGACGAACTTGGCGGTCCACGACGAGTCGGTCGCGCGGACGTTGATGGAGTAGTACGGCTGCGACTGCGCGATGGGACCGAGCATCTTCGTCAGGAACGCCTGGTAGTTCGACGTCGCCCCGCTCGCCGTCCCGGGGCCGCAGTTCGACGCCGTCGCCCCGGTGCACTCGTGGTTCCCCATCGCGGGCCACACGATCCCGGAGTATTTCGCGCGCGCGCCGAGGTAGAGGTCGAGCTGCACGGTCGCCTGCGTCCCGCGGGTCGACGCGAAGACGTAGTCGCCGGTCGAGACGACGAGCGGCGGGCGCGACGGCAGCGCGTCGATCGTGGAGAAGATCTTCGTGATGATCGCCGTCGGGTAGCCGGCGGTGTCGTCGAGCACCGCGGGGCGCGTGTCGCCGACCACGGCGAAGAGGAGGCGCGACATCGTCCCCCCGCTCGCCGTGATCGTGCCGGTGACGGGCGGACCCGCGTCGAGCTGCCCGCCGGTGGCGTCGCACGACGTCGGCGGCGCCTGGCAGCGCGACGTCGCCGTGTTGCACCACCAGCCGTTGTAACAGCCGTTCGTCTGGCACGCGCGGGTCCCGCACGACGAGCACGCCGCCTTCACGTTCGGGCCGACGAGCGAGCCGCAGTGGTCCGCGGGGGGCCCGGCGTCCGGCGCGCTCCCCGTGTCGGAGCACACGTCGCCGCGCGGCACGCAGACGCTCACCTGTTCGCCGCTCACGCTCGTGACCGGCGTGCAGGCGCGCCCGTCTTGGCACTCGTCGCCGTTCGGGCACGCCGGAGCGCAGTAGCTGTCCCCGCCGAGCTGCGCGCACACCGCGCCGCCGCAGTCGTCGTTCGTGACGCACGGCGGGCACGCGCCGCCGTCGCCGTCTCCGCCGTCGCCTTCGGACGAGCCGTCCGCGTGACTCCCGGCATCGAGCGGCGTCGGGAGCGGGTTCAGCGTGTTGTCGGTGCATCCCGCCCACGATCCGACGATCGCGAACGGGAGCGACGCGAGCACGAAGCGACGAAGCGGCGTCATCCCCGGAGCCCACCGCGAACGCGGTGCGCCCGCAACCCTATTTCGCCCCGCGGCCGTCGCTTTTTTTCGTCGTCTGCGATCGCGGCGCCGCGTCTCACTTCACGAGCGTGAGGCGCGGGCCGACAGCGAACGACGCGAGGTGGCCGCTCTCCTCCGCCAGGTACACGTCGCACTTCTCGTCGACGCGGAGGAGATCGGGGATCGCGTCGCACGGCGCGATCGTCGCGATCTCGGCGCCGTCGCGCGGGCGGAACACGTGGATGTCGGTGTGCGGGACGAAGAGCGCGCCGGAGCGGAGGATCGGCTCGAGGCGGCGCGGGACGTCGGTCTCGAGGACGCGCCCGAGGAGGTGACGGTAGCGGAGCTTTCCGCCGTCCGCCTCGATGGCGAGGAGCTCGCCGGTCGGCGCGTTGCCGATGAAGAGGTCGTCCACCGCGAGCCACGACGTGCCGATCGGCGCGACCGGCGCGGGCGTCACCCACGTCCTCTCGCCGGTCTCGCGGCACATGCCGACGAGGCGGAGGCCGTGGCGATCGCGCACCGCGCACGCCACGGTGCGCCCCGAGACGATCGGCGCCCCCTCGACGGTGCACGGGTCGGCCGCGCTCGGGCCGATCCCGACGTGCTTCCGCCACCTCTCCTGTCCGGAGCACGGGTCGATGCACACGAGCTCGCACGAAGAGTTCACGCCGCCCGCGAGGGCGAAGAGCGCGTCGGTCTCCACCACCGGGGACGAGCGGAAACGGAGGCGGTTCCGCGCGCGCCACACGATCGCGCCGGTCTGCACGTCGAGCGCGGTGAGCGCGCTGTCGCCGCCGGCGACGAAGAGCAGCTTTCCGGCGCGCTTCATCCGGAGCGCGCCGCCGCGCCCCCAGCCGTAACGCCAGCGCGGCTCGCCCCCCGCGAGATCGATCGCGACGAGGTGCCGCTCCCCCTCGGTGACGATGAGGAGGCGCGGGAGCCCGGGGACGTTCACCACCGCGCCGCTCGGCGGGCCGCCGAGGCGCGGCGCGATCCGCGTGCGGAGCGTCACCTCGCCGTCGCCGAAGTCGTGGACGGTGAGCTCGCCGTCGGGGGCGAGCCGCGCGATCCCGCCCGGCGTGACCACCGCGGTGGCGCGCGACGTCGGGACGCGCCACATCACCTCGCCCGTCGCGCGCTGGAGGCAGAACGTCTCCGCCGCGGCGCCGACGACGAGCCGCTCGCCGCACAGGAACGTCGCGCGGAGGTCGATCCCCGGCACGAGCGCGCGCCAGCGCGGGACGTAGCGGAGCTTCGTCGCCGCCATCGATCCGCCGGCGGTGTCGCGCTGCGGGATCATGAACGCGCGGTACACCTCGGGGCGCGGGTTGATCTTCGCGTCCTCGCGGCACACCTCGCGGAGCGCGTCCGACGTCTCGCGGACCTGCCTCCGGAACGCCGAGAGGCGGAGATTCATGCACTGTGCACGGTCTCGTCGCAGGAGCGCGCGCGCGAGCGCGCGGCCGAAGGCGAGCGCCGCCTCGACGAGGTCCGGGACGGCGAGCGCGGGGAAGGTGGTGGCGTTCTGCCCGACGATGAGCGACGCGTCGCCCGTCGCGTCGAGGCGGACGCCGAGCCCCACGCCGCCCGCGTCGCCGCGGACGTAGAGCGCCTGCCCGTGCTCCCACGCGTCGAGCGCGCGGCGCGCGATCCCGAGGAAGCGCTCGGCGAAGAGGAACGGGTGCCCCTCGCCGAGCTCGACGGCGCGGCCGCGCACCTCGGCGCGGATGCGCCCGCGGAAGAGGAGGGCGTGGAGGTCGGCGCGCTCGACGCACGCCTCGAGCGGCGCCTCCTCGCCGTTCCGGATCGCGAACTCGGCGCCGAGGGCGATCGGCACGTCGCGATCGATCTCCAGCGTGACGAGGTGACTCTGCTGGGGCGCGCCGTCGTCGTGCTCCGGCTCGGCGGGGGCGCGCTCGAGCGCCTCCGCCGCCGCGTGCAGCTCGACGGCGACGGCCTGTGGGGCCGAGGCGCGCCCGACGGCGGCGCGGATGGCGTCCAGCACGCCGGCGCGCACGTCGGCGAACGGGACGCGCACGTCGTACACCGCGACGCACGGCTCGGCGCCGGCGCGGTACACGCTCAGCGACGCGGTCTTCCCCATGCGCTCGACGCAGAGCTCCCACGGGTCGTCGTAGAAGCGGACGATCGCCTTGCCGCGCGTGCGTCGCGAGAGGTCCACGAGCGCGAGCCCGAGGTCGCGGAGGACCGACGACGCTTGCGCGTCGGCGACGCGCGCGGTGACGTTCGCCCCTCGGACGAAGATGTCGAGGACCTCGCGTGCCGGCCGCACGCGCGATCTTCGCGCGGGCCGCACGGAGCTCTCGGCCTCCGCGGGGACGGGGTGGGGGGAGGGTTCGGCGGCGACGAAGATTTCGAAGCTACGCATCATGTGCGGACCTCGCGAATCCTAGAAAGTCGCGCGCGGTAGGCAGTAGTTTCTGGCGAAGGATGGCGGCAATTGGACATTGCGCGAGCACGCTGTTAGCGCGCGCCCGCTGGGCCCTCGCGGGGGTCCTCGCCGCCGCCGCCCCGGCGTTCTGGATGCGTGATTTCACGATCGACGACGCGCTCGTCTCGATCCGGTACGCGCGCCACCTCGCATCGGGCGCCGGCTATCGATTCAACGCCGCGGGCCCGATCACCGACGGCGTGACGCCGCTCCCGTGGCCGGCGCTCCTCGCGCCGCTCGCGCGGACCGACGCGCTCACCACGCTGGTCCATGCAAAAGCCATGGGATGCGCAGCGTGGCTCGCGGCGGCGGCGCTCCTCGGCGCCGCCATCGGGCGCGCGTCCGCGCCGCGGGTCGTCAAGGTGGCCGCGCTCGCGCTCCTCGCGGCGTGCGTCCCGGTCGCGGCGCACGCCGTGAGCGGGATGGAGATGGGGCTC
>Ga0207670_10001193_pt1 | contig 13754 bp, 10 predicted proteins | sample KBSS23HmetaG_FD_184339 | JGI IMG/M metagenome (GOLD analysis project Ga0207670, IMG submission 184339) | Switchgrass rhizosphere microbial communities from Kellogg Biological Station, Michigan, USA - KBS S2-3H metaG (SPAdes) (version 2) | ecosystem: Host-associated > Plants > Roots >... | reverse complement strand
TGAGGCGCTCAAACAACTGGCGCATCGCCGTCAGGCCATCGTCTTGCAAGTCCAGAATTTGGAAGCGGCGTTCAAGGAATGGGATGCCAAGGCCATCGAGTCCAGCCGCAAAATGGCTGATTACGAACTAATCCGCCAGAATCTGCAGCGGCTTCAGGCTGCCTACGACAAGACATTAACCGTCATCCAGACGGTGGACGTCAGCAAAAAGGTCGAGCAGGAGAATGTCGGTATTCTCGAGCCGGCCTCCGTCGCGACGCCGACTCATCGCCAGTTCAGAACCATGGCGATCGCGCTTGCGGGCTCGCTCCTGCTGAGTTTCGGCCTGATCTATTGCATCGGTTTGTTTCAGGATGATTTTGCCTCGCTCGCCGAGTTGGCCAACCAGCTTTCCGAGGAAGTGGTGGGCCAAATTCCGGCCAGCTCGATCAAGGAACCCAATCGCCGCCGGCCGGGGATCGAAGTGCTGGAAAAGCAGCGCTTTGAATTTCTGGAAGCGTTCCGCAGCATCCGCTCTTCGCTGCTGTTCATGAACAATGGCGAAGCCAAGCCGAAAACGATCATCATTACCAGTTCGGTTCCCGAAGAGGGCAAGTCAACTGTCGCACTCTATTTGGCCGCGACACTGGCGAGGGGCAACTCGCGCGTGCTCCTCGTTGATGGAGACATGCGCCGCGGGACTTTGCACACGTTCTTTGGCGCAGCCGGCGACCCCGGTTTGGCGGAAGTGCTCGATGACGAGATTCCTTTCGCGGAGGCAATGGTTCCGAGCGGCCTGGAGAATCTGGCGCTCCTGCCGGCCGGCGAAGCCAACCGAAATCCCGGGGAACTGGTCTTAAGCTCCGCGTGGCCCGGATTCCTGGCCGAAATCAAACCGCAATTCGATTTCGTTCTGGTGGATACACCTCCGGTGCTTGCGGCCGACGATGCCGCCAGTCTGGCACCAACGGTGGATGGGGTTCTGTTTGTCGTGCGCGGGTTGTTCACCTCGGCGCGGATGGCGCGCGAGGCCTTGGACGCATTAAGGCAGCGGCAGGTACGCGTGCTGGGGCTCATTTTCAACCGAGCCGTTTCCTCGCCTTGTGAGCAGCATTATTACCGGCGTTATCGGGGTTCCTACAATTGGGAACCCAAGGAGACCGGATGCCCAACCGTCCTGGCAGGCAGCTCCGCTGCCAACGCCTCCGGCAGCTGACCACGTCCGGCGGCCGAATAAGCTCAAGCTTCTCATGAGTGCCGAAGCAGCCACCATTCAGACCATCAGCCCGGTTCAATCCCGGCGCTTTGCACTCAACCTGCTCGCCAATGTGGGAAACCTCGGGTTGAGCATGGTTGTGGGAGTTTTATATGTTCCGTTTCTGGTGAGCCATTTGGGACCGGCGATTTACGGGCTGATACCGCTCACTTCCATGGTGACCTCCTACATGACCCTGATCACGATCGGTCTTGATTCCGCGGTGGCCAGATCCTTGACCATCGCGTTGGAACGGAAGGATCACGAAAACGCGAATCTGATCTTCAACGTCGCGCTTTGGGGCAATCTCGCGCTCAGCGCGCTGCTGCTGATCCCAGCGGCGCTTGCCGTCGCACACCTGGACCACATCCTGCGGATTCCCCCGGGATACGAAACACCGACCCGATGGCTTTTCGCCGGCACCATCGCCGCGTTTTTGTTAAACCAGGTCAAGGTGCCGTTCGGCGTCTCCACTTTTTGCCGCAACCGGCTTGACTTGCAGAACCTCGTGACCGCGTGCGAAACGCTGGCGCGCGTGGGCCTGGTGGTTTGCCTGTTCTGCCTCTTTACACCCAGGGTCGAATACGTCGGCATGGCCATTCTCGCCGGGACCATCGTTGCAACCATCGGCATGGTCTGGCTGTGGAAATTGCTCACCCCAACTCTCCGGATCAGTCTGGGCAGCTTCGATTGGAGCATGTTCCGGAACCTGTGCAGCACCGGCGGCTGGGTCATCATCAGCCAACTTGGGGTGATCCTGTACTTGAACATCGATTTGCTTTTGGCAAACCGATTGTTTGGCCCGGAACAAGCGGGGCGATACGCCGCGGTTCTGGCGCTGCCGGCATTGCTCCGCTCGCTGGCCACGGCTGTGGGAGGCATCTTCCCGCCGACCATGTATCACATCTATTCGCGAGGAGATATCGATGGTCTGGTGATCTACCTGAACCGCGCGATCAAGTTTGTCGGGCTGGTGATGGCGCTGGCCATCGGGTTGATCTGTGGGTTTTCGGAACCACTACTGAGGCTATGGCTAGGTCCTGCTTTTGGTAGTCTGGCGCCATTGTTGTTTTTGATGGCGATCCACCTTTGTGTGAATCTTTCCATGTATCCGCTCTACGCGGTGCCCCTGGCTGCCAACCGGGTGAAGGTGCCGGGACTGGTGACGCTGATGATCGGTTTGGGGAATTTGCTGCTCGCCTTGCTTCTGGCTGGAGTCTTCGGTTGGGGCTTGAACGGACTGGCAGCCGCCGGAGCGATCCTGCTGACCCTCCGGCACGTCGTGTTCACCCCGCTCTACGCGGCACGAGTTCTGAATCGTCCACGCGGGACTTTCTTCGGAGAACTGGTTCCGATTGTTCTGGCGACCCTCGGGACCATCGGATTGTGCAAACTGATCCTCTGGCGGTGGGCCATTTCGAATTGGGTCGAGCTGGGAATGGCTGCGATGGGTGTTTCAGTGTTGTTTGCGGCGGTGGCTTACCTGCGGCTCGACCCGGACGAACAGACCGCTTTGCGGGATGCGCTGGCGAGGGCGCAAAAGAAATCCTGACTCAATCGGCCGGTTGACCTTTGGATGAACTGGAGAAAAACAGCCTATTTGTCTTACGCTTCTTTGCGGGGCTATCGATTTCCGTCACTGCTCCTGGCCCGCTTGCGTGAGTATGAGCGGGGTATCGAACTGGACACCGTGGCGCATTCCTTGAGTCAACTGCTGCAGCATTGCCGGAATGGAGTGCCGTATTACGCGGAGTTGTTGGACGAAGCCGGGGTGCGTCGGATTGATGGTGAGGATCCGCGTTCGTGCCTGCAACGGTTGCCAATCCTGACCAAGGAGATCATTCGCAAAAATATCAGCCGGCTGCAATCCAAGGATCTGCACGCCCGGAAATGGCACCACAACACTTCCGGCGGCTCGACCGGTGAACCGATCCAACTGGTGCAGGACGCCGAATACGACGATCACAGCGCCGCCATCGGGTTGTTCTACAATTCGCTGCTGGGCTGCGAGGTCGGCGAGCCGGTCGTCCGGCTTTGGGGATCCGAGCGCGACCTGGAGGGCGGCACGAAATCCCGCAAGGCGCGTTTCTTCAACTGGCTGACGAACACAACCTGGTTGAACGCGTTTCTCATGTCGCCGGAGCGCATGGTGCAATTCGTGCAGACGCTGAATCGACTGCGGCCGCGCTTGATTGTGGCGTATGCGCAAGCCGCGTATGAACTCGCGCGGTTCGCCGAACGCGAGAGGATTTCCGTCACGCCGCAGCGGGCCGTGCTCACGTCCGCGGGCACACTCTATCCATTCATGCGCGACCAGATCGCAACGGTGTTCGGCTGTGAAGTCTATAACTTGTACGGGTCTCGGGAGGTCAGTGATATAGCCTGTGAATTGCCGGGACTCGAAGGGCTGTGGGTCGCGCCCTGGAACAATTTTGTGGAAATCGTCGATGATGCGGGGCACCCCGTGCCGCCGGGCGCGGAAGGCAACATCCTGGTGACCAGCCTGACCAATTACGCCATGCCACTGTTGCGCTACGCCATTGGTGATCGCGGCGCGTTGCTTCCCGACAACACGCTGGTTGAACAGCCGGGCACACAGGTCCTCCAGCGGGTGTCCGGCCGCAACGTGGATATGTTCAGGACACGCGATCAAACGCTGATCGATGGCGAATATTTTACGCATCTGCTTTATTTCCGTCCCTGGATTCGCACGTTCCAGGTGGTTCAGACCGCCAGCGAACGTATCTTGTTTAAGTGCGTCCGGGCGAACGGAGGCCCGACCCGGAGCGAGCTCGAGGACATCACGGCGAAGGTCCGTCTGGTGATGGGCGCGGATTGCCGGGTTGATTTTGAATTTCCCGGCCACTTGCCGCCCCTTCCATCCGGCAAATACCGCTATACGATTTCCGAGGTCGGCGGCCCGAACTGATCCGGCCTGCCCACGCCTGCAATATCGCCTCCCTGAGTCCGGTAAAACCTTTTGCTTATGATCACATACAAGTCACGTTTTCTCACGCGATGTGAAGTCTGGTTTGAAGACGAACCGGGCGATACCCGGTCGGCGGACTGGATACTGTACAACCAGCGCCCCAACCCGGTTCCCGGCGCCAGGTGCAAGTACTTTTACACTTACGCCATCGATCTGACTCTCAACCGCGAGGAATTGCTGTCGCGCTTCAACGAGGACACGGCCTACAAAGTCAGACGTGCCCGTGACCGGGACAAAATCACTTGTGAATGTTGCGATCCGAGCGATCCCGCGGTCATCGATTGCTTCGAGGCGATCTACAACCCGTTTGCGGCCTTGAAAGGCCTGCAACCATTGGATCGAGCGCGGATCGATAGCATGGCCGCCGCGGGTGGTCTGGATTTGTCCGTCGCCAAGGATTCGCGCGGAAACGCTCTGGTGTACCACGCCAATTATCGCGATCACCAGCGGGCCACCGAATTGTATTTGCCGTCCTTGTATCGCCAGCTTTCCGACAGCGCTGCCCGGAACGCGATCGGCCGGGCCAACCGCTATCTCGTCTGGAGTGATATGCTTCGCTACAAGGAGCAGGGGTTGAAGTACTTTGACTTCGGCGGCTGGTATCCCGGAACCACCGATCAGGCGTTGCTCAAAATCAACGAGTTCAAAAGGGGATTTGGTGGAGAAGTCATGCGCGAGTACCGGTGCGAGCAAATCCTGACACTCAAAGGTTGGTGGGTGCTCCAAGTCGCCCGGTTGCTGAAGCAGGCGAAACTTTTTCCTGCCGGCTCAACGAAGCCTCTGGTGGAATCACCCTCGGCGGCAGTCCAAAATCCTGCAGCAGCCGCTTCCGTCTGACGAGGACTTCCACCTAAAGACTCGTGCAAAAACAACTTTGGATTTTGAGAAGTACTCACCCTCACCCCGGCCCTCTCCCATCGGATGGGAGAGGGAGAATCGAGCTCCGTCGGTCGGCGTATCCAACCGCTGTAGGAGGTACAAGAGACGTATCAGGCTGTTCCCTCTCCCGTCGGACGGGAGAGGGTTAGGGTGAGGGTCATTTTGTTCGAAATACGCCTCCGTCCGGCACGTGTTTTTGCACAAATCCTATGAACCAAACAAACGCCACGCAATACCTCCTCCGGTTTGATGACATTTGTCCGACCATGAACTGGAGCCTGTGGGCGGACATCGAAGCGGTCCTGGTTCAGCGCCGGTTCAAACCGATCCTGGCGGTGGTGCCGGACAACCGCGATCCCGGATTGCAAGTGGACCCACCGGCGTCGGATTTTTGGGATCGCGTGCGCGCGTGGCAGGACCGTGGCTGGACCATCGCGTTGCACGGGTTCCAGCATCGCTATGTATCCCGGCACGCGGGTCTGGTCGCCGTCAGAAAGAAGAGCGAGTTTGCGGGTTTGCCTGAGGACGTGCAGCGGGAAAAGCTTCAGCGCGGCCTGGAAATCTTCGAGCGCGAACGAATCAGCTCCCGAGTCTGGATTGCGCCAGGCAACACGTTCGACGCGGTGACCGTCGCATTACTCCCGGAGTTTGGAATCCGGGTCATTTCCGCCGGTTATTTCCGTCGTCCGTATGTCTGTCCGAGGCGAATGACCTGGGTTCCGCAGCAGATGTATTATTTTCGTCCCGCGCCGGCGGGCGTGTGGACGGTTTGTTATCATCACAATCAATGGAGCGCGTCACATCCGCGAAAGTTCCGCGAGGACATGGACCGCTACGGAGAAAGCATCGCATCGCTCGATACCGTTCTGGACGGGGGCGCTCCACCGGAGAGCAAATGGTCCGCGTGGCTTTGCACCCGCCCGCGACTCTCTCGTTTTCTGATTCGTTCGCAATTGAAACTCTGGAGTTGGTGGAGCGCCGGTGGAAGGCGCCTCCCGAATGCGGACGCTAAAGCGGTGCAGTTGCTCCGGTAACAGCGCCTCAAGTGTGGGATAGCGGGATTTTGGGATTCCCCCCGCGAGGTTGGTGGGGTCGAATTGAAGCAGTTGGTCTTGCGAATGGCGGCGACGTTGCGCCACCGCGGGCCGGATGATCAAGGCACTTGGGATTGGTCTTTGGGGTTGTGGCACGTGCTGATGTTTCAAGCGTGGTTCGATCAACAAAAGGAAATGGACGTATGCCGGCAATAGCTCCAGAAATCACTTTGCCGCCCGATGTCATCTCGGACTCGGACGCGAGAACGGCTGCTCGGCCCGGCCACTCTGGTTTCGGGGCCTTGGCCGATGCAGACTCAGGGCCAAGTCGGCTGGTGCGTTGGGCATTCTATTTGTCCATCTTTTCCGTCCCGTTCACTCATCTCTACTTGCCGGGCACGGGAGAGAGAGTCGGGGTTACCAGACTGGTTCAGCTGATTGTCCTGTGCGCTGTGCTCGCACAACCACGAGTCTGTCTCCGGCTGGTTCCGATGGCACTGTTCTGGTTTCTGGCTTATTGCGCGTTGCGAATTCTCTCTGGCCTGTGGTTTACGCCTGAGTTGTCCGGAATTTGGTGGCCAAGCACGATTGAATTGCTCGAGCTCGCGCTACCCTGGTTTTGGGTGATGTTCAACGTGCTGCAATATCCCCAGGCAAGGCGAGGGGGCCTATGGGCGCTGGCCTGCGGCTGCTCCCTCTGCGCTTTGCTGCACATGGCTGGGATAGGCGTGGTCGAATTGGACAATGGTATTGAAGGGCGCTCAACGGTGTTCGGCCAAAATGCGAATGTGATCGGCGCGACTTATGCCATAGCGGTGGTCGTCCTCGTGGGGTTGGGGATGTTTAGAGGTGTCAAAGTACATCAACGGCTTCTGGCGCTGGCACTGACTGCACTGACCGGAGCCGGTATGGCCAAGACCGGTTCGCGAACAGCTTTTCTGATCCTCGTCATGGGTGTCCTTGTATTATCGCTCCAGAGTGGGTGGTTCGAATCAAGGGCGAAGCGCTTCGCCGGCCTGCTGCTGGTGTTTGCTGTCCTGAGCACGATCGTGTGGCAGATACCGACGGTCATGGAGCGACTCGAGAATGTGAAGACGCCCAATAACTATCAGCAGGAAGGGCGGGTCCGAATGGCGCCCGTACTGTGGGAAATGTTTTTGAGAAGCCCGATCTACGGATCCGGGCCAGACCGTTATCAATTCGAGCTGACCCGCCGGGCGATGCCGCACTTGATCAGGCAACAGCGGACGGTCGCCGCGCATAATCTGGCCTTGCTGTTGCTGGTCGAGACCGGGGTGATTGGATTCCTCCTTTTCTCTTTAGGAATTGGCACGGCGCTGAAGGCGGCGTGGAGGGCCCGGCTCAATGCCTGCGGTCCGCTGCCGCTGGCTCTCATTCTGCCACTGGCCATAGCGGGCATGATCGTATGTGATCCCAGCCACCACATGGTGTTCTGGTTTGCACTCGCATACGCCCTCGCCGGAGCCGCCTGAGTTTCGTGACTATGTCCCAACGATCGAACAAAGTAACGCCGCACAACGAGGATACTCGCGTGCGTCCGCTGAAGGTAGCCTTGGTGACTTCCAGTTTGAGGCTGGCCGGGGCCGAAAAGCAAACTGTCTACGCCGCCCGGGCCCTGTTTCAGGCGGGGATGGACGTGCGGGTCTTTTACCTCGGTGAGAACGGGCATTACCAATCTGTCTTGCGGCAATTGGGGATTCCACTGATTCAGATCTACGCGGCGAACAAACCGTGGTTCATTCTCGCCAGTCTGACCAGAGCCTTGTGCCGGTTACGGCCCCAGATCGTACTCGTCAATCAATTTGGCGACCTGATACACGGCGGCACGGCAGGCCGGGTTTGCGGAGCGCTAACCTTGGGAGGCGTCAGAAGCGATGGTCGGCAGGAACTCGATGCGCTGGGTCTCAGGACTCCTTGGATGCTTCGCCTCGCACATGGTTTTGTCGCGAATTCCTGTTGCGCGAGGGCGAATCTGGTGTCGCGCGGGATCAAGCCGCAGAAAATCCAGGTCCTGACGAACGTCATCGATCTGCGGGTTTTTGATGCCCGAAGCGGGTTGTCGCCGCGGATTTCTTTGCCGCAAGGCCGGATTATCGCGGCGGCCGTCGGCAGGCTGCATCCGTGCAAGCGGTTCGATCGATTCCTCGAAGCCCTCGCGCTGGCGCGACGGAGCGAACCGGGGTTGGCCGGCGTCATCGCCGGAGCGGACGATGGAGCCCGAACGGCGCTGCAGGAGAAAGCGACTGCATTGGGGCTGAAGGCACCCGATCTGACCTTCCTGGGCGAATGTGACAACGTTCCCGCACTGCTGGCTCGTGCCGGCTTGCTCGTTCTCACGTCGGAACGCGAGGGATTCCCAAACGTGATCCTTGAAGCCATGGCGGCACGCCTGCCGGTCATCACTACTCCGGCGGGGGATGCCAGCTTGATCGTGCACCATGACAAAACCGGCATGGTCGTTGCCGGAGAGGATACGTCGGGCATGGCTGCGTCCATGGTTCAACTGGCGCGTTCGCCGGCCATGCGAATGAAGTTTGGGGAAGCAGGCCGCAGAAACGTCGAGCAGGATTACGACTGCGAGTCCTTGGCGAGCCGGCTCGTGGCTATCTTTCAATGTTTCGCCAGGCAATCAAAAAGCGGCTGCTTGCTGGAAGCGCTGGAACGCGACATTCCGACCGGTAAACCCGAGACACTGTCCGGGCGATTGGCCCTCGATAGCCAGGCAGCGTGATCGTCGTCGAAGGGCAACGGGCATCGATTCGAAAGCAATTGGTTTAGTCTCATGCGCAGTTTATCCAACCTTAAGGTGTGCTTCGTGGCGGGGACGCTCGAGCATGGGGGTGCGGAACGCCAGCTCTGTTACATGCTTCAGGCCCTGTGCAAGGAAGGAGCCAATCCCAGGGTGCTGTCAATGGATCGAGGTCAATTCTGGGAGAAGACAATAAAGGCTTTGGGGGTTGGCGTCACTTGGGTAGGCGATCAACCTTCGCGCATGGCGCGGCTCTTTCGCGTTATGAAAGAAATGCGGCGAGACCTGCCTGATGTTTTGCAGAGCCAGCATTTTTTCACGAATGCCTACGTCGGTCTCGCGGCGCGGCTTTCGCGCTTGAAGGGAATCGGCGCCATGCGCAATGACGGACGCAGTGAGGTGAGCGAGTGCGGACTCTTCGGTGGCTGGGTGAATTTGCATTGCCCCGGCACCATCGCGGCGAACTCGCAGATGGCCATACAATATGCCATCGCAAAGGGTGTCCCGGCATCACGGCTCTATTTCCTGCCCAATGTCGTCGATACCGACTGGTTCAAACCCTCTGCGGCACTCTGTTCGACAAGCCCGTTCACTCTGCTCGCTGTGGGTCGTTTGGTGAAGCAGAAGCGGCTGGATCGTTTTATCTCCGCATTGGGCCGGTTGCGGACGGAATTGCGGCTGGACGTGAGAGGGTTGATCGTTGGGCCGGGATGCCAAAACGAGGACCTCCGGCCGGAGTTGGAAAACCAGGCCAGAAATCTCGGTTTGTTTCCTGACTTCGTCGAGTTTCGAGGTGGTGTCTCGGATATGCGTCCGGTTTATCAGGAGGCCGCTGCCTGCGTCCTCACTTCGGATTTCGAAGGCACACCGAACGTGTTGCTCGAAGCGATGGCCTCCGGTCTGCCCGTAGTGGCGACACGGGTGGGTGGAGTGCCGGGCATCGTCCGGGACAAGCAGACCGGTTTTATTGTCGAGCCAAATGATTCCGAAGGTCTCGTTGCGGCGCTGGCTGAGATCATCAGGCACTCCGAACTCAGAATGGCACTGGCGCGACGCGCCCGGACTTATGTCGAGGAAAACCACGCCCTGCACCGGCTTCCCGCGTATTTGGGTGGGCTCTATCAACTGCCCAGTTCGACGGTCCGCCCTTCGATGGCCAGGATCGTTGAGGACACCTCGAATTGACCCAGATCGCGCTCGCCGGAATACGTGTGCGCCCGGCACTCCAGTACGCATGTTACACCTCGCTACTTCAGTTTTACTGGCATGCATCAGGCGGTCGGGCCGGGCTGGGGTGATTGTCAACGAACATACGCTCACGGCAGTTCAGACTCGCCGACATGTCGAGGTGCTGGGTCGGTGGTTCGATTTTATCCACCTTGACGATTTACCGCGCCGATTGGCACAGCCGGGCCAACGGCCGTTTTGTCTTTTGACCTTTGATGATGGTAAACGCAGCAATGCGACCGAGGCCGCGCCGGAGCTGGTACGCCTCGGTGTGCCGGCGGTGTTTTACGTGACGACCGGGTTTCTCACGAGTAGGACGCCGCTTTGGTTCGATCGTCAGAGGTTGTTGGTCCGCGCGCTCGGTTACTGCCCGGCGGGCTTGGAATTGGAAACACTGAAACAACTGCCGTTTGCGGCGCTGAACCAACGCCTGGACCGCGCCTGCGTCCGACTCGGAGTTATCCTGGAAACGGCATCAGAAGACGAACGGCCGATGTCCTGGGAGGACGCGCGGAGCTTGAGCCGGCGCGGGTTCAGTTTAGGCGCTCACGGCCTTACCCACGCGATCCTGACTCGCGAACCGCGCGAGCACGCATGCGCGGAGATTGAAGAGAGTCTCGCGCAGGTGAGCGGGGAACTGGGTGCTGCGTGCAAGACGTTTGCGTTCCCTAACGGCAATTACAACCCGGAACTGGCGCAGCACGCATTGAAGAGCGGTGCCACTACCGTGATGACAACGGAGCCGATGTGGGTGGGGAGTCGGTCTGAGCTTTGGTGCCTCCCGCGTGTTCAGCTCTTTGGAGCTTTTGATCGAACTCGAATTGAGCTGAAAATTGCATTGGCGGCGCGGCGCGGCCTGTTGGCCAATCCCGATGGGACAGGCAGGGCCTACCGGTCGATGCGCGACCACAAACCGATGATTCGAACCGAAGGAAGCACTGCTTCTGCAACCGTATCAAGCGCCCGCCCCTGCTGAGGCGCATTGCTGTCGCTGCCGGGGACCGACCCCATATCGAGCCGGAACTCGAGAACTCAACTCTTTTCGATATGCGAACAAAGAAAAGCACTTTGACGATGGCTGAGTCCGTACAGGATTTAGTCCGCTGCCCGAGCTGCCGGAGCCGATTGATCACCCTGGGCCGGCGCCTTTGCTGTACTCATGAGTCCTGCGGAATGCGGTATCCAATCGTGGACGGCATACCAGTGCTTATCAACGACCAGAACAGTGTCTTCACGCGTCGCGATTTCATTTTCAGGAAGAATACGACCTTCGACCTTACCCGGAGACGTTGGGTGCGCCGGGTGGACCGGCTGCTGCCGACGCTGGGCAGGAACGTAACCACAAAGGGAAATTACCGGGCCTTTGCCGAATTGCTGCTGAAACAGACGGCGAATCCCGTCGTACTGGTCATCGGCGGGAGCATTTTGGGGCGCGGCATGGAAAGCCTCGCCTCGGACCCTCGAATCCAATTGGTCGAAACCGATGTGAGCTTTGGTCCGCGAACGCAGATGATCTGCGATGCTCACGATCTGCCGTTCGAAAACCATTCTTTCGACGGAGTGGTAGTACAGGGCGTGCTGCAGTACCTCCTGGAGCCATCCCGATGCGTCAACGAGGTGCAGCGTGTCCTGAAACCAGAGGGTCTGGTTTATGCCGAAAGCGCGTTTATGCAACAGGTGGTCCAAGGGCGCTATGACTTTACTCGTTTCACGCACCTGGGCCTTCGCCGGCTGTTTCGGTGCTTTGAAGAGGTGTGCAGCGGGCCGGTCGCCGGTCCAGGCATGGCCCTGGCGTGGTCGTGTCAATTCTTCCTGTTGAGTCTTGTGAAATCCCGGTGGACGCGGCGTTTGATGTACACTATCGCCCGGTTAACCCTATTCTGGCTGAAGTACCTTGACCCGGGCTTGATCGCCAAACCAGGAACGTACGATGCCGCGTCCGGATTCTTTTTCCTGGGAAAAAAGAGCGAAACGATTCTGTCTGATCGCGAACTGGTCCTGATGTACCGGGGAGCTCAATAAGGAAAGCCTTTCTCAGACAAATACGGAGCACCAATGAACGTTCCAAGCACAAATATGAAATCAGCCATCCCCACACCTCAGGTCTCGATCGTCCTGCCTTGTCGGAATGAGCAGGGCTACATCCAAGGCTGCATGCAATCTGCTCTCCAACAGGTCCCGCCTGAGGGCGGGTTTGAAATTGTTGTCGCGGATGGAATGTCCACCGATGGCACGCGGGAGTATCTCCAGCAAATGGCCAAACAGCACCCACAAATCCGCATTCTCGACAATCCCGGTCGCATCGTTTCCACCGGGTTGAACGCAGCCATTCGGGCAGCCCGCGGCGAAATCATTGTTCGCATGGATGCCCACACGCTTTATGCGCCGGACTATGTGCGGCAGTGCCTTGCGGTCATGGACGAAACCGGCGCGGACAATGTCGGCGGACCGATGCAAACCACCGCGGAGACTTTTATCGAACGTGCGATTCGCGCTATGTTTCATTCGTCCATCGCAGTCGGCGGCGCTCGCTCGCACCAGCTCGACTATGAAGGCTTCGTGGACACCGTCATATACGGCTGCTGGAAGAAGAGCGTTTTTGAGCGCGTCGGTTATTTTGACGAGGAATTGGTCCGCAACCAGGATGACGAGCACAATCTGCGCCTTACCCGTTCGGGAGGCAAAATTTATCAGTCAACGAGGATTCGCAGTTGGTACCACGTGCGCGGCTCCCTGAGGGCGCTCTTCCGTCAGTACATGCAATATGGTTACTGGAAAGCCCTGGTGATCCGAAAACATCAGGCGCCTGCCTCAATCCGGCATCTTGTTCCCGGTACGTTCGTGGGTTGCCTTTGCCTGTTGGCTGCCTTGGGCTTGTTCTGGCCTCCGGCGCTCCTGGGAGCTTTCGGCCTGGCTGTGCTCTACGTCGCCGCCGCGATTGCCATCTCCGTGGTCACCGCCGCACGGGCGGGATGGGCATTGCTCCCGGTCCTGCCTGTTGTGGTCTGGTGCTTTCATTTTGGTTATGGTTATGGATTTCTTCGCGGACTCCTGGATCTGGTGCTCCTCCATAATGCGCCGGACACCCAGTTTGTTCAATTGACCAGAAAGCACAGTCCAAAGCCGGGCAGCGTCCGTTCTTGAATCACTCAGAGCGCGGCACAAGTCGAATCCAGACCCGTGCCGGGTCAGAGATATCACCGACACGGGAAATCAGGAGAGCCCCATGGACACCCACTCCGAAGTCGATCGCCTCACGACGGTTTACCGGGAGTATGGCGAACGCGGCTGGCGCCGAACGAAATGGTCGATCACAAACAGAGGCAATCAAGCCATCCGGCAGGAACGCGCACGGAAGCTGGAGCAGTTGTTGCGATGCACGGGGTATCTCCCACTGGGCGACCGCCGCGTACTGGAGGTGGGCTGCGGCACGGGCGAAATTCTGGCTGGCTTCGAAGCCTGGGGCGCGAGGCCGGAGAATCTCTTTGGCGTGGATTTACTGGCCGACCGGATACGGCGCGCGAAGGAGAACTTCCCGAACATGACATTTCAGGAAGCCAATGCCGAAGCGTTGCCGTTCGGGAACAATTCGTTTGACCTGGTCGCCTTGTTTACCGTGTT
>Ga0207670_10001191_pt1 | contig 13761 bp, 13 predicted proteins | sample KBSS23HmetaG_FD_184339 | JGI IMG/M metagenome (GOLD analysis project Ga0207670, IMG submission 184339) | Switchgrass rhizosphere microbial communities from Kellogg Biological Station, Michigan, USA - KBS S2-3H metaG (SPAdes) (version 2) | ecosystem: Host-associated > Plants > Roots >... | reverse complement strand
CCTCAAAAAGTATGCTTTACAAAATCAGAAGAAGTACGCCGCGAGAACCTATGTTGCAACCCGCAGTAATCGAATAATTGGTTACTACTCGCTGGCTTACGGCTCGGTATCGCTCGAAGAAGCTCCGCACAGCGTAAAGTCCGGACTACCCAGACATCCAATTCCAGTAATTCTTCTCGCCCGATTGGCCGTGGATTCAGCTGAGCAGGGCCGCGGTTTAGGGGCCGCGCTGCTTAAAGATGCTTTACTTCGAACGATACAGGCGGCGGAGATCGCTGGTCTAAGGGCAATGCTCGTTCACGCGCAGGACGATTCCGCTAAACGTTTTTATGAAAAGTTCGGCTTTGAACCATCACCAATTGATGCATACCATCTATTTCTGAGACTTTCCGATATTCTTTCGAGTTTTAGATAGCAGGCTGAGGCCCCCGTATCCAGGCGAAAGACAAAGCAGCGTGTAAACCTTCGTTCCCCAAACCTTCGAGGCATGTACGCAGAGCGTAGGTACTGATGGTTTTTGGAGTAACGCCGATGAGGTATTTCTTCTCTTCGAGGAATTTTCAAACAAGTTCATAATTGGTCGCTCATTCTGAACGGCTAAAGTAAACTTGCCTAATCTAATTTAACGTAATAAAAGATTTGGAGCCGGCTGCCGGAATTGAACCGGCGACCTTCTAATTACGAATCGGACCTACGAGGAAAGAGCAAGTAAATTCAATTCAACAGGTTGCAGCCATAGCGGTTTTGCGGGCGTTTTGATGATTCTATACGCAGCTATACCGATTCCTCATACGGTTAAATAAATTCGCGTCACAACTACGTCACAAGGATCCTGCTCTCGACGGATTAGATCGACCTTAACAGGCGGATTGTTAAAACTGTCACACTGAAGAAGTCTATCGTGAACTTACTAGATAAGACCATTTCGTGATGTCACCAACTTCGGCACGGCCCATTGCCGTTAATACGTTGTTACTCTTACCCACCTCGATTGCCGAGGTCGTACCGCCATTCAACCGAATGTTTAATATGGCTCTAGTACCTTTTGGAACTTCAACAACAAATCCGGATCCTTTTGACAGTATCCATGAAGCGTGGTGTGTGACTTGGTCTTCTGTTTTTGGAACGTCTTCGTCTGCGCAGACTCTTATTTGTACTGAGTGAGAGCCAATCCATGACCCACCACTGATTGAAGTGACACCCGAGGTGGGGCTATTCCAAAATGAGTGACGGGCAATATCGTTCCACGCGCATGCCTCACCTTGGCACTCAATTCGAGGATTTCTTAAAGTACCACCCGATCGAGCGGTAACAGTCTGCCCATATTCCCCTTTACACCACTTCCCGTCATCGGATGCCTTAGTACAACGACCATCGTGAGTGTCGCTCTTCTTCCAGTTATCCATATCAACCGTACCGAACCAAGGCTCGCAAACAGTGTCCGTCCTAGCCACTTTGGTTACGGGTGTGTGAAGTTCCTCATCAACCTTTAGAAATGGCGGCAGAATTCTTTCTGCGGTAGCGATTTCGGCTCCACGAGACGTATTAACGATAATGATCCCGGTGCTAGCATCGACGGTCGCCCATTGACACATGAACGCAAGGCCAGCGCCTTGTGACGGAATAACTGGGTGTCTGCCGTGAGTTCCATCCTTGCAAATCAGATTGGTTGCTTCGAGACTGTTAAATTTGGGACGTTCTCCGCCAAAATTAGCATTAAAAAGAACGGATACAACGACATTAGGATCTGAGGCTTGAACCGTAATAACAATCGGATGTGGTTGTCCGTCGTGGTGTGTTGTTACAAGTTTAATACAACCTAGCCAATCGGCTCTGGCTTCGTCGGAGACCACGCTCGACCAAAACGTATCCTTTGTCTTCGTCGATACCCTATGATCTGTTTGACTGCAATATTGGGTTCGCGTAAGGCCTTTAGTAGTGGTCGTGTTGCTCGCACTTCCCGAAGTCGGGACGCCTTCAATGATTGCGGTGCCGCCCAAGTGAGAATCAACAACATTATTGTGACTCTCGTACCAATCCCCACACATCGCGTCGAAAAACGCCTCGTCCGAATTGTTGCTGTGCTTAGTCAACAACTGGTTCGGAACCAGTCCAGCGCTGCACTTTTCTAATTCGGAAGAGAGTTCGGAAGCTGTGATAACGCCTTGCGGCGGTGGTTCCCCAATCCATCGTGATGACGGTGGGGAAATCAACACTACCAAACAGAGAAATAAGACAGGTCTAAAAATGGTGGTCATGGATTGATCCTTTCATCGAGGAATTTGAGAGCAAACACAAGGGTTGCGGAATCACTAAGTAAGAGGTGCTTCTTACACAGCGCAATAGAGTACCATCAACAATAAGGTTCACCGATGATATTGGTCAAGCCTTGAAGTGTCCTCGTTGAAGACGACACATGAAAACGAGACAGATGGTGGAGATCAAGTTTTTTGTCTTGCATAAAACATTCAGAGATCAGTGCGAGGTTGTGGGCGTTGGCCACTACAGAGACTAGAGGTAGAATCGCGGACTATGTGCAAAAACGTTACATCGACGGCTACCACTTGTTGCGGCTTTATCAGAGCGAAAAAAATGGTTTGAGGCAGTCTTTGAACACAAATGAAATAACGTAAACGATCGGGTCTTGTTCAACACAACGACCGGTGGTGTTCATTTCATACAATCGAATTGGAGAAACGATATGAGTGCAGAAGTTAGACCACAACCAAAAGAACAAGCGCAGCCAGCGCAAACACAACCCGCAAGACCGCCAAAGGAAGATGAAGGAATCGAGCGAGGATTTATCCTGGACTATGTTTCTCTTGGTCTACTGATCAACTTCAGAAGTCTCGTTGTGATAATGAGAGCGGCCAGAGAATTAAAGGATGTCAATGACCGAAAAAGCATATCTTTGAGTGCCTGGCAAAACTTGCTCAGTAGTTATGAGGACTTCGCTGTGTTGCTCCAGGCCATGATCAGGAAAAAAGAAGGCCGATACCTGCATCAAGGCCTTGGCTTTGAGCGCCAGCCACGACAAGGAAGCACAGACGTCCCCGCGATTCTTAAGCGTTACAACACGCCCCGCGAATTCTTGAACGCATTGGGCTTTGATTCGGTGGATATAAAAGCGCTGCGGCGAAGCGGGATAAACATTCCAGACGAGCAAACGTTCTCAAACTACTATCAGGACTTCGCAGCGGGCGTTACAGAGATCGGCAAATACCAACAGGACTATAACGAGCTTAAGAATCGGCTGAAGCACGGAAAAGCCGTGCTAAGCGTTGGGGATAGCGAGAACGAGATAACGTTCCTTAAGTGGAATGATGGTGCCGATGCTGGATGGAGTCGAACACACATCGAAACTACGTTGCGTCAGATTGAAGTTGCGGTGAAACAAACCGCAAAGATTTACATTCGGTCACTTGATTTCTTGCTGTCATTTATGATGCAGCATCACCCGTCGCATGTTGCGGAATTCCAAAAGCTCGCAAACGAGCGCTTCCAATGGTGTGTGGAGCAAGTCCGGGCGCTTGGTGTCGATTCGCAAGGTCTTACAAGGGCGTGACGCCGAGTTGCTGCAATACACTCGGCGCCCTATCGTGCTTTGGTTCGGCACGTCAGTATGACTAAAGTCCAAAAGCCAGCAAAGAAGCATCACTTTATTCCTCAACTCTATCTAAGTGGCTTCACTGATTCAGGAACAGAGAATGGATTACTTTACACGCATGATCTAGATAGCCTAAGAACGTGGGAGGCGAAACCGCGCAACGTTGCCTTTGAGAACGATTTCTACAAGATCGATTTAGCAGGCGTTGATGTCGATGAGGTTGAAAGATCATTTTGGCCGCTTGAAGGTGAAGCGGCTAGAGTGCTGAGGAAGGTCATTGAATCAGATCAGATACCCGTACAACCCGAAGACTACAATATCTTGATGCACTTTATGGCGACTCTTTTAGTGCGTCCGCCAGTTGTACGCGAACGAGTAGAGAAGCAACGGGATGAACAACTCCGAAAGGTACTACGTTTACACGCGCAGCTATCGGATGATCAACTCGAAGCAAGATTAGCAAAGTTTCGAGATGAAAACCCCGAAATGCCCGAAGTAACTCCTGAAGATTTTAGAAACTTCATTAGTTCGGATGAATATTCTATTGAGTTTGCGAGAAACTATCACATCAAACATTTAGTGACGGGACTGTTGCCAGCCGCGGAGCAAATTGTGCCATTACTAGCCGCTCGACACTGGGTGCTTTGGCAGGCTCAGAACGACGAACACTTCATAACATCTGACAACCCTGTAGCCATAAAGTGGACTACGGAAATGCCACCAGCTTTCGCACAGAGTCCGGGTTTTGCTTTCAAGAATACAGTCGTCATTTTTCCTCTCTCAAAAACGCTTGCGTTGTGGGGACGGTTTGAAGGCCCAAAGGGCGTAGTGATTCCGGCGCTTAACGGTCAAGTTGCGTTAGTGAATCGCCTCATCACACAAAAGGCCCATCGCTTCGTGTATTCAACTGATGAAAATTTTGTTTGGACAAAAAATGAAGGCACTGACGGTGACCGTCGCGACATGTTTGATGCAATCAAAGAATTCCAAGCGAAACCGGCGAGCCAATGATTGCAGTTTCAATTATCGGCGCACAGCTCGCTGAGCCAACAGACGTTGACCGGATTCGGGACCGATTGGCATCAAACCAATAGTTGCAATGACTTGTTCTTAGTTATTCGGGAAATGACCAAATTCTGGCCACATTTTCCGACAACTCGGCTTGCCGCTGATCAATCATTGTCGGTGACCATAGTTCGTACTTCTCGAGTTCCTTCGTAATAACAAGCTCGGATTGCGCGTACGAGGGCCTCTTTTCTAAGAAAGATCCATTTCTGATCGAGGTATTAAATCTCCGTGATAACAGGGTGAGATTCCCAAGCCGATTTATCACACGGTTATGTTCTTCCCATCGCTGTCCGTCTCGCGGTGTCTGCGGGTAAATGTGCTCAACATGCACCTTTGGCGGCAATGCGACTTCAAGCTCTTCTGTTGTTCTCTTATTCAGTTCGATGGCAGTCAAAACGTGCCTTGCGGTTGCGCGATCTGAAATTGAGCACGTTCTAAAGGAACGAACAAATGCTTCGTCGTCTGGAGCAAATCCACGCAGAATCTCAATTGCGCCATCCACGTCAACCTCACCGCGAAGATCCTTGGCCAATCCGAATACAATGTCTTCGAGCAGGCTGTTTTCGAGTCGGGCTATTACGTTATGCCTTATATAGGTGACAACGAGGGAACGCAGGAACCTTTTTAACTCATTGTTGTCAGGGAATCGTTCGAAAGCGCTCAATGCGATGGGATACATTACCGATGCACCCAAGTCAATCAAATGCTGCAAATGGTGATTGACTTCTGGATCCGCGTCTTGAGCGGCCACTATGTCCCGGTAGATGATGGACGAATCTCTCAATTGCCGAGAAAAGTCTAAGCTCTCGGTATCATTCGCAAGTATAAAATCGCGAATCTCGCGATACAGCGATTGGGTTTTTATATCTCCCTGATGTGAAATCCAATAGTGGCGCAAGAATGTTTTGAGCTTAACATCACTCTCGGACTGAAGGATCTCGCCCCACAGACTCGATATCTCTTCTAGCTGATTTTCGTGTGCTCGTCTCATTACAAGATTGCGAAGCAGATCGGGAGTAGAAAGTCCAATGCCGCGATCGTTCAGAGTCTCAAAAACCAGTGCCGCGTTGTTTTCATCTTGCGAGACAATAGCGACAACCGAGATGTGCTGCGTCAGTATGCGTTGAATTCTCAGGATCCACGCATTAAAAACCTGTGGTTCAGCCATCACTTCATGCTGTCCATTGAACTTCGCCTCGAAAAATTGTCTGGCTTTACGAATAAGGTGATGTGAGTCGAGTGTAGGTACAGGTGGATTGTACGAGGAGCCTCTTATTTCAAGTATCTCTCTACGAAAGAAATCTCTGTCATAGCGGTTGAGCGTGAGCTTATCGACACTTCGCTGTGTTGCGTCATCGTAATCAATCAGAAATTTGTTTGACGTTCTTGTCGCGGCGTTTTGGCTGTATGGAGCCAGAAAGTCACGAATTACAGATAACAGAATTGCTGAGGTTGCCAATCGTTGCTGTCCATCGAGTAGCAAATGCCATGCATTGTTATCAACTAGGACCACGGAGCCGACGAAGTACTCTTGACCATCTATGTTGGTGCTAGGGTATCGGATCTCGAAACTCATCAAATCTTTCCAGAAAGTATCGACTTCCGAAGTAGTCCAGCTGTAATTACGTTGCCAGTCAGGGACTCGGATAGGTGGATTAGTTGTCGAAAGTAAATTTCCTATGGTAAAGCGCTCTGGAGTGTACTGAGGCATGTCTAATCGTTTGTATCCTCTTATCGGAGTTGACGTTTTCGAGGAGCGATCTTGCCTTCGTCAAGTTCGTGGCGTCAAATCAGGGGACTCTTCCTAAAACGCTCCTCGCGAATTGCTCATGCGCCGCGGAATACACCGTCGTTTCTCAGCGGATACCCAGGACTACGATCGTAACCGTGTGAGAATGCCCGTGATGCTTTCAATATCAAGTCTCATCAGGTCACCATGAGCTTGAATATAGTGGCTGGAACCCGGGTCTCGTCTGGCTTTCGCACTAAACTGACTCGCCCACAATTCGTGAAAGGTCGTCGCCAGGTTCGATGCTCGTGTGCCGCGTAATCTATACGGCTTCGTGACGAAGGTATGCTGCCTCGCAAATAGAAATCTCAAACCTTGACCGATGTTGTTGTTGGTCATCTGTAGCGGTTAGTGGGTGGGACTGGATGCACCATTAAGACGTTCATATAGTAGCTCTGTTAGGAAGATGTATGTGAGGTGCTGCTAATTCTTGCATTCATCACCTGGTGGCACTCGCTGATTCAATCGCGGTGATAAAGTCGTCAGCCGTCATTATGCGCAGGAGTGGATAGCGTGAACGGAACTGTCGGGCTATGTCTGTCGATGTGGTCATTAGGTCAAGAAGATCCTTGTCCCGGCTCACGAGATATGTGGCATTGGTAACGATGGCGAGATTGATATACATCTCGTCATCGGGGTCGCGCTCGTAATGAAATTCTTCGGGGACGTTAATGATGAGGATCGCCTTTGCTTCCAGCTTCGTTAGAAAGGCATTGACGATGCGGTCATTGATGCCCGGCAGTTTGCGACGAAGCTCCGGACGATTTAATACGTCCCGAACTTCGCGAATAATTGGCTCGCTCACAAAGAGCGATATTTCTCCATTGAAAAACAGCCGCAGTGCTTTGCGCGCTGGACTGTTACGGTTGGCGATTCCTTGAACGAAGAGATTGCAGTCAAAGACGACGCGAGGAGTAAGTTCGGGCATCGCCTATTTGTTCCGGCGTCTCTCCTCGCGGATGGCCTTTTGGGTTTGCTTTACGAGGTCGTCGAGTTCTTCTTCTGACATCCCACTTTCGTCGAAGCTTCGCGCGATCGGCTCGACAATTTCCTCAACCGGTTTCTGAGCGAGAACCGCCGTTTCAAGCAGTTCCAAAGCGGCTGCCTCAGGAGTGGTTCCCTGGCGCTTCGCTGCCTCTGCAATGGCGTGAACTGTATCAGGATTGCTTATTTTAACAACCAGGCTTTGCATAGTTACCAAAATACCAACTCGCTTAGTTTAGCACACTGTTTAACTCACGAAAGCCAAGTTCCGGTAAATGGAACAGGCTCTCGCCTCGTTACGAGTTCAACAAACGGGATCGCAGCGCCTTCAGCTTTCGCTTTGGAATAGACCTCTTTAGCCGTAGGTCCATTCGCAATCAGACGGTCACCGTCGAGAGCGACCCATTGTCCTGAGTATTTCTCTTGGTTTTCATCCAGCCACCTAAGCGACTTTGCCGATCTTTCCACTTGTGCCTGGGAGACGGTTTCCTTCTCGTTCGATGTTTCTCTCGCATCTAGCCATCGACGGATCCTTTCCTGCTCCGGCGCCGATAGCTGTTCAATTGACTTGATGATTTGATCGAAACTTGGCGTCATGGTTGGATTTTATTACGGCCGGTTCTTGTTCAGACCACGTCTTGTTTATTCGCGAAGGCGTGCATTATCGAGGACGTTCACGACCGTGTTGAGCGTGTTTTGCAAGCGCACCCTCGACCAGTTCGGAAACGCGGTGCTTCGCGTTGACTCGCAGCTGTTTCCATTCCTCGCTCGTCAATTTGTGGTCCGCCAATAATTGAAATCCGTGGGTTACGAGATACTGTGCACGTACCAGATGGTGGAACAAAAAGCGCTCGCTTTTTGACAGGCCGCAATTGCCATTAAGCCTTTCAAGTGCCGCCATCCTGCACCATTCATGCGGAGTCAAATGGCTGCTCTCGATCTCCTTCTGAATGCCAAGCCAGGCTTCGTTGGTCAATCGAAAACTGATCGTGTGCGGGTAATCGGTCTCACGTTTTCCCATATCATTCCTTCCGTTTCTTACTCTTAAGTTGCGTGTGCAAACGCAAACACAACATTTGCATAGCAAACGGCAAACCGCGATCTCCAGTATCCACGCAAGTAGACGCAGCAAACTTTAAGTTTGCTGCGTGTGCCCGCGAAGGGGTGACGTGTCAAATAAATCAGGTGCAAAGCACCTCCCTTCGCTTTCATGATCTCTCGATGTCATCGGAATTGATCGTTTCTCTAAGCTGATTTGCACGTCTTTTGTTCTTACTTTGGAGGTCGATCAGTTAGGTTTTCTCGGCGGGATGATCTCGATCCAGTCCGGCTTTTCCACGTTGTCCAGGCGAAGCTTTCGATCGAGAATAATCTCTCGCGATTCGCTCGGATCGTAATTACGATCAAGGTCGGGCATCGGGATTTCGATTGTGCGGATCACACCCGTTTCCCCGTCTTCCCAATCCCATGTGAACGTCTTCGATCTGCTTTCCATAGCTCTCAATCTCTCCTTCGATTTCGATGTGCTTGGGCCGTCCGTTTGTTAGATAACGGTGACCGCTTTGCGGCCTGCCAGTACAGATCTACTAATCTGCAAAGGTGACGCCAGTCGCATTAAATGCATGTTGGAAGATCGTGAGGGAGTTGTGCCGGCGGGGCGCAATTGAGGCGTCTTTAGAGCTGAAAGAATAACAACCCAAATGCGCGAAGCGCACGCGTCTCCCGCCCTTGACCCGACAAGAACCGAAGGACATCAGTGTCACAACCTGTCAAACTTCGTCACAAAGTGTCACACTTCGTCACAAATTGTGACACCCGCCTGTCGGCGGCAAGCGATCAGATCTTCATTTGGAACTCAAGCCGTTTACATGGGCCAAGCAGAATTTAGAGCATGGTATGACAAGTGCTGCAGCCGCCTTTGCGCCTACATTTCAAACGAATGCTACAAGAACAGAAACAAACTTCGAGAAGGCCGCTTCATTCGTCAGCGTCATTGATGACGCCGGAACAGTGTGCCGAATTTCTCGGCATCAAGATCAACACGCTTTACGTGATGAAGTCTCAGGGCCGTATTCCTTACCGCAAAGTTGGACACCTATTGCGCTTCGACTATGAAGAGATTGTCGAGTGGACAAAGGACAAAGAGAAGTGACTTTGATAGGACCGCAAGCTCAGGTACTATTCGGTCACAACCTCTGTGGCTGCAACCGCCGAACGGAGGTGATGTCCTTTGACAGTTAAGAAGCGTGGTGGCCACTGGTATTTTGATTTTCAGATTAGAGGCGCCAGATATCGCGAAGCGATACCGGAAGCGCGCACGAAGTTTCAGGCAGAGCAAGCAGAAACTAAGGCGCGTGATCAGGTGTTTCAGGGCACGTACGGTACCTCACAACTTGGTAACCAGGATCTTGCCGAATTTGTGAGTGAGACTTATTTGCCGTGGGCCAAAGCTAACAAACGCACATGGCGTAATGACGAAATCATTGCTAACCAGTGGGCGGAAATATTCAGGGGCAAGAGTTTGCGCGAAGTCTCGCCCCTGGCGATTGAAAAATGGAAACGTGATCGTGCTCAGTCAATTACGAGGCGCGGCACGACTCGCAGTCCGGCATCTGTGAACATGGAGCTTGCGGTGCTGTCTCGAATCTTCACTCTTGCAGTGGAACTCGAGCAAGCAGCATCAAATCCTTGTCGCAAAGTGCGAAAGCTGCGAGTGGATAATCAACGCAACCGCTACTTATCGACTGATGAGGAAACGCGATTGATGGCTCAGCTCAAAGGAAGACGCAGGCATCTGTACCCGTTAGTTGCGCTCGCGCTGGGTACGGGCATGCGTCGCGGTGAGTTGCTAAATCTGTCGTGGCGGCACGTCGATTTTCTGCGTGGCGTGATTCATGTGGTCAATACAAAGACTGCACGCGATCGGATTATCCCAATGAGTCAGAGCGTGAGAGAAGTATTGATAGAGCAACGCCAGACTCAAGAAGGTGATCTTGTATTCGCTTCGAGACGAATTGCTAAGAGGCGCATGGATGAAGGTTTGGTGGATGTGAAGAAGGGTTTTGTCGCGGCGTGCATTGACGCCGGGATCGCTGACTTTCACTTTCACGACCTGCGCCACACGTTTGCGACGCGATTAGGTGACGCAGGATGCAACGTGACGACGATTGCGCGACTGTTGGGCCATTCAAACATTCAGATGTCCATGCGCTACACACACGCATCTGATGACACTCTGAGAAATGCAGTTGAATACGCTCAGACAGGTCGCGTCACAACTGCGTCACAAACACTAAAACAGCCACTCACGCGAGTGGCCGTAAATACTTGATTCTATTGGAGCCGGCTGCCGGAGTTGAACCGGCGACCTTCTAATTACGAATCAGACGCTCTACCAACTGAGCTAAGCCGGCTAAGGCGTGAAATAACTAGCGGAAACGCAGTTGCACTATACGAATGCCGTGTTTGCAGTGTCAAGCAGGACAGATCGAACCAGCAGGAGGAGCAAATGCCGAAGGATCCAACCAAGAATATAGACAGATATAAGATTCGTGGCGGACAGCTGAATGAGTTTGAATATACCGAGAACCAGGGAGCACTTGCTGAACAGAAACCAAAGAGTCAAGCTAAGCTGATCCCAGGAACGCCGCCTGAGGAACGGGACGATCGCGGAGCACAGGTTACGAAAAAAACGACAAAGACCAGCGCGAAGAAGAGAGCAACAAAAGCTGCCAAAGCCACAAAAAGCACAAAGGGTACGAAGACAGTCGCAACGAGGGGCGCGAGTGCGAAGAAGTTGGCTGCCCGAAAGGCTGCGAAGAAGAAATGAATTTAGCCACAGATTTACGCGGATGAACACGGATCTGCGTAAGCTGATACTCGCGTTGTTGCTGGTGTTCGTGGCGCAACCCGCGTTCGCGCAAAAACTTCCGTCCGCTGATAAGATCGTCGACAAATATCTCAAAGCGATCGGCGGGAAGAAGTCTGTCGCCGCGCTCAAAGACGCGACTTACGAGTGGACCATCCAACTCAACAATCAACCGATCGGCACAGCGCGCACGCAGCGGAAAGCACCGTCGTCCGAACGTTGGGAGATGACGTTCGGTAACGGTCAGATTATCTCCGGTACCAACACGCGCTCCGCCTGGGAAATCGGTCTCGATAATCGACTGCGCACGTTGACCGGCCTCGAAAGCACCGCTGCCAAACTCCGCGCTTCACTCGACGCCTCGCGCCTCGTCAATTTCAAAAAGGCCTACGTGCTCGCGCGCGTTCTGTCGTTGGGCGATCTCGGCTCCGAGCCGGCGTACATCGTTGAGTTCTCAACGAAGAGCGGCGCTCGCTTTCAGTATTACTTCAGCGTGAAGACTGCTCTCATCACGAAGATCACCGGCGATGTGAAAAAGACGAGAGTGCTCTTCGACGACTATCGTCCGGTCCAGGGCATCCAGGAGCCGCATCGCGTTCGCATGAACGTCGATGGATCCGGCGAGCTGACGCTGCTGTTGCAGAGTGTCAAATTCAATACGAGCATTGCAGACAGTGTCTTTGATCCGCCGGGCGCAACGGAAGAGCTGGATGTCGCGGCTTTGCTGCTCGAGGTAGGTAAAAACCAGGACGAGATCGAGAAGCGCGTCTCGGAATTCGCTTTTAAACAAACTGAGACTGATCGCGAGATCAACGGCAAAGGCGAACTGAAGAAAGAGACCGTCAAGGTATACGAAGTCTATCCACTGCCGAATCGCGAACCAGTGCAAAAGTTGATCAGCGAGAACGGCGTGCCTCTTTCGGCGGAACGCGTCGCTAAGGAAGACCGCCGCGTGCAAGAGGAATTCGCTAGGGCCGAACGCGAAAAAGAGAAGGACGAGAACAAAGCGGCCAAACGGCGGGCCGAGCGGGAAAAGAAGGGAGCTGAAGGAACGGAGATCTTGCCGTTTCTGAAGGCATGCGAGTTTGTTTCGCCGCGCCGGGAGATGCTATCGGGCCGCGAGACGATCGTCTTTGACTTCCGCCCGCGACCGGGATTCAAGCCGAAGAATAGCGAAGAGAGTCTGATTGCGAAGTTGATCGGCGTCGTGTGGATCGATCCGGTTGATAAGCAGGTGATCAGGTTGGAAGCGCGTTTGGCGGAAGGTTTTAAGATAGCCGGCGGGTTGTTGGTTTCACTCAGGCCGGGCGCAGCGGTGGTGATCGAGCAGACGCGAATGGAGCAGGGCGTTTGGCTGCCGCGGTTTGCGCAGGTGAATTTGTCGCTCAAGGTTTTGTTGTTTGGTGGTGGTGATTACAACAAGACAGTCGAGTGGAGTGAGTACAGGCATTTCGCGGGCGATGTGAAGGACTACAAGATTGAGACCCCGACAAAGCCGTAGCCACGGATAAGACGGATAAAAAGACACGGATGAAGACGGATCAGATAAATGTAATTGGGGGAGGATTGGCGGGAGTTGAGGCGGCGTGGCAGGCGGCGCGGCTCGGCGTGCAGGTGAATCTTTACGAGATGCGGCCGGTGATGCAGACGCCGGCGCATCGCACTGACAAACTCGCCGAGATCGTCTGTTCAAACTCGCTGAAGTCTGACGAACCCGGTACCGCGTCCTATTTATTAAAGGAGGAGCTGCGCCAGGGTGGGTCACTCGTGATGTCTGCCGCGGCTGAGACGCGCGTTCCGGCAGGCGCGGCGCTCGCCGTCGATCGCGAGAAGTTTGCGGCGCTGATTACACAGAGAATTCAGGATGAACCGCGGATTCACTTGATTCGAGAGGAAGTCACAAGTATTCCCGAAGAGCAGATCGGGATCATCGCAACAGGACCGCTATCTTCTGACGCACTCACCACCGAGATCATGAAGTTGACCGGCAGCGACCAGATGTATTTCTACGACGCGATCGCGCCGATAGTCGCCGCCGATTCGATCGACAAGTCAGTCGCGTTTCGCGCGGCGCGGTACGACAAAGGTGGCGACGATTATCTCAACTGTCCTTTCAACGAAGAGGAGTATGCGCGGTTTTACTCGGAATTATTGGAAGCAAAGAGCGTCCCGTTGCAGCGTTTCGAAGAGACGCGCTGGTTTGAGGCATGTTTGCCAATCGAGGAACTGGCGCGGCGCGGAGTCGATACGCTTCGTTTCGGCCCGATGAAGCCCGTTGGCTTGCGCCATCCGCAGACGGGGCGCGAGCCTTACGCGGCGGTGCAGTTGCGGCAGGAAAATTTAATGGCCGACGCATACAGCCTGGTGGGCTTCCAGAATCATCTACGGTACGGCGAACAAGCCCGAGTGTTGCGACTCATTCCCGGATTGCAAAACGCCGAGTTT
>Ga0207670_10001190_pt1 | contig 13762 bp, 20 predicted proteins | sample KBSS23HmetaG_FD_184339 | JGI IMG/M metagenome (GOLD analysis project Ga0207670, IMG submission 184339) | Switchgrass rhizosphere microbial communities from Kellogg Biological Station, Michigan, USA - KBS S2-3H metaG (SPAdes) (version 2) | ecosystem: Host-associated > Plants > Roots >... | reverse complement strand
CGCGCCGCGTGACGCCGTGATGTTTTTGACTTTACGAGGCGGCTCGGCCGCCGGGCCGAAGCCGGGCCGTGCCAGCTTTTGCGGCGAGTTAGGCGCCCGATTCTGGCGCTTCGCTTCGACGGCGACTTGTGAAAAGGGCATGTCCGTCCCTCTAATCTTTGAGGTGAGGACAATGGCATCAAAGACCGGCAAGGTATTTCAGGAAACAAATGCCGTGGTTGCAGGATGGCAACAAGGGCAAGGCAGGCCCGACGCCGCTTTGCAGTCGTGGATCGCTGCCGTCCGAGCGGCTGAACCCGATGAACTGATTGAAGTCATTGGCGGGCTCACAAGCGAAGAGGAAAAGAAAGCAGCGAATATCAAAGCTCTGCGCGAGGCTATGATTTCGGAATTGGAGCGTCGAAACGCCGCTCTGCTCGCACATACTATGGAGAAGCTCGATGCTTCCGCGACGCGGTTGGCCTGGCTCTCGATAGTGCTTACCGTGGTTGGCGTAATTACTGGGATACTACAACTTCTGCCAAAGAATTAGTCGATGTCGTTGAGCCATTGCGAAACCGCGTGGCCGATTCCGGGAATGCTTCGCTCCAGATGGGCGACTTCTGCGAGGGAGAGACAACCGGCGAGCTCGATTTCGATCAGATGATCGAGTGTAACTATCTCCTCGCTGGACGCCTCATCATTTGTTTCTGCGACTCGATGTTCAAGAGCGCGGACGAGAAACTCGGGCAGTTCTACCGAGATCGAGCGTCTGGACGACAGGTCGGGATGGCGAAGGGAGGTGATCTTGGCCATAGACAAGTGACAAGATAGGTTGTCTATGGACAATGTGCAAGAGTGTCCCGAAGAAAAAAGCGCCAACCGGACGCGGAACTGTTCGGACAGATCGTCCGCACACACCGCGAAGCTCGTGGCTGGACCCAAGAACAACTGGCAGAGCGGGCGGAAATGAACGCGAGCTACTTGGGCTTCGTCGAACGCGGTGACAACGTGCCCACGCTAACAATCATCATTCAGCTGGCCGAGGGGCTTGAGTTATCCCCGGCCGATCTTCTCCGCGACTTTATGAAGCGGCGGTGAGCAAACGCAACGATGGGCGAGGCCGAGCCCATCACCGCGTCGACCACTCACCAGGAATGCCAGGTAGGTCGGGGCGGGTGGCGGAGACGTGCAGTCGCCGTGATTGATGTGCCCTAACGGTCTAGAGGTTAACCCGCGAGACGCAGTCAGGTGCGCCGCGGGCTGAGCGGCGCGCCGCTTGCCGCGACTAACGGTGCAACCGGCGGGAGCCGTCTGCAAGCGGCGTGACGCCGTGCATCTCGGGACGCTCAAGGCGGCTCGGCCGCCGGGCGCGGCATCCGGCGTCTCGTCGGGTTCTACCTCGAGTTAGCCCGCCAGTGCCCGTACGGCTTGCCACTGCTCTTGGAGATCAAGAGCGGTGACCCACTTCTCAACGTATCGCAGGTCTAGGTGGTCGCCTTGGACGATGACAATTCCGGCAGCATCCTGCATCTGGCGTTCTGAGGGGCTGATTTTCGTCCATTCCAACTTGGCGATGAGAACATCCTCCGGTCTGGCGATCACAAACTTGAGATCGCCCACCTCGATAGGCTCACGCCGGTCGAACTCGGTAGTGCTGAATTCACGCACTTTCCGAATAATAAGATCGACTTTCCATGAGTGCGGAAAATCAATGACGTTGAATTGATCGTGCGTTCTCAGCGCACTCTCAGCTGACTCCCGTTGAGCGAAGTACCCGAATCGCTTTACGAACTGAATAAACGCGAGCCGTTGATCGCGGGTCGGTGCGATGACGATGTCGAGATCGTTCGTAGAACGGGGTATGCCATGGATAGGGTAATAATATACTTGACGCACAAGCTTCTGCTATTATGGCGGAGGCGTGACAGGTCGGCAGTATGGTTATTGGCGGGCGGTCTATTTCTAATCCATGTAGCTTTCGCCGGCGCAGATGTCCGCCTTCCAGTATCCGGGAGGGGGATTCCGCTCGACCATAGAAAAGCGATACCAATCACGCGGAACGATTTCCGTGTCGGAATAGAAGCAGAATCTCGTCATGTGCCGGCCGCGGAACACGTCTTCGTACCGGATAATCCCCGTAACGTACAAGTGCGCCCTTCCCGCAACGAGCGCGTCAAACTCGTTTTGTGTAAGTTGATGGGGACCGTCCACGCGGCTGATGCGCGACTCGCCAATTGCTATTATGCCAGTTGGGGCCATTCCATTCGGATAGGTTATTTCGCCACCCATTGGGGCAATACCGGAGCCTTCGGCTATTCCAATGGTGTAGGAGGCGATTATATTTATCGCCGGCGTCCTGCCTGCATTGATGATCTGGAGCGAGGCTGCTGGTTTGGCGCCAACCGCCAGCAACTCTGGCGTGATGGCTACGTTGAGCCACGCGCGATGGTCCAGACGCATGGAATCGCGAGCATTTGTGATTGTTCGCTCTGTTGTCTTAACAAGACGGCCAGAATTAGAAGCGCTAATTTTTGCAGCACCGGCCAAACTCTTGTTGGCAGTCACGAGCTTCGCGAGGGAGTCGGCTTGGCTTTTTGCGCTGGCGAGCGCATCATCGCGCTCCGCCCTAAGCTTGGCTTCATCGGCCTTAGCGTCGTCATATTGCTTCTTGAGCAGGGCCGTCTGGCTCTCGGTTGCCGCGGTTTGGCGATACAAAAATATCAATCCAGCTATCGCCGTCGCTGCGAGAATCGCGTTGAATACCAGCGCGAGAATCTCAAGCAAGGTAAGTTCCTTGAGGGCCTTGGCTGTATTCTTCTCGGAGCTTGTGGCATCCTGCTCGCGTTCTACCATGCCGCCCTGCTATGGAAACATCGGCAGCGCATTACTTGGCGGTCTTGCGCGGTGCTGATGCTACTGCTCTTGTCTGCGTTGACCATCGGATATGGCGCGCTTGTGCTTTAGCCCTTCGATCCCACCTCTCGGCGCGATGAGCTTCGCTTCGTCGGCTCGTGTTTTGGCACATCCCGCTTATCGACGCGAAACAGCGCCCGCGTTAGCTTCTGAAAGCGTTCAAACGGGGTGTCCTCCGCCCGTGGCGGTTGCGGCTGTTGCTCAGCCTTCACGCGGTACATGATACGCCTCTCGTCTACGTGAACGGTCAGGTCGAACAACTCCGATACGCCGACCCGTCGCCGGAGAACGTAGCAGGCCGCCTCCGTGAGCCAAAGCATCATGATCCGCGTCGGCTCGGACTTGCCTCGGCGCAGGAGAAGCATGTGGCTGTAGCTCACCCCTGCCCTCTCAGCCAACAGCCTTGCCGGGATGCGCTCGCGCTTCATGAAACGGGCTAGACGCGTCACCGTTCGCCGTCGCCTAGGTCAAATAGTTCCGTGATGCGTACCCGGCGGCGCCCGCCGAGGAGTCGGCGACACGCGATCGTGAGCCAGATCATGAGCGGTCGCGTCGGCTCGCTCGCGCCGTAGCGCAGGCGGTCTAGGTGCTGTCTGCTGATGCCGGTGACGTCGGCGATCTGGTTCGGTTTTAGGTCGTTGTCGCGGATAAATTGCCCGAGCCGCACGAGCCGACGGCGCTTCCTTGATCTTGGCATAGCTACTTATAGTAGGTGGCGCGAGATACCCGATGCAAGCACAAATGAGAGTCTGTGAGGCGGGACCACATCCTCTCCAGGTTCGGGAAGACGCTCCGCGAGCTACGGACGGAGCGCGGGCTATCTCAGGAGAAGCTCGCGGAGATGGCTGGACTAGACCGGAACTACGTTGGCATGATCGAGCGCGGGGAGAGGAACCCGGCAGTGGTCAACATCGTAAAGATCGCGAAGGCTTTAGGCGTTGCGCCCGGCGAACTACTTCGCGATTTCAGGTAGCTTTTCAGGACGCGTAGTACGCAAAAGCGCCCAGTAGATGCTCGGAGAGCGTTTCGCGCGTGAGGACGAAATCGCCACGATTTCCGCTCGGCCGCGATATCGAAACATCGAAACCTACCACCGAGAGGTCATACGCCAACTCATCGCTGTCTGGCATACCATTCGCGCCGAGTCCGCGCACGTCGGCTTTCAGCGACCAATCCTCCCCATCCTCCTCGCGCGGTTCAATCTCGACATGCATGATCGCGCCTTTATGTGGAAGCGCGATTTGAACGCCGAGCGGCCCGGTGGGATTGACGCTGATGCGCTGACCGGGTAGCACTATATCCATGTTGCGCTGCTCAACCTCGGCACGCATGAGGTTGAATATATCGCCCGCGAATTTCGCGATTACTTCTTTCCGCCGCGCTCGTTCGTCGTCGCGATTTGCCGCCGCCTCCGCCACGCGCGTCCGTTCCTCGTTCTTCTGTCGTGCTACCTCGTTCCAGTCCACCATAGGTCCCACTCCATTACCGATTCGCACGTATCCGCTAAGGCCACGCGTACGGATCGCGATTTCCAACATACACGGCTATCTTACGCCGCGTTACCGCTCGCCGCAAGGGGGTTGGCGTGAAGCTACCGTTTCCCTCGGTTCTGACGCTTCACGCCTGCTCTGCTCGGATCAACTCTTTGTAGGTCAGGCGAGCGGTCGGAACCATCGCCATGGCCTTCAGGAACCGGCCGGCATCGTCGTCCTTGCGCTGGTTGAACCGGAAGGACTGCTCATCCACGTACGCGCTCAGGTGGTACGGCTCCACGCTTACGTACGTGCCGCTCAGAGTCCGCTGAAGTAGCGCCCAGAAGTTCTCCACGCCGTTGCAGTGAACGTTACCGCGAACGTATTCGATCTGATGGTTTACGAATTCGTGAGCGAACGCGGCGTCAACCTGCGGGCTGTCCGATCCTTCGTCGCTCATCAGCTTTGCGCCAGCTTCGGCGTTCTCTCGCAAGAACGGGAGGCGCGTGTCGAGGGACAGACTGTCGATGACTTGCGCGCGCACTTCGCCACCGCGCTCTAGAACGGCCTGCACAATCGTCTTTCCAATCCCGCCGCGCTTATGCGGGGTGTTGGCTGCGCGAATAGCTTCACGCTTTGATTCGTGCATGTTCTTGAACAGGCCGCCGATAAAACACTCGTCTGTCTCCACGATCCCGGCCAGCTTCTTGTCGAAGGACTTCGCCTTGATCGCCGCGCGGACGCGGTGCAGCATGAACCATGCAGTTTTTTGTGTGACATCGAGCGCGCGGTGCAGTTCGTAGCTGGAGACGCCGTTCTTACAGTTGCTCAGCATCCACACCGCTACAAACCACTTAGACAGCGGGATAGGCGAGTCCTCGAAGATCGTCCCGACGCGTACAGAGAACTGCTTCTTGCAGCCTTTGCACTTCCAGATGTAACGCGTGGCGATGTAGTTGTTCTCACAGCACTGGCAGAACGGGCAGAAAACGCCATCGGGCCAGCGCATCGCAACTGCAAAGGCATGAGCTGCATCCTTGTCGGCGAAGTGGGTAATGACTTCTTGAAGGGTGATCGGGGCGCCGTCTTCCCGTTTGCGGCTCTGTTTCTTAGGCATGCAGACAATATAGGTCCGCTAATCGTGTGCGTCAAGTATATTATTACCATGGATAGAGCTGGCTACCGATCCGGTAACCATATATGGAATCTCGCTGTGCTCGAGAGCAGCGCAGATGCGACGAAGAAACTCTTCAATCTTCACAGTCGTCGGCATTTAAGCGGTAGACGTACCACACGAGCTGCTTGGAAACCTCTTCGGTTGTGTACTCAGGATGGCGTTTCCGAATACCAGCCCGTGCCAACTCACGGACGACGTTTGACAGTTCTGCCGCAACATTGAATCTGCCGCACGGCCCCATCTGCCGATAGCTCTCTTCCTGCATTGCTGCGATTTCCGGCGTCGTGTCTCTCGCGTGCATGGAAGCAGAATGATACCTCGTGCCTGCGACGGGCTCGTAACTGTGTTGCCGGTAGTTCCGTCACGGCTACGACGCAGGTTCAGCATCGTGATCCTTGCGGGGCGGATACTACCAGGCTTCGACGACGGCGGCCCTGGTTGGGGCTGCCCTTCGTGTTGGTCGGGCTAACGGTCAAGAGGTTGACCCGCGCGGCCAGGGCCCACGTGGCTACGGCAGCGCGGCGCACGGCCTGCCTGCATGTGAGTCGCGCGATGCAGGCCGCGCGCCGCCGTTCAGATTTTGACTTCATGAGGCGGCTCGGCCGCCGGACCGAAGCCGGGCCGCGCCGGGTTCTACCTCGAGTTAGCCGGCCCCCGTCAACACAATATTAGGGCAATTGTGTTGACATTTAATGCATCACGATATATATTACTCGTGCGTGGTCGGCCTGCTTTTAGCGGCAGCCTACCGACCGTGCTCGGCCGCCTCCGGGCGGCCCTTTTCATTTGCGAACGATCCCTAGTGGATCTGTTTTCGACGCATCTTTGAAGCAGACGCCGGTAAGTGTCCGCTCAAAGAATCTATCGACCCCATAACGTTTGACATGAGCCGTAGGTGTAACTTCTCTCTTAAGTAGCGAAAAAGCAACGGCATCAGCGAGTTGAATGAAATATGACTGGTGTGATTTCTTGAATATCGGATCTTCGATAACACGCTGAACTGGAATGTTCTTCGTGGCCACGCCACCGCCCCAGTCGCCGATCATTGAAGGGATAGGGTTGTACACGCTCATCTTCCTGAGAGCGCGTGTTATCTCAGGCTCACGACCCTGATCGGCGAAGATAAGCGCAACTGGCCGATAAAGATTCAAGCGTGCTTCAAGCTGATGGCGACGTTGATCGGGCATTCCGGTGGACACCTCTGAAACGAGATCGCGGCGCAGCGGAAGTTCCCGTTCCTCGAACGCCAACATCGTTCGCTCGATCCGATTCATTAACCGATCCCACGCATCGAGCTGAACGTCGCTTCTGCCCTTTCGGTCGAGGCAAATATTGATAACCATGACATTGGGCAGTTGCGCCACGAGCCGAAGCAATCCCTCGAAAATGCGCGTCCTGTCATGCTTGCCGATAATGCGATCCGACACGCGTCCCCGGCCGGCAACAAATTCATGCGAGTGAAGCTCCTTCCGCATGAAGATTCCGTAATCTTCCTTCAGGATCTGTCGATGTTGCCGAACCCGCTGAAAGCACTCGCGCCATTCCGAATGCCGTATCCCGATGGCTGACAAACAGAACTTATCGGAGTCAAAGGACTCATCAATGTAAAACAATCGGACTGTCACGGGTGGGAATCGTAACACTTCGCGGTTGCTTGCGCGGCGTGTCTCGTCGTTCGTGGCTATCGTCCGGATAGAGCGACTCCACCGTGTGCACATAGCACGCCTGTCCGCCGCGAAAATCGACAGTGCAGTGACCCGGCTGGGGGAACTGTGCGGCCGCCCGAGATGTCGGTCCGGCTAACGGTCAACGGTTCACCCGCAAGACGCAGCCAGGTGCGCCGCGAGCAGAGCGGCGCGCCGCTTGACGCGACTAACGGTGCAACCGGCGGAAGACGTCTGCAAGCGGCGTGACGCCGTGCGTCTTGGCAGGATCGAGGCGGCTCTGCCGCCGGGCGCGGGATCCGGCGTCTTGTCGGGTGCTACCGTGAGTTGGGCGGCGCCGAGGCAGTTCGTGCCTCTTACGCCTCTGCTTCTTTGGGCACACTGCCGACGGAGGCACGTTGACTCTTGCGTTGCAGAATATGTGGCAGAACCACAGAGCCGAAGCCGCAGACGACGCATCTTGCCTGTTGGCAGAATTCTTCCTCGAAGATTGCGGCGCTTGGATGCGCTACCCGCGCAGGTCACGGGCCGAAGCCGCTGCGCACGGCGTCTTGTCAGGCACCGCAAGACAGCCATTGACGATGCTCACGCCTAGGGCGGCGGTGCCTGGCGAACGACGAGTGAGCCGCGCGCATGACGCGCCGAAGCTTTGCGGTCCGATCGTGCTTCTGTTGTCGTTGCGCGGCGAGACCCGCCGACCGCGCGCCTCATTTCGTGCCGAAGGTTGACAGAGCAGACGAAGCGAAGAGGTGACTCGGCCAGTCCGCACAACGGGTCAGACGCTAAGCTGCACGGCCAGGGCCCACGTGCCGAAGCCAGAGCGGCACGCGGCGCGCCTGCATGCGAGGCGCGCGAATGCGCGCCGCGTGACGCCGCGAGGTTTTGACGTTCCCGAGCCGGCTCGGCCGGCGGGCCGAAGCCGGGCCGCGTCGGGTTCTACCTTGAGTTGGGCCGCGGCATTACTGGCGCGTCCATGGGTGAGCTGGCAGCGGAGCAGCTGATTATCGCTGCGGAAGCATGGAAACCTGCCTCACTGAGAGCCAAGCCGCGACAGTCAAACACAACGTAATAACGGTTGAGAAAACGATAGGTATGACAAATAGGTAACTCCAACTCACAACGGTGATGACGGCAAAGCAAATGGCGAACGCCCACGCAGTGCCACGCATGAGCGTCAATGTCGCTGCCGGAAGGCCGCTTAGCTGCCAGGCTAATATCGCTGCGAAGACGTAAAAGACGCCAACCGAGAATCCGGCCGCCACAAAGAGATCCCAATACGTGCGGCTGAACCCCTGCACGTCAAAGTGAATTGATTGCATTGAGCCGAGAAGAGCTGCAACCTTCCACTGGGGATCGGACTGGCGAAATCCCAGGGTGTGGCCTAGCGCGAATGACAACAGGAGCACCGCGGCGATACGATAAAGCAACGCTGCTTTCATTTTTCCTCCGGGAGATCAAGGAGCAGGCGCCATTATTCTACCGCCTAGGCTGAAACGTACAACGACCGTGACTCTACGAAGAGTCTCGCCTTGGGTCGTCCCCTCTTGCATTGCTTCCCATCGAGGGCGAAAAGGACGTTGATCATCTGGCCGAGCCGTGCGGCACTCGGCGTGCTAGGAAGACGCCATCGGCTACCCTTCTGCAAAAGCGCGAATATGACGCGCACAAACCGCCGCAACCGAACTGCCCTCGAGCCGTCGACATTGGGAGCGGCATCGTCCAGGAAGCCTTTGGCCATCAAATAGTGCACCGCGAAGCGGCTCCTTTTGTTCGTCGGCCCAACGGTCTAGAGGTTAACCCGCACGGCCAGGGCCTGCGTGCCGAAGCCAGAGCGGCACGCGGCGCGCCTGCATTTGAGGCGCGCGAATGCGCGCCGCGTGACGCCGTGAGACTTTGACTTCCCGAGCCGGCTCGGCCGCCGGGCCGAAGCCGGGCCGTGCCAGCTTCTGCGGCGAGTTAGCCGGCCCAGCAGCGGCGGCGAACTTCGCCTGACAAGATAGAAACTGCTCTTCTTTCGCGCGGGCACGAACGTTTCGGCGGCGATCTTTTATTCTTAACACCTTAGCCCGGAGGCCGCGGAGCAGTTACTCAGGAGTCCGCGCTGTCGATTGTTCCGCGCTGGGAGCTCAAATGCGCCGTGCGACTCGTCATAAGTGCCAGAAGAACCTCGATCGCAGTTCTTGCAAGATACGCCGCTGCCGGTCTGCCAAAAAGACGTTGACCCGTATGTACAACACGATTCCTGAGACTATAGAGGAGTGCGAAGTCGTTATGCATTCGATCGTACATCCAGGGTACCACTTTGCGAGATTGAATCGATTCATTCACTAGTCGAAGTAGACCGACTCGCGAGTCGAACAGAATCTCTGGCGGCGTCGGTCGCCATGCTCGATATTGATCAGACGACAAGACACGATTAACCCACACTTCGACCGACGCCTTGCCGCTCGCCCAAGGAAGCCAATTACACTTATAGCCACTCCAGTGCAGCGATTGTCTTTGGATCGTTAGGGACCGACCCAGATAAGTTGCCAGATCGACTGGGAGGTGTTCAAGGTACTCCGGAATCAAGCTCAGCACCTGCCGCCAACCGCCTTCAGGCCCTCCAGAAAAGGACTCAAGCGCTTGCCAGGCATGCGACGCGGCTGAATGCGCATCTTCTGACCAGTCAGCGAGAGACTGCGACAAATGCCACCGCGCGGCCGTCCAGCGGCGACTCTGCGTCTCCGGCAGGCGCGCAGTCGCGACATCGAAGCCGCGCGGCAGTGTGGGCACTGGACGTATGACTGTACTGGCTTTGGTCCAAAACGGTTGCGGCATGCGTACGATGGTCGTGTCAGTTTCGTCACCCGCTCGAACGCTTGCCGAGTCGAGGAGGTGGGCACGTATGTAGTGGAATGTTCTCAATCGCTCGAGTGCCTCGCGCACTCGATCCAAAGCGCGAGCGGTGGCTTCCTCGATATGGACTGCCTGCACAAAGACCCGAATGGCGATGACATCTAACCCGTGCCACGCCGCACCTGCGACAAATTCGACCTTAAGCATGCTCTGAACCCGGCGTGCGACTTCCTTGCCGATCATAACGGTTGTGATTGGCACCGTAACTTCATAATGTCTTGCCATTGGCGCTGTAAATACCGAGCGCAGTACGTCAATTAATGCGTCTCTGTTCAAGGTAGCGCTTTGAAGCTCGGACCTGGCAAGAATGACACTTCTCGCGGTTTGAAACAGCACACGTCGAGACCACTCTTCGTCGGCGAGTTCGGCCGCCAAGCGCCTCGTCAGGAATGTCGCCATCCACCAGTCTGCATGCGAAAGAGCTTCTGCCAAAGGCACGGTCAACTCATTAGCGATCACCAAAGGATTGGCTGATTTTGCAAGACGCTCGAACCATTTCAGCCATGTGGGCGCCCAAGTCTGAGATTGTAGCGGTTCGCCAGACGGCTCCGGTGCAACCACCACCGAGAACGGCGACAGGCGCGCAACGGCTAAAGCCTCTCGCGCCAATTGTTGGCGCATTACACGATCGGTTTTTGAGTTGGTATCTAACGCTGCTATCGCCAGTCGCTGCACGCCAAAAGGCCGCGCGCACCAGATTGAATGGGCTTCGTCGTTATGCAGGAACAGCCAGTAATCCAGCCACACGCCGGCGGAGCGCGTCAGGCCCAGTCGTGACTCTATCCATCTGCCTCGATAAAGCACGGCCCAACAGTCTACCGTGAATGCCCGAACATTCAGTCCGGCTAACGGAGTAGAGGTTAACCCGCGCGGCCAGGGCCCTCGTGGCTACGGCAGCGCGGCACGCCGCTTGCCCGCATTTGAAGCGCGCGATGCAGGCGGCGTGACGCCGCGCATATTGCGCTGCACGAGGCGGCTCGGCCGCCGGACCGAAGCCGGGCCGCGCCGGGTTCTACCTCGAGCTAGGCCGTCGTCACAATTATGACCGATCCAGGCGCGACGTCGTTGAGTGCCGCCCGTATTTGCTCAAGTCGTGACCGGAGATGCGGTAGCCGTGTATCGACAGTGGCAAGAACGACAATACCGATAGCAAATTGACGAATGTTCTGTTGATACTGGAGGCGCTTATCGGCAGTTAGCAACACGTCAAAGGATGCCGAGGCGCTACGCAGCAGCTCACCGTTCTGAACTGACGACCATCCCTGCTCCTGCACGGTTCGAATTTCGAACTCAAGCAAGTCTCGCCGAAGTTGCCTCGGGACATCCTCATCGAAGAGAACACGCCTCACGCGATTTGGGCCAGGGCGGCGCGACCGGCCTCTTCCAGAAAAGTGATCGCCTGCTCGCGAGTGACACTCGGAAAGTTCTCGAGAAAGACCTCGAGGCTGTCACCACCCTCGATGTAGTCGAGCAACGTTCGGACCGGGACACGAGTCCCGACGAAGACCGGGTCACCGCTATGAATGTTCGGGTCCGAGTGGATAATTGATCTGAGGTCTGCCATAGCTATCAACAGAATACGTCAGCTGGCTTCGGGCTGCAAAGGCGGCCCGCAAAGGCTCTTGATACCGTGCTCCCGGGATTTTGGGACTCCCGCGGAACCCTGAGCGTACTCGAGGAGCGAAGGCTACTCGCGCCCGCTCGGAAGCACCGCCATGTGCCGACTTGGCATTGAGACGAAATGAGTGTTGAGATTGGGCTTTGCTACGCGAGGCACGATCGCGCCAGCCTAGGCATTCCTCCGCGCGATCGTCGATTGTGACCGGTTCTGCCAGAAGTTCATGGCCAATCGGCCTAACGGATTAGACGTTAAGCTGCACGGCCAGGGCCCACGTGCCGAAGCCAGCGCGGCACGCGGCGCGCCGCACTTGAGGCGCGCGAATGCGCGCCGCGTGACGCCGTGCGATTTTGACTCAAACGAGCCGGCTCGGCCGGCGGGCCGAAGTCGGGCCGCGCCGGGTTCTACCTCGAGTTAGGCGGCGCTTTTGTCGCCTACCAACTCGGTCCCGCATCCTTTTGCAGAGAAATGAAAATTCTCAGGAACCTTCTCCGCCGGCCGCGGGTGCTTATTTATACGGTAAAATAATCGCCATCGTGTTCTGAAATCGTTCTCGAGGAACGGGAAGCGAATTCTGAGAAGACCGGGGGTATCACGGTGCCCAACCTAGCACGTCAGTCTTATCGAATATCGATTTTAGTCGCGACTGTGGTAATCGCAGCCCAGAATCTCGCGATTCAGTATTTGGACGTCGTTAAGAAATACCTACCGCCGACTTGGCTTAGCCTCGTGCTGACTGCTGGATTGACCAGTCTTTTGTACCGATTTCTGATTCATGTGTATGAGACCAGAGGTTGGCGGCTGTTTAACCGTAACGTTGTTCTCACCGGTCAATGGAGACACACACTTTTGCCAGCCGACGAAAAACCAAACAATGATCGTGGCGGCGAGTTCACTGTGCTCCAGACTGCTTTTGAAACGAAAATCGTAGGCGGCAAGAATTACGACGAGAAGACGGGACGAATATCACACTGGAAAAGCCTTGCCGTCTTCGACGACGAGCTTCCCGAAAGAAGCCTCTGGGTCATCTACGAGATCGACCGAGGAGAGGGTGAGCTTGTCGAGGGCGAAAGCGAGATCGACAGAGGCCTCATTAGGGTCTATCTGAGTGTCGACGACAAAACTGGACGTATGATCAAGATGTCAGGGAAATACTGGGATGCGGGCAAATCTCAACACAAGGGCTCATTTGAGGCGGCACGAGCAGATGCAAAAGACGCTGCTGTTGGCGTGCGCGCCAGACTCTCGTCAGATGCTCCGGTGATTACGCGGTAGCGTCGAAAACGCATCGAGAATCCTTGCGTAAACGGTAAGGCGTGCGGCAGACTACCGACGCTCGCTGCGCCTGCAAGGCAATAGGAGCGCAGAGCCAAGGTTTTGTGGCGGGGCCCCCACCTCGGCTTGCGATAAAGTGATGCAGCGCGCCGCTCTCGCGCTACGCTGGCTTTCGGAAGCGCTTCGTGCGTCTAGCGAACAATGGACCGATGCCGGGGGCGGGAGGTGGAAAGGTGCAGCGACATTGATCGTCCGCCTAACAGATAAATCGACATCGAGGTCTGGCCAATAGAGATGATCCTGACTCGGCCATTCGACCTTTGTGATCTTCGCGACAGAAGCGTCCGCAAACCAAGGAAATTCAGAGAAGGGAACGAACAGTTCTCGACCGCCAAGCCACAACCAGAAGCCGTGCCTTGAAATGTTCGTCACCTCAACCTCCGAAGTGTTTAGTCCATGCGGTTGCGATTTCATCTGCCCGTCTCTCGATGATTCTAGCAAGTTCGGTGATCTCGCGTGCAGCGATCCCGCGGTTCTCTGCGAGCTCGATCTTAGGGCGAAGCCAGAACTTCGCTTCTCCGTCCGCCGAAAACACGTGGATGTGCATTCGCGGCTCTTCCCTGGAAAAGAAGAAGAAACGATATGGTCCCTCGCGAAAGACGGTTGGACTCACGGCGTGAGATGGTATCAAAGAGGCTCATGAGGCTGGCTTTCTACGAAACGTGAGCCGTTTCCCCACCCCGACCGTTAGGCTTCGTGCGAT